>CAJDTY010000012.1_pt1 | contig 41727 bp, 33 predicted proteins | sample 7390291 | NCBI WGS metagenome assembly CAJDTY01 (sample SAMEA7055671, study PRJEB34461) | soil metagenome | biome: terrestrial ecosystem; feature: Peninsula; material: soil | place: Antarctica | collected 2016 | reverse complement strand
GACTCGACAGCCAGTACGGCGCTCGCCTCGCGCTCGACTACCTGGACAGTACGTTCGACGGCACTGACGGCCAGATCGACGGGCACGACATCAAGCTCGTGAACGAGGACGATGGCTGCTCTGCCGATGGCGGTCAGAAGGGCGCAACCTCGCTGGCGGCCGATCCGCAGATCGTGGGCGTCATAGGCACCAGCTGCTCGAGCGCCTCGCTGGGTGTGGCCGACACGATCCTTGGCGCCAAGGGCATCACCACCATCTCACCCTCAGCGACCAACCCGGCGCTGACCACCGAGGGCACGCACCAGCCCTACTATTTCCGCACCGCGCACAACGACCGCATCCAGGCGGCCGTCGTCGCAGACTTCGCGCTCCAGAAGCTGAGCGCGACGACCGGCGCCACGATCCACGACGAGAGCCCGTACACCCAGGGCCTCACCGACGGGTTCAAGGCCAATTTCGAGGCGGGCGGGGGCCAGGTCACATCTGAGGACGCCGTCAACAGCGCCGACAAGGACTTCAAGTCCCTGCTCACCAAGATCGCCCAGAACGCGCCAAGCGTCATCTACGCCCCGGACTTCAACCCGGCGTGCGCCCTGATCGCGAAGCAGAAGGCAACGACCGGCGGCTTGGAGAGCACCACCTTGATGGGGTCGGACGGTTGCTCGGACGCCACGTACACCGAGATCGCCGGCTCCGCGGGCGACGGTGTGTACCTGTCAGGCCCCGACCTCACGTCCTTCTCGGGCGGCGACTTCTATCAGAACCAGTTCCTCCCGGCCTACAAGGAGCAGTTCGGGTCGGCGCCACTGTCGGTGTTCCACGCCCACGCGTACGACGCCATGAACGTCATGGTGCAGGCCATCGAGAGCGTCGCCGTCCAGAACTCCGACGGGTCGCTCACGATCTCACGGGCGGCGCTGAAGGACGCGGTGCAGAACACCTCCGACTATCAGGGCATCATCGGGACGATCACGTGCACGCCGACCGGTGACTGCGCCACCACAGTCACGATCGGGGTCTACAAGGTGCCCGAGGTCGGGTTCCTGAACCCCTCCGCCAAGCCGGTCTTCACCGAGACGAAGACGCTGGACGAGGTCAAGTGAGGTAGCCACCGCGGGAACCAGTTGCGGGCGGGCGCCTCGGGCCCGCCCGCAGCCTCCGCGTCGAGGCTCGGGTAGGGGGGATATGTCGAACGACGGGCTGGCGACCACGTCGGAACGCTCCCTCGGCCTCTTCGAGCGACTCCCCGTCCGCAGGATCATCCTCTCGATCCTGACGGTGGCGGTCGCGACCTTCGTCGTCGTCGGCACCTTCAAAACACTGACGCTCTCCGGGGCAGACCACCTCGGATGGACGTTCTGGGCAAACCTCCTGGTGATCGGGCTCGCGCTGGGCGCGGTCTACGCGCTGATCGCGCTCGGTTACACGCTCGTCTACGGCATCCTTCGGATGATCAACTTCGCGCACGGTGAGGTGTTCATGGCGGGGGCCTTCGGTTCATTCTTCTTCGCCACCGCCTACGAAAAGAGCGGCTTCCTGAACGCGCATCCGTGGGCAGCTCTCGCGATCCTGTTCGTCTCCGGGATCACGATCTCAACGGGTATCGCGGTGCTGCTCGAGCGTGTGGCGTATCGACCCCTTCGCAATGCTCCTCGCCTCGTGCCGCTGATCACCGCGATCGGCGCCTCCCTCTTCCTTCAGAACACCGCACAAGGCTTCTTCGGGTCGCAGACGCGCGGCTACCCACGCCCTTCCATCCTGGACGGCACCATCACCAAGTTCGGGGTGAGCTTCGACAAGATCGACCCCGTGGTGATCGTCACGTCCATCGTCGTGATGGTGGCCCTCGAGGTCTTTGTCAAGCGCACCAAGACCGGGAAGTCGATGCGTGCCGCCGCGCAGGACCGTGAGATCGCGAGCCTGATGGGCATCGACGTGGACCGCGTGATCGTGAAGACCTTCATCATCGGGGGGATGCTCGCCGGCGTCGCGGGCGTGCTCTACGCGCTCACCTTCGGGCAGGTGGGAGCCACGATGGGGTTCCTTCCCGGCATCGCGGCGTTCACGGCAGCCGTGCTCGGCGGCATCGGCAGCATCCCTGGCGCGGCGATCGGGGGACTCACACTGGGTGTGGCCGAGTCGCTGGGACCCTACCTCCTCCTCAGTGGGTTCAACGTCCCCTCCCCGTTCGAGCTCCGGGCCGTGGTGACCTTTTCGATCCTGGTGCTGGTCCTGATCTTCCGTCCAGGAGGCATCCTCGGAACCGGCGAGGCGGAGAAGGTCTGATGGGCGGCAGGGTGGGTTCGGCGATCCGGGTCGGCTTGATCGCGGGCATCGCCGTCTGTTTCCTGGCGCTCGTTGGGATGATGGAGCGCCTCTCGACCTTGATCGTCGTTGGGAAGATCTCGATGGTGGGTGTCTTGATCTTCCTGCCCCCCGCGGTGGGAGGCTGGGTGTTGAGTAGGCCACGGATCGAGGCCGGTGAGCTTCGCGAGACCTCCATGAGCTCGGCTGTGGCCGCAGGCGCGGTGGGGGGGCTTGCATGCGGGCTCCTGGTGAGCGCCGGCATCGGCCTCGTTAACTTCCTCGGCGTCGAGACCGTCCGGCAGGTGTTCATCGCCGTGACCCCGGAACTCATGGCGCTCCTGCATTTTCACATGGGCCCGGTTGCGGGCACCGTGGTGCTGCTGGGCGGGATGATCCTGACGGGGCTCATCGGCGGATCGCTCCGGGCCGCGCCGAAACAGCTCCGCAGGGCGGCGGTCGCGGGAGTGGCCGGGGTCCTGGTCTTCGCCCTTCTGGAGCGGGTGATCGCGCCGGCTCTGGACCAGATGAACATCTCGCGGAGCTGGCTCTACTCGCCGGTCACCCTGGGCCTTACATGGGCCGGGGCGATCATGGTGTTCGTCCTGACGGCCGCGGCCGTCCGGTTCAGCGTGGGGCGCTGGGTGCACGACATCCTCCTGCCGGCCCCCGAGGCTCGTATCAGGACCGCAGTAGCGCCCGCCGTACGTGAGGCCTCGGAAGAAGGGGCGACGGCGACATCCGCTCGGCGCGACCCCCTCGAGCGCGGAGTGAGCCGCCGAAGCGGCATGATCGTGGGATGGTTCGTGATCGCGGGCCTCCTTGCCGTCCTCCCGTACCTCGTGGGCCCGGTCGTAGCGCGGATCCTCGGTACCGTCGGCATCTTCATGCTGCTCGGACTCGGGCTGAACATCGTTGTGGGCTACGCGGGTCTGCTCGACCTCGGGTACGTCGCCTTCTTCGCCGTGGGCGCTTACACCACCGCGGTGTTGACGGGAGGCCAGCGGGTGACCTTCCAAGGATTCCGCCCGCCCGCCTTCGGCGCGAACCTCTCGTTCTTCACGGCCCTGCCGATCGTGGTGGCGATCGCGGCGCTGATCGGCGTCATGATCGGCGCCCCGGTGTTGCGGCTGCGCGGGGACTACCTCGCCATCGTGACCCTGGGCTTCGGGGAGATCGCGCGCGTGATCTTCGGCTCCACGTGGGCGCAGAGCCTCTTCGGGGGCTCCCTCGGGATGAGCCGGATCACCAAGGCGGCGATCCCAGGGGTCGCCCTGCAATTCCAAGACGATCCACGCCACTTCTACTACCTCGTGTTGTTCTTCTGTCTGATCGCGATCTTCGTGTCGTGGCGATTGCAGGGATCGCGGGTCGGCCGCGCATGGAACGCGATGCGCGAGGATGAGCAGGTCGCCGACGCGATGGGGATCAGCACGACCCGCTTCAAACTGCTCGCCTTCGCGATGGGAGGCGCGATCGGCTCGCTGGGAGGGGCGCTCTTCGCCGTCAGCATCGGCTCACTGACGATCGCGAGCTTCCAGATCCTCGTCTCGATCACGGCGCTCGCCGTGATCATCCTCGGGGGCCTCGGCTCGATCCCCGGCGTGATCGTGGGCGCCGTCGTCTTGATCGGCCTTCCGGGCATCCTCACCCAGTTCGAGGACTTTCAGCTGTTGATCTACGGGGCCGTCCTCATCGCGATCATGCTGCTGAGGCCGCAGGGTCTCGTGCCTAACATCCGTCGCAGCCGAGAGCTGCAAGAAGACGAGCGGAGCCAGGACCAGTGGGCGAAGCACCCACTCGAGGAGGACGCCGCCGACGCGCCCGGGCCCACCGGCGGCGCGCTGGTATGACATCGCTGCTCGACGTTGCGGGCGTGTCCAAGCATTTCGGGGGCTTATACGCTCTCAATGGGCTCGACCTGCACGTCGACGGCGGCGAGATCGTCTCGGTGATCGGGCCCAACGGCGCGGGCAAGAGCACGGTCTTCAACGTGATCACAGGTCTCTACGCGCCGGATGGAGGCGACGTGCGGTTCCGAGGAAGCACGATCGTCGGACGGCTGCCCAGCCAGGTGACCAAGCTTGGCATCGCGCGCACGTTCCAGAACGTGAAGCTCTTCCCCAACATGACGGTGCTCGAGAACGCGATGGTAGGCCAGCACTGCCGGTCGAAGGCGGGGATCTTCGGCGCCCTGCTGCACACACGGTCAACGCGACGCGAGGAAGAGAGGATCCGCCTGCAGGCCGAGGACGCCCTCGCGTTCTTCGGCACGCGCCTCACGGGATACCGGCAGGAGCAGCTGGCCAACGTTCTTTCCTACGCGAACCGGCGACGGCTCGAGATGGCACGTGCGCTAGCCACCGAGCCGTTGTTGCTGCTCCTGGATGAGCCCACTGCCGGAATGAACCCGCGGGAGACGCTGGAACTGCGCGACCACATCAAGCGGATGCGCGACGAGCGCGGGCTCACGATCTTGGTGATCGAGCACGACATGCGCGTGGTGAAAGGTGTCTCCGACCGGGTCGTGGCACTCGACTACGGGCAGAAGATCGCCGAAGGCAGCTACGACGAGGTCGCGCACGACGAGCACGTGATCGAGGCGTACCTGGGCACGAAAGCGCTCGGATGAACGAGGAGGAGGCTCCCCGCCGCAAAGCGCTCGAGCTTCGCAACGTGAGCACGCACTACGGCCTGGTCTCGGTGCTCCGCAACGTGGACATGGAGATCTACGAAGGCGAGATGGTTTGCCTCCTAGGCGGGAACGCGAGCGGAAAAACCACCACGCTGAAGACGATCTTGGGCTACGTCACGCCGTCGGAGGGGGATGTCGTCCTGAACGGACAAGTCGTCTCGGGGATGAGCACCACCGAGGTCGTGCGCCGCGGGATCTCCATGGTGCCGGAGAACCGCCGGTTGTTCGCGGAGATGACGGTGTCGGAGAACCTCGACCTGGGCGCATACCAGCGGTCCGACGCCGACGGGATCGAGCGCGATCGCGAACAGGTGCTCGATGTGTTCCCCAGGATCCGTGAGCGCCTCAAGCAGAAGGCGGGCACGCTGTCTGGTGGGGAGCAGCAGATGGTGGCCATGGGCCGCGCGCTGATGGCCGATCCCAAGGTCCTGCTGATGGACGAACCGTCGATGGGGCTCGCGCCGATCCTCGTCGAACAGGTCTTCGAGATCATCAAGCAGATCCGCGCACTCGGTAAGACGGTGTTCGTCGTGGAACAGAACGCGAACATGGCGCTGTCGATCGCCGACCGCGGCTACGTGATCCAGACCGGACAGGTGGTGCTCGCCGATACGGCTGCCAACCTGCTCGCCAACCCCATGATGCGAGAGGCGTACCTGGGGGAGCTGTGACGGACCTGCGCGTGTTAGGTGCCGCGGCGGTCCGTGCCGCGCTTCCCATGGTCGAGGCGATCGACGCATTGGAGCGCGCGTTCGGAACCAACGGTCCCATCGAAGGGCCGCTGCGCACGCACCTTGAGACATCCTCGGGCACCCTGCTGATGATGCCCGCGTGGGGCGAGTCGGGCGTGGGCGTCAAGCTCGTGACGCTCACGCCGGGGAACCCGGCGGCCGGCGTCCCGTACATCGGGGCGCTGTACGTCCTGTTCGATCCGCGCACGCAGCAGCCCGTGGCGGTGCTCGACGGTGCGGAGCTCACGGCGCGACGGACGGCCGCCGTGTCGGGTCTCGCCACGCGTTACCTCGCGCGGTCGCAGGCGCGACAGCTCCTGGTCCTGGGGGCGGGTACGCAGGCATGCGCGCACGTGGAGGCGGTGCGGGCAGTGCGTCCCGTGGAGGAGGTGGTGGTGGCATCGCGATCGCGGGAGCCCGCCGAGGCCTTGGTCGGTGCGTTGCGCGCGGATGGCATGGCCGCACGACTGGGGACGTCGCAAGATCTGGGCGACGCCGATGTGATCTGCGCCTGCACCACGAGTCCGGAACCAGTGGTGCGCGGGGCCGCTCTGGCGTCCGGCGCCCACGTGAACGCGGTCGGCGCGTCCACGCCCGCCACGCGGGAGCTGGACACCGAGGCCGTCCGGCGGGCGCGCGTCGTGGTCGAGACGCGGCAGGCAGCGCTGGCCGAGGCGGGCGACCTGCTCATCCCGATCGCAGAAGGGGCCGTCGCCCCGGAGCACGTGGTGGCCGACCTGCATGAGGTCGTGGCCGGCGCCCAGGTGCGCCGCGACGACGAGGACATCACGCTGTTCAAGAGCGTCGGCCTGGCCTTCGAGGACCTCGTGCTCGCGACCGCCGTGCTCGCGCACAGCTGAGCGCGCCCGCGTTGGTAGCGTGGGTCGGTGCCGCAAGGGTGGCAGGAGGCGTGGTGAAGGGTCGAGTGGAGATCGGGGTCGCGGCGCTCGCCGTGGCGGCGCTCGTGGGCTCCGCCTGCAACGGGGCGGGCAGGAACGATCCCGCGGTGTCCCCCTCCGCATCCCCTTCGGACGCGCTGGGCACGATCCGGATCGCCCCGGGGGAGCCGATCCGCTTGGGGACGCTTCTCGCCACCAGCGGCTCGGCGAGCGACCTCGGCACGGACAGTCTGCGGGGCGTGCAGTTGGCGGTGGACTACCTGGACGGCACCTTCGACGGCCAGCCCGGCACCCTGGCGGGCCATCCGATCGAGTTGATGAACCTGGACGAGGAGTGCTCGGCCTCGGGCGGGCGCGAGGGAGCGCGCGTGCTCGCCGCGGACCGCCAGATCGTCGGCGTGGTGGGAACCACGTGCTCGGTGGCGGCGCTCGGTGCGGACCGCGTGTTCTCGGATGCCGGGGTGCTTCTGATCTCTCCGTCGGCCTCGAGCCCTCTGCTCACCGAGCCCGCCACGCATCAGCCGTTCTTCCTTCGTGTGGCCTATGACGACCGGCTGCAGGGCGCCGTGGTGGCCGACTACGCGTATGAGAAGCTGCAGGCGCGCACGGCCGCCGCAACCTACCCGGACGAGCCGTACGCAAGCGCGACACCGTCTGGGTTCCGCGATCGATTCGAGCGCGACGGCGGACGCGTGAGCGCCTCGGTGGCGGTCCCGCAGGACCCCGAGGACGCCCGGCGGCTCCTCGCCGCGCTGGGCTCCGGGGGCCCGGATCTGCTCTACGCCTCGAGCGTCGGATCACCGTGCGCGGACGTGCTCTCCCTCTTCGGACGCACGCCCGGCATGGAGAACGCATCGTTCGTGGGGACCGACGGGTGCATGGCCACGTCCTTCATGCGGGCGACGACCGCTCCGGCCTTCGTCGCGGGGCCCGATCTCAGCAGGATCGTCCAAGGGGAGTTCTACCGGACAGATTTCCTGCCCGCGTACGAGACGCGCTACGGGACCGCCCCGATCAGCGCCACCCACGCCTTCGCCTTCGATGCCGCCACGATGCTGTTCGACGCCCTGGAGATCACCGCCACCGCCGCGGATGACGGCACCCTCACGATCGGCCGTACCGCGCTGCGTGAGGCCGCCTACGCCACCGAGGGCTATCAGGGGCTCAGCGGGAGCCTCAGCTGCACGCCCGACGGGGAGTGTGCGGGCAGCGCTGCGGTGGGCGTCTTCCAGGCACCGGAGGTGCCGATCGAGGGTGGCGACATGAGCGCCGAGCCTGTGTACGCCGAGACCCTTTCCCTCTCGGACCTGGAGCCCTGAGAGATCAGAGGAGTGCCGGGAGCGGGGGTCGAACCCGCACGGGCCGAAGCCCACGGGATTTTGAGTCCCGCGCGTCTGCCAGTTCCGCCATCCCGGCGATGGGGTCCTTTAGCCTAACGCTCCTCGAGTCGTGCTGGAGGCTTCGCTCGAAGGCTCAACCCCGGCTTCACACCGCGCCGGTGCGCGCCCAGATATCCCGGATGTGACCCATGGAGGGCGGGGAGATGCCAGCGGGAATGCGCTGGTGAATGAATGACGGGCCGCGTCCTCCGATCCGATCCACTTACGCCTTCCCCATACGCGAGTGTCTCGTCTCGGCTGACGCGACCCGTCAAGCCGCGGCCCCGACTGACCTGGTGGGGTTCGGTTTCCCGTTCCCTCCCGACCACTTCGGGGCCGGAACGAACGATAGACGTGAGGTTGAGGGCTGTCAACTCCAGAGAACCTCTGCATCGCAACGACGGAAACGGATACCCGCAGGTGGACGGGGGTGCGATCGGGCTTGGGAAGCGTGAACCTCCGGGCGTGCCGGACTCGCGGTGCAGGCTCAGGAGGCGGCGGGAACGGGCGCGGTGGCTCGCTGCGCACGAGGGGTCATGCGCTGGGGCCACAGCACATACACACCCATCGGGATCGCGTACAGCAGCCAGGCCGCGATCTCGGCCCATGTGGGAACGGGCTGCAGGCCGAGCATCCCAGTGAGCAAGGAAGCGCGGATCGTGCCCGGCGCGACGAGCCAGCTGATGCTGAACGCCGGCTGCTGGAACGCCGCGAGCCATCCCGCCTCCGCGGCCGTGTGCGCGGCGGTGGCAAGCAGCCCCGCCGCCACGAGCACGAGGATGAAACCCGTGAAGCGGAAGAACCGGCTGAGGTTGAGCTTGATGCCGCCCTCGTAGATCGCCCACCCGAGGCCCACCGCCACGACGATCCCGAGCACGGCCCCGGTCCCCGTCACGGCCGGCTTGGTCGAGCTGTTGAACGTGGCGAGCAGGAACACCGCGGTCTCCAACCCCTCGCGGATCACGGCGAAGAACGCCATGCCCACCATCGCCCAGGCACCGGCCTCGAGCGCGTTCTCCGCGTGGCACTCCAGCGAGCGCTTGAGCTCGCGCGAGTGGCGCTTCATCCACACGATCATGTACGTGATGCCCGCCACCGCCATCAGAGAAAGGACTGTCGCGAGCCCCTCCTGCTGGGCGTGCGGCAGGGTGTCGTTCACCACGCGCAGGATGATGCCCACCCCCAGACACAGGGCTGCGGCTCCGATCACGCCGACCCACATCCAGCGTAGGGCTCTGCGGTCACCTCGCTGGACGAGGAACGCAGCGATGATGCCTACGATCAGGGATGCCTCGAGCCCCTCGCGGAGTCCGATCACGAAGGTGGGTAGCATCGTTCGGTCCTTCTCCCGGTCCTCTCCCGGGCCGGGATCCCTCCCGGCCGTGCACGACCGGCTGAATACTACCCGGGGGGTAGGATTCGGGACAAGTTCGCGACCGGGTCGGATCGGCCCACCCCACTGGGGCTGCGGCGGGCACGTCCGGCCCGGGGGCTACGATACGGCGATGGCCCCCTCCGCCGCCCCCGATACCCCTCGCCGGCTCTTCCTGCTCGACGGCCACAGCCTCGCGTATCGGGCGTTCTTCGCGCTCCCACCCACGCTCGCCACCAGGACCGGGCAGCTGACCAACGCCGTGTTCGGGTTCACCTCCATGCTGATCAAGCTGCTCGGGGAAGAGCACCCCGACCTGATCGCGGTGGCGTTCGACTCGGGTGCCCCGTCCGTGCGCCTGGCCAAGGACGCCCAGTACAAGGCTGGGCGGCCCGAGACACCGGGTGACTTCAAGCCACAGTTGGGCTTGATCGAGGAGGTGCTGGACACGCTGCGGATCCCCGTGCTGCGCGTGAGCGACGGACATGAGGCCGACGACTACCTCGGGACCCTCGCGGTTCGGGCCGCCGCGCAGGGCTTGGAGGCCACGATCGTGACCGCAGACCGCGACTTCTTCCAACTGGTGCGCCCGAGGATCCAGGTGATGTTCAACCGCAAGGGCATCAGCGACATCGTGGTCTTCGACGAGCAGGCCGTCCAGGACAAGTACGGGGTGCCGCCGTCCAAGTATCTGGAGTACGTGGCGCTCAAGGGGGACACCAGCGACAACATCCCGGGTGTGCCCGGCGTGGGGGAGAAGACCGCCGCAAAGCTCGTGCAGGAGTATGGGTCGGTGGAGACGCTCGTGCAGCACCTGGACGACCTGAAGGGCAGGCTCAAGGAGAACGTCACCGCCTCGGTCGAGCGGCTCGGCCTGAACAAGGAGCTCGCGCGGATCGAGGTCGACGCCCCCGTCCCCGTGGATCCGCAGGATTGCGTCATGGGGGAATGGGACGAGGACGAGGTCCGACGCCTCTTCAACGCGCTCGAGTTCCGCACGCTGTTCGACAGGTTGCAGGACGCCGGGCGGGGCGCCAAGGCCAAGGTCGACGTGGCCGAACTGGACCTTCGCGAGGCCTCGGTCGCAGACCTGGGCGACCTGCTGAGCGCGGGTGCGCCATTGGGCGTGCGGATCGATGCAGACGGCGCGACCGTCCGTGGGATCGCGGTCTCGGCCGGCGGAGCGCAGGCGGCCTACGCGGCCCTCTCCTCCATCGATCCGGTCGCGGCGTTCGTCGCCGATCCGGAGGTGCCCAAGTGGGCCCACGACGCGAAGGCGTTCGAACGAGCGGCGTTGCGCGCGGGCGCCGACGTGAACGGCGTGAGCTTCGACACGATGCTCGCGGGCTACCTGCTGGATCCGGCGAGCGACCGTTACCCACTTGCGGCCCTCTGCGAGCACTACCTCGGGGCAGACGTGCTGGGCTCGGTGGAGGATGAGGCCGAGGGGCAGCTGTTCGGGGAGGAGCCGTGGCGGCCCGTGGCGGCGGAGGCGGCGGCTGTGGCCCTGCTCGCCCCGGTCATGCAGGAGCAGATCCACAAGCAGGGGCTCGGGGACCTGCTCGAAGACGTCGAGCTGCCGCTCGCGAGCGTGCTCGCTCGCATGGAGGCGCGCGGCGTGGCGCTCGACGTCTCCTACCTGGAGGAGATGGGCGCCGGCGTTCGCGGGTCGATGGCGGCGCTCAAGGCGTCCGTGCACGAGCACGGGGGCGAGGAGTTCAACCTGAACTCGCCCCCGCAGCTGCGCACGATCCTCTACGACAAACTTGGGCTGCAGCCGGGCAAGAAAACGCCCAAAGGCGAGCTGTCCACGGACGCGAGCGTGCTCGAGAAGCTCCGCGACGCCCACCCGATCGTCGATGCACTGCTCTCTTGGCGCGAGCTGGACAAGCTCAACTCCACCTACCTCGAGGCCCTCCCCAGGTTGGTCGACCCGCGCGACGGACGGATCCACACCACGTTCAACCAGGCCGTGGCGGCGACGGGGCGGCTCAGCTCCTCCAACCCCAACCTGCAGAACATCCCGGTGCGCAGCGATCTGGGCCGCCGGATCCGGCGCGCGTTCATCCCGGGCGCGCCGGGACAGTTGCTCCTGGTCGCAGACTACTCGCAGATCGAGCTGCGGATCCTCGCGCATCTGTCCGGCGACGCCGGCCTGAAGGAAGCGTTCGACGCGGGTCAGGACATCCACGCAGCCACCGCGGCCAAGGTATTCGGGCTGCCGCCGGAACAGGTCGACGCGGAGTCGCGACGGCGCGCGAAGGCCGTGAACTACGGGCTCGCTTACGGTATGAATGCCTGGGGCCTCGCCCAACGCCTGGACATCGCGCCCGACGAGGCCCAGGAGATCATGGACGGCTACTTCTCCGGGTTCCCCTCGATCAAGACCTACCTGGATGCGCAGGTCGGTCGCGCCACCGTGGAGGGCTTTACCGAGACGCTGCTCGGCCGGCGCCGGTACGTGCCGGAGCTGCAGGCCGCCAACCCGCGCGTGCGCGACCTGGGCCGGCGCCAGGCGCTCAACGCGCCGATCCAGGGAAGCGCGAGCGACGTCTTCAAGGTCGCGATGATCGCCGTTGACGCCGCGATACGTGCCCACCCGGAGCTGGACCTGCACATGCTCCTGACCGTGCACGACGAACTGGTCTTCGAGGTGCCCGAGGACAACGTGGGGGCAGCGGCGGAACTCGTGCACGAGCACATGGAGCACGCGATCGAGCTCGACGTGCCGCTGCGGGCCGACATCGGCTGGGGCCCGAACTGGTCCGAGGCCGCGCCCGAGGGGCACTGACCGTGATCCTGGAGCGCGCGGTGCTGGAAGCATCCCCGGCCGGGGGCCGCGTACGAGGAGGCGTTCGAGCGCGCCAAGGCCATCGTCTCGTCGATGCCCGGGTTCGGCTGGCTCACGTTGTCGCGATGCATCGAGCGCCCCAGCCGCTATCTCCTCCTCGTCGAGTGGGCGACGCTCCAGGACCACCCGGAGGGATTCAGGGGATCGCCCGAGTACGAACGGTGGCGCAAACTCCTGCACCCGTTCTACGTCCCCGTCCCCGAGGTCGACCACTACTGAGGAGCCGCTGCTGACGCGTTGACGGTGTTTCCGCTGGTCACCTACCATCACTCTTGGCCGCAGGGCTCCTGCGCCGCCTCGCAAATCCAAAGCCGCGAGTCGGTGAGCCCCGCGCGCCGGAAGGAGCACCACCGTCATGAGTGATGTCGAGACCACCGCGGGCGCCGACGCGCCCGCCGAACCAGCCGCACCGGACGTCGTCGAGGCCCCCGCGCCCCTGGCGCCGCCCGCCCCCGTCGTGCACGAGCGCGACCTCACCCCTGAAGAGCTGATCGTGGCCATGGAGGCCTCGTTCCGCGACTTCAACGACGGCGACATCGTCGAGGGTGAGGTCGTCAAGATCGACCGCGACGAGGTCCTGCTGGACATCGGCTACAAGTCCGAGGGCGTGATCCCAAGCAAGGAGTTGTCGATCCGGCACGACGTCGACCCGAACGAGGTCGTCAAGGTCGGAGAGCGGCTCGAGGCCCTCGTCCTGCAGAAGGAGGACAAGGAAGGCCGCCTGATCCTGTCCAAGAAGCGCGCCCAGTACGAACGGGCCTGGGGCAAGATCGAGGAGGTCATGAACTCGGGTCAGACCATCAAAGGCCCGGTGATCGAGGTCGTCAAGGGCGGCCTCATCCTGGACATCGGTCTGCGCGGGTTCCTGCCCGCATCGCTCGTGGACCTGCGTCGCGTGCGCGACCTGCACCCGTTCGTGGGCACCGAGCTCGAGGCCAAGATCATCGAGCTGGACCGCAATCGGAACAACGTGGTGCTGAGCCGCCGCGCGTTCCTCGAGGAATCCCAGTCCGAGGGCCGCAAGACGTTCCTGCAGTCGCTGCAGAAGAACGAGCGTCGCAAGGGCACGGTGAGCAGCATCGTGAACTTCGGTGCGTTCGTCGACCTGGGCGGCGTGGACGGACTCGTGCACGTGTCCGAGCTCAGCTGGAAGCACGTCGATCATCCGGGTGAGGTCGTCGCCGTTGGCCAGGAGGTCGAGGTCGAGGTGCTCGACGTGGACCTGGATCGCGAACGCGTGTCGCTCAGCCTCAAGGCCACGCAGGAGGATCCCTGGAAGGAGTTCGAGCGGACCTCCACGGCCGGCTCGGTCATCTCCGGACAGGTCACGAAGCTCGTGCCCTTCGGCGCGTTCATCCGCGTCGCTCCGGGCATCGAGGGTCTCGTGCACATCTCCGAGCTGAGCCACGAGCACGTCGACACGCCGGAATCGGTGCTGTCGGTCGGCGAGGAGGTCGAGGTCAAGGTGATCGACGTGGACGTCACACGCCGACGCGTCTCACTCTCGATGCGCCAGGTCACCGCGGCGCCTCCACGTGAGCCTGAGATCAAGCCCGAGCCCGAGGCCGAGCGTGCGCCCCAGCCCGAGATGAAGTCCACGATCCAGATCCCGGACGACATCGTCGCGGCGGTGGCCGAGGCCGAAGCCGCCCGCCGCGCCGATCCGCGCGCCCCAGAGCCGGTCGCCGCGATGCCGGTGCCCGCTGATGGGCCAGAGACCGATCCTGAGATCGACGAGGCAGAGGTGGCAGAGGTTCAGGCCACAGAGGAAGCGGTGGTGGAGGCGATCGCTGCCGACGAGGTCGCCGTCGATGACGCCATCGTGGCCGAGACCGCTGGCGATGAAGCCACGGTCCGGGGAGACATCGAGGGAGCCGAGGCCGCTGCGGCGGATGCGGCCGAGGAGGAGGTCTCCCTGGAGTCGATCCTTGAAGACCTCAAGCGCCGTGAAGGTCGCCAGGAGTAGGACGGCACCCGGGCCCTCCGGGAGGGCCCGGGTCCATCCGGGCGTCATGAGGTTCGTCGGATTGACCGGCGGGATCGGCTCGGGCAAGTCCACCGTTGCCCGGCGGCTGGCCGAACGCGGCGCCCTGATCCTCGATGCCGACGTGTTCGCGCGCGAGGCCGTGGCGCGGGGCACGCCCGGGTACGGCGCCGTGATCCTGCGGTTCGGTCGGCAGGTCGTTGACCCCGCCGGCGAACTCGATCGCGCCGCGCTCGCGCGGCTGGTGTTCGCCGACGCGGACGCGCGCCGTGACCTGGAGGCCATCGTGCATCCGGTGGTCGCCCGGCGGGTGGCCGGCGGGCTCACGGCGCACGCGGGCACCGACCACGTCGTGGTGCTGGACTCCCCGTTGCTGATCGAGACCGGCGGCCATCGGGGCGTCGACGTCGTCGTGGTGGTCTCGGCGCGCCCCGAGACCCAGATCCGGCGGCTGGTCGCTCGCGGCCTGGACGAGGCTGACGCCCGAGCGCGTCTGGCCACCCAGATGCCGCTCGAGGAAATGGCCGCGGTCGCCGACGTGCTGCTCGACAACGAGGGCACGCTCGCGGAGCTGGAGCGCCAGGTCGACCGTCTGTGGGACGACCTGCACGTGCAGGCCGCCGGCCGCTGAAGCGCCGCCGGTATCATCCCGCCGATGAGGTTCCGCGCGGTCTTCTTCGATGCCGGCGAGACGCTGGTGCATCCGGTACCCACCTTCCCCGAGCTGTTCGCGTCCGTCGTGACGCGCGAGGGGCATCCGCGCGATCGCACCGCGATCCACGACGGCCTGTCGCTGATCTCGGGCGAGTTCGTTCGTGCGGCGCGCGAGCACGAGCTGTGGACGACGGACCCGGAGCGCTCGCGGCTGTTCTGGACGACCGTGTACGACCGGTTCCTCGAGATCCTCGACATCCCCACCACGAACGGGCTAACGGACGTGCTGTTCGCGGCCTTCACCGACCTGGACAACTACGATGCCTTCGACGATGTTCGGCCCGTGCTCGAGGTGCTGCGTGCGGAGGGAACGGAACTGGGGGTGATCTCGAACTTCGAGCCATGGTTGGAAGCGTTGCTGTCGCGGCTCGGGCTGACCGACTACTTCCCAGTCCGCGTCATCTCCGGGTTGGAAGGGGTGGAGAAGCCCGACCCCGCGATCTTCCGGCTGGCGCTGGAGCGGAGCGGACTCGCGGCGCACGAGGTCGTCTACGTGGGCGATGTACCCGACTTCGACGTCCAGCCCGCCGCCGAGCTGGGGATGTTCCCGGTGCTGATCGATCGGCGGATGCGGCACGGCGACTTCGACGGGCCCGGTGTTCGGATCACCGACCTCGCTGACCTGCCCTCGGTACTGGATACAGCGTGAGCGAGGAGCGCCTGTTCACGCTCGCGGACGCCAACGCGTCGCTCGCGGACCTGCGCGAACGGCTGCCTCGGCTGCGCGAGGCGCGACGCTCATTGATCGAGTCGAGCAAGCGGATCACGGCCGCCGTGGCCGTGGACGGCGGGGGAGTGGCGGGCTCGGACTGGTTCGACGCGCAGCAGATCCTCAAGGCCGACCTCACGGCGATCGCGGAGGCGGGCATCTTGCTGCGCGACCCCGAGCGTGGGTTGGTGGACCTTCCGGCCGAGCGAGAGGGTCGTCGCGTGTTCCTGTGCTGGCAGCTGGGCGAGGACGACGTAGCCTGGTTCCACGAAGAGCACACCGGCATCAGCGGGAGGCAACCCTGGTGAGCGATCGCGTGATCGAGGTCACCGGGCTGGTCAAGTCCTACGGAGATGTCGAGGCCGTCAGGGGCATCGATTTCCACTTGGACCAGGGCGAGGTCTTCGCGCTGCTCGGGCCCAACGGCGCCGGCAAGACCACCGCGACCGAGATCCTCGAGGGCTACCGCACCCGCACCTCGGGCGAGGTCGACGTGCTGGGGTTCGATCCTGCGACGCACGACCTCGCGCTACGCAGGAGGATGGGGATCGTCCTGCAATCCACCGGCGTCGACGCGTTCCTCACCGTGCGCGAGACCGTCGACATGTACGGCGGTTACTTCCCGGCCCCGCGTCCCACGGACGATGTGATCGACGTCGTCGGCCTGTCCGAGAAGCGCGACACGAGGGTGGACAAGCTCTCGGGCGGACAGCAGCGACGCTTGGACGTGGCGATTGCACTCGCGGGCGATCCCGAGTTGCTCTTCCTGGACGAGCCCACGACGGGCTTCGATCCGAACGCGCGCCGCAACGCGTGGGAGATCGTGAAGAACCTCACGAGCCTCGGGAAGACGGTGTTCCTCACCACGCACTTCATGGATGAGGCGCAGTTCCTGGCCGACCGTGTCGCCATCATCGCCCGGGGGGAGATCGTGGTCGAGGGGCCGCCGGCCACGCTGGCCGGGCGCGACACGATGAGAGCCCGGGTCCGGTTCCGGCTGAGCGACGGTGCCCAGGCGCCTTCGCTCGGGCAGGTGCGCGGAGCCGACGGCGCCTGGGAGATCACGGCGGAGGACCCCACCGGGGCCCTGCACGAGCTCACGGGATGGGCCCTCGAGCACGGGCAGACGTTGGAGGGGCTCGAGGTCACACGCCCTTCCCTCGAGGACGTCTACCTGGCCATCACGGGGGAAGCGCCGGGGAACGGGTCCGAGCGCGGGGTGGACGCATGAGCGACCTCGCCCTCGCACTTCGACAGGTGCGGTACACGAACAAGGCCTTCTGGAGGAACCCCGCGTCGGCGTTCTTCACGTTCGCGTTCCCGCTGATGTTCCTGGTGATCTTCACCGCGCTCTTCGGCAGCGGCAGCTCGGACATCCCGGGGATAGGCCTGATCAAGCAGGCCACGCTATACGTGCCCGCGATGGCAGCATTCTCCGTGATCACCGCGTGCTACACGAACATCGCGATCAGCGTCTCCTTCGCACGGGACACCGGGGTCCTTAAGAGGGTCCACGGGACCCCGCTTCCGAGCTGGGCCTACATCGTGGCGCGCGTGATCCACGCGGTGATCGTCTCGTGCATCCTCGTGGCCATCGTCACCGCCTTCGGAAAGATCTTCTACGACGTCTCGCTCCCCGCGGGCCTGACGCTCTTCCGGTTCCTGGTGGCGTTGATCGCCGGGGCGGCGAGCTTCGCGGCGATGGGGCTCGCCATCACGTGCGTGATCCCGAACGCGGACGCCTCACCCGCCGTCGTGAACGCCACGATCCTGCCGCTGCTCTTCCTGTCGGGCGTCTTCATCCCCACCACGGCCGAGACGCCGGCCTGGGTCGACACCGTGGGCAAGATCTTCCCGATCCGCCACTTCGTGGACGCGATGAATGCGGGCTTCCTGGGCACGCCGTTCCGATGGTGGGACGTGATCTACGTGATGCTCTGGGGGCTGGCGGGGCTGCTGCTCGCGGCCCGGTTCTTCAGCTGGGAGCCCCGCAGATAGGAGCCCGCGGGGTGAAGCCGCGCGTCAGGAGTGGTCTGCTAGGCTCCCGCGCGTCCGGCCGAGTGCACGCCGGGCGAACCACGGGCGTTTCCGAGGGGGTCGTGTGATGCGGAAGATCGTGTTGGGCATGGCGGCGCTGGCTCTCGTGGCGACGGCCTGCGCGAGTAGCTCCACCACCGCGACGCCCAACCCGGCCGTGAGCGCCTCGCCCCCCGTGGACGCGAAGGCGTGCGCGCAGGGCGCCGACGTCCCGTACGTCACGCAGGGCAAGCTCACGATCGGCACGGACAACCCCGCCTTCCAGCCGTGGTTCGGGGGGACGGGTACCTATGGTCCGTGGAAGGCCAACCCCGACTTCGGCACGGGCAACCCGTCCACGGGCGAGGGGTACGAGAGCGCGTTCGCGCACGCGCTGGCGACGGAGCTCGGATTCTCCAAGGATCAGGTCACTTGGGTGCCGGTGAACTTCAACGAGTCGTTCAAGCCGGGGCCCAAGACCTTCGACTTCGACGTCAACGAGATCTCCTACAACGCCAAACGAGCCACCGTGGTGTCGTTCAGCGACAGCTACTACGACGTTTCCCAGGCGATCGTCGTCAAGAAGGACGGTCCCTACGCGAACGCGACCACGTTCGCCGACCTGAACGCCGCCAAGCTCGGAGCTCAGGTGGGCACGACGTCCTACTCCTACATCGTGGACAACATCCAACCCAGCCAGGATCCGCAGGTCTACGATAAGTCCGTGGACGTGATCACGGCCTTCAACAACGACCAGATCGACGGCTTCGTGGTCGACGCGCCCACCGCTTACGTGAGCGTCTTGATCGGTGAGGCCAAGGGCGGCGTGGTGGCCGGTCAGTTCCCGCAGATCGGCGAGCAGGAGTACTTCGGCGCGGTCTTCGCCCTGGACAACCCGCTCGTGGGATGCGTGAACCAGGGCATCGCTGCGCTCACGACCGATGGCACGCTCGAGGCGCTGCGGAAGAGATGGCTCAAGGACGTGACGTTCCCGGAGATCCAGCAGTAGGCACCGGCTGAGAGGAACCACGGTGAGCGAGCCGGTTCCTCCCGACGCCGATCAGCAGCTGCTCGAGGATCCGAACGCCGGCCGCCGGTCGCGCATCCTCGGCGGGGGGCACCGGCGAGCAGAGGGGCGCCGCGCCGTCCTCACGGCCGTCGTCAGCACCGTCGTGTTCTTCACGGTCGTGGTCTATGTCGTCCTTCATTCGCCGAACTGGCCCGCATTGAAGGCGCAGTTCTTCAGCGGCGCCCAGTTCAAGGACTCGTTCCCGGGCATCCTCAAGGCTTTCTGGATCAACGTGAAGATGTTCCTGACCGCCGAGGTGTTCATCCTGACGCTTGCCCTGCTGCTCGCGGTCATGCGGAGCCTGAACGGTCCCGTCTTCTTCCCGATCAGGCTGCTCTCGATCGCCTACGTCGACTTCTTCCGCGGCGTGCCCACGATCCTGGTCATCTACATCCTGGGCTTCGGGGCACCGGGGTTGCAGATCCAGGGCGTCCCCACGTCGGAGTTCTTCTGGGGGGTGGTGTCGCTGGTGTTGGTCTACTCGGCGTACGTGGCCGAGGTGTATCGCGCCGGCATCGAATCCGTGCACGAGAGCCAGATCTCGGCGGCGCGTTCCTTGGGCCTGTCGCGCTGGCTGTCGATGCGCCACGTCGTGCTACCGCAGGCGATCCGGCGCGTCGTGCCGCCGCTCCTGAACGATTTCATCGGCTTGCAGAAGGACACGGCCCTGGTGGCTTCACTCGGTGTGGTGGAGGCGTTCCGTCAGTCGCAGATCGACGTCGCCAACACCTTCAACTACACGCCGTACTTCGTCTCTGCCTTGCTGTTCATCATCATCACGATCCCGCTCGCCCGGTTCACCGACTATCTGATCGCACGCGGGCGTCGCCGCCGGACCGCCGGGGGCGGCCGATGAGTGGATCAACGAGCCGATCAGCGAACGAACCTGCGATCGTGCTCGAGGACGTCCACAAGTCCTTCGGCAAGCTCGAAGTCCTCAAGGGCATCGACCTCGAGGTGGACGAGCACGGCGTGGTCTGCCTGATCGGTGCCTCGGGCTCGGGCAAGTCCACGATGCTGCGGTGCATCAACCTCCTCGAGCCCATCGACGGCGGTCGGATCACCGTGCACGGCACGGAGATCACCGCCCAGGGGGTCGACCTGAACGAGGTCCGGCGCCGGATCGGGATCGTGTTCCAGAGCTTCAATCTCTTCCCCCACATGAGCGTGATCGAGAACATAACGCTCGCCCCGCGCAAGGTCCTCAAGGAGCCAAGGGGGCAGGCCACGGATGAGGCCCACGAGCTGCTGGAGCGATTCGGGCTCTCGGACAAGGCCGAGGAGTATCCCGACCGGCTCTCCGGGGGGCAGCAGCAGCGGGTCGCCATCATGCGCGCGCTCGCGATGCAGCCCGACGTCATGTTGCTGGACGAGATCACGAGCGCGCTGGACCCCGAGCTCGTCGCCGAGGTGCTCGACGTCGTGCGCGAGCTCGCCGCGGGCGGCATGACGATGCTCCTCGCCACCCACGAGATGGGCTTCGCGCGCGACCTCTCCACCCGCGTGTGCTTCCTCGATGATGGGGTGATCCTGGAGCAGGGACCGCCTGCGCAGATCTTCGGTGCGCCCGAGAAGGCGCGCACGAAGCGGTTCCTGCAGCGCATCGTGGCCGCGGGACGGATGTAGCGCGAAGCGACCCCCGAAGCGTCTCTTTGTCGGCGCGCCCCCATAGACTGATGGGGATGCCCCCCTTCCAGATCAAGTCGGAGTTCCGCCCAGCAGGCGATCAACCCAAAGCGATCCGTGAGCTCACGGCGGCCGTGGGCGGGGGAGGGGAGCACACCACGCTGCTCGGCGCCACCGGCACGGGCAAGACGTTCACGATCGCCCACGTCGTCGAGGAGCTCCAGCGTCCGACGCTCGTGATCGCGCCCAACAAGTCACTCGGCGCCCAGCTCGCCAATGAGTTCCGAGAGGTCTTCCCCGACAACGCGGTCGAGTACTTCGTGAGCTACTACGACTACTACCAACCCGAGGCCTACATCGCGTCCACGGATACCTACATCGAAAAGGATTCCTCGGTGAACGAGGAGATCGAGCGCCTGCGCCATGCGGCCACTGCCGCGCTGCTCAGCCGCCGCGACGTGCTGATCGTGGCGAGCGTCTCGTGCATCTACGGTCTCGGGTCGCCCGAGGAGTATCAGGGCCAGATCCTGCGGCCGTACAAGGGCACGGACATCCCCCAGGAGTTCGCGATGCGGCGCCTCGTGGACATCCAGTACCAACGCAATAACGTCAGCCGGGCGCGGGGCACGTTCCGCGTGCAGGGAGACACGCTCGAGGTCTTCCCCCCGTATGAGCAGACGGGGTTCCGCATCGAGTGGTGGGGCGACACGATCCAAAGGATCATGCGGTTCGACCCGGTGACCGGCGAGCTGATCGGGGAGCTCACCGAGACCACGATCTTCCCCGCCACGCATTACGTGGCCTCTGAGGAACGCATGAAACGCGCCGTCGTCTCGATCGAGGAGGAGCTGGTCCAGCGGCTGGCGGACCTCGAGCGCCAGGGCAAGCTGCTCGAGGCCGAGCGCCTGCGCATGCGCACCACCTACGACCTCGAGATGATGCGCGAGGTCGGGTTCTGCAGCGGCATCGAGAACTACTCGCGTCACATCGACGGCCGCAATGCCGGCACCGCGCCCTACACGCTGCTGGACTACTTCCCCGACGACTACCTCGTGGTGATCGATGAGTCCCACGTCACGGTCCCGCAGCTCAACGCGATGTACGAGGGCGATCTCTCGCGCAAGTCCAACCTGGTCGAGTACGGCTTCCGGCTGCCAAGCGCCATCGACAACCGGCCGCTGCGTTTCGAGGAGTTCACCGAGCGCGTGCCCCAGACCGTGTACATGTCGGCCACGCCGGGGCCCTACGAGATGCGGGTCTCCACGCACGTGGCCGAGCAGATAGTGCGCCCCACGGGCCTGATCGATCCCGAGGTCCAGATCCGGCCCACCAAAGGCCAGGTCGACGACCTGATCGAGGAGATCCGCCGGCGTTCCGAGGCCGACCAGCGCGTCCTCGTCACCACCCTCACCAAGAAGATGGCCGAAGACCTCACCGACTACCTCATCGAGATGGGCATCCGCGTGCGGTACCTGCACTCGGAGGTCGACACCCTGCAGCGCATCGAGATCGTGCGCGACCTCCGCTTGGGCGAGTTCGACGTGCTGGTGGGCATCAACCTGCTGCGTGAGGGGCTGGACCTGCCCGAGGTGTCGCTGGTGGCGATCCTGGACGCGGACAAGGAGGGATTCCTGCGTTCCCAGACCTCGCTCGTGCAGACCATCGGGCGCGCGGCGCGCAACGTCGACGGTACGGTGTTGATGTACGCGGACCAGATCACCGATTCCATGAAGGCCGCCATCGGTGAGACGCAGCGCCGCCGGCAGATCCAGCTCGCGTACAACGCCGAGCACGGCATCGATCCCACCACCGTCAGCCGCAAGATCACGGACATCCTGCTCACGCTGCGCGGCGGCGATGGCCCCGCCGCCTCCACGCCCAAGAAGCAGCGCCGCGCCAAGGCCTCGCACGCCGAGATGCCCACGGACGAGCTCGAGCAACTGATCGAGCGGCTCGAGGACGAGATGCACGAGGCCGCCAAGGACCTGCGCTTCGAATACGCCGCGCGCCTGCGCGACGAGGTCGGGGACCTGCGCAAGGAGCTGCGCGCGATGCGCGAGGCCGGCGTGGGCGTGCCCGCCCGCTCCTAAGGAGGGGTCGCGCTCGGCCTGGGGGTACCCTCACGCCATGGCCGATCTCGTGCTGCGTGCGGCGCTGGCCTGGCTGGGGCCGGGAAGGATCACGCCCGACGTCCAGGTGGCGTGCAAAGGCGCCCTGATCGAGGAGGTCGGGCGGGTCCATCCCGTCCCTCCCGAGGCCGAGCTGATCTCGGTGGGGTTCTTGATGCCCGCGGCCGCCGACCGGCACGTCCATCTCGAGCTGAGCGATCCGGCAGCGGTGCTCCGCGGCGGCGTGACCGCCGTGCGCGATCTGGCCTGGCCGCCCGACCGGATCTTCGAGCTCTCGGGGATCTCGGAGCTCACGTCGTTCAACGGCCCGCTTGTGCGGGCGGCCGGTCCCATGCTCACCGCGCCGGGCGGCTACCCCATGTCGGCGCCGTGGGCGCCGGAGGGCACCGGCCATGAGGTCGACGATCCGCGGGACGCCTCCGATGCGGTGGTCTCGCTTGCCGCTCGAGGAGCCGCCGCCATCAAGGTCTCCCTGAACATCGACGCCGGCCCCGTCCTGCGCGATCCGGTCCTCATGGCGATCTGTGAGGCCGCGCATGCGGCCGAGCTCACGGTCACCGCCCACTGCCAGGGGGAGGGGCAGGTCGAACGCGCCCTCGGCGCCGGCGTCGACGAGCTCGCGCATACGCCGTGGACCCACCGGCTCTCCGACGACGTGGTCCTCGCGGCGGCCCGGCGGCTGCGCATCGTCTCCACTCTGGACATCCATTCGTTCGGTCGCGACACGCCAGAGCTGCGCACCGCCACGGACAACCTCAGGCGCTTCGTGGCCGAGGGTGGTCAGGTCCGCTACGGCACGGACCTGGGCAACGGTGCGATCCCGCCCGGGATCCACGCACGCGAGCTGCAGCTCCTGCGGCAGGCCGGCATGGGCACTGAGGACGTGCTCGGGGCGCTCGTGCGTGCGCCGCTGGAGCTCGGGGCGCCCGCCGATCTCATCGCGCTCGACGACAGCCCGCTCGGCGGCTTCGAGGTCTTCGAGCATCTCCGGCTGGTCGTGCGCGCCGGCCGCGTGATGCACCGCGGTTGAGCCGGTCTGCGGAGGGCGGTCCGTACACTAGTCTGAGATGGACTAGAGGAGCTTCGTGAGCTCCTCGAAGCATCGGTCGATGTCGTCCTCGGTGTTGAAGAAGTGCGGGCTCACGCGGATGCCGTCGCCGCGGAAGTCGGTGCACACATCGCGAGCGAGAAGCTCGTGGCATATCCGCTCGGCTTCCGGACCCACCCCGACGTTCACGACGCCGCCACGTTCCGCGGCCGAGCGCGGCGTGCGCACCACGAGTCCCACCTCGTCGGCGTGCGCGATCACGTGATCGGTGAGCGCGCCCTGCCGCGCCCGGATCCGCTCCACGCCCACCTCGGTGATGATGTCGAGGCCACCCTGCGCGAGGAAGAACACCGGTGCGGGAGGCGTGCCGTGTTCGAGCCGGCGCGCCGTGGGGTGGTAGTCCAGGTGCTGGTTGTCGAAGGAGAACGGTTCGGCCGTGGCGAACCAGCCCGTCACCGCCGGCTCGAGCGAGGGCAGCAGGTCGCGGCGCGCATACAGGAACACCATGCCGGGCCCTCCGCACAGCCACTTCAACGTCCCGGCCGTATAGAGGTCGCACCCGAGGTCGTGCAGGTCGAGCGGCACGATCCCGATGCCGTGGTAGTCGTCCACGAACGAGAGCGCTCCGCGTTCCCGCGCGATCGCGCACACCGCCTTGGCATCCATCAACGCGCTCGACCGGTACAGGACCCGGTTCACCATGACGACCGCGGTGCGCGCGTCGATCGCGCCGTCGTAGGCCTCGAGCGGGATCGTGAGCCCGTCGGGGCTCCGGAGCCACACGAGCTCGGCCCCGGTCTTGCGGGCCCAGCCGATCCACACGTGCCCGTCGGTCGGGAAATCCAGCTCCGAGAGCACGATGCGGTTCCGTTCCCCGGACAGATCGAGCGCGGAGGCGATCGTGGCGAGCGCCACCGAGATGTTCGTGGTGATGGCGACCTCGTCGGCGTCGCATCCGGCCAGCGCGGAGAACGTTTCCTTCAGCGCGCGCATCCTGGGGAAGATGTCCTCCAGCCACACGTGGTCGGGAGCGCCCTTGCTGGCCCAGGCATCGAGATAGCCGTCGAGGTAGTCGCGTGCGCGGCCTGAGATCGGACCCAGCGACGCGCTGATCAGGTAGGTCTTGTGCGCGAGCACCGGGAACTCCGCGCGATAGTCCGTGAGTGCGCGTTCGGGTGGCATCGGTTTCGAGCCTAGCGCAGGCTCACGTCACCAGCGCGCGCACGATCCCCACCAGGCCGCACGCCACGGCCACGACCGCCGGGGTCAGCTTGAGGCGCCGGATCGCGATGAAGGACGCCACCGCCAAGACCAGCGCGAACCACCGGAGCGACCCGAGCGCGGGCACCGGGACGGGCGCGCCGAACGGTTGGCGCAGGCTGACGGATCCGAACAACACGTTCACACCGAACGTGAGCGCGAGGCTCGCCACCACCCCGACCACCGCACCGGTGATCGCCCCGAGGGCGGCGCCCAGCGGGCGGTTCGTCCGCAGGCGTTCCACGTAGGGCGCCCCCAGGAAGATGAACAGGAAGCACGGCGCGAACACCGCCCACACCGTGACGATCGAGCCCAGGACGCCGGCGGTGAGGGGGGCGAGATCTCCGTGCAGCCGGTAGGCCGCCAGGAAGCCAACGAACTGCGTCACCATGATCAGCGGTCCCGGCGTGGACTCCGCGAGCCCGAGCCCCGCCACGACGTCGGCGGGTGAGAGCCAACCGAACCGGTACACCGCGGCCTGGTTCACGTACGCGAGCACCGCGTAGGCCCCGCCGAAGGTGACGACGGTGGCGGTGCTGAAGAACAGCGCCTCCTGGGTCAACACGTCGCCCGAACCGCGCCAGGCGATCACCACGAGGAGCGGGAGCCACCAGACGGCGAGCCCCACTGCAAGGACCCTGACGGCCCTGCCCGCCGACGGCTGGGTGTGCGGCGCGGCCAGGGCGATGTCGTCGATCGCTGCCTCACCGTCATCCGCCCCCAACTCGGCCGGTACGTGGACCGTTCCCGGGCGAACGCGGGAGGCGGCGTAGCCGAGCACCCCTGCCCCGAACACCACGACCGGGAACGGCACGCCGAGCAGGAAGATGCCCACGAACGAGGCGGCCGCTACACCCACCGCGAACGCGTTCACGAGCGCGCGCGAGCCGATCCGCAACAACGCCGCCAGAACCATCCCGAGCACCCCCGCCGAGAGTCCCGCGAACAGGCCCGCGACCCACGAGACCGTCGCGTGGGCCGCGTACATCCATGCGAGCACCAGCATGAGGACGAAGCTCGGCAGGACGAACGCGACACCCGCGATGATCCCGCCCCGGACCTTGTGCAGGAGCCAGCCCACGTAGATCGCGAGCTGCTGGGCCTCGGGCCCCGGCAGCAGCATGCAGAACGACAGGGCATGCAGGAACCGGCCCTCCCCGATCCAATGCCGTCGTTCCACCAGCTCCTCGTGCATCAGCGAGATCTGGCCGCTCGGCCCGCCGAAGTTGATGAAGCCGAGCTTCACCCAGAACCGCACGGCATGGCTGAACGGGACGGGGGGAGCCGCCGGGTCGCTCAGTCCGTGTGCTCCTCGAGGTACTCCAGATACATCGGCCGCAGCGCCTCGCCGAGCTCGCCCTCACCGGCGTCGCCGAGGTCGTTGATCATGGCGAGCGGTCGCATGATGTCGGTCTTGCTCCGCTGATCGTCCCCGATCAGCTCTTCGGCGACCGGGAGGGCCTTGACCAGGCGCCAGAGGAACCCCGCGTCCAGCCGGTGTTTGGCCAGGGCCAGGGAGCGGTCGTGCAGGTCCTTCGTTGACAGGGCGTCGAGCTCTTCGCGGGTGGTCATGGTCAGGCAGCCTAGCCGCTGGCGGAGGGCTTGTCGGCGCCCGCCTCTAGACTTCGTTATGTATGGGCACGGACACCATCGTCATCCACGGTGCGCGCGAGCACAACCTGAAGAACGTCACGTTGGAGCTCCCGCGGGACAAGCTCATCGTGTTCACGGGCCTCTCCGGCTCCGGCAAGTCGTCCCTGGCCTTCGACACGATCTACGCCGAGGGACAGCGCCGCTACGTCGAGTCGCTTTCGTCTTACGCCCGGCAGTTCCTCGGCCAGATGGAGAAGCCGGACGTCGACTTCATCGAGGGTCTCAGCCCCGCCATCTCCATCGACCAGAAGTCCACGTCGCGGAACCCGCGGTCCACGGTGGGCACCATCACCGAGGTCTACGACTACCTTCGGGTGCTGTTCGCGCGGGTGGGGCATCCGCACTGCCCCAATTGCGGTCGCCCGATCGGGCGGCAGACGCCGGATCAGATCGTCGATCAGGTGCTGGAGCTCCACGAGGGCACCAGGTTCCAGGTGCTCGCGCCCGTGGTGCGTGGGCGCAAGGGGGAGTATGGCCAACTCCTGGCGGATCTCGCGCGCAAAGGGTTCCCGCGGGCCCGCATCGACGGCGAGGTGCGTGAGCTGTCGGAGCCGATCCGCCTCGCCAAGACCTACAAGCACACGATCGAGGTCGTGGTCGACCGGCTCGTGGCCAAGCCCGACATCCGCCGCCGCGTGGCCGATTCCATAGAGACCGCGCTCGAGCTCGCCGAGGGCATCGCCACGATCGCGGTGCAGACCCACGACGGCGGCGAGGATCTCCAGACGTTCTCCCAGGCGCTCGCGTGCACCTTCGACGGCACCTCGTTCGAAGAGCTCGCCCCTCGGAACTTCTCGTTCAACTCACCCTACGGCGCGTGCACCACGTGCGACGGCCTGGGCACCCGGCTGGAGGTCGACCCCGAGCTCGTGGTGCCCGATCCTGACCTCAGCGTGCACGAAGGGGCGCTGGCGCCATGGGCGAGTGCCACGCTCGAATACTGGAACCGCGTCCTGGACGCGGTCGGCGAGGCACACGGCATCGATCTCGACACGCCATGGAAGAGGCTGCCCAAGGCCCACCGTGACATCCTCATGTACGGGTCCGACCAGCAGATCTACGTGCGGTACAAGAACCGGTACGGGCGCCAGCGCTCCTACCACACCACCTTCGAAGGCGTGGTCATCAACGTCGAGCGGCGCCATCAAGAGACCGAGTCCGACACCCAGCGCGACCGCCTCGAGCAGTTCATGCGTGAGATCCCGTGCCGGGCGTGCAAGGGCCTGCGGCTGCGCCCGGAATCCCTCGCGGTCACCGTGAGCGGGCTCAACATCTCCGAGCTCACCGCCTTGTCGATCCGAAAGAGTCTGGCCTTCGTCGACGGCATCGACCTATCCGAACGCGAGTTCATGATCGCCGAACGCCTGTTGAAGGAGATCCGCGAACGTCTGCGCTTCCTGGTCGATGTCGGGCTCGACTACCTCACGCTCGGGCGCGCCGCCGGCACGCTCGCGGGGGGTGAGGCCCAGAGGATCCGCCTCGCCACCCAGATCGGCAGCGGGTTGGTGGGCGTCCTGTACATCCTCGATGAGCCGTCCATCGGCCTGCACCAGCGTGACAACAAGCGGCTCATCGACACCCTGATCCGCCTGCGGGACCTGGGCAACACGCTCATCGTGGTCGAGCACGACGAAGCCACCATCATCGAGGCCGACCACATCGTCGACATCGGACCCCTTGCCGGCGAGCGCGGCGGCGAGATCGTGTACAGCGGGGACCTCAAGGGCTTGCTGGAGGAGGAGCGTTCGATCACCGGCGCGTTCCTGGCCGGCCGACGCCGCATCCCCACGCCGCTCACGCGCCGCAGGCCCACCAGGCGCAAGCTTAAGCTCCAGGGCGTCAATGAGCACAACCTCACCGACGTGACCGTGGAGATTCCGCTCGGGCTCATGGTGTGCGTCACGGGGGTGAGCGGGTCGGGCAAATCCACCCTGGTGCAGGACGTCCTGCTCCGGGCGTTGATGCAGAAGGTGTATCGCTCCCGCGTGCTCCCGGGCAAGCACAAGAAGCTCGTCGGCTGGGAGCAGATCGACAAGGTCATCGACATCGACCAGTCCCCGATCGGGCGCACTCCCCGGTCCAACCCCGCCACGTACACCGGCGTCTTCGACCACATCCGCAAGCTCTTCGCCCAAGTGCCCGAGGCGCGTCTGCGCGGCTTCCAGCCCGGGCGGTTCAGCTTCAACGTGCGCGGCGGCCGTTGCGAGAACTGCGCGGGCGACGGTCAGATCAAGATCGAGATGCACTTCCTGCCCGACGTCTACGTCACGTGCGAAGTGTGCAAGGGGAAGCGGTACAACCGCGAGACCCTCGAGGTGAAGTACAAGGGCCGGACCATCGCCGACGTCCTGGACATGAGCGTCGACGAGGCGCTCGAGTTCTTCCATGCCATCCCGCCCATCAAGCGCCACATGCAGACGCTGTCCGAGGTGGGCCTGGGCTACATCAAGCTCGGGCAGCCCGCGCCCACGCTCAGCGGCGGCGAAGCCCAGCGCATCAAGCTCAGCTCGGAGTTGCACAAGCGCGCCACCGGCAACACGCTCTATGTGCTCGACGAGCCCACCACCGGCCTGCATTTCGAAGACATCCGCAAGCTCCTCGGCGTGCTGCAGCGCCTGGTGGATACGGGCAACACCGTGCTCGTGATCGAGCACAACCTCGACGTCATCAAGACGTCGGACTGGCTGATCGACCTGGGACCGGAGGGCGGTGACGGCGGCGGCAGGGTGGTCGCGGTGGGCCCCCCCGAGGCCATCGTGGCCGAGCCTGCCTCCCACACCGGGCGGTTCCTGGCCGAGGTCCTCGACCCCTCGCTTCCGTTCGATCGAGAGCCGGAACCTGCGGTCTTCGGTTGACGTGAGTTGCTAGTATCCGCGCCGACGTGTCCAAGCGACTGCTGATCCTTGCCAGCGCGGCGGCCTTCCTCGTGGTCGCCTGCAGCGACACGACTCCCGGCGATGTGAACCCCGGTTCCGGCATCAGCTTCATTCCCCAGGTGGTCGACTTCGTGGACAACGCCGGCCTCGGCAACGAGGTCACCGTCGACAAGGACAACGTCCCCTACGTCTCGTACTTCGTCTTCCCGGCCGTGGTCGGCCCGGGTGAGATCCCGGTCACGCGGCCCATCGGCGCGCCCTACATCACGACCGCGGCGGTCCCCGCCGCCGGCACGACGCCCGCGAAGCCCGGCAACGATGGCGCGGCCGTGGCACTGGCGAGCCTCGCGGACAACGGGATCTGGACACGCGGCGCGGCGGCCCAGGTGCGCGATACACCCGGCGGCGTCACGATCCCCTACGGCCCCGCTACCGAGGAATCGCTCATCGGCGCCAACGCCAAGAACACCAACGGCACCGACACCGCGATCGACGCCTCGGGCGGCAAGCACGTGGTGTGGACCGGCAAGGACGGTGTCTACTACGCCTTCGGCGCGACCGCGAGCTCCTTCGCCGTGGAGCGGGTCTACGACTTCGGTAACACCTTGCGCCTCGCCGGTCCCATCGGACGGCCATCCGTGGCAGCCGACGACACGGGGGCTCCCTGGGTGGCCTACGCGGTGGTGAACCAGAAGCTCGAGATCCGCGTGGCAAACAAGACCGGCGACAACTGGACCACCAGCACGGTCGACGCGTTGAACCTATGCAACGGGTGCAGTCAGCCGGGGCCGACGCGGATCGGGGTGACGTCCGCGGGCCCCGTGGTCGCCTACGCCGACCCGGGCGCCCAGAAGGTCATGCTGGCTCGCTTGAAGAACGGAGCCTGGGTCAGCGAGACGGTCGCCACCGGCGTGAGCGGCCAGGGCCTGAACCTGGCGGTGGGCAAGGACGACGCCATCTACCTCTCGTTCTATGACGGCAAGGACGCAGTCGACGTCGCCGCCTCCGGAGCCAGCGGATGGACCACCTCCAAGGTCGCCGACGCCGCCCCGGCGGTCCCCGACCCCGCGACCGCCGACTCGACCAACGGCAACTTCTCCGAGACCACGGGCGTGGCGGTGGACGACAACGGCAAGCTCTACGTCACGTTCTACGACGGCGCCTCGGGTGGCGTCGCGCTGTGGTCGGGCGACGGCGCCACGTTCAGCGCCGTGACCACGTCGGACACCAACGCCGGCGCGTACCCCTCCGTGGCCGTCACGCCCGACGGCTCGAGGGTGTTCATCACGTGGTACGGCCAGGAGAACGAAGACCTGCGCATGGGGATCGAGGGCGACGTGGGCGACCTCGCCGTGGCGGCCCCGAGCCCGGCTGCGACCGGGGCTCCCGCTCCGGCTACCAGCGGCTGCGGCGACGACGGGAAGATCGCGCTGGACATCGTGGCGCAGGGTATCCAGTACGACACCGCGTGCCTGGTGGCGCCTGCTGGCCAGGACTTCCAGATCAACTTCGACAACATGGATGCCGGCACCCCACACAACGTCGCCATCGCCACGGACCCGGCGTACGCCGACTTCATCTTCACCGGCGACCTGGTCACCGGTCCCAAGACCGCCACCTACGACGTCACCAAGGACTCCGGGCCGCTCGACGCGGGGACGTACTTCTTCAGGTGCGACGTGCACCCGACGACGATGACCGGCACGCTCGAGGTCGCTAAGGCCAAGGGCAAGTAGCGCTCTGCCCAGGGCCTGTCGCGGGCCGCGACTAGGATGGTGGGGTGAGCGTCCCCCGCCCGGCTGCATCGAGCATCCCCGACCTGCCCGGCGCGTACCTGTTCCGCGACGGCGACGGTCGCGTGGTGTACGTCGGCAAGGCTCGATCGCTCCGCAAGCGCCTCGCCAACTACTGGAGCCGTCCCCTCCACCCGCGCACGGAGGCCATGGTCACCGCGGCCCAGAGCGTGGAATGGATGCTCGCCTCGGGCGAGGTCGACGCGCTCATGCTGGAATACAACCTGATCCAGCGGCACAAGCCGCGGTTCAACATCCGTTACCGCGACGATAAGTCCTACCCCTACCTCGCGCTGACGGTGGGGGAGCGGTGGCCACGCGCCCAGGTCCTTCGGGGCGCCAAGCGCAAGCAGGTCCGGTACTTCGGACCATATGGACACGCCTGGGCGATCCGCGACACGCTCGATGCCGTGACGCGCGTGTTCCCGGTGCGAACGTGCTCCAACGCGTTCTTCGACCAGCGTGCGCGATCGGGCCGCCCGTGTCTCTACTACGACATCGGGCGCTGCGCGGGCCCGTGCGTGCCCGAGGTCACTGGGGTCACCGAGGACAGCTACCGCGCCCAGGTCGACGCGCTCGCCGAGTTCCTGGCCGGCACCACGCGGCCGGTGCTCGCGCGCCTCGAGCGTGGTATGCACGATGCGGCCCAGCGCCAGGAGTACGAGCAAGCCGCCAAGCTCCGCGACCAGCTCGCCGCGGCGCGACGTGCCATGGAAGCCCAGGAGATGGTGCTGAGTCAGCCCGAGGACCTCGACTTGATCGGCATGGCGGAAGACGACCTCGAGGCCGCGTTCCAGGTGTTCGTCGTGCGGGACGGCCGCGTGCTGGGCCGCAAGGGCTGGGTGGTGGATCGGGTGGAGGACCTCAGCCGCGAGGAGCTCGTGGCGTCCTTCGTCCGCCAGCTCTACATGGAGCGCGACGAGGTGCCGCCGCAGGTGCTCGTGCCGGCGCTGCCCGCCGGCGTTGAGGTGCTGCAGACCTGGCTCGGGGCCCGCCGCGGCTCCAAGGTGCGCATCGCGGTGCCCGAGCGCGGGGCCAAGCGCAAGCTCATCGAGGTCGTCACCCAGAACGCGAGCGAGGCCTTCCACCGGCACAAGCTCAAGCGCGCGAGCGACTTCGGCGCGCGGTCCAGGGCCCTCGCCGAGCTCGCCGAGCGGCTCGGCCTGGAGCAGGCGCCCCTGCGGATCGAGTGCTACGACATCTCCAACCTGGGGCCCACCGACAAGGTCGGGTCGATGGTGGTCTTCGAGGACGGCCTGCCCAAGCGTTCGGACTACCGCAGATTCCGCATCAAGGAGGTCCAGGGACAGGACGATTTCGCTTCCATGGAGGAGATGCTGCGACGAAGGTTCACCCGGCTGCTGAAGGAGCATGATGAGGCCCCCGGTTCGAGACGGCGCTTCTCCTACCCACCGGCGCTCGTGGTGCTCGACGGTGGGCGTGGGCAGCTCTCCGTGGCCTCCAAGGTCCTGGCCGAGCTCCATCTGCAGATCCCGCATGTGGGCCTGGCCAAGCGGCTCGAGGAGGTCTACTTCCCCGACAGCCCCGAGCCGCTCATGATCCCCCGGGGTTCCGAGGCCCTGTTCGTGCTCCAGCACCTCCGCGACGAAGCGCACCGGTTCGCGGTGAGCTATCACCGGGAGAAGCGCGAGAAGCGCGCCCTGGCTTCCCCGCTCGACGAGATCCCTGGCGTGGGGCCCGCGCGCAAGAAGGCCCTGCTGAAGCGCTTCGGCTCGCTCGCCCGGCTCCAACGCGCCGAGGCGACCGAGATCGCGGGGACGCCCGGCGTGGGTCCCGAGCTCGCCCAGCTCGTATACGAGCGGCTCCACGGCGTGGCGAGCTCCCCGGCCGAGCGAGCGAGCGCGTGATGGTCCGGGCGCCGCTCGAGCCGGCCTCCGTGGCCGACGATCCAAGGCCCGCGCCCGGCTTCACGATCATCACCGGTCTGTCAGGCGCGGGCCGCTCGGAGGCCGCGCACTCGTTCGAGGACCTCGGCTTCTTCGTGGTGGACAACCTGCCCCCTGCGCTGCTGCCCAAGATGGCGGAGCTCGCGTCGCGACCGGGCGGTCCGGCGCGCGTGGCCATCGTGGTGGACGCGCGAGGCGGCGTGTTCTTCGGCGAGCTGTCCAAGGCCCTGGAGGAGCTCAAGGAGCTCAGCATCGCCTACCGCATCGTGTTCCTGGAGGCCGATGACGAGGACCTCGTGAACCGCTACGAGGCCACGCGCCGGCGGCATCCGCTCGCCCCAGCCGACCGGGTGGTCGAGGGCATCCGCAAGGAGCGCCTGATGATGGAGAGCCTGCGAGGCGACGCCGACCTCATCATCGACTCCAGTGGCCTCACGCCGCACGAGCTCCGCGATCGGATCCGCAAGTCCTTCGCCGATGCGCCGCCCGAGCAGGGGCTGCACGTGAGCCTCGTTTCGTTCGGCTTCAAGTACGGGGCACCGCGCGACGCCGACCTCGTCTTCGACGTCCGCTTCCTACCCAACCCGCACTGGGTCGAGGAGCTGCGGCCGCTACCCGGTACCGACGATCGTGTGCGCGCATACGTGCAGAACCAGGATCAATACCGGGCGTTCATGGAGCGCCTGGAGGGTCTGCTCGACGTCGTGGTTCCCGGCTACGTCGACGAGGGCAAGTCCTACCTCAACGTCGCGATCGGGTGCACGGGCGGTCATCACCGCTCGGTCGTGGTGGCCGATGAGCTCAGCCGGTTCTTCCGCGACCGCGGGCTGCCCACCCACGTGAGCCACCGCGACCTCCGCCGGTCTTGAACGCCGCGGAACGGCCAAGGAGACCGCCAAGGAGACCTCTGGCGGGACCGCTAGGATGAAGGGGCCAAGCCTTCGTCCAAGGAGCGTTAAAAGATGAGTGTCAAGATCGGCATCAACGGCTTCGGCCGCATCGGCCGCAACTTCTTCCGCGCCGCCGTGCAGCGCGGGTTCGACTTCGAGTTCGTGGGTGTGAACGACCTCGGTGACGCCACCACGATGGCCCATCTGCTCAAGTACGACTCGGTCCACGGGCGGTACAAGGGTGAGGTTGCCGTGGGTGGGCAGGGACTGATCGTGGATGCCAAGGAGCTGCGGTTCTTCGCCGAGCGCGATCCCGCAAACCTCCCGTGGAAAGAGGTCGGCGCGGAGATCGTGATCGAATCCACCGGGATCTTCACCGATCGCGACCGGGCCGCCGCGCACCTCGAGGCAGGTGCCCAGAAGGTCATCATCAGCGCCCCCGCATCGAAGGAGGACCTCACGGTGGTCCTGGGCGTGAACGACGACGCCTACGACCCCGCCAACCATCACGTGATCTCCAACGCCTCGTGCACCACGAACTGCGTGGCGCCCATGGCCAAGGTGATCGATGACGCGTTCGGGATCGAGCAGGGGTTCATGACCACCGTGCACGGCTATACCAACGACCAGTCGGTCCTCGATCAGCCGCACAAGGATCTGCGCCGGGCACGCACGGCCGCCGCCAACATCATCCCCACCTCCACGGGCGCTGCGAAAGCCACCGGCCTCGTGTTGCCGCACCTCAAGGGCAAGCTCGACGGCATGGCGATGCGCGTTCCCGTGCCCGACGGCTCGGTCACCGACCTGGTGGCCACGGTCCGTCGGGACGTCACCAGGGATGAGGTCAACGCCGCGTTCAAGACCGCGTCCGAGCACGGACCCCTCGCGGGCAAGCTCGTGTATACCGAGGACCCCATCGTGTCCATGGACATCGTGGGCTCGGACGCCTCGTGCACGTTCGACGCCCTGTCCACCATGGTGATGGGCAACCAGATCAAGGCCATCGGCTGGTACGACAACGAGTGGGGCTACTCGAACCGTCTGGTAGACCTTGCGGCCCTCGTGGCCTCGAAGCTCTAGATCGTGTCCCTGCGCACGCTCGAGCATCTCGGGGAAGTCACAGGGCAGCGGGTCTTCGTCCGCGCGGACCTCAATGTCCCGCTCGAGGGCGGAGCGGTGGCCGACGACGCTCGTATCCGCGCCACGCTGCCCACGCTCTGGGAGTTGCTCGATCGCGGCGCCCACCTCGTGCTCGCCTCGCATCTGGGGCGCCCTGACGGTGAGGTGCTCGTACCGCTGCGGCTCGCGCCCGTGGCCGTTCGCCTGCAGGAGCTGCTCGAGACGGCCGTCGTCACCGTGCCCGTTCCCGCTCCGGCGCCCGAGGAGCTGCCGGGTGCACCGGTCGTGCTGCTGGAGAACCTGCGATTCGACCCCGGCGAGGGCGCCGACGACGTCGCGTTCGCCGGGCGGCTCGCCGAGCTCGCCGACGCCTATGTGAACGACGCCTTCGGGGCCGCACACCGCGCCCATGCAAGCGTCTCCGCCCTGCCCGAGCTCATGCGCGCGAGCGGGCGCTCGACCGTGGCCGGCAGGCTGATGCAGCGTGAGGTAAACGTCCTCTCGCGGCTCCTCGAAGACCCGGACCGGCCGTACGTGGCGATCCTCGGCGGCGCCAAGGTCTCGGACAAGCTCGGCGTGATCGACGCCCTGCTCGATCACGTGGACGCGCTCTTGATCGGCGGCGCGATGGCCTTCACGCTCATCGCGGCCGGCGGTGGTGAGGTGGCCGAGAGCCTGGTCGAGCGCGAGCGCTTCGCCGAGGTGCGCGCCACCCTCGCCCGCGCCAAGGAGCTCGGTGTTCTGATCGAGGTGCCGCAGGACGTGGTGGCGGCGCCCGAGATCGCTGCGGAGGCCAGGGCCAGGACGGTGCCCGCCACCGATATCCCGCGCGGCCTCATGGGACTCGACGTGGGACCCAAGACCGTGGCCGCCTTCGCCGAGATCATCGCCGAAGCCGAGACGATCCTGTGGAACGGGCCGATGGGGGTCTTCGAGCTCGAACCGTTCAGCGCCGGCACGCGCGGCGTGGCCACCGCCGTCGCCAATGCCGAGGCCTTCACCGTGGTGGGCGGGGGCGATTCGCTGCTCGCCGTGAAGCGCCTCGAGCTCACCGACGCCTTCGACCACCTGTCCACCGGCGGGGGAGCATCGCTCGAGTTCCTCGAGGGACGCGCGCTGCCCGGCCTGACGATCCTGGAGGACTAGATGACGGAACGCCGACCCCTCATCGCGGCCAACTGGAAGATGCACAAGACGCACCTGGAGGCGATCCAGGCGGTCCAGAAGCTCAGCTACCTACTGGACGAGGACGACGCCGAGCGGGTCGAGGTCGTGATCTGCCCCGCGTTCACCGCCCTGCGTACGGTCGAAACTCTCTTGGATGCCGACAAGCTCCCCTACACGCTCGGCGCGCAGAACGTGTACTTCGAGGACAAGGGTGCGTTCACCGGGGAGGTGTCCCCGCCGATGCTGCAGGCGCTGCGGGTGAAGTACGTGATCGTCGGCCACTCGGAGCGGCGTCAGCTCTTCGGCGAGGACGACCTCGTCGTGAACAAGAAAGTGAAGGCCGTCATCAAGCACGGCATGACGCCCATCCTGTGCGTGGGGGAGACCCTCGAGGAGCGAGAGGCCGATGGCACGGAATCCAAGGTGACGCAACAGGTCCAGCAAGCGTTCGACGGCGTGGGCGCCGAACAGGCGAAGACCGCGGTGATCGCGTACGAGCCGATCTGGGCGATCGGCACCGGGCGCAACGCCGAGCCCGCCGACGCCGGCCGCGTGGTGGAGATGATCCGCGCCACGCTCGCCGCCCGCGACGACGACGCGCTCGCGCAGGCCGTCCGCGTCCTCTACGGAGGCAGCGTGAAGCCGGGCAACATCCGAGAGTTCATGGCCCATCCGGAGATCGACGGCGCGCTCGTGGGCGGCGCGAGCCTCGACCCCGAGGACCTGGCACTGATCGTGAAGTACCGCTGACCTCGACGAGGGAGCCGCCCGTGACGAACCTCCTGTACGTGTGTCTCGACGGATTGGGCGACGATCCGATCCCCGCGCTCGATCACCGCACTCCGCTCGAGGCCGCCATCACGCCCAACCTCGATGCACTCGCCGCTCGCGGGCGCACGGGCACGGTCGTGACGGTGGGCGAGGGTATCGCGCCGGAGTCCGACATCGGCGTCTTCGGGATCCTCGGCTATGACCCCCAGGAGGAGCATCCGGGCCGCGGCGTGCTCGAAGCGCTAGGCGTCGGCATGGACTTCCGTGACGGCGACCTCGCGTATCGGATCAATTTCGCTACCGCCAACTGGCCCGAGATCGTGGACCGCCGCGCTGGGCGTGACCTTACGTCCGAGGAGGCCCATGCCCTCGCGGGCGAGGTGAACGAGAAGCTCACGCTCCCCAACGCGACGTTTGACCTACGGGCCACGATCGAACACCGCGGCGCGCTCGTGATCCGCACCACCGACGGCGCGGCCCTGGTCGCGAACGTCACGAACACCGACCCCGCGTATCGGCGTGAGGGAAGTCTCGGCGTGGCCCTGGAGACCTTCGAACCGATCGTGGCCGTGTGCGAGCCGCTCGAGGAGTCCGAGGCAGCCCGTCGCGCGGCCGACCTCACGAACGCCTTCGTCCGAGGCGCCGCAAGTGTGCTGGACGCATCGGGGGTCAACGTCGTGCGGCGTGATGCCGGCAAGCTCGTCGGCAACCTGATCCTCACGCGGGACGGCGGCGATCATCTGCCGCGGCTGCAGCCGATCCGGGAGCGGTTCGGCCTCAGTTGGGGGTGCTTCGTGGAGATGCCGGTCGAGCGCGGGATCTCCATCGCGCTCGGGATGCACCCGGTGCCGGCCCCACGCCTGGACGCAGCGGGCTTCGGAGCCACGGCCGAGGAGGCCTACGCCACCTGGGCCACGCTCTCCGCGGACGCGCTCGGTGATCACCAGGCGCTGTACGTCCACATCAAGGGACCCGACATCCCCGCGCACGACGGGCGCGCCGAGGACAAGCGCGACGTGATCACCGCGATCGACCGTGCGTTCTTCGGCGAGGTGCTCGGGCGCCTCGATCTGGACCGCACCCTCGTGGCCGTCACCGCCGACCATTCCACGTCTTCCCTGCGCAAGGCGCACACGGCCGACCCGGTCCCCCTGCTCGCCGCCGGCGGCCCCCTCACCCCCGATGGCTCGGAACGCTTCGGCGAGAGGGCATGTGCCCAGGGGTCGCTCGGAGCGCTGCTCGGGCCCCAGATCCTCCCGCGCCTGACGTCGCTCGTGCGGAGCTGACGAACCCCACGCGGGAGCAACCCTCACGCGGCCCGAACCGCGTACAACTAAGCGTGCGTGAAGTTGTGCCAGTTGCCTGCGTGGCCTACACTTTGACGCGTCCGCATCTGGGGAAGGCAGCGGTATGAGCCAGGTCACTTCGTCCGAGCCAACCATCGACCCCGGCGTCGTAGCCACCCCGGAAGCACTGGCCAAGATCGAGGGTCGAAGCCCCTGGCAGCTCTTCTGGACCCGGTTCCGCCGCGACAAGGTCGCGCTCGCCGGTGGCCTCTTCATCATCCTGCTGGTCCTCGGGGCGGTCTTCGCGCCGGTGTTCGCGGCCCATATCGCCCACCACGGCCCGAGCGACCTTAACACCAAGCTCACGGACGAATTCAGCATCCCGATCGTCGGCCCCAGCGTCGCCTACTGGGGGGGAGTGGACACGCTGGGCCGCGACATCTTCGTCAGGACGTTGTACGGGGCGAGGACCTCCCTCGAGGTCGCGATCTTGGCCACCATCGTCGCCGTGGTGGTCGGCATCGCCCTGGGGCTGGCCTCAGGCTTCTACGGTGGCAAGATCGACACCCTCATCTCCCGCGCCATCGACATCGTGTTGTCCCTGCCGGTCCTGCTGCTGGCGATCGGCATCTCGGCCGCGTGCAGCACCGAGGTGAGGGGATGCCTCGGTGGGCTGATCCAACCGGGGGTCGGGCTGATCACGTTCGTGATCGCGCTGTTCAGCTGGCCGTACATGGCCAGGATCGTGCGAGGCCAGACGCTCTCGTTCCGCGAGCGCGAGTTTATCGACGCCGCGCGCGCCACGGGCTACGGGAACGGGCACATCATGTTCCGCGAGATCCTGCCGAACCTCGTGGCGCCGGTCATCGTCTACACGACGCTCCTGATCCCCACCAACATCATCTTCGAGGCGTCGTTGTCCTACCTGGGCGTGGGCATCCCCCCGGGCACGCCGTCGTGGGGCCGGATGATCTCCGAGGCCACCGGCGGTCAGCTGTATCAGATCGCCTGGTGGATGCTGTTCTTCCCAGGGATGGGCCTGGTCCTCACCACACTGGCGTTCAACCTGCTGGGCGACGGGTTGCGCGATGCCCTCGATCCCCGGGCGGGTCGCTGATCAAGGCGGATGAAAGCCGAACGAAAGCCGAACGAGAGGGGAGTTCGAAGGGGCAAGTCCAAGCAGCGAACACCTTACGTATGACTTTCGGACAGCACCAAAGAAAGCGCCAAGGAGAGGGAGGGATTCCGTGACGAGAAGGAAAACGTTGGCCACCGTATCGCTCGTGGCCGTTCTGGGCATCGTCGCCGCAGCCTGCGGTGGGAGCAACGACGCTGCCACCAGCACGACATCGGGAGCCGGAGGGATCACCACCGGCGGCACGTATCGCACCGCCACACAGGAGTTCGGCTACACCGACGCGTTCGATCCCACGGGGGAGTACCTCGGGAGCGCCTGGGGCCTGTACAGCCAGCTGCTGATGCGCTCGCTGATGGGCTACAACCACAAGACCGCCGACGAGGGCGGGGACGACCCGGTGCCGGACCTCGCGTCCGCCATGCCGGAGGTTTCTGCCGACGGTCTCACCTACACATTCAAACTTCGTGACAACGTGATGTTCGGCCCGCCGGTCGACCGCGCCGTCACGTCCAAGGACGTCGAGTACGCCTTCGAGCGCATCAATCTCGCGTCGTTGGCCGCCCAGTACGGCAACTACTACTGCGGCGTGATCAAGGGCATGACGTGCGCCGAGAAGTCACTCGGGCCGGTGTCCGGCATCTCGACGCCGGATGACTCGACGATCGTCTTCACGCTCGAGCAGCCCACCGGTGATTTCCTGTTCCGGGTCGCGATGCCGGCAACGGCGCCCATCCCGCAGGAGGCTGCGAAGTGCTTCACGGCGGCCGGCGACTACGGCCGGTTCGTGATCTCCTCGAGCGCGTACATGATCCAGGGCGAGGACGAGCTCGACCTGAGCCAGCCCTGCTCGACCCTCAAGAAGAGCCCGATCTCGGGCTACAACCCGGACAAGGGCGTGACCTTCGTGCGGAACCCGAGCTTCGATGCAGCCTCCGAGCCCACGGGCGAGGACGCGTTGCGCGGCAACTACGTCGACGGGGTGCAGGTCGCGATCAACACCAACGTGGACGACATCTTCCAACAGATCGAGTCGGGGACCCTCGATGGGTCCTATGGAGACACGCCGCCGCTGACCGTCGAGCGACACTACGCCACCGACCCGTCGCTGCAGCCCAACCTGCACTCGGATGAGGCCGACCGCACGTGGTACTTCACGATGAACCTGCTCGCCCCGCCGTTCGACGACGTCCACGTCCGCAGGGCCGTGAACTTCGTCATCGACAAGGCCGCGATCGTGAAGGCCTACGGTGGCTCGCTCCACGCCGTGCCTGCGACCTCGATCGAGCCGCCGACGGTGAACGCTGCCACGGCGACCTACGACCCCTACGCATCGACGGACTTCGCCGGCGATGCCACCAAGGCGATGGAGGAGATGAAGCAGTCGAAGTACGACACCAACCAGGACGGGACCTGCGATGCTCCCGAATGCAAGGACTTCCTGTTCCTGGGTCGGTCGACGGCGCCGTGGCCCCAACTGAATCAGGTTGCGGTCCAGGACCTCGCGAAGATCGGCCTCGAGCCCAAGCTCACCGAGGTCGACACGACGACCGGCTACACCACGCTGCAGAACGTGAAGAAGCTGATCCCGCTCTCGCTCGTGCCGGGTTGGGGCAAGGACTTCGCGTCCCCGTTCGGGTTCAACTTCTTCCTCTTCGACACGGCCGGCCTCGGCTGCAACACCGCCACCAACTACGCGCTCGTCGGCATGACCGCCGAGATCGCCAAGGGGTGCGGCGTCGAGGACGCCTTCAACGCCGCCGCCGCCGGCAACGGGGACACGTCGGTGGATGCCCAGATGGACGAGTGCGTGGCCAAGCCGTCCGATCAGGTCGATGCGTGCTTCGCCGAGATGGACAAGTTCCTGATGGAGACCGCGGTGCCGTGGGTCCCCTGGGGATGGGCGAACAACATCATCGTCAGCGGCAGCAGCACCACCAACTACCAGTACGACGCCAACTCGGGAACGATCTCCTTGAGCTGGATCGCCGTGAACAACGGCGACGCGCCACAGAACGTGGCGTAGGAAGGCTGAAGCCGGATCGAAGGGAGGGGCCCAAGGGCCTCTCCCTTCAGACCGGAAAGGAGTGCGGAGCCACCGATGACGCGGTATATCATCCGCCGGTTGCTGTGGATGTTCTTGGTCCTGCTCGTCATCGTGTTCATCACCTTCGTGATCTTCTTCTTGATGCCCGCCGGTGACCCCGCCACGAGGTTCGCGGGCAGAGGGGCCCTGCCGGAGGTGCTGGAAACGGTCCGGCGCCAGTTCGGGCTCGACAAGCCCTGGTACATCCAGTACGCCACGTTCACGAAGCACGTGTTCATCGGGGACGAGTACGGCTGG
>CAJDTY010000016.1_pt1 | contig 51182 bp, 66 predicted proteins | sample 7390291 | NCBI WGS metagenome assembly CAJDTY01 (sample SAMEA7055671, study PRJEB34461) | soil metagenome | biome: terrestrial ecosystem; feature: Peninsula; material: soil | place: Antarctica | collected 2016 | reverse complement strand
GCGCCACGGATCTGCTCGACCGCTGGTTCGAGTCCCCGGTGCTCAAGGGGTTCATGGCCGTGAACGGGATCATCGGCACGTGGGCAGGTCCCGACGCGCTGGGCACCGCGTAGCGAGGACGGGCACGAAGCCGATCTGGAGGCCTATGCGGACCGGCTGATCGATCGCGTCAACGATGTGGCGCCCAACTTCAAGAACGCCATCACGCACCGCCAGATCATCGGCCCCAAGCAGATGCAGGACGAGTGGGGCCTCATCGGCGGCAACATCTTCCACGGCGAGCTCTCGGTGGATCAGCTTTTCCACATGCGCCCGGCGCCCGGGAACGCGGACTATCGCACCCCGATCGGTGGGCTCTATCAGGCGAGCAGCGCCACCCATGCCGGCGGCGGCGTGACCGGCATGCCCGGCCACCACTGCGTCCGCGAGATCCTGAAGGACAAAGCGCTCAAGAAGCGCAAGCGGTAGCGCAAGGAGAAGCGCTCAAGAAGTGCAAGCGGTAGCGCGAAGAGAAGCGCTCAAGAAGCGCAGCGGTAGCGCGAGAAGAGGCCCGGGCATTCGGCCCATCGGGGAAATAGGCCGAACGACCCCTGTGCTGAACGGCTCCATTACCCGAAATCAGGTAGGGAAGAGGATCCCGAGCCCTGGGAGGGGTGAGTTCGATGAGACAGTGGGAACTGATCGGCATCACGGACCAGGTACCGGCACCGGCACCGCCGCCCCCGGCCCGCCGGTTCGCCGGCATCGACACCGTCCGGCGCGCCGCCGAGGGGCGTCCCGTGTTCTTCTGGACCACCGACACCGCTCTGCGCCTGCGCACCGTCACGGGTGCGGCGGCAGAGGTGATCGGCCTGCCGTTCTCAAAGTGCGAGGGACGGGACCTGCTGGCGGTCTTCGGGATGGAGGGCACCAACCTCGCCATCCTGGAGGCACACGTGGCCGCCCTGAGCGGTGACTCCGCCGAGTTCACGCTGTACGGCGCTCGCGGCACCGTGCGCTGCGAGGTCTCGCCCACGCACGACGCGCTCGATCGCGTGATCGGCACGTTCTGCCTGGCCCTGGAAGTGGAAGACGTGGACCTTCGCGACGAGCCGCTGGCGGTAGCCGCCGCCTGATCTGCTAGTCGCGGAGCATGAGCACCGGCAGATGCCCTCCCGACTCCGCCGGGTAAGCCGCGTTACCCGCGGAACGACGCCACGGCCTCGACGATCCGTGTGACCTCGTCGAGGCCGTGCGTCGTGCTCAGGGTCCACAGCTCGTAGCCCGATGGCGGCACGTAGATCCCTCGCTCGAGCATGTGGTGGAAGAAGCGTCCGTAGCGCTCATGGTCCGACGCGGCCGCGCCGTCGAAGTTGCGCACGGCAGACTCCGTGAAGAACGCGCTGAGCAGCGACCCCGCGCGGTTGATCGTGACCGGGATCGCGGCCTCGGAGAACGCCGCGCCGACGGCTTCGGTGATCGTGGCGGCGGTGCGCTCCAAGCCGGGGTAGGGGTTCCGTTGCCGCGCGAGATCCAGTGCGGCGATGCCCGCGGCCACCGCGACCGGATTCCCGCTGAGGGTCCCCGCCTGATAGACGGGGCCGGTCGGCGCGAGCTGTTCCATGAGGTCGCGGGATCCGCCGAAGGCCGCACAAGGGAAGCCGCCGCCCATCACCTTGCCGAGCGCAGTGAGGTCGGGCTTCACGCCGAAGAAGGACTGAGCACCGCCGTAGGCGATGCGGAACCCTGTGATCACCTCGTCGAAAAGCAACAGGGCGCCGGACGTGTCGCAGAGCTCGCGGAGCACCTCGAGGAACCCGGGATCGGGCGGCACCACTCCCATGTTGGCTGCCACGGGCTCCACGACCACCACCGCGATCTCGTGACCTCGCTCGCCGAAGGTCGCGCGCGCGGACTCGACGTCGTTGTACGGCGCCGTGAGCGTGTCTTTGGCCGAACCCTCCGTGACGCCGGGGGAGGACGGGATCCCGAGGGTGGCGAGGCCGCTGCCGGCGCCCTGGGCGAGCAGCGAGTCCGAGTGTCCATGGTAGCAGCCGGCGAACTTCAGGATCAGGTCGCGGCCGGTGGCGCCGCGCGCGAGCCGGATCGCGCTCATGGCCGCCTCGGTCCCGCTGCTCACCAGCCGGACCATGTCCAGGCTGGGCACGGCGTCTACGATGCGCTGCGCGAGCTCGACCTCCAACTCGGTAGGCGCGCCGAAGGACGTGCCTCGCCGGGCCGCGGCCTCGGCGGCCTCGATGATCTCCGGGCACGCGTGGCCGAACAGTAGCGCGCCCCAGGACTGCACGAGGTCGACGTAGCGGTTCCCGTCGACGTCGACGAGATAGGCGCCCTCGCCGCGTTCCACGAACACTGGCGCCCCGCCCACGCCGCCGAACGCGCGGACGGGCGAGTTGACCCCGCCGGGGATGACCTCGCGCGCGCGTGCGAAGAGCGCCTCGGAGCGGGTCACCCTGCGCGCGACGTGCGGATCCCGCGCCACACCAGGAGCACCAGCACGGCTCCCACGATCGAGCCGATGACGCCGCTCGGGCGGATCGCGATACCGTCGTCCGACAGCAGGCTGCTCAGTAGGCCCCCCACGAACGACCCGGCGAGGCCGGCCACGAGCAACTCGCCCCAGCTCTTGGGGCGTTTGCCGCCGCCCAGGATCAGGTTGGCCACCCATCCGGCAACCATGCCGAACACGATGATGAACAAGATGAGCACGAGGGCTCCTTCCGCAAGTCTTTGCACCTCAGGTCGAGTGATTGTCCCGCACCGGACCGGGACCGTCACCGCGACACCGGGGTAGGTTCCAGGATGGAGGAGTCCACGATCCAACTCGACGTGCCGGGAGGCCCGATCGCCGCGTTCCTCGCCGCCGACGGCTGGCCACCCGGCCCCGCGATGGTGGTGATCCAGGAGTGGTGGGGGCTCAACGCCCATGTCGAGTCGATGGCTCGGCGCGTGGCCGCCGAGGGGTTCGCCGCGCTCGCACCCGACCTGTTCCACGGCAAGCAGACCACCGAGCCCGACGAGGCGCAGAAGCTGATGATGGCCCTGGATCAGGACGCGGCCCTAGTGGACCTGCAGGCCGCGGTGTCCTGGCTCGCGGCGAACGGCGCGACGTCGGTGGGCGTCATGGGGTTCTGCATGGGCGGGGGCCTGGCGTGGGAGCTCGCGCTCACCGACGATCGCGTGGCGGCCGTGGCCTCGTTCTACGGCGGCGTCGACTTCGGCGAGCGGCGGGTGCGGGTACCGTTCCAGGCGCACTACGGGGGCAAGGACCATTTCCCGGCGCAGTTGTACGACGCGGTCCGATCGCACCTCGACGACGTCCCCGGCAGCGAGTTCCACTGGTATCCGGATGCCGGCCACGCGTTCATGAACGACACGCGTGAGGTGTTCGCACCGCAGGACGCCGCGCTCGCGTGGGAGCGACTGACCGGGTTCCTGCGGGCGAGCCTTCGCTAGGCGCCGTCTCGGTCCGAGAGCCAGCTCGCCGCGTCCTTTGCGTGGTAGGTGAGGATCAGGTCGGCCCCGGCGCGCCGGATCGAGGTCAGCATCTCGAGCACGGTGCGGCGTTCGTCGAGCCAGCCGTTCATGGCGGCCGCCTTGATCATCGCGTACTCCCCGCTCACGTGGTAAGCGGCCATGGGGAACCCGGTCTCGTCCTTCGCGCGGCGCACGATGTCGAGATAGGGGAGCGCGGGCTTCACCATCACGATGTCGGCGCCCTCGGCGATGTCGGCTCGGATCTCGCGCAGGGCCTCGTTCGCGTTGGATGGATCCTGCTGGTAGCCGCTTCGATCACCGAACCGTGGCGCCCCCTCCGCGGCCTCGCGGAACGGACCGTAGAGAGCGGAGGCGAACTTCGCGGCGTAGGCCATGATCGCGACGTCGCTCCGGTCGGCGCCGTCGAGCGCATCGCGGATCGCCGCCACCTGCCCGTCCATCATGCCGCTCGGGCCCACCATGTCCGCGCCGGCTTCGGACTGTGCGAGAGCGATGCGCCCGTATCGTTCGAGGGTGGGGTCGTTCTCGACCTCACCACGCTCGTTCACGACCCCGCAATGTCCGTGGTCCGTGTACTCGTCCAGGCACAGATCCGCGATCACGACAGCGTCCTCGCCCAGTTCCTGACGAAGCGTCGCGATCGCGCGCTGACCGATCCCGCCGGGGTTCCAGGCCTCGGAGCCCTCCCAGTCCTTGCGCTGCGGGATCCCGAACAGCATGAACGCGAGCACGCCGCGCTCGGCGGTTTCGACGACCTCCTTGCGCAGCGACTCGAGCGTGTGCTGGACCTGCCCCGGCATCGAGGCGATCGGCAGCGGCTCCTCGATCCCTTCCTTGACGAATAGCGGCGAGATCAACCGGTTGGGTTCTAGAGAGGTTTCGCTGACCAGGGCGCGAAGCGCGGCCGTTCGGCGCAAGCGGCGCGGCCGCTGCTGGGGGAAGCTCATGGGCTGATTCTACGGGCCTTCTGGGGCGGCGCGAGCGCGGACGGCCTAACGACCCTGGAGCACCCGCTCGCAGGCCTCTGCCACGCCCCCCATGGTGTGAGGCTTCGCCACGGCCGCCACGATGAGCCCGTGGGCCCGTGCCTCCTTGGCGGTGACGGGCCCGATGCATACGACCTTGGGGTTGCCGCGCACGAGATCCAGCGCACCGACGAAGCCGCGCACGGTGGAGGCGCTCGTGAACGTGACGACATCGACCTCGCCTGCCGCGAGAGCCTCGCGGGCCTCACTCGGCAACGCGCGGGGCATACGCGTTCGGTAGGCATCCACGCGCTCGGGGCTCCAGCCCTTGGCGGCCAGCGCATCCTCGAGGCCCTCGGGCGCGATGTCCGCACGGGCGCACAGCACCTGGCCCTCCCCGCGTGGGAACGCGCGCGCGAGCGCGATCGTGGTGAACGTCGCCGGCTGCAGGTCGGGTTCGCGCCCGGACCAGGCCCGCATCGCGCCGGCCGTGCCGTCGCCGATCACCGCGACCTTGGCGTGCACGTCGCCCGGGGCCTCGAGTCGTGCGGCGAGCATCTCCACCGTGGCCCGGCTGGTGAGGGTGATCCATGCGTACGTGCCGGTTGCGAGTTGCCTGAGCGCTCGAGTGAGCGCGGCGCTGCGGATCGGGACGATCTCGATGCCGGGTGCCACGATCGATCGGACCCCCAGATAGTCAAGTAACTTGACTAGGCCTTCCGACTGATCGGCAGGTCGTGTGACGACGACGGTATGGCCCTCGAGGCTGCCTCCCGATTTCACGCGTTCCGGGCCTCCGCGAGGATCGCCTCCGCACCGAGGTCGATCAGCGCTTTGGCGGCTGCTCCCGCGACGGTTTCCGGGTCCGTGCCTGCCTCTTCCGCTCGGATCACGCGGTCGCCCTCGGGGGTGGCCACGAGAGCTGTCAACCGGAGCCCGCCCCCTTCCACAACCGCGAACGCGCCCAGCGGCAGTGCGCAACCGCCCCCGAGCCTCCACATCAACGAACGCTCGGCATCGAGCGCGGCATGAGAGGGGGCGTGGTCGATCGCCTCGAGGGCCGCCTGCATCAACTCGTCGTCGTCGCGGCATTGGATCGCGAGGCAGCCCTGGCCCGGAGCGGGCACCATCTGCGTGAGCGGGAGCGTGCGCGCGAACTCGGGTTCGATGCCGAGGCGCGTCAATCCGGCCGCCGCGAGGACGGCGGCATCCACCTCACCGTCGGCGAGCTTGCGCATCCGCGTGTCCACATTGCCGCGCAGGTCCGTGACCGTGAGGCCTGGGAAGGCCGCGAGCAGCTGCGCCCGCCGACGCAGCGAGGACGTGCCGATCACCGCGCCTGAGGGCAACGACGGTCCTCGAGTGATCAGCACGTCGAACGGGTTCGCGCGTTCGGGGACGGCCCCGATCACGAAACCGTCGTCTTCGTCGGCCGGCAGGTCCTTCGCGGAATGGACAGCCAGATCGAGCTCGCCCGATTCCAGCGCGTCGAGGATGGAATCGATCCACAGGCCCTTGAGGCCTTGCGAGGATGTCTCCGCGGTGGCGCCCTCGTCGCCCGATGTGGTCATGGGAACGATCTCGGCGGGGGCGCCGATGCCGATGAGCAGATCGCGTACCTGTTCGGCCTGGACCAGCGCCAACTTCGAACGGCGCGTGCCGATCCTGAAGGGCTTCACTCCGCGGCGAGGTCGATGCCGAAGAGCTCCGAGAGCATCCTGGCGTGCACACCGTCGGTGCCGGGCTCCGAGCGCTCCTTCAGCTCCACGATGGGCTCGTGCAGAAGCTTGGCCACGATGCCGCGCGCCAAGGCCTCTACCGCCGCACGCTCATCGGGCGTGAGGTCGCTCAGGCGTGAGGCATAGCGCTCCAACTCTTGGTGCATCGTCGCATCGCCGCGTTGCCGCAGGGCTTTGATCAACGGGGCGAGCGCGTCGCCGCGGCGTCGCACGACGTAGCGGTGCACCTCTTCGCGCACGATCCTGTCTGCCTCGGCGATGTTGGCGGCGGTCTCTTCGCTGGCATCGGCGAGACGCCCGCGCAAGGCCACGATGTCGAATAGGCGCACCCCTTCGACGGCGACGACCGAGGGCTCGACGTCGCGCGGCACCGCGAGGTCCACCAGGGCCAGCGCGCGACCGTCGCGCGTGGCCATCGCCCGGCGGACCTCCTCGGCCCGGACCACCACGCCGGCCGCGCCGGTGGCGCTCACCACGACGTCGGCGCGCTCCAGGGCCCCGGGGAGAGCGTCTAGGTCGCCGGGCTCGGCGCGGGTGCGATCGGCGAGCGCCCGGGCGTGCTCGAGCGAACGGTTGAGGATGCGCACGGGCCCCACCGTGCGCCGGCGAAGGTGCTTGACCGCCAGCGCGGCCATCTGACCCGCGCCCACCACCACCACCTCGCGCCCCCGCAGTCCGCCGAGGGTTTCGGCAGCAAGATCGACGCCGAGCGCCACGAAGGCATCCGGCGCAGCGCCGAGCGAGGTCTCCTGACGCACGCGCCTGCCTGCCCGCACGGCAGCGTGGAACAAGCCGATCAGGTCGGGCCCCGCCGCGCCTTCGCGCTCGGACCGCCGGAGCGCCTCGCGTACCTGGGCGTAGATCTGCGTCTCACCCAGCACCATCGAGTCGAGCCCGGCGGCCACCGCGAAGAGATGGCCGGCCGCATCCTGCTCCCAATGGGCGTAAAGCGGTTCACCGAGTGTCTCGAGGTCGACGCCCCGCGTCTCGGCGAGCAGCCGTTTCAGCGCCATGAATCCCGCGTGGTAGCTGGGGACGTTCGCGCAGACCTCCACACGGTTGCACGTGGACAGGATCACGGACCCTTCGATGCCCTCGGTGTCCAGGGCACGGCGGTATGCCTTGGTGAGGTCGTCGTCGGTGAAGGAGAGCTGTTCGAGCAGCTCGATCGGCGCGCGACGGAAGGAGACCCCGAGGGTGAGGATGGCCATAGCAGGTAGGTCCGGCAGTCTAGCGGGCGCGGCTCCGAGCCGCCCGTTCGTCAGATGGCTCGCGCCGGCCGTCTGGCCTGTTCCGCCCGCGGCGCGTAACGTCGAAGCGCCTCTCGATACCGGAGCGCGTTACCCACCCATTGCCCAGGAGGAGCCGTTCGATGATGACCGAGCTATATGACCTGATCGTGATGGGGATGGGACCCGGCGGTGAAGAGGTTGCCACGCGCGCGGCGGAGGCCGGCCTGAACGTGCTGGGGATCGATAAGCGGTTGGTCGGCGGCGAGTGCCCGTACTGGGGATGCATCCCGTCCAAGGCGATGGTGCGCGCGGGCGATTCGCTCGCCGAGGCCGCGCGTGCGATGGGACTGGCCGGCGACGTCACGATCGAGCCCCGTTGGGAGCGTGTCGCCGCCCGGGTCCGCGAGGTCACCGACACCTGGAACGACGCCGTGGCGGTGAAGCGCCACGAGGAGCGTGGCACCACGATCCTTCACGGCGCCGCGCGGTTCGCGAGTGCCAGGGCCGTCGAGGTCGACGGCACGACGTATGAGGCCACGCGCGGGGTGGTGCTCGCCACCGGAGGGGAGCCCGCGGCTCCTCCGATCGAGGGACTCTCGGACATCGCGCACTGGACGAATCGCGAGGCGATCGAGACCGAGGAGGTTCCGCGTCATCTCGTGGTGCTGGGCGCGGGTGCGATCGGGCTGGAGCTCGCGCAGGTGTTTCGCCGGTTCGGAGCCGAGGTCACGGTCGTGGAGTTCGCGCCGCGCGCGTTGCCGATGGAAGAGCCGGAGCAGGGCGAGGCGATGGGCACGGTGCTGGCCGAAGAGGGGATCCGGCTGCTCACGGGTGTGGGCGCCGAGGCCGTCGCGGCGGCGCTTGAGGGCGGCGTCCTCGTGACGCTGTCCGACGGATCCATCGTCCAGGGAGACCGTCTGCTCGTGGCCACGGGCCGGCGCGCCGATCTCGCGACGCTCGGCGTCGAGGTCGCCGGACTTGACCCGACGGCCCGCTTCGTGAGCACCGACGATCACCAACGTGCGGCCGAGGGCGTATGGGCGGTGGGCGATGTCACCGGGGGCGGCTTCACGCATGTGGCCGTGTACGAGGGCCGCGTGGCGGGCGCCGACATCCTGGGCCTTCCCGTGGCGAACGCCGGCCGCCACGCGGTGCCGCGCGTGACCTTCACCGATCCCGAGGTCGCGAGCGTGGGTCTCAGCCAGGCCCAGGCCGAGGAGGCCGGGATCGAGGTGGCCGTGGGGGTGACGGGCGCGAACTACTCCACGCGCGCCTATATCCACGGCCCCGGCGCGCAGCAGGGCGTGATCAAGCTGGTCTCCGACAAGGCGCGCGGAACGCTCGTGGGCGCCTCGGTCATGGGTCCGGCGGCGGGCGAGCAGATCGGCATGCTCCTGCTCGCGGTGCGCGCGGGGATCCCGGTGGCGACGCTGCGTGACACCATCTATCCCTACCCCACATTCATCCGCGGGTTCGAGGGAGCGTTGGGTCAGCTCGACGTCTGAAGGTGCGTCGAGAAGCGGAACGGCTCGAACGGCGCGGGGTCGAACACAGGTTCCTCGCCCGCGAGCTGGGCGGCCACGAGCATCGCGGTGCCGGCGCCCAGGATCACGCCCTCGGAGCCGTGCCCGGTCGCCACGTGAAGGCCCTCGAGCACCTTGCCGACGAACGGCCGCTCGTCGGGGCTCAATGGCCGCACCCCCCACCAGGTGGACAGCATCTCCGCCTCCTCGAGCGCGGGGACCAGACGGATCGCCTCGGCGAGCATGCGGGGAACGACGTCGCCTTCCTCGGGCTCGGGGGTGAGCCAGATCTGGCGCGACGAACCCACGAGCAGGGTGCTGTCGCGGTGCGGGAGCAGGACGGTAGCGACGGCGCTGGCCGGAAGGCCGCCGTCCGCCACGTCGCCCGCGGTGGGCCGGTGCGGCGCGACCCCCAAGCGGTGATTGGGCGGTGGCTCTGCCCGCACAAGGTGGCGGATCAGGCCGGGCTCGGGTGCGAGCCGGACCAGCCAGCCCCGCGCCCCCGTGATTGGCAAACGCACGCCCACAGGCTCCAGGATCTTGGCCGACCACGGTCCGCCTGCGACGATAGTGGCGGGAGCCTCGATCACGCCGTCGTCGGTGACCGCGCCCGTGATGGTGTCGCCACGGTGCGCGAGGGCGCGCGCGTGCAGATGGTGGCGAACCGTGGCGCCGCGATCGCGCGCATCCAGGGCCAGCGCGACGGTGAGCGCGCCCGGGTCCAGCCGGTGGCCGGCGTGCATCAGCCACGCGGCCTCGACGTCGCTCACGGCGGGCTCGGCCTCGGCCAGGCCGGCGGGGTCCAGGGCATCCACGCGCACGCCCTCACGCTCCACGAGCGCGATCGCGGTGCGGGCCGAGGTGAGCTCCGCGTCGTCGCGCGCGACGAGCACCTGCCCCACCGGCTCCGGATCGAGCTGCACGTCGATCGGCGCGGTGGAGGCGAGCTCGAGGTATCGCGCCAGGCTCAGCCTCGCCATGGATGCGGTGGCTTCGTCGTCGGTCGGAACCCACAGGCCCTGGTTCCGACCCGAGGCGCCCGCTGCCAGCTCGTCGCGCTCGATCAAGGTGACCTCGGCGCCCCTGCGCGCGAGCTCCGAGGCGCACGCGGCGCCGATGATGCCGCCGCCGATCACGATCACGTCGGGCATGGGTTGAGCGTACCCGCGGGGCCGTCCGCGCCGGGACGTCTTCGGTTCCCTACAATCGATGGCGGAGACGTGCCTGAGAGGCCGAAAGGAGCCGCCTGCTAAGCGGTTAGGGGCTTAACCGTCCCTCCCGGGTTCGAATCCCGGCGTCTCCGCCGGTCAGTGAAGAACGCCGACTGGTGCCTCGGAGGGCCCGTTCGAGACCAGCGCCGTGCACGTCTGAACACGAAGCCGAAGTACGTAGCGTCGACCACGCTCACCGAGCCGCTCGGGTGGGAGCATTCGACGTTGCTCGAGGGCGACGTCGCCGAGGCCGTCGCCGCGCTGAAGCGGGGAGACGGCGGCGACCTGCACGTGATCGGCAGCAGCCGGCTCGTCCAAACGCTGCTCGCCCACAACCTCGTCGACGGGTTCCGGCTGATGATCGATCCGATCGCCATCGGAAGCGGCAAGCGCTTGTTCGGTGGCGCCGGCCCGCGCCTCACCCTGCGGCTCACGGACAGCAAGGTGACGTCCACGGGAGCGATCCTCGCGACGTGCGATCGTGCGGAGGCCTGAGGGTCGGTGTTGCAGGATCTCGAGGCGTCCCACGGGTTCATGGACGTCTCACCGTTCCCTGCGCCACCTGCGATATAGCATCAACGTGATCCCGCCGACCGGGAAGTCGTTCGCCGCCCGTCAGAGCCAGTGGTTCCGGGTCGCGGGCGGGAGATTGGCCGAGCACTGGGCCAACAGGGAAGATCTCCCGGCGATGCTCCTACTAGGCGTCATCCGGCGCCCAGGACCGCCCACCTCATAGCTCGGATCTCCCACAGCGATCAATCAGCGGGGGCGACCACGACCGGAACGCGTTGCGATGCGTTGTTCGCGTAGCCGCCCACGTTCCACTCGGCGGTGGTCGGCTGCATCGCTCCCGTCGCGTCGGTGGCCCGAGACGAGAGCTCATACGAGCCGGGCCTGGCTTCCCACTCGAACGACCACCTGCGCCATGCACGGGCAGAGACTTGGGGATCGAGCATCGAGTCCGACCACGTCGAGCCGTCGTCGCTGACCTCGACCCGCGTGATCGCCCCCGCACCGGACCAGGCTCGCCCTTCCAGGGTGACGCGCCCGGGCATCAGATGGCGGGTCCTGGGCAGGAACGCGGGGTGACCCGGAGGCGCCATCAGGCTCCGCACCTGCATGCGCTCGACAGGTCGACCCGGGTCATCTTCGGTGAGGCGTCGTCGGTACGAGACCTGGTTCTGGTAACCCTCGAACGGATGATCAAGCACCTCGATCCGTGAGAGCCATTTGACGGAGGCCATCCCGTACCAACCGGGAACGACGAGGCGCAGCGGATACCCGTGCTGCGGCGGCAGCGGCGCGCCGTTCATCTCGTAGGCGAGCAGCACGTCACCGTCGAGCGCGTCCTCGAGTGTGAGACCGCGCTCGTAGTTCTGTTCGGTCTCGCCTTCGACACCGCGATCGAGACCTTCGAACGCCACGGACATGGCCCGTTCGTCGATGCCGGACTGGGCGAGGACCGATCGCAGCGGCGTTCCGGTCCACTCGGCTGTGCCGACAGCCTCGAGCAGCCAGGGTTGGCTCACGGGACGCGGATCGTAGAGGGCTCGGCCGTTCCCCGCGCATTCGAGGGTCACGACCATGCTCGAACGCGGGAGGGACCGGATCGCCTCGAGGTCGAGCGTCAGCGTGCGCTGGACGACTCCACCGACGGTGAGCTGCCATGCGTCAGCGTCGACGAAGGGGATGTCGTAGTGCACCAGGACGTAATGCAGGCCGGCGGGCGTGACGTCGTGACGAAGGGCCTCCAGCGGCATCCCGTGGTTCCTGGTCGCCAGGGAGAGTTCGTCAAGGTCGATCCTGTCCCGGCCCTCGCCCATACGCTGATTGGACCACGGCCGGAACGATGCCGCCAGGGGGGGGTCGAGGCGTTCAGGCGCCGAGGTCGATCACCATGTGACGCAGGATCGAGGAATAGCCACGTGCGCAGAGAACCGAGCTGGGGATCGAACGGGTCAGCCGCGCGCCAGGCGCGGACGAAGGTCTCCTGCACGGCCTCCTCTGCGAACTCCCGGTCGCCGAGCGACCGGACGGTCTCGCGCTGTTCCAGGTGACGTCCGGCGCGAGATGGAGGCTTTCCTGGGACCACGGGGCTCCATCAGGATACGAAATGGATCCGGAACCATGGGAGTCCTCTGGAGGGCTACTCGGCCGAGAACTGGCGCTCCAGCCACTCCATCGCGAAGTCGGCGACCTCTTGCCAACCTGGCTCGGCGATGATCCAGTGCGAGCGGCCCGGGAACTCCCGGAACTCAGTGACGGCGGCCGACTTCGCGTACTTCTTGAAGTTCGAACGGTTCATCCGCGCCTCGACCGTGCGGTCCTTCGCCCCGGCGATCAGCACGAGCGGCGCCCGGTCCGCTTTCCCGTAGTCCACCTTGGTCCCCTTGCCGAACGCCGCCTGGAAGAACGGACGCCCGGGGGTGGGGATCACGTACCGCTCGTAGGTCTCGCGCTGTACGGCCTCGGTGAGGTAATGCGTGAACCCCCACGCGAGTGCTCGGCGGAGATCTCGAGCACGCGCTTCCAACCGCGCCAGGAGCGCACGACGGGGAAGCCCGCCCTGATCGAGCTGAACCCGGGGACCACACTTTTCGGTGGCGCAGAGTCGATCGCCACCCCGGCCGTGCCCACGGCCCGATTCAGCAGCATCTGCACGAACAGGCCTCCGAACGAGTGCCCCACGATCACCGGCGACTCATCCAGGCCCGCGATGATGCTCGCGTAGTGGTCCACGATCTCGGTGACGCCCACACCAGCGAGCTCGGGGGCGGGGCTCCGGCGGAGCTCCTCGACCGACCGGTCGTCGTAGGGCCACGCCGGTGCAAGGCACCGGTATCCGCGGGTTTCGAATGGGGTCCTGAAGCTGTGCCAGCACGCGGGGTCACCCACGCTCCGTGGATGAAAACGACGGTCTTGCTCATTGGCTACTCCTCCCATCAGGTGGCTCGCACGCGTTCCCGTCGGGCCGCATGGAGTGCCAAGGTTGTCCGCTGCTTCTTGCGAAGCTGAGGACTCAAGGGCAATCGCACGCCGATCACGCCGGTCGCTCCCACCAGGAAGATCCGCACGCGACCGAGCATAGGCCAAGAGCGTCTGATTACCCCGTCCCAGAGAAGCGGCGCTAGGCTAGCCCCTTCCGCCAGGAGGTGAGCGATTTGGTCGAGTTGCCGAAGATCCCACCCGTGATGTCGTCGGTCAGGCTACAGGCGCCGGGCGGCGTCGAGGGGCTGACGCTCGAGCGGTTCGAGACACCGCGACCGGCAGCGGGCGAGGCCCTCGTGCGCGTCCACGCAGCATCGATCACGCGCGGAGAGCTCGACTGGCCCGAAGACCGTCTACCGGCCACGCCGTCCTACGAGTTCTCGGGCGTGATAGCCGCACTTGCTCCCGACGTCGAGGGTCTCTCGGTGGGAGATGAGGTGTATGCGCTCACCGACTTCGATCGCGACGGCGCGGCCGCCGATTACATGGTCGTCCAGGCGTCGTTCCTCGCTCCCAAGCCCCGGACCCTGGGACACGCCGAAGCCGCGACGATCCCGCTCGCCGCCCTCAGTGCCTGGCAGGGACTCTTCGACCACGGCCGTCTCACCAAGGGCGAGCGAGTGCTCATCCACGGGGCGGCGGGTGGCGTGGGTGGCTTCGCCGCCCAGCTCGCCCGTTGGAGCGGTGCCCACACCGTCGGCACCGTCTCGACCGCGAACCTCGAAGCCGCTGGCGAGCTCGGCCTCGAGCAGGTCGTCGACCACACTTCCGTCCGGTTCGAGGACGTCGTCGAGCCGGTGGACGTGGTCTTCGACACCGTCGGCGGCGACCTGCTGGAGCGTTCCTTCGACGTGGTGCGCACGGGCGGCCGGATCGTGTCGATCGCCGAGGAACCGCCGGAGGGGCACGATGAAGCGCGAGGGATCGAGGCGAGCTATTTCCTCGTGCAGCCCGACCGCGGACAGTTGGTCGAGCGAGGACGGCGATCTCCGCCCGCTCGTCGATGCGGTCTACCCGCTCGCGGAGGCCCGCGCGGCCTTCGAGCGCAGCCTCGGGGATCGCCGCCGCGGAAAGATCGTCCTGCGCGTGGTGGAAGGGTAGGGTCCGGCGTCATGTTCGAAGACCGATGTGACCTGTTGCGCTCGCTCCACGTTCCCGGGACGCCGCTCGTCTTGCCGAACGCCTGGGACGCGGCCTCGGCCGGCGCCGTCGTGGCGGCCGGGTTCCCGGTCGTGGCCACCACGAGCGGGGGAGTCGCGGCCACCCTCGGCTACGAGGACGAGGAGGCCGCTCCGCACGAAGAGATGTTCGCGGCCGCCGCGCGGATCGTCCGGTCCGTCGACGCCCCGGTGACCGTCGATGCCGAGGCCGGGTACGGGATGACGTCGGGCGACCTCGTCGACGCCCTGATCCTCGCAGGCGCCGCCGGCTGCAACCTGGAAGATACCGACCACGGCTCGGGCCGGCTCTCCGACATGGATCGTCACGCCGAGCGGCTCGCCGCCATCCGTGGCGCGGCCGACGACCGCGGCTTCAGGCTCGTGATCAACGCCAGGATCGACCTGTTCCTCGCCGATCCGGACGATCGTCCCCAGTCCGAGCTCCTGGAAGAGGCGGTGGCCAGGGCACGTTCGTACGTGGCGGCGGGGGCCGACTCCGTGTACCCGATCCTGCTGGCCGACGAACAGACCATCGCCGCCTTCGTCGAAGCGATGGACGCTCCGGTCAACATCCTCGCGCAGCCGGATGCCCCTCCCCCCGACTGCCTCGCCGCGCTCGGGGTGGCGCGCATCAGCTACGGCACATCGATCCACGACCTCGCCATGGACAACCTAACGTCGTACCTGACCGGCCTGCGCTGATTCGAACCGAAGCGCGGAATGATGCTCCTCGGCGAGGCGCCGAAGGGGTCGTCAACACCGACTCGAACACCACCGTCCCCACGACCGCGTTCTCGACGAGGCGTTCTCGACCGGCGGCCTCTCGGCCCTGGATGAGTTCCCACGCTGCGAGGGCATGCGGCCTCCGCGTATCGATCGAACACGCTCGTCGTCCGCTACTACCACGAGAGCATCCAGATTGGGCCAGCCCGAGCAAACATGCCTCGTACCCACGACGGTCGGAGTCTTCCCTCGCGACATCGCCCTGCCGATCCGGCGGCTCGCCGAACCGACGAACGACATCATGTGCTGGACCGAGTTCGACTGAGGCGGTAACTTCGCCGCCATGGAAGAACCCGACCTCCTGATCGGCGATCTTCGAGAGTCCTTCCGACCCTTTCGCTGAGAGGCGAGGTGAGGTGTCGCCACGATGACGTCCTGAGCTCCCGGGCGTCCAACCGGGCGACGCCGGCGCGTCAGATGCTGCTGGAACGCACAGAGCTGTCCGCAGGCACACTGTCCACATGTCGTCGACGAGGCGCGAGCTGATGGCCGAGGAGGACCGGCTGTGGTCGGAGCTGCATGCCCTCGTCGAGTCCCTGCCGGCGGATCAGCTGGCGACACCCGGTTACTTCGCCGAGGGCTGGTCGGCCAAAGATCTGCTCGCCCATATCGGGAGTTGGCTCGCCGAGGCAGGCATGGTCCTCGAAAGGATCCGGTTCGGGACCTATCGGCCTGAGGAGATCGTGGTGGACGCGATGAACAGCGAGTTTTACGACGCCATGAAGGACGTGCCCTACGCGACGGTTCGGTCCCAGGCGCGGGCGGCCCGGAGCCGCATGCTCAGGGCCTGGGGAGAATTGCCTGATGACGCCCCCGAAGCCGATCGGTGGATCCGCAAAGCCGGCCCTCAGCACTACCAGGAGCATCTACCGAGGCTCGAGGACTGGCTCGCCGAACTCAAGGCATAGCGCGGTCTGGACCCGTCAGAACATTGTTCTGCTCCAGGTCCAGCATCGCCGTCTCCTTCCTCGTTGATGCCCATCGAACCGCTCCTCATGGACGCCTATTCCCCGGGTCTGCCAGCCATCCACGTTCCCATGGCGCCCGTTCGTGCAAGGGGTCTAGGGTGGGAGAAGAAGAGATAGACGGGTGCGAACGCCCCGAACACGTGGGGGGATCCGGAAGGAGAAGGGAAGCGATGGAAGACGACAACGTGCTCGAGCGGATCACCGTGCTCGCCGACGAGGAGCATCGCATCTTCGAGAAGGAGGGGAAAGACGAGGCGACCGATGAGGATCGCAGGTGAAGGAGATCGATGTGACGCTCGACCAGTGCTGGGACCTGCTGCACCAGCGTCGTGCCCGCCGCGCGGCAGGCCAGAACCCCGACGACTCCAGCATCCGCGATCCGAGGACGGTCGAGGGATACGTCCAGTAGGTAGACGGTCGGACGCCGGCTACGCCATCAGCCGGAAGATCGTGCTAGAAGTTCCGGGTCCACGCAGTGCAGGACCGGCCAGGACCGGAGGGAGGACCTCGTCCCGCATGTGCTCGGCTCATTCGGCGCTCGATCAGAGTTGGTTATGGCCCTCGTTCACGAGGCGGTCCCACGCCAGGCAGCTTCTCGAGCCAATCCTGGACCACAGCCATCCATCCAGCCGGATCCTCCATGTGTGGGAGGTGACCGAGATGCTGGAAGACATGCAGGCGCCATCCGGGGCGAGCTCGCGCCGCGGCGACGGCCTGTTCGACGGGCACGGTGAGGTCGTGGGCGCCGTGGATGACCATCACGGGACAGGCGATCCGGTCGAGCACTCGGGCAACCGCTCGGATGCGTCCAGAGGTGAGAACGTGTTGCTCCCCACCTGAGCCACGGCCCTCACTGTCCTCTACGTGGGCTGTTCGGCGGCAACGGCAACGCTCTCATCGATGACCTCGGCGTCGATCGAACCGGGTCCGCCATAAGGAGCTGCCGACGAGGATCGCCGGAACCTCTTTACGAAAGAGCCGAGAGACGAGGGTCTGATCGGCGTCGAGCCCGGTGCCGGCTGCAGGGATCAGAGTGCGCCCGAAGCCGGCGAGGTCGACCGCGAGCACCGGTCCGTCGGGGGCGAGCCGGGGGGCCACGCCGCTCCAATGCGCGTGCGAGCCGCCGACCGCATGCAGACAGACGAACGTGGGTCCGCCGGAAACCGACCACGCGCGCACATAGGGCAGGGCTGCCCCGTCATCCATCTCGACGACCCTCGTTCGGCATGTCCTGCAAGGCCGCTCCTCTGATGGGGTCAGCAGGGGTCGACGAACGCACGCGCCTCATCGACGAGCGCGCGCCACCGCCGAGACGACTCCACGGGTAGCGAGGCCCATTCCTTCATGACGCGTCCGTGGCCCGGGTCGAACCGGTGCCCGACTCCCGATGCGACGAGGTCATCGACCCGCTCCTTCGGCAGCTTCACGACAAGCTCATCGTTGACCAGCATCGCGTAGATCTTGCCCGAGATCCTCAGTCCGCTGGAACGGCCGGACCCTGTACCCGCCGTCACTCTGAGCGTCTCGAACTGTGGGTCGACGATGCGCCGCCACCGCTCTTCCGCAGTCGTCATGGAGGAACTGTCGGAGTTCGCCGGCCGTCTTCCAGGTCGCCGATGTTACCCTTATCGGCCTGCGCCCCTAGCTCAGTCCGGATAGAGCGTCTGACTACGGATCAGAAGGTCGGGGGTTCGAATCCCTCGGGGCGCGCCAGGGGTCACGTTCCCCGCCCTGTCGATGCTCGTGTGTGCAACGGACGAAGGTCGGTAGACGAAGGGCGGTCACATGGCAGATGCTCTCCTTGGCCTCGACGATTGCGGGAGGATCGGATGAAGAAGTCGGGTGCGCATGTCGTTGGCGGAGCCGTGGGCACCTTCTTGGTGGGCGCGCTCGTCCTCGCAGGCTCGCCGGTCTCTGCGGCTACCACGGTCGGGCTCTGGCACATGGATGAGACTTCTGGGAGCACTGCGGTGGACAGCTCAGGGCACCACAATGACGGGAAGAACTCGAACATCGCGTACGCGGCGGGAGCATACGGGTTCAACGGTCGCAGTTCGCGCGTGCTCGTGTCCGATGACGCGAGCCTCGACCCGGGCAGCACGGACATCACGATCGCGCTGAAGGTGAGGTTCACGGTGGCGCCCTCCCGTGCCGTACACGACTACGACCTCGTGCGCAAGGGCGACTCCAGCACCTTCTACAAGATCGAGATCACCCTCGAGGGCCGGGCCCGCTGCCAGTTCCACGGATCGAGCCGTGACGGCGGCCTCGTATTCGGTCCCGATCTGTCTGACGGGCAATGGCACACGATCACCTGCACCAAGACCTCTTCGAAGATCGCCGGGTCTGTGGACGGGCGATCCGCGTCGCGGAGCGTGCAGATCGGAAGCATCTCGAACGGGGTGTCGCTCTCGCTCGGGGGCAAATCCAGTGGGACCCAGGACCTGTATCTGGGGTCCATGGACGAGGTGAAGATCACCATCGGCTGACCGGTCTACGGACTGGCCTGGGGACCTGGCTCGCTCGGCTAGGCTCGAGAGGTGGACGGATCCGGCCGCGTCGGCATCTTCCAGCCACTGAAGTTCAGGGACTTCCGGCTGCTCTGGACCGGGCTCGCTGTCTCGCTCCTGGGGGACGGCATCTACCTCGTGGCGATCGCCTGGCAGGTCTACCGGATCTCGAACGACCCCAAGGCGCTCGCGCTCGTTGGTTTCGCCTGGACCCTGCCCACGGTCGCGCTCGTGCTCTTCAGTGGCGTGCTCACCGACCGCTTACCCCGCCGTCGGATGATGCTCATGGCCGACGTGATCCGCGGACTCGCGATCGCCGCGATGGGCGTCCTCACGCTGACGGGGGCGGTTCGCCTCTGGCAGCTCGTGTTGTTGGCGGCGGTCTACGGCGCGGGTGAGGCGCTCTTCGGTCCCGCGAACACGGCCATCGTGCCGGAGCTCGTTCCGGGTCAGATGCTCATGCAGGCGAACTCGTTGAGTCAGTTCGTCCGGCCCTTCGCCGCCACGCTCCTGGGCCCCGCGATCGGCGGGCTCCTCGTGGGCACGGTGGGTTCGGGGTGGGCGTTCGTGGTCGATGCGGGCACCTTCGCTTTCTCGTTCGTCATGATCTTGCTCATGCGCGACCGGCCCTCGGTCCGCGATCCGGAGGCAACCACCTCGGCGTGGAGGGACCTCACGGACGGCTTCCGGTTCGTGCGCTCGCGTACCTGGCTGTGGGTCTCGATGTCCGTTGCGACGGTGGCGCTGCTGTGCTTCTGGGGGCCGTTCGAGGTCCTCGTCCCGTTCGTCGTGAAGAACGACCTGGGAGGATCGGCGATCTCCCTGGGGCTGGTGTTCGCCGCGGGGGGCGTGGGAGCGGTGGTGGCGGCCGCGCTCGCGGGTCAGCGCCCCATGAGCCGCAAGCCCGTCACCCTGATGTACCTGGCGTGGGCGCTCGGCACCTTCGCGTTGGTGGGCTTCGGGGTGTCCCCGATCCTGTGGCCGATGTTCCTGGTGAGCGCGCTTTGCCAGGCGTGCTTCACGATCCTGCTGATCAATTGGTACACGCTCGTACAGCGGCTCGTTCCGGCGCAGATGCTGGGCCGAGTGACCAGCCTCGATTGGCTCATCTCGATCGCGGGCGTGCCGGTGTCCTTCGCGCTCACGGGGCCGGTCGCGGCGCGGATCGGGGCGCGACCGACCCTGGTGTGGGCCGGTGTCCTCGGCGCCGTCGTGATCCTCCTGGCCGTGGCCTTGATCCCGGGCGCTCGGGCGCCCGAACGCGACGGTTCCCTCGCCAAGGCTTCCGGGGACCCCGGGTAGACTCGACGCCATGGAGTACACGCACGTCGGCCGTCTGGGTCTTGTCGTCAGCCGCCTCTGCCTCGGGACCATGAACTTCGGCCCTCACACCTCCGAGCAGGACAGCCACGCGATCATGGATTCCGCGATCGCGCACGGCATCAACTTCTTCGATACCGCCAACGTGTACGGGCGGCACCTGGGCGTGGGCGCAACCGAGGAGATCATCGGTCGCTGGTTCGCCAAGGGGAGCGGCCGCCGAGACAAGGTCGTGCTCGCCACAAAAGTGTTCGGCACGATGGGCGACTGGCCGAACGAGGGGCGCCTGTCCAGGCTGGCGATCCGCAAGGCGTGCGAGGCATCCCTGAAGCGATTGCAGACCGAGTACCTCGACCTCTACCAGATGCACCACATCGATCGCGACGCCTGGTGGGACGAGGTGTGGGAGGCCTTCGATCAACTCAAGCGCGAGGGCAAGGTCCTCTACGTGGGATCGTCGAACTTCGCCGGTTGGCATATCGCCCGCGCGAACGAGATCGCGCTGGAGCGACACTCGCTCGGCCTTGCCGCGGAACAGTCGCTCTACAACCTCAACGCACGCATGATCGAGCTCGAGGTGATCCCCGCGCTGCAGGAATATGGGATGGGGTTGATCCCCTGGAGCCCGCTCGCCGGAGGTCTTCTGGCAGGCGCCAGGAAGAAGGTTGACGAGGGTTGGCGTCGCTCCCAGGAGTACATGGCCTCGGAGATCGAAGCCAACCGCGACAAGCTCGCGAACTGGGAGTCGCTCTGCGAGGAGTTGGGGGAACGCCCCGCCGACGTTGCGCTCGCGTGGCTGCTCCATCAGCCTGCCGTCACCGCACCCATCATCGGTCCGCGCACCCAGGACCAGTTGCTCGGGTCCATGCGCGCGCTGGAGGTCGACCTCACGGACGAGGTGCTCGCCAAGCTCGATGAGATCTTCCCGGGACCCGGCGGACCTGCGCCCGAAGCCTACGCCTGGTAGTCGCGTTCCCGCTCGGGCGCGTGATCGTCGCCGTCGACGTCCGCCTCAGGCACCACCAGCGGCTCACGTTCATGGATCGCGCGTGAGAGCGCCACCACATCGACCTCCGCGTCGAGCGGCACGTCATGCTTCAGGCGCAGGTAGAGGTCGCGAAGGAACCACACCAGCAGGAGCACCAGGATCGGGTGCCCGATCGGCAGATTGACATGCATCCAAGCCGGGAGCAGGAAGTTCTCGGTGCTGAGCTGCGAGGTGCACAGGGCAAGGAACGCGATCTCCAGCGTGCGGCGCGGCACCTTCGGCAACGCCCAGGCGACCGGCAGCACCCAGCAGAAGTACCAGGGGAACAGCGTGGGGGAGAAGAGCATCATCAATAGCAGCGCCCAGCCCCACGCGCCGGCGAGATAGGTGAGGGGCTCGCCCGTGGCCTTACGGGCGACCTGGCGCGCCACCAAGAGCACGCCGGCGATCAGCGACACGTACATCCCCACGCGCGCGAGCACGATGCCGACCTGCCCGCCCGTGTCGCCGGCCACGAGCTCGCCCGCGCCTTGGAACACACGCTCGAGCAACTCCGGCGGAGCGATCCAAGACGCGTGTTGGACGATCTGCACCATCCCGAGCGTCGGGTTGGTCGACTGCATGAAGGGGAATGCCGCGAAGAGCGCGATGCTCCCCGCAAGCCCCAGATGCGACGCCAACACGCGCGTCCGGCGCTCGCGATCGGTGCGCGCCACCACGTAGATGATCAGGAGCAGCAGCGGGACCGCGGCCGATACCTTGACGAGCGCGCCCAGGGCGAGCACCGCCGTGGCCGTGAGCGGTCGTTCCGTCACCGCGAGATAGATCGCCGCGGCGATCGCGAGCATCACCAATGAATCGACGTGCCCGCCGCCCGCGGTATGGAACAGCACCACCGGGTTGAGCCCGATGAAGGCCACGGCGTATGCGGTCTTGGAGGGGCGCACCTCCTGCATGAGCTTGTACACGAACCAGACGGTCCCGAGCGTCGCGCCCACCGCCACTGCGCGGAACGCGAAGATCGTCTGAGAGAGCGAGTGGATCATGCCCGTGATGGCCGCGGCCATCCAAACGAAGACCGGCCCGTATACCGACGGCGTGTTGCGCCAGCCGTCCCAGACGTACTTGGCGATGTCGGAGGCCGGGTAATCCGCGGGCGTGTTTACGTAGGGGTTGTCCCCGTACCGCGTCACGATGCGCCCGTAGTACGCGTAGCTGAAGACGTCGCGCGAGAGAAGGAGCGGCAGCAGCAGGATCGTGGCGCAGTACCCGATGCTCAGCAGCATCACGGTGCGAAGCGGCACGATGCCGCGCTCCGAGGCGTACAAGATCAGCAGGAACGCCACGCCGGCGGCGAGCATCGCGATGAACCCGATCGCGATCAGCAAGCCGTGCGGGATGCGGTTGAGCCACAGGAGCTTGGCGAGCAGTCCGAGGGGACCGCCAGTGTCGTCGGGCAGCACGGGGTGATACGGCGACGAGGGCGTGGCGGCGATCAGGGCGACCATCGCGAACGAGGCGACCGAGGCCGTAACGGCTCGCCGCGGGGTCAACCAGTCATCGACGGTGCGGTGCACCGCATCGAGGGGCCTGTCCAGGGGCATGGGCACCGAGGATACGCCGAAGTGGTCTCACGGCGCATCCCGCCTCGGCCGGGTGCGGGTCTCAGGCGTCCAGCGCCGTCTCGATCTCGCGCGCGGCAGCGGTGACGGCAGGCCCGTATCGCCTTCCTCCGGCGCCGAACCGGTTCGCAGGGCCCGAGACCGAAACGGCCGCCAGGATCTCGCCGCGACGATCGAAGACCGGGGCACTCACCGAGGCCACGCCCGCCTCGCGCTCGCCGAGGCTTTGCGCCCAGCCCCGCCGCACGGTGCCGGCGAGCTGCCGCTGCAATCGGGCGGAGGCCGGAGCAGCCAGGCCGGCGAGCAAGGGTGTCCGCTCGGACGGCTCCATCCAGGCGAGGAAGACCTTCCCGGCTGAGCCTCGGATGAGGGGGAGCGAAGCGCCTACCGCGACGATCGTTCGCAGCTCGTTCGCCGATTCGACAGCGTCGATGCACATGCGGCGGTCGCGGTCGCGCACGTAGAGCTGTGCGCTCTCGCAGCTGGCGGCCGAGAGGCGCTGGAGCGCCGGGCGCGCCAGCGCTTGCAGCGGTAGATCGCGGATCGCCGCGGCGGCGAGGCTCAGCAGGCGCGGGCCGAGTCGGTAGGCGCGCCCGTCCACGACCGCGAGGAGCCCGTGGTCCTGCATGGCCTTGATGAGCCGGTGGGCGGTGGGGCGGGTGAACCCGGTGGCGTCCACGATGTCGGTGAACGACTCCGCCCCGCGTTCCACGGCGTCGAGGATGGCTACCGTGCGATCGAGGACGCCGACCCCTGAAGCGGGATCCCGGAAAGAGGGTCGCTCTGCTAGGGTCATCATGTCCAGATACCGATACCAGATTCCAGTATATGGAACAACCCGAGGAGGACGGGTCATGCGGCAGACGCTCGCCGAGAAGGTCTGGGAACGCCACGTGGTGCATCGCGCCGAGGGGGAGCCCGACGTCCTGTACGTGGACCTGCATCTCGTGCACGAGGTCACGAGCCCTCAGGCCTTCGACGGGCTTCGGCTGCACGGTCGCTCCGTGCGCCGCCCCGACCTGACGGTGGCCACGATGGATCACAACGTCCCCACCACCATCGGGCCCGTCACCGATCTCATCAGCGCCAGGCAGATGCAGGCGCTGTCCGCTAACGCAGAAGCGTTCGGCATCACGCTCTACCCGATGGGCTCCCCCGGCCAGGGCATCGTGCACGTGATCGGCCCCGAACAGGGCTACACCCAGCCCGGCATGGTGATCGTGTGCGGTGACTCGCACACCTCTACGCACGGCGCGTTCGGCGCGTTGGCGTTCGGGATCGGAACCTCCGAGGTGGAGCACGTCCTCGCCACGCAGACGCTTCCGCAGAGCCGCCCCGCCCAGATGGCGGTGACGGTGGATGGCGAGCTGCCGGCGGGCGTGGCCGCGAAGGACATCATCCTGGCCGTCATCAACCGGATCGGGACCGGCGGTGGCGTCGGGCACATCATCGAATACCGGGGCTCCGCGATCCGCGCTCTCTCGATGGAAGGCCGCATGACGATCTGCAACATGTCGATCGAGGGAGGCGCGCGCGCCGGCATGGTGGCGCCTGACGAGACCACCTTCGCCTACGTGGAGGGCCGTCCGCACGCGCCCACCGGCGCGGCCTGGGAGCAAGCCCTCGACGACTGGCGGACGCTGCCGACCGACGACGGCGCGGTCTTCGACGAGGACGTGCGGATCGACGCGACCTCCCTGCGGCCCTACGTGAGCTGGGGCACCAACCCCGCGCAGTCCGTGACGATCGACGAAGCTGTGCCCGACCCTGGTTCCTTCGATGACGCGGGCCGCCGCGAGGCAGCCGCGCGCGCGCTGGCGTACATGGATCTCGTGCCCGGCACGCCCATGCGCGAGGTCCGGCCGGACACGATCTTCATCGGATCGTGCACGAACTCGCGTATGGAGGACCTTCGCGTGGCGGCCTCGGTGGTGGCCGGAAGGAAGGTCGCCGACGGGCTGCGCGCGCTCGTGGTCCCGGGCTCCTACGCCGTCAAGCAGGAGGCCGAGGCGGAGGGGCTCGACAAGGTGTTCGGGGACGCGGGCTTCGAGTGGCGCGGCGCCGGGTGCTCGATGTGCCTCGGCATGAACCCGGACACGCTGGGGCCGGGTCAGCGCAGCGCGAGCACGAGCAACCGAAACTTCGAAGGACGCCAGGGCAAGGGCGCGCGCACGCACCTGGTCAGCCCCGCCGTCGCCGCCGCCACCGCGGTGGCCGGTCACTTCACGACCCCCGGGGAGCTCTGATCCGATGGAACCCATCAAGGTCATCGAGGGCACGGCGTTGCCGGTGGATCGCAGCGACGTCGACACCGACCAGATCATCCCCGCCGAGTACCTCAAGCGGATCGAGCGCACCGGGTTCGGTCCGTTCCTGTTCGCCGAGTGGCGCATGGATCCGAACTTCGTGATCAACGACCTGCGCTACGCGGGCGCCTCGGTGCTGCTTGCGGGCGCCAATTTCGGCTGCGGGTCGAGCCGCGAGCACGCCCCCTGGGCGATCGAGGACGCCGGCTTCAAGGCCGTGATCGCACCGAGCTTCGCGGACATCTTCCGCAACAACTGCACCAAGATCGGGTTGCTGCCGGTGGAGCTGCCCGCCGAGTCCGTACGCGCGCTGATGGACGCCGTGCTCGACGATCCCGCGACACGGATCGAGGTGGACCTGGAGGGGCGCGTCGTCCGTGCCCCCGGCCTCGACGAAGTCTTCGAGATCGACGACTTCACGCGCTGGCGTCTGCTCGAGGGCCTGGACGACATCGGCCTCACGCTGCGCAACGAGGACAAGATCACGGCGTACGAGGCGTCGCGGGCGAACTGGCTCCCGAACGCGTAGCCGAGCAGAGTCAGTCCCGCGCCAGGACGTAGTAGACGTTGATCGGGTCGCCCTCTATGTGCTCCACGCGCTGTAATGCGAAGCCGGCGTCCTCGAAGTAGCGCCGCGCGGCCTGTTCCCTCCACACCGCCCTCAACCCTCACCGCCTTCAGCGACGACACGGTCATGCAATGCATGAGCGAGAACGTGTAGAGCCACACACCGATCGGATGGTCGAGGTCGCCCCGGACGTCGGACTCGGCCGCAACGTCGGCGCACAGGAAGATCCCGCCCGGCCACAGCGACGCCCTGATCGCGCGCAGCACCTCCGCGGGACTCGCTTGATCGTGCGCCGTGCCTCGTCCATCGCAGTCTCCCTCCTTCCGGCTCGACCCTAGCGGGTGCCCGTCTTTGCGCACAAGGCTGCACGCACCCGGTCACCGGGCCGGCCCGGACCGCCTCAGCGCCTCCTTCCGAGTGGTTTCCGTCAGCGCGTGCAGCGCGTTGGAGCGAGTCACCGAGACGTGCTCGGGCTGCCGCAACCGCTTCGCCGCGACCGGCAGCCATTCCAGGTCGACGCGGAACCGGTCGCGGGCTTCCTCCAACGAGGGCGGTCTCGTGCGCCGGCCCTGGCGCATCACAGGCATCAGCAGCGGCTCGGCGCCGTCGGTACTGTCTTCGTCGCGCAGGCTCAGCACGTCCCCGTCCGGGCCGCGCCAGACCTGCTTGCGTCCGGGGGCGCTCACCTTCTCGGCGCTGAGCTTCATCACCGGACGTCCGTCGTACTCGGTGAGCTTGTAGACGGTGTCCACGTAAGGCGCGTCGGCCGAGACGCCCATCTGGGTCCCGATCCCGAAGGCGTCGACGGGGGCGCCAGTCCGGACCAGCTCGTCGACCTCGTATTCATCGAGCCCGCCGCTCGCGAAGATGCGCGCGTGCGTGAGCCCGGCCTCGTCCAGCAGGGCGCGCGCCCCGCGTGACAGCGCGGCCAGGTCACCGCTGTCGAGTCGGATGCCGATCCGCCCGCGCAGCTCCAATTCGCGGATCGTCGCGATGGCGTGGCGAACACCGCTGAGGGTGTCGTAGGTGTCCACTAGGAAGGTGGTGCGGTCCGGGTGGTCCTGGGCGAATGCCGTGAACGCCTCGCGTTCGGTCGGGAACGCCTCGATGAACGCGTGCGCCATGGTGCCGGCCACGGTGAGGCCGTAGCGCCGCGCCGCTTCGACGTTGGACGTCGCCGAGAACCCCACCATGGCGCTCGCGCGCGCGATCGCCATGGCGGCCTCTACTCCGTGCGTGCGCCGGAACGCGAAGTCCACAAGATCTCTATCGGCCGCGGCGATGGTGTAACGCGCCGCCTTGGACGCGAGCGTGGTGTGCAATGTCATCTGGTTGAGCAGATAGGTCTCGACGAGTTGGGCCACCGCCACCGGCGCGGTCACCTCCAGGATCGGCTCCTCCGAGTACACGATCCGACCCTCCGGCACCGCCCACACCTCGCCGTCGAAGCGCAACCCGCCGAAGTCCTCGATCGCGCGCTGGTCGAACCCGAGCTGCCCCAGGTAGGCCAGATCTTCATCGTCGAACGCAAAGGACTCGAGGAACGCCAGACTCGACTCGAGCCCGGCGGCCACAAGGAATCCTCGCTGCTTCGGCAGGCCGCGCACGTACAGGCTGAAGGTGGCGAGCCCGTCCATGCGGCGGCGCAGGTAGCTCGCGGCCATGTTGAGCTCGTACAGGTCGGTGAGGAGGCCCCCGGGCATGTCGGGCTCAGCCTACGTGAGCGGATCAGGTGCGCAGGTTCAGCTCGACCATGCCGTCGGTAACGCGCGCGGCGTAGGCAGGCACGGGTTGCGTGGCCGGTCCTCGAACGACTCCGCCATCTTCCAGCCGGAACATGCTGCCGTGCGCCTGACACGTGACGGTGGCCTCAGAGCCGCCCACGCGCACCGGACCGCGATCGAGCGGTGCCCCCTGGCGCGAACAGCGGTTCCCGATCGCGAAGATGCGCTGGCCTGCCCGATAGAGCAGGACGGGACCTCCGTCAACGAGTACCCTCCGGGCCCGTCCCTCATGCAGGTCGTCGAGCGCCAAGGCGGAGATCCAGCCGTCGTCGGTCGCCGGGGCATCCTAGGGTGAGCCGGCCCGTTACGCTTGCACCCAATGGAGCTGAACGAAGAACGGTTCTCCGCGCTGGTGGACGAGGCGGTGGCGTCTCTGCCCCCTTGGGTCCTGGAGACTTTGGACAACGTTGAGATCTTCGTCGACGACGAGTCACCCGACGGTCGCCAGCTGCTGGGCCTGTATGAGGGTGTGCCGCTCGCTTCGCGGAGCGGCAACTACTCGGGCGCGCTGCCCGATCGCATCACGCTGTTCGCCGGGCCGATCTGGCGTGAGGCGGGCGGCGACGAGGGCAAGCTGCAGAACGTGGTCCGCCACACCGTGGCGCACGAGATCGCGCACCATTTCGGGATCGGCGACGAGCGGCTACACGAGATCGACGCCTACTAGTCCATGTCAGACTACTTGCACCAGGCCGACGTCGCCCTCATGCGCCAGGCGATCGAGGAGGCGCGCCTGTGCACGCAGTGGAACGATGTTCCGGTGGGATGCGTGATCGCGCGTGGGGCTCAACTCGTGGCGGGTGCGGGGAACGGGCGCGAGCGCTTGCAGGATCCCACCGCGCACGCGGAGATACTCGCGTTGCGCGAAGCCGCGCGCGCCGCCAGATCATGGCGACTCGACGGGTGCACGCTCTACGTCACGCTCGAGCCCTGCGCGATGTGCGCGGGTGCGATGGTGCTCGCGCGTGTGGATCGCGTGGTAGTGGGCGCGCCCGACCCCAAGGGCGGTTTCGCGGGATCGCTGGGCAACCTCGTGCAGGACGAGCGCCTGAACCATCGCTCGGAACTCGCGCGTGGGGTGCTCGCCGAGGAGTGTGGTGAGTTGCTGCGCGCCTTCTTCCGCGACCGCAGATAGCGCTTGGGAGGCGGCGACCGGACCGCTAGACTCGTTCACGGAGGCGTGCCGGAGCGGACGAACGGGACCGCCTCGAAAGCGGTTAGGGGTCTAAACCGCCCCTCGCGTGTTCGAATCACGCCGCCTCCGCGATAGCTGTGTCTGGCACTTGACGAGCACGGGCACGCACCCAAGGGTGCGTGCCCGTCGCGTCTCACGGAGGCACGGGGATCCGGTCTCCGATCCTCGCGAAACTCCCACAAGCGCAGACGAACCCCGAGGTCTAAAGCCCCGGCCACTGATCGGAGCGGGGCATGACCAACGGAAGTAGGATAGGTCGCGCGCGACGAGAGGAGCCTCGCCATGGGCACGTTCACATCCACGTTGACGATCGCGCGGCCGGTGGAAGATGTCTTTCGGTTCTTCGTTGAGTTCGACAGGAACGCCTCTGATCTGGGGATCGCGTCCGCAGTGAAAGAGCCGGAAGGACCCACGGCCGCTGGGACCACGTTCCATGTGCGAGACAAACCCGGTCCAAATGCCCGAGAGACGACGACGCGGCTCACGTCACTCGACCCGAACAGGAAGATCGAGTGGGACGGGAACGTGGGGCCTCTCCGACCGAAGGGGGCGTACATCGTTGAGTCGGTGGAAGGTGGCACGAGGTTGACGGTTCGGATCGATCCCCATCCGGTCGGCCCGCTCAAGGTCGCATCTCCTCTTGTGACGCGCATCGGTAAGCGCGTCTGGGACAAGAGGCTCGTGCGAATCAAGACCGTGCTCGAGGGCCGCGGGCAGTAGCCTCACGGCAAGGCTGGAGGCCTGCCGTTTGTTCGTTGTCCCCATCCTGCGAGGGAGCTCAAGGACACACTCGCGAGGGAGAACCTGCACGTGGAGCGGCCTACCCTAGACGCCCGGCTTCGAGGAATAGGCCGTGTCTCCGCCGTGAGTTCGATCAGCCCTACGTTCGTGGGCTAGGCACACTCGATCGAAGACCTACGCGCTCCGAGCGTCTGACGGACCTTCTACGATCGCCTGGGTCGTCTCGCCCACCAGCGCGGTGGCGTCGGCGGCCCGGTCGGTCACGACCTTCGCGTCCTCGACGGCGTCGTCGGCGCGACCCCGGATGTCCGCGGCGGTCGCGCGACCTGCGTGCATCCATCGGTCCCACCGGCCGCGGATCTGCTCGTATCGCTCGCGTCCGGCCTTGGCACCAAGGACGTATGCCCCGCCTGCGGCGATCGTCAGGGTCATCACGCGGCGCACGAGGTGGCGCCGCGGCGAAGCGGGCGAGTGCGAGTCTTCAAGTGCCGAAAGTAGCTTCGAGAAATCGCTCCGATCTTCCTGGCGTTCGTCGCGTAGCATCCGCGCCTCGACCTCCAACCGTTGCTTCTCCTGCTCCGCATCCTCCAGCTTGCCTTCTAGCCGGCGCTGGTGCAGCTGTTCGCCCATCTTGCTCATGCGATCCGTTATCTCCATGTGGCATCGCCTCCTGTTGTGTGGTTGTTTCGGTTCTACCCGCCCCGGTGCGGCGACAAACGCCTGCCGCGGGACCTCACTCAGATGTGACGGCGGAGCGGCGTCACGATCTTCTCGAACGCGCGTTGGCCGATGGATCGGTCGTCCCAGCGCTCCGGATCGATCTGGACGCTCCGCTCGAGGTCCTCTTCGAATTGGCGGTCGAGGATCCGCACGAACTCGGGATCGATCGCGACGAGGTTCACCTCTTCGTCCAGCTCGGTCGAGCGCGCGTTGAGGTTGGCGGAGCCAACATTTGCGACGACGCCGTCCACGGTCATCACCTTCGCGTGGAGCATGGACGGCTGAAAGTTCCACAGACGGACGCCGTGCTCCATGAGCAGGGCATAGGCCGCCTCGCCCCCCACCTGCACGAAGCGCTTGTCCGCGTGAGGCCCCGGAAGCAGGATCTCGACCTCGACGCCACGGTCCGCCGCATCGCAAAGTCGTTGACGCAGATCCTCGTCCGGCACGAAGTACGCGGTGGTGATCCGGATGCGTCGCTCGGCGAGCTGCATCAGGGTGAGGAACAGGGTGGACACGTCAGCCCAACCGGTCTCGGACGCGCCGCGCACGCACTGCACCACCGAGCCTCCGGGTTTCGGCTGCGGGGGGAAGCGGTCGATGCCCTCTTCGAACAGGATGGGGTCGGTCTCGGCCCAGTTGTCCAGGAAGGCCGCCCGCAGCCCGTCCACGGCGGGCCCGGTGATCTGGAAGTGGGTGTCACGCCATTCCGATGCATCGCGCGCGTTTCCGCTCCACTCGTCGGCGATGCCGACCCCGCCCGTGAAGCCGATCGCCTCGTCCACGATCAGCACCTTGCGGTGTGTCCTGTGGTTCACCTTGCTCGGCTCCAGGTGGTGCAAAGGGCGAAACCAACGGACGTGGACGCCGGCATCTTCCATCAGATCGATCAGGTCGCGTTCGACGGGATGCGCTCCCCAAGCGTCCAGGAGCAGGCGTATGCGCACGCCGGCGCGAGCACGGCCGGCGAGTCGTTCCGCGAATCTCGTGCCGATCTCGCCTTTCCAATACACGAACGTGAGGAAGTCGATCGTGTGCTCGGCTCCATCGATGGCCTCGAGCATGGCCGGGAAGATCTCATCGCCGTTGCGCAGGACCTCCAGGCGGTTGCCCTCGGTCGCCGGAACCCCGATGACCCCTTCCAGGATCCGGCGTATCAGTTCGGTACGGTCTTCATCGGGTTGGGGGGCACGGGCTTCGTCCACCTGGCTCAGCGCTCGCCGGCCGCCACGGGGACGGGATCTGGCCGAGGCTCGGTGACCGAGGCCTTCCTGATGTCCTGCGGCGCCGGCACACCGGCACGGACGGCTTCCAATTGCGCGGCCACGGCGGCACCGTACAACACGGCCACCGAGGACGCGTAGGACCAGAGTAGGAGCGCGACGATGCCGGCCAGTGGACCGTAAGTCTGGCCGAAAGTGGAGCTGGCACTGAAGAAGAGGTCGAATCCCAGCGTGACCACCACCCACAGCACGACCGCGAGGAGCGCACCGAACGCGAGCCACGACCAGCCGGGCTGATGCCTGCGCGGCGAGCGGCGCATGATGAGCGCCATGGCGGCGGTGATGAAGAGAAGCCCCACCGGCCAACGGGCCACGTTCCACACCGTCTCCCACAACGAGTTGTTGAACGCGCTGCCGACGGCATGGCCCAGCGCGATGCAGGCGAACCCGAGGCCGGCGAGCAGCCCGGCCGAGCACAGCAGCAAGAAGGCATTGCCGTACTTGCGACCCGTGGGCCGATCCTTTTCGATGCCGTAGATCCGGTTCAGGCCGCGCTCGCACTGACCCAGCAGCGTGGTCCCGGTGATGATCGCCGCCACCAGCCCGACCCCGAGCGCGACGTAGCGTGAGTGAGAGCCGGCGCGATGCGCCTGAGTGATCGCCTCGGTCAACACCGTGCCAGCCGGGCCGGGCACCGCGGTGTGCAGGGCTCGCACGATGGCATCGCTCAGTCCGCCGGAAGTAAGGTCGCTCGCGAGTCCCACCAGCGCGATCACGGCCTCGATGAACACCAGGGACAGCAGGAACGCGATGGATCGCGCGTGGCTGAAGCCGTCCGCCAACCGCAGGCGTTTGAACGCATCGCGTATCAGCTTGAGCGTCCCCGTATCCCTCAGGGTCGTGCGTGCGTCGTCGCCGGACAGCTCCCATGTCTCGGGGATCGCGTTCGCGGTGCTCATGCCTTGGCCTCCTCAGGCTCCTCTTCGGGGACGCACACGCTGATCGCGCCCGGTTCCACCTCGATGTCCAGCTTCTTCTGCTTCTTGCGGTCGCCGCCGTCGAGCTCGTAGGGCACCTTGCGATCCAGTCGCACCTCGATCGAGCGCCCCGTCGTGGTCTGCACGAACGGAGACGCCGTCGCATCGCCCAGCGCGGTGCGGCCCATCGTTCTCGCCCATTGCCAGAGCCCGTCGGCCGTGACGACGCCCACGTCCAGCCGGCCGTCGTCGGGGTGCGCGTCTTGGAACGCGGAGACACCGCCGATGACCTTCCCGACGTTGCCGATCAACACGCAGGAGGCCTCACCCTTGAACCAGCGGTGCCCGTCTACGCGGATCTTCGTGCCGACAGGCTTGCGGCGAACGTTCTTCGCGCCGGTCCACAGGTAGGCCATTCGCCCCACCGCATCCTTCAATCCGGCGTCCGCGTCCCGGATCATGAGCGCGTCCAGACCGGTGCCCGCCATCACGGCGAAATGCTCGCCGTTGAGGACACCGACGTCGAGCTTCCTCCTTGCTCCGTGCAGTCCGATCCGCACCGCAGCTTTCAAGTCCTTGGGGATGCCGAGGTTCGTGGCGAGGAGGTTCGCGGTGCCGGCGGGCAGGATCGCGAGCGTGGTCGTCGACCCCGCCAACACATCGATGCACTGCTGCACCATGCCGTCACCTCCCCAGACGAAGATGAGGTCGGCGCCTTCCTTGAGCATCTCCTTGACGCGGGCGGGCGCGAACCGACTCTTCGGTACCTCGACCCACAGCGGGTCGCTGACGCCTTCGGCGGCGAGCGCCGTTCGAAGCTCGCTCAGCCCGCCCCCCAGACGCTTGGCGGAATGGGCCACCACTGCAACCGACGTCACGATGCCACCTCGGCGCGGGCAGTCTGCGACGACCTCGCATCGGCTGCGGGTGAGTCGCTCCGGATCTCGGCGACCGCAGAGGCGGTCCTCACGGCCAGAAGGGCGGTCACGAGGGCGCCCGCCCCCAACACCACACTGGCCATGACGTCGGTGGGGTGATGCATCCCCCGATAGAGCCGCGACATCGCGACGAAGACCGGAAGTCCCAAGGCGACGATCCATACGACCGTTCTCACGAACGCGTTCCGCACGTGGACGGAGATCACGATCGCCAGTGAGATCCAGAGTGCCATGGCGGCGGCCGTATGGCCGGACGGGAAGCTGGAGGTGGGCGGCGAGGGGTCCAGCCTCGGGACGGTCGGCCGAGGACGGTTCACGAGGAAGGTCGTCATCAGGAACACCAGGACCTCTACCGCCAGCGCGATCACGATCATGCCGATCTCACGCCACCACCGGAGTATCGCCAGGACGACGACGGAGACGGCGGCCACGCCGATCACGGTCCCCGTCGAACCGACCGTCGTCCCGATGGACGTGACCGCGTTCAAGGAAGTGGTGCGCTGGGCCACGAACCAGATGTTGGCTCGTTCGTCCCAACCCCCAAGGGCTCCGTTCAACAGGAAATGCGTCAAGAGCAGACCCAGGCCCACGATCATCGCTCCGACGATCACGTACCCCACCACTGCCACGATCGCCGCAACGGTGACGGGGTGACGGTTCTTCAGTCGCCGTGCCAGGCCCTCGGCGTGGCCGCCGGGCGCCGCGTCGAGCGCGTCGTGCCGCGCTGACGCAACCCCTTGCTCACGAAGTCGCCCGGTTGACGATGACGCGTCCGTGCTTGATCGCTCGCTCATGACCTTAGTTTTCCCTTGGCGGGCCGCGGGTAAACCTGGGTTCAGGCGGTCGGAGGACGCGATGGTGATCATGGTGATGTTGGGTGCGGGCGTGATGGCCGCGGTGGCCGTGGGTCTCGTCGTGCGCCGATGGCCCAGTGCTGACCCGGCGGCCGGGGTGAGCCTGTCCATCAACCGGGAGCTGCGGACCCACCGCGGTCTCCGATCGTTCCTGCGAGCCCGGCTGGACCCGAGCACGGCCACCGGGTTCGCGCTCACCACCGCCTCCGTCTGTGTCGTCCTGGGAGGGATCGTCGTGGGCGTGCTGTTCTATCTGGTCCGCGCCCGCGGAGGGGTCATCGACATTGACACGCGGGTGGCCGACTGGGCCGCCGCCCACGCGACGCACGTGTCCACACCGATCCTCAGAGCCGTCACGCAGCTCGGTTCGACGCCGGTCGTGATCGTGGTGAGCCTGGTGGTGGGGATGGCGGAGTTCCGGCGGATCCGGAGCCGCTCGATGTGGCTGTTCCTCGCGCTAGTGGTGGGTGGGCAACTCTTGATCGTCAATCTGATCAAGCTCGGTGTCTCCAGGGCAAGGCCCGCGGTCGACCCGCTGGCGGCCTTCTCCGGTACATCGTTCCCGAGCGGGCACTCGGCCTCGGCCGCTGCCTGCTACGCGGCGCTGGCTCTGGTCATGTCGAGGGGGCGCTCCTCACGAGCGCGTGCCATGCTGGCAGGAGGCGCGGCGGGGATCGCGGTCGCGGCCGGATGCTCGCGGATGCTGCTGGGCGTTCACTGGTTCACCGATGTCGTGGCGGGACTCGCCGTGGGATGGGCGTGGTTCGGGCTCTGCGCCATCGCGACGGGAGGGCGGCTGCTTCGATTCGGAACGCCTGCCGAGGCGGCCGGGGACCCGCCTGAGGACCGGCCTGAGGACCCGCCAGCCGAAGCCGCCGAGATCGGTCGAGAACGGTTGATTCCCAAGGGATCCACCTCGAGCTAGAGGATCGGCGGCTGCTTCTCGATGTCACCGTCGCCGTCGAGAGTGAGACCCGTGCTCACGTCGAGCCCGTTGGTTTCGCCGAGGTCGGCGTCCTTCAGGTGCTGCATCGTGATGTTGGCCGGCTCTCCGTGCGACTCGTATCGTTCATGACATCCACAGCTGAGACACATCTTGCGCACTCCTTCGGCGTCTGGACCTCAAGCAGGATGATGTCCAGACATGGGTCTGCCCAAACCCGACGCGTAAGGCACGGGTCCGAGTGTTTGAGACGACCACCGAGGGGTAGACCGGAATAGCTCCTTCCAGGGAGCATCGGCGCAACACGGAGGACGGGGGTTCGGGCACCCGAAGGGGAGGCCCGGATCCCCTCTCCAACTTCGTCGAGGGGCCTTTATCCGGGGCCGACGGGAGGGATACCATATTGAGCATCGCTATGGGAGCCGTCAGGCGCGGACTGCCCGTGATCCTCGCTGTCTCGCTGTGCGCCCCCGTCGCCCCTTCTCTATTGGCGTCGGCGGCGGCCCGGCCACCCCTTCGCAGGATGCGGGCCCCCGTGATCGTCGCGGCCGGGGATATCGCGAGAGCGGATGCGCCCGGGGCTCCGCAGCGTGCCACCGCTGCATTGATCGGCAGGATCGATCCTAGGGCCGTGCTGCCGCTCGGCGACGATCAGTACGAGATGGGGGAGCTGGCGCAGTTTCAGAGTTCCTATGCGCCCACATGGGGACGCTTCCTGGGAAAGACCTTCCCGATCCCTGGGAATCATGAGTACTTGACCTCTGGAGCGCGGGGTTATTTCTCGTACTTCGGGGCCCGCGCGCACGGCGCGAGCGGTTGGTACGCCTACAACCTTGGCGACTGGCATCTCGTCGCGCTCAACTCGTTCCAGGGCCAACGACCCCCTGCACGCGAGCTCACGTGGCTGAGACGGAACCTGCATAGGGATCGGCACCGCTGCCAGCTCGCCTACTTCCACCACCCTCGATGGTCGAGCAGTGAGGACACGCCTGCGATGGGAGCGTTCTGGCGACTCCTGCAGGCTGACGGCGTCGATGTCGTGCTCAACGGGCACGCCCATATGTACGAGCGGTTCGCACCGCTGCTCCCGGACGGGAGCGTGAACCCCCGAGGGATCCGCGAGTTCGTCGTAGGCACCGGAGGCGAGAGCCTGCGATCGCCGATCACCTCACCGTCGCGCGGCAGTCGCGTGCGTAAGGCTGCATACGGTGTCCTGCGGATGCGACTCCTCGCTGGACGCTTCCGCTTTCGGTTCGTCAGGATCGGCGGATCCATCCTCGACCGCGGCGCTGCGGCCTGCCACGGCGCAACGGGCAACTGAGGGAGGATCGAAAGATGCACACCGAGCGAGGCGCACCACCCGATCCCGATGACAACGAAGAGGGCGAGGTCCTGGAGGATCGGATGCTCGACCAGGACAGGGCGATCGTCGATCAACGAGACACCACGGCGTCGGCGCTTCGTCGAGGCGTCTCCATCGATGAGCGGCTCGCCGAGGAGAGCGACAAGGGTACGGATGAGGAGCCTCATCCAGTGCTCGCCGAGGATGACCGGCCTGACGAGGAAGCGGCCTTGATCGGTGATGACATCTCCGAACGCCTGGGGGCGATCGACACCTACGACGTAGGCGGGCCCGAGTCGCCTGAGGAATCGGCCGTTCACACGCGGACGGAGGCTCCAGGAGCCACCGAGCACCCAGACGATTACGTCACCTAGATCGATCTAGACGCAGGTAGGGCGCCGCCAACCGTCATTGGCCGTGAGACGGGGGCTCGAGCGTGAGGCCACCGGATCTCGCAGCACCCGCCAGGTCGAGGATCCGGCGAACCGCCCGCGTCGGATCGCGAAGGATGAGTCGTCCCCGGCCGTCGAGATCCCGTGCCGTGCGCAGGAGCACGTGGAGGCCTGAGCTGTCCATGAACGTCAAGTCGGAGAGCTCGAGCACGACATCGCCGTCTTCGGCGGCGAGGGGATCGAGGACGGCGATGAGGTCACCAGCGGTTGAGGTGTCGAGCTCCCCTCGAAGCCGGATCGTTCTCGATCCCTCCTCCATGTCAGCTCGGAACCGCATCTTCGCAGGACCCTATCGTCAAGCGGTTCGCTCGTCGGTCCGCCACCGTACGTTCACACGCGGGGAGTTGGCGCTAGTCTCGGCGTTCGGAGGTGCCCATGAGGGGAGACCAGATCAGCCAAGAACACCCGAATCGTTTGCTCGCTGCCCTCCCCCCGGCCGATCGTGAACGCCTGCTCGGGAAGACGTCGCCCTTGCAGATGGAACCTCAACAAGCCGTCTACCGCGCCGGTCACCGGTTCGATCGCGTCTTCTTTCCGACGACGGCGGTCATCTCCCTGCTCACGGTCCTCGGCGACGGCTCAGCCGTGGAGACCGCGACGATCGGCCGGGAAGGCATCGTGGGGATACCGCTCTTCCTTGGCGACGACCGCTCGCGCAACGGGCGCGCGGTCACGCAGATGGGAGGAGAGATGCTCGGGCTCGACGCCGACACGTTCCGAGCCGAGCTGAGTGACAGCGCCAAGATGCAGCAGAACCTGTTGGAATACACGAGGGCACTTCTGCTTCAGGTATCGCAAAGCGTGGCGTGCGGTGTCGCGCACGGGGTGCGCCAACGCCTTGCCCGATGGCTTCTCCAGACATCCGACAGGGTGGTCTCCGCCGACGTCTCCCTGACCCAGCAGTTCCTCGCCGACATCCTTCATGTGCGTCGCGCCTCGGTCACCGAAGCCGCCCGAGGCCTCCACGCCGAAGGTGCGATACGGGTGAGGCGCGGCGGTATCAAGATCATCGATCGCGGAGCGCTCGAGGACGCTTCGTGCGAATGTTACGGAGTCATACGGGACGCGTACCGCCGGCTGCTCGAGCCACGCTGACGCTCACGATCGGGACGCCCGCTGCCGTGGAGCTCCTCAGGGTGAGGGTGAGGGGCTAACCGGCGCCGCGGATGCGCCCGATGCGGACGCCAGGGCCGACGGGATCACGGCGGGGGCCGGCACGATCACTCCGGGGACCGCCACAGTGGTGCTTGGCGCGATGCCGGCACCCAGCGGAGGGACTGCCACGACGGTGCATCCTGGCTGCGAGCTCATGGGTCCGCAGATAGCGAGCGCCGCGTCCCCGTAGTAGAAGCCCACCGAAAGGTACTGAGCGCCGGCATCCAACGCGATCGACTCGGCGATCTCGACACGGCCATCGGCGTTTCCCGTCGTGACGACGTGACCGACCACGGTGCCCACCTGATCGCCGCGACCGAACTGCCGCACGTCCATCACCAACGATCGGTCCGTGGCGATATCACCGGCCGCGACCGTCACGAGTGCGGTGACCGGTTGTGCGCCGCTATCGAACGAGACCGTCGCTCCCGGCAGGAGCGGGGAGGCGGCCACCATCGGCGGCACGACCGCCGCCAGGACCGACAGCGCGAAGAGCGTGGCCGAGATCGCGGCCGCCCAGCCCAGCAACTCGAGGCGACTTCTGTAGAAGCGCCCGATCACCAAGGTGTCGTTGGCGTTGCCATCGGCTCCGCTCGGGGCATACAAGGGCGTCGCTGCGAAGACGAGGCTGCCCAACAGCAACACGGCGGCGAAGCCCAGCCACGCGGGGGTCTCACGGGCCGCCATGGCGAGCGCGCCGGAACCCCAAGCGAGCGCGAACAGGAGCGCCGCGATCGCAAGCTCCGCGAGGACCAGCACCTTGACGCGGCGCTCCATCCTGCTCATCGCGAGAGGCGGCGCAAGGTCGGTCTCCACCGCCGACTCGATGATCGCGTCCCATCCGGCGGCCGGCGTGCCGTAAACGACCGCGGGCTCGACCCCACCCGTACCTGTGAACGCGATCTGATGCCGCAGCGGAGGGTCGCCTTCGAGGCCGGGACAGTTGATGACCACGCGCCACGGCCAGTTCTCCTGGACGATCGAGCCCGCGTGCTGGGGCGCGGACCTGATGGACTCGACGAGCGATGCCTCATCCGTCGAGGCGTGGGCAAGACGGTTTGCGAGCTCGTCGAGCTCGAAGACGCCTTGCGGCAGGATCCTGGTCCCCGAGGCTTGTGTGACTAGGACGTCGCCCGCAACCTGATCCCCGAGAGCCACGGTCCCCGCATCGCTACCAGTCGGTGGGGGTTCCTCGAGCACGTACACGTCTTCACCCATGGTTGCGGAAGGCTGTCGCTGCGAGGCCGTTGCCACGAGTCGGTCGATCCCGGGTTCGGATCCACTGAGCTCTTCGACTTCGTACAAGCCTGGGCCACGACCGACGGAGCGCTCCGACGCGAGGATCACGGCTGCCTCGCGAGGGTGGGGAGATCCTGTCAGGAGCTCCCGCACGGCATCCACGCGTCTGGCCTCGTCCTCCTCCTCGACCAACGGGACGGACGCGAGGATGCGTTCGGTGGATGCGAGGTAGGCCGCGGCACGAGGTTGCAACTCTCGCTCCAGGCGAACCTGGGCTGTCACGTCGATCGTTCGCGGGTCGGTTCCCCGCCGGTGCGTGGAGTCCGCGCAGCAGTATCGGGTCATGGGCTCAGCCTTACCCGGTCAGCCTATCTCCACACCGGCCGAAAGGCCTAATTTCACTGGGAACTGCCGCGGGCTCCATGGATGCCCACCCCGTCCCTAGTCGGGGGGTCGCTTCTGGTCAACGGGGGACTGCGTCTGCGCACAGACAACTCTTGCCCCATTCATAGCCACAGTACAGCGACACCGCCGCCGAGATGATCCAGGCTACCCACAATGCCACACCCTTCTGAGGAGAAGTCCAAGGGTCTCTCGATCCTCAACAGCTGGGAGGTACCCGGGGGTCGAGCTTCCAAACCGCCTGGTGGTTGCACGTGTGAGACCCGGGCGGACGGGAACAATGCGATGAGACGAAGGATAGAGGGAGAGGATGCATGAGCGTGTCGAAGTTCTTCGCGAGGTTCGCGGCGTGGCTCGCCAAGTGGATGGGATCGCATTGGGCGTTCGCGATCGCTGCGCTCTTCGTACTCTTGGGCTTGACCCTCTTCGGGCTCGACGACACCAACATCGGCATCAGCATCGCCACCCTGCTCATGGTGTTCATCCTTCAGAACACGCAGAACCGAGACTCGGCCGCACTGCACCTGAAGCTCGATGAGGTCATCACGCACCTGCACGGGCCGCGCGATGAGATCGCCGGCATCGAATCGAGATCTCACGAAGAGATCGAGGAGATTCGCGTGGACGGATCGTCGTCGACCGCGCCCGGAGGCTGAGGATGGATGACCTGTTGACGACGACGCTGCCGGAGGGCGACTTCACATGCCCGAGATGCGGCGCGGTGTTTCCCACTGAGCGTGATCTCCGCCTGCACGAGCAGCAGGAACACGGAGAGGCGCTGCCCCCGGCGGTCTAGGTCGCTCAGGCGTCCGCTTCTTCGATCTGTTCCTGGGCAAGAGGGTCGCCCTGGCGGACACGGTCTCGGAGCCACACCTCGACGATGACCACCTTGATCGTGGCCGCGACGGGCAGCGCCAGGAGCGCGCCCGCGAACCCCGCGAGGCTCCCACCGACGAGCGTGGCGATGATGACGGCGGCCGGGGAGAGGTTGACCGCGTCCTTCATCACCCGGGGGACGATGACGTAGTTCTCGATCTGCTGGTACACCACGAAGTACACGGCCACCAGCACCCCCAGCAGTGGAGAGGTGAAGAACGCGACGATGATCGCCGGCGCCGCTCCCAGGTACGAGCCGACGGCCGGTATGAGATCGGCGAGGCCCGCCCACACCGCCAGCGGGACCGCGAACGGCACCCCCAACGCCAACAGCGTCACGAGGCTCACGGCGCCGCAGACGACCGAGGTGATCAGGTTGCCCGTAACGTAGCCGCCGATCCGCGAGATCGAGGAGTCGATCACCCTGTCCGCCTGCCAGCGCTGGTGGGGGAGCACCAGGATCGTGGCGGTGCGACGCATGCTAGGCAGAGACAGCATGAAGTAGATGGTGAGGATGAGCACCGTGATCGCGGCGAAGATCGCGGCACCCAACTTCCCGGCGACACCGAGGACCGTGCCGAACGAATCGCCGACGGCGCGTGGCAGCTGGTGCAGGAACATCTGCACACGCGCGGTCACGTCGTTCGACTGCATAGCGCGACCGAGCCGATCATCGCGTGTCTGGAGTCGCGACAAGTACCGCGGGATGTCGTCGCCGAGGCCGCTCACCTGGTGGATCAACGAAGGAAGGACGAGGATGCCGAACAGCACGGTGAGCAAAGCGAGCGCGAGCATGAGCGCGGTCACGGCCCATCCCCGGGCGAGGCCGCGCTCCACCAGGCGTTCGACGGCGGGATCCAGGCCCACGGCAAGGACCATCGCGACCACGACGAGGACGAGCACGTTCAACACCGAACGAACGGCCGCCAACGTGGCGATGGTCAGGACGACGACCGCTGTGACTTTGGCCCAGTAGGGGGGTGGCGGCCAACGTCGCCGCCACAGCTCGTCCGGCGCTCGTGCAGGCGCGGGGTTCAAGTCCAGGCTGACGCTCGATCGGATGACGACCGGCGGCCGGCAGCCAGCAGCGGCTTGACGATCCGGTAGATCGCGTACGTGATGACCAAGAACCCAAGGAAAGCCTTGACCTGGTCTTCGGTGAATCGAGAATGCCTCGCGACCGGTCTCGCCACTGCGTGCGCCGCGGTCCCTCGCCAACCCGTGAGCGCCGCGCCGCCCACCGCCGTCATCCGATCCTGCGTCGATCGTGTCTTCGACACACATCCTCCTCGTGGTTGGTCGCCCGCATCAAACGCCCTACCCAGCGAGCCTCACGCCACACACGACCCACTCACCGCCGGACTCAGAGGATTGCCCCTCATCCCCGTGGGGTATCGGGGGCGAAACCTTTCACGGGTTCGCCGCGAAGCCGTCGAAGAGGCGGTCCTCGACCTGCTGGACGGAGGAGGCATCCGGCGCGCCGACATGGCGGCCTGATAGGGGCGGCCGGCCTCAGCCTGGACCGAGCGCTAGGATGGCGATGTCGTCGTCGGGCGCACCGAGCCCGAAGGCCTCGACATCCTCCAAGAGGTTGCCCGCCATCTGTTGGGCGCTGGAGCCGGCGTGCACGCAGGCGCGCTGGTGCAGCCGCTCCTCACCGAAGAACCCCTTATCCCCACGAGCTTCGGTGACGCCATCGGTGTACATGAGGAGCAGATCCCCGGCCCCGAGCCTCACGCGCGCCGCGGAGAAGGCCGCATCCTGGAAGACGCCCACGAGCGTCCCCTCAGACGAGACCTCCTCGATCGAGCCCATCTTCCTCACGACGAGGGGCGGAGGGTGCCCACCGGTCGCCACTTCGACCGCGACCTCGCCGTCCCGCGATCGGAAACGCGCCACGGCCACGGTGCAGAATCTGTCGGCTCCGTAGCGCAGCAGGGCGTTGTTCAGCGTGTCGAGGATGTGCGTCGGTGCAGACGAAGTCAACGCCGCCGTGCGGACCGTGTAGCGAGACAGCGCCATGACCGCGGCCGCTTCGGGTCCCTTCCCGCACACGTCGCCGATGACCGCCAACCAATCGTCGCCGACGCCTGGGAAGACATCGTAGAAGTCTCCGGCGACTGTTCCGTGCACGCCGGCCGGGACGAACGCGCCGGCCACCGAGACGCCGGGTATCGCCGGCATCTCCGGCGGGCGCAAGCTCAGCTCGAACGTCTCGGCGATGCGGTCGCGTTCCCGGAACAGACGAGCGTTGGAGATTGCGAGAGCCGAACGGCGCGCCAGCTCCGTCGCCAACGACAGATCCGACTCATCGAAGGTGCGCCCCGATCCACTCATGACGAAGGTCATGACGCCGAAGACCCCTTCACCGGGGGAGGACAACGGCACCACCATCGTCGACCTGGATCCCAGGGATCCGATCAGGTCCGCCAGCTCCGGGTGGGACCGCTTGCTGATCTCGATCTCATCTGGGGTGATCGTCTTGCGCAGTTCAGGCAGGCCGGTGCGGATCACCGCCGGAGGTCCGGTCGAGGCGTGCGGGTCGTACGGGGATTCGGCACGCAGCCGTCTAGCGAGCGCCTCCTTCTCCGGCTCGACGTGAACGACGGCGAGCGGTTTCAGGTCTCCGTGGGTATCGAGCACCTCGACCGAGCACCAGTCCGCGAGGTCGGGAACCGCGATCCTCGCGACATGCTCGACTGTGGCCTCGTAGTCGTTGGACGATGCCAGGGCCTCTCCCACCTGGGCCAGCAGCCTCACCCTGAAGCTCGCTCGGCGCTCCTCCTCGTAGAGACGCGCGCGCTCCAGTGCGGACGCGACGCGGCCCCCCGCGAGGGACAGGAGTTTCGTGTCGTCGTCGTCGAACCGATGTGGGTGCCGGGTGGTCACGTGCAGAACCCCCATCGTGCGGCCGGAGCGCTCGAGCGGCACTCCCGCGAATGATCGCATCTCCTTCAACCACGCTCGCTCCACCTCTGCGGTGGAAAGGTCATCGATCACCACGGGCCCGCGTCTCGACATGACGGCGCCGGAGACTCCCCGCTGCGCGGGGAATCGCTCCCCAGGCTGCGGATCGCGTGCCCCCACGAACGCCGCCTCTTCGAGGAACTGCCCGTCGGGGGTCGCCAGCAGGACACAGGCGGCGTCGGCACCCAACGCGGCCCTCACGCGTTCCAACACGGCCTCGGCCAGCGCATCGAAACCAAGGGTGGAAAGGGCGGCGTCGGCGACGCTCTGGACGCTCCGTGCGATCTCCTCGGCGCGTCGCTGGTCGGTCACGTCGAGCGTCACACCGATCATCCCGACCACATCGCCGTCGTCGTCCAGGATCGCCGTGCCCGCCCCGTCCACCCAACGGATCTCGCCAGCGGGATGCACGACCCGATGTGTGTGATGATGTCCGGTCTTCGAACGCACCCCCTGGTCGACGGCCGTCGTGAGGTCGGCCACGTCGTCGGGGTGGATCAACGAAAGATAGGTCTCGTAGGTACCGTCGAAGGTACCCGGAGGGAGCCCGTAGATCTGCTCCAGTCGGGGGTCCCAGATCACCTCGCCGGTCTTCACGTCCCACTCCCAGGTGCCCATGAGGGCTGCATCCAGCGCCAACTGCAGACGCAACGACGTCAGCCGAGCCCGGGCCAGCTGCCGTCCTCGTAATACGAACAGCTGGGATCCCGCGATCGCCAACACCACGAAGATCGCAAGCGTGACGAGCTCCTGGGCGCTTGTGGATCCGAACAAGTGGATAGGCGCGAACGTGTAGTAGTCGAGGAGGATGGCAGAGAGCACGACCGCGACCGCGCCGGCGACCATGCGCCCAAGGGAAACGGCAACCACGATGGCGGCGATGAACAGAACGCTCGGCAGCTCCTTGAGCACGTTCACCGCCAGCCAGGCCGCCACACAGGGCCCCGCGATGGCGGCGAAGAGCCCGAGCACAAGCCTTCTCCGCGACGCCGGCATCAAGAGCGCTCCATCGAATCGGGGCGGGTAGGGAGAGCTGGATCGACCCGGCTGTTGGTTCACTGTCTTCTTCCAGGGGCTGGGAGCCCGGATGGTATCGGTCTGCGGAACGGGCTGGCAAGCCCTAGTGTCGAAGCGGCCCCTGAGGGTAGGGAACGAAGCGCGAAGGAGGGCACGTGCGCAGGATCCTGAAGGACCAGAGCCTGACGGTCGTGCTGTTCGCAACCTTCGCGATCCTGCTGTTCCTTCAAAGCTTGACGGGCTGGCACGCATACAACGCCGATCAGGTCGAGCATCGAGAGTCCTCCATAGGCTACGGCGCCTACCTCACGACCGGTCATTTCGTCGAAGCGACCTTCGAGAACTGGGAGAGCGAGTTCCTGCAGATGGGTGCCTACATCCTGCTCACCGTCTTCCTCGTGGCGAAAGGCTCGGGCGAATCCAAGTCGCCGGAAGGCGACGAAGCGCTCGATGCGGACCCGCGTGAGGAAGCCGATCGACCCGACGCGCCGCACCCGGTACGCGTCGGTGGATGGCGACTCGCGCTGTATGAGAACTCCCTGGGTCTGGCATTCGGGCTGCTGTTCGTGCTGTCGATCGTAGGCCACGCGCTCGGTGGTGCGCGCGTATACAGCACCGAGCAGATCGCCCACGGCGCTTCGGCCGTGGGCGTGTGGCGCTACGTGACGACCTCGACCTTCTGGTTCGAATCGTTCCAGAACTGGCAGAGTGAGTTCCTCGCGATGTTCTCGATCGTCGCGCTGTCGATCTTCCTGCGGCAGCGAGGATCGCCCGAGTCCAAGCCGGTGGCCGCTTCGCACGCGCAGACCGGAGGTTAAGGCTGATGCCAGGTCACCGGCGGATGGTGACCGATCCCAAAGAGCACTATTTGCCCTCTTCGTCACCAGGCCGTGGTTCGGGCTACCGTGTTGTCGCGCCGGGCGCGACGGTCAGCTCTGAGGCCTCACGCGGCCGCAAGCTCCCTCTTCCGCGCATCCATCCGATCACCGAGATCCTCCAGTTCACCCGTCTCGAAGACCTGGCTGGCGATCTTGAACATCTCGCCCTCCTCTTCCTCGATGTGGTGCTCAAGGTTCTCCTTCATCACGGTGAACTTCGCGGTCCAGACCTCGTCATCGGGGGAGAGCGCCAGGATCTCGGCCATGATGGTATCCACCACGTGGTGCTCCTCATAGCCCTCGAGCGCGATGTCCTTGGCCTTCGGATGCTCCTTGAGGGCCGGATAGAAGATCTCCTCTTCGATGGATTCGTGGATCGTGAGCTCCGCGTGCAGCTTCCGGATCAGTTCCTCACGCGTCTTCATGGCACGCTCGGTGGTCTGCTCGATCTTGTCGAGCATCCCCTTCACCTCGGTGTGATCTTTCTTCAGCAGCGAAAGCGCATCCATCGTCTATCGAACCTCCCTCGATGTGGTCTCCCAGGGCACGGAGTCGATGATCGGCCGTGGCTCCAAGCCCTTGCGGTTCCGGCCCGGGTGCAAGACGAAGGGGGTGGCGGGCTGATGCTGCCAGCACCGGCCACGCGCGTTGTAGCGTGAGAGCCGCGTGATGCACCCGACCTCGTCGCACACCCGTCCCTGATCGTAGATGTGAGGCCTTCCGCGGATCTCCCTGACCCTCGTCGCCCGTTGGATGAAGTCGTCGATCGCCCTCGGCATCATTCTGCTTTCCCCCTGACTCTCCTGTGACGCGCATGGGCCGGGACGTATCCCGGCCCATGCGCGCGGATCCTCGCCCTGCTGGAGACTCAGTCGATCGCGTCGCGTACACCTTCCTTGACGTTCTCGCCGGCCTCCTTGACGTGCCCCATGGCCTTCTCTGCGGTTCCCTTGGCCTGCTCCTTCTTGCCTTCGGCCTGGAGGTCATCATCGTTGGTCATATTGCCCGCGGCCTCTTTGACCTTGCCCTTGGTTTTGTCCCAAGTGCCTTCCGCTTGATCTCTCTCGCCACTCATCGCGATCCTCCTCGCTCTCGCCGGTACCGGTCCCCCTCCTTCCTTCCCGGCGTACCCACGACCAAACGCAGTTTTGCGCGTCGGACCCTGGGTAGGTCGAGCTCAGGTCTCAGAAGGTTCCACACCGACGATGAGATGGAGGGGCGAGATGATCGACCTAGTCGCGGCGAGTGGTGGAGTGGCCACGGTGTTGTGGATCATCGCCGTCGTGCTCGTGATCGCGGGCATCGTGACTGCGATCCGTGGAAGCGTGCTTGCGGGGATCGCGTTGATATCGTCATCGGGCTTCTGATCGGGCCCGGCGGCGTCAGCATCTTCACCTGAGCGCGTGAAGCGAGACGACCATCCGGCCGGGGGTTGACCCGGCCGGATGGTCGCGTCATTGGTCCGGCTCAGGCCCCGTCTCGGCGCGCAGCCGCTCAAGGGTCTGAGCGAGGATGCGCGACACGTGCATCTGCGACACCCCGATCTTGGCGGCGATCTCGGATTGCGTCATGTCCCGGAAGAACCGGAGATACAGGATCCTGCGTTCGCGGGGCGGGAGCGCCTCGATGGCCGGCCCGACCGTGGCCCAGCCTTCCAAGAGCTCCAGGGAGGGGTCCTCTGCCCCCATCGTCTCGGCCGGGCTGATTCCACCCGTCGACGTGGGTTCATCCAAGGACGACGTCGAGTACGCCTGCGCGGCATCCATGGCCTCGACCACCGAATCCCGGCTGACCTCGAGCCGCTTCGCGATCTCTCCGATCGTCGGGGAGTGACCCAGCTCCTGCGTAAGTGCCGGGAGTGCCTGGTTGAGCCGGAGTGCCGCCTCCTGGAGAGGGCGCGGCACGCGCACCGCCCACCCCTTGTCGCGGAAATGTCGCTTGAGCTCGCCGATGATCGTTGCGGTCGCGTAGGTGGAGAACTGCACCCCGCGACCGGCGTCGAACCGGTCGATCGCATTCATCAGTCCGACGTTCGCCACCTGGACGAGATCTTCGACCGACTCCCCGCGACCGCTGAACCTCCGAGCGAGATACTCGACGAGGGACTGGAACCGCAGGGCGATCGCATCGCGGGCCGACGGGTCGTTGCCCGCCCGCGCGAACAATGCTTTGACCTCGTCGTCCTCGCGACCTCCGCCAAGGTCGATCGTGGGCTCATCCATGCCGAGCGGCGGCGAGGAGGTGCCAGGTCGAGACGATGGTGGGGATCCCCCCGTCGAGTTCCTCCTCTGTGGTGTCCGCCAGACTCGAGATCACCTTCGAAGAGAGCGACGCGAGGGGATCGGTCGGCGGCCACGACACCGCCGACGTGCCGAGGCTTACCCGCACGATCAGGTCCTCATGCGAGGCGTCCATGACCAGTGCGAGCGTTGTTGGGTGGATGGCGGCGGCAAGGAGGCGATTGCAGCACTCACCGACCGCCAGACGCAGGTCTCCGACGGTGTCGAATGACAGCGCTAGATGCGCAGCGAACCCGGTGGCCACGGTACGCACGACGTGCACATAGTTCGGGTCTGCGGGAACGACGAGCTTGATGGGTGCGTCCATGGGCTCCTGGGTTCGGGCTCCCCCTATACTAGCCGTCACAAAGTGGGCACCTCCGGGCTCTCAACCCGCCTCATGGTGTTCGGTTCAAGGAAGGGAACGACCGCATGGAGCTTGGGCTCACCAGCCGCACGGAGGGGCCCTGGACGGTGGTCGAGGTCGCCGGCGAGCTCGATCTGTCCAATTCAACCGAGTTGAGTGGGCTCATCCTCGGGCAGATCGGCGAGGGAGCTTCCCGCGTCGCCGTCGATCTCAGCCGCGTCTCGTTCATGGACTCGAGCATCTTGGGTGTGCTCGTGAGCTGTCTCAAACGCGCGCGCGAACAGGAGGGCGACGTGGTCCTTGTCGGTGTCAACGGATCGCCGCGTAGGGTGATGGAGATCACCGCGCTCGACAAAGCGTTCACGCTCGTTCCGACCATCGCCGACCTTCCGGCAGCATGAGCGGCAGCGCGACGGCCGGGCTCTCGGTGCTCACCGCGGCGCCCGACCCGGCGCACGCGGCCACCGTCCGGATCTTCGGGGCGGCGGTCGGTCGGACCCTCCTACTCGATGAGGAGCGTATCGAGGACCTCAAGCTGATCCTCACTGAGATCTGTGTCAACGGAGCGGAAGCGCCCCAGCCCGTACCGCTCAGGGTCGAGATCGGGCGGGAACGGGGCGCGATCGCGGTGACGTGCATCGGCGCCGGGCGTCCGCCTAGGCCCGATGCGGAGCAGGCAGAGCACCGGGGACGGTTGGTCCGTGCGCTGGCCCCCGACCTCCGCTGGGACGATGAAGGCGCCGTCCGCTTCACGGTGCCCATCTGAAACTCTCGGTTCAATCGCTCAACGATCTCACTTGGGTGATCCCGCTCGCTCCTATGGGATCGGTGTGACGTCCTCGCCAAGAGATCCCGGCGGAGCGACCGGATACCCAAGGAATCTTCGGCATGATCCAGCGGTCGTGTGGTGAGCCTCCGCAGAAGGTTTCAGGGAGCGTGCGTGCCGACCAAGCAGATGGGTAAGGCGCTACCGAGGTGTTGATGTTGGATCTGTCCCCGACGGCCGAGGCCGTGCCAGAAGCTCGATCTGCGCTGGACGCCCTGAGTGAGCGGATCTCGGACCAGACGCTCGAGGATGCGCGCCTCTTGGTGAGCGAGCTGGTGACCAACAGCCTCCGCCACGCGGAACTCTCGAGCCGTGACACGATCGGGGTATCGGCCGACATCGCCCAGGGCGTGCTCCGCATCGAGGTGCGCGATCGCGGCCGTGGATTCGTCCCGGAACCGCGCACCGCGGACTCGAGCGAACATTCCAAGTGGGGTCTTTACCTTGTCGAGCGCTTGGCCGACCGTTGGGGCGTCGTGAGCGACGGCGTCACCTTGGTCTGGTTCGAGATCGGCGCAGATCGACCCGACTCCGAAGAGCTGCCTACACACTGATCGCCGGGCGTTGAGGCTCAGCCGTCGCCTGGTGAGGGATCGACGGTCTCGTCCGAGGTCCTCTGTTCCACGTCCAGGACGTCCGCATCGGCGCCGGCGAGTGAGGCCCCCACCACTTCGTGCCCGCATGAGTACGTCAGCACTTCGCGGCTGTCCGCGCTCTGACGCGATCGTGCATCCGTGGCATGGCCACGCTCGTCGAACGTCACGTCGATCAGCCGTCCGCGTCCGCAGCGAGGGCAGATCAGGTCTTCATCGCGGTCCATAGCGGGGGGATACCCGGGATAGCGCGCGTACACACATCTGCTGGCGTTTGGCGCCGACGGTGGTCAGTTTTCCGTGAAGGGGGGCTGGGTAACGCAGAGAACATGAGCGAGGTTGTGGTCCAGGGATCTCGTGTCGATCGAGCGGCGAGGAGATGTCGAGACCGTGAGCGTGGGGGGACGGGCTCGCTGTGGGGAAGGCGGGCTGTGTCCGAGTGCGGGTCTATCCCGATGGGCCTCTGTGACAAGCACCGATGGCCAGTCGCCGACGTCGGTCACCGGGCCACGCAACGTCGAACGGAGCGCGGCGCTGAGAGGTCCGCGGGCGGCAGGTAGTTGCGTCATGATCCAGCGCTACCCCGCGTGCCGCACGCCAAACCGTACGGGCGTGTTTCGGGACGAACGACCCCGGGTACCGGGATGATGACGCGACATCACTGAGGAGACGAATCTCGATGCCCCAGAAGGCCTGGAGCAAGAAACGTGAACGCCAGTACGAGCACATCAAGGCGAGCGTGAAGGAGCGCGGCGAGTCGGAGGACACCGCCGAGGAGATTGCCGCGCGCACGGTCAACAAGGAGCGGGCTCGGTCCGGCGAGGCCAAGGAGAAGAGCCGCACCTCGACCGAGGACATCTCGTCCTCTCGCCGTGGTGGCTTGCGCTCACACAGCGGTCCGGGGGGCCGGAGGTTCGACCAGCTCTATGCAGAGGCCAAGGATCACAACATCCGCGGCCGTTCCAAGATGTCGAAGCGCGCACTCGAACGTGCGCTCGACGCACGATGACCGAGGAGGCCGTGATGAGAAGGATGATGTACTACGCAGAGGTACCCAGTCCCGACCCGACACCTGGGCCTGCGCCGGCGCCCACACCGGGTCCGGCGCCCACACCGGTCCCGCAGCCCGAGCCGCAACCTGTTCCGGCACCCCAGCCGGATCCGCAACCGTCGCCCCCGATGCCACCACCCGTCGAGGCCTGACGCAAAACCACCGCCGAGCGCGGCAAGGATGCCTCGCTCGGCGGTGGCTCGTACGCCTGTGTTATCTCGGCTGAAGAGGGGTATCCAGCCGCTTCAGGCGCGGCGCAGGAACCACATCACCAGCGCGATCACCAATACGACCACGATGATGGTCCCGATCAGGCCCAATCCGATGGCGGCGATCATTGTCCACTCTCCTTTTCTTCCGGCAGGTCGGTATCTACCCGGGTGCAGGCGGCGCAAACGGCCTAGAGGCCGCTGATGTCGTCCCGTTCCTGCACGCGTTCCTGGCCCACAGGCGTCTCGACGTAGCGCTCGCTGGTGATGCTCTTACGCCTCGACGGCAAGAGCAGCATCACGAGACCCAACACCACCGCTGCGAGACCGACGACCATCGCGATCACGCCGCCGGTGTTGATGTTGAAGCCGTCCGTGTGCACCGTGATCGCGAAGCGCATGAGCGCTCCGGCGATGATCAACACGAGGCCGAAACCGATGAAACTTGCGCCCGGTCCCCTATCCATGGCTCGTCCTTTCGCTAGGACAGGCATCCACAAGGTGCGGACTACCAAGAGAAGCCCTACCCAGTTGGGCCGTCTGTCACACGCGGGGCGCCGCAGGGGCTTCGTTAGACTCCTCGGCGGTGGCCTGCCCGAGTGGCCGAAGGGACACGCCTGGAAAGCGTGTAGGGGGGCAACTCCCTCGAGGGTTCGAATCCCTCGGCCACCGCGGTGTGATGTCTCGGGACATCGTGCCGGTATGTCTCGGAACATCGTTCCACGTCAGCCCCCGTCGAGCGAGCGCGCCTGGTAGTCCCGCTTCGGGTCCAG
>CAJDTY010000011.1_pt1 | contig 53773 bp, 55 predicted proteins | sample 7390291 | NCBI WGS metagenome assembly CAJDTY01 (sample SAMEA7055671, study PRJEB34461) | soil metagenome | biome: terrestrial ecosystem; feature: Peninsula; material: soil | place: Antarctica | collected 2016 | reverse complement strand
TGGTGCGGCGGCAGCGGGTGCGCCGGGAGGGGCCGTGGCGGCGGCTACGGCGGGAGCAGCTGCGGCCGCCTGGGTGCCGCCCGCGACGGGGGCTGCCGCAGCATGGGCCTCGGCCACCTCGGGGTTGGCCACGCGATATGCGCGCACGGCCTTGGAGCGCGCACGGCCCTCGGCCACACGGCGATCGGTTCCCTTGGCGAGCTCGGCTTCGAGCGCTTCGTCGAAGACGGCTTGATCGAGTGGAGTGTCTTCCTTCGCCATCCCTACTCCTTAGAGCGGTCCCGAGATGCCGCCGTCCTTGCGGATCCGCCAGAAGTGGACCGAGAGGAAGAGCACCAATACGAATGGGAGCGCGAGCACATGCAGCACGTACCACCGCAGCAGCGTGTTCGGCCCCACGACCACGCCGCCGAGTAGCAGGAAGTTGGCCTGCTTGGCGACGAAAGGCGAGTAGCCGGCGAGCGACGTTCCCACCGTGACCGCCCAGATCGAGAGCTGGTCCCAGGGGAGCAGGTAACCGGTGAACGACAGGCCGAGCGTGAGGAACAACAGGATCACGCCCACCACCCAATTGAACTCCCGCGGAGGCTTGTACGCGCCGGTGTAGAAGACGCGTGCCATGTGGAGAGAAACGCTGAACACCATGAGGTGGGCGCCCCATCGGTGCAGGTTGCGCACGAGGTCGCCGAAGAAGACCGAGGTCCTGATGCTCTGCATGTCGGTGAACGCCTGAGCGCCACCGATGTCGGCCATGGGCCGGTAGAAGAACATCAGGAAGATGCCCGTGATGGTGAGCAGGATGAACAGGAAGAACGATAGTCCACCCAGGCAGAAGGTGTAGGTCAGCTTCAGCCCGTGCCGCTTCACCTTCACCGGGTGCAGGTGGTAGAGCACGTTGTTCATGGTGGCGAGCGCCCGGTCGCGCGACGTGTCTTTGTAGCCCTTGCGGAACACCGAACCCGGCCGGAAGATCGACTTCCAGACCTCGGTCTCCCGGATCCGATCGCCCAGCTCGCTCGGCGATGGAGGCTTCAGCTTCACCCCGTGTTCCCCTCTCTTGCGTTTCGGTGGGTCGTACGCTCAGCCCTCGGCGGCCTGTGACGCAGGCACCTCAGCCATGGTGCGCTTTCCTCCTGAGCCATCGGGCAGTCGCGCATAGTACAAGGTGTCGGTGGGGCACCGGTCGACGCACACGGAGCAGCGCGTGCACGCGTTGTCGTCGACCACGAAGATGGCGTTGGCGATGCCGATCTCGGCTCCGACCGCCTCTTCCTCCGCTTCCTGCACGATCCCCGTCGACAGCATGAGGATGCAGTTCCAGGGACAGACGTCTTCGCAGGCCCTGCACAAGATGCAGTTGTCCGGATCCAGCATGAGGTGCTTCGGGGACTTGACGCCCTGCGCCAGCCAGGCGGGATCCACGGCCTCCACCACGTAGTCGTCGTGGATCGCGACTTCGGTCTTGGTGAACGGCATCGCCCGCCTCCTACCGATACCCGCCACTCGGGCGTGATCCGCCGCTGGACCCGCGGAGCTTGCGACGCCAGTTCTGCATGATGGCCGCCACCAAAAGGATGCTGATGAACGGGCCGGTCACCAGACCCATCGCGACGGCGTCGCGCAGCTCCTTCAGCCAGAAGCCCTGAGGGCCCGAACCGTCCCACTTCAACTTCTGATCCGCGAAGTAGAGCCAGAACGACGGGATGACCGACGTGGTGATCACGATGAAGAACACGAGCGCGAGGCAGAAGAGCACCGCGTTGGTCCAGGTCCACTCGAAGGCCCTGAGGAAGCCCTCAACGCGCTCCTTCATGCCGGGAGCCTTCGCCCCCTCGATCGTTTCGACCTGACTCATCCGCGCAGACTCTCCATGGGCGGGGCGATTATAGCCATCTGTCGTGCGGACCGGACCGCCCGCGGCGCTTGTGAATCGGTTCACGAGCGGACGGGTCTCACTATGGCGGGTCCGATGCGGGCATCGCAACCCAGTCGGTAACCGGGCGTTCATGACCGCATCCGTAGACTGGCAGAGGCGAGGCGTGGTCCTCGCGGGGAGCCTCGTGATGGTCGCGGACATCGTGCGCAGCGGATTGTCGTCATGGTGGGCCCCGGCCCTTGCGTTCGCGGCGGGCATCATCTCGGTGGCGAGCCCGTGCGTGTGGCCGTTGCTGCCGGGCTACGTCTCGTTCATCTCCGGTGGGGCGCTCGAAGATGACGAGTCGCAGCGACCGCTTCTCCCTGTGCTGCTCTTCATCCTCGGGTTCACGATCGTGTTCTCGCTCCTGGGCGCGTTCGCGTCGACGTTCGTGAAGATCTTCAAGGGAGCGGGAGGGCAGCGGGTCGCCGGCGCGCTGGTGATCGCGCTCGGGCTGCTGATGATCGGCTACGCGTTCCGCCGGGGCTCGGTGGCGTTGTACGCGGAGCGACGACCGTTCCTGCAGAAGGTGAAGCCCGGGACCGTCGGCGCGCTGCCCCTGGGGATGGCCTTCGCCGCGGGGTGGACGCCGTGCATCGGCCCCGTCTTGGGCGGCATCCTCACGATCGCCGCCGCGGGATCGACGGGGCGCGGGGTGTTCCTCTTGGTGTGCTACTCGCTGGGGCTGGGGGTGCCATTCCTGCTCGTGGGCCTGGGCATCACGCGGTTCTTGGGGGCGTTCGGCTGGATCAAGCGTCACTACCAGGGCGTAGCGGTGGTCTCGGGCGGCCTGCTCGTCTTCGTCGGCGTGCTGCTGTTCACGGGGGCGTTCACCCGATTCTTCGCGCCGCTCTCGCGGTACACGGTGGGTCTGTGACCCGCGGCCCGCTGGTCGCGCTCCTCAACCCCTAGAATCGACGCGGTCCTATGCCTTCCTCCACTCGGTCCTCTATGACGCAGTCGGTCGCACTCGTGTGGCGGACGCTTCGCTCGATGCGCACGGCCTTGATCCTGCTGCTGCTCCTGGCGTTGGCCTCGGTGGCGGGATCGCTGATCCCGCAATGGCCGAACTCACCTGATCGCGTCCTGCAGTACCAGCGTGAGCATGGTCTTTGGGGCACGTTCCTCGGGCGGGCCGGGCTGTTCGATGTGTTCGGGTCCTGGTGGTTCGTGCTGATCACGACGCTGCTGTTCATCTCGCTGGTGGCGTGTCTGGTGCCGCGCACGCGCGCCACCTGGCGCGCTGTTCGCCAGCGCCCGATCCAGGCTCGAGAGATCGACGCCTTCAAGCACTACGCCGAACGTGAGGTGCCCGCGAGCCCTGAGGCCGCCGCCGCTTCCTCGCGCCGGGTCCTGCGCCGCCGCGGGTTCCGGGTGGCTTCGGCTCCTGTCTCGGACACAGCCGCGGGCGGGGGATCGCTCGCGGTCGCCGCCGAGAAGGGTGCGGCGCGCGAGGTGGGCAGCCTGCTGTTCCATTGGGCGTTCATCCTCCTACTGGTCGGCGTGGTCTACGGCAAGGGCACGGGCTACACCGGTTACGCCGTCATCACCGAGGGGGAGACCTGGATCGACGCGCGTGCTAACTACGACGGTCAGATCCGGCCGGGTCGCTTCTTCGACGGCAGCTTCACCGGGATGGGGATCCACCTTCGGCAGTTCGAGAGCGCCTATCGCGAAACGGGTCAGCCGATGGACTTCGTATCGCGCGTGGACCTGCTCGACGCCCAAGGGGACCTCGTGCGCCGCGAGGACATCCGCGTGAACCATCCCGCCCAGTACGCGGGGCTAAACATCTATCAGATCAACTATGGGTGGGCTTCCCAGCTGGTGGCGCGCGACGGGAGCGACGTACTCGCCGATCAGCCCCTTGTGCTCGACCGCGAGCCGGCGCCGGCGGGCGTGCCCGCGTTCGCCATGCCGTGGTACGGGGTGCTCAAGGTGACGTCGGTGGAACCGCAGATGGCGATCGAGGTGGAGCTCTACCCAGATAGCCGCGCGTTCTTCCAGTCGCTCGAGACCGGGCAACCCGTGGCGATGCTCACCGAGTATCAGCCGCTGATCCGGTTCACGGTGTGGCGCGGGCGGATCACGGATCCCTCACCCACCACCCTCGATACGACGTTCATGCGCAAGAGCGCCTCCGGTCTCGTGGGCGCAGGACGCTCGTCGAGCCTGAACACCGGCAAGCTCCTCGCTCCCTCGGAGACCGGCAAGGGCCTCACGCTATCGTTCCCCGATCTCAAGCACTACACGGTGCTGCAGGTGAGCAAGGATCGCGGGGTGCCCATCGTGTTGATCGCAGCTATCCTCATCTTGCTGGGGCTGCTTCCGGCGCTCTACACCTCCCGGCGCAAGGTCTGGGTCAGGGCGGAGCCCAGCGGCAGCGGTTCGGTGTTGGAGATCGGTGGGTTCGCGCTACAGCGCAAACCGCAGTTCGAGGATGAGTTCGACAAGCTCGTGGATGCGATCGTCCGCGCGGCCGGCGGCAGCATCACGCCCGCGGACACGCTCGACAAAGAAACGGTGGGATCCCGATGACGGATCTTCAGTGGGCCCGGATCTCGCAGGACACGTTCAATGCCGCGCTCGCCTCGTACTTGGTGGCGATGGTCGCCTACAGCGCCTTCCTCGCGTTCCGCCGCGACTGGCTCTGGCACGTCGCGCATTACGTCACCATCGGTGGTGCGTCTCTGCAGCTGGTTTCGGTGATCACCCGAGGCGTGGCCGCCCACAGGGTCCCGTGGGGCAACATGTACGAGTACTCCTCGCTCCTGGCCCTGCTCGTGGTGGTGGGCTACCTCGTCGTGGTCGAGGGCATCTACAAGATCCGCACGCTCGGCGTGTTCGTGCTCATGTTCAGCGTCCTCACGATGGGGATGTCGATCATCAAGCACTTCTATGTCGTGCCCGGCCCCCTCGTGCCGGCGCTGAACTCCTACTGGATCAAGATCCACGTCGTGGCCGCTATCAGCGGCTCTTCGCTGTTCGCGTTGGGCGGGGTTCTCACGATCCTGTACCTCGTGCAGGCCCGGCGGGAGCAGCGGCACGTCGGCGCGCTCCGCGATGAAGCGCCCCCACCGATCATGGGTGGTGCGATCGATCTCGATCCGCCCTCCGATCTCGTGACCGACGCGGGCGCGCCGATGGGCGCCGCCGTCCCCGGGGGCCGCCGCGGGATCCTTCCCTCGGCGGCGACGCTCGACCTGGTGGCCTACCGGATCATCGCGTTCGCCTTCCCGATCTGGACCTTCGCGGTGATCGCGGGCGCCATCTGGGCGCAGGACGCTTGGGGCCGGTACTGGGGCTGGGATCCCAAGGAGACGTGGTCGTTCATCACGTGGGTGATCTTCGCCGGATACCTGCACGCGCGAGCGACGTCGGGCTGGCGCGGGCGCAAGGCCGCGTGGATCGCGATCGTGGGGTTCATCTCGCTCCTGATCACCTACTACGCCGTCAATCTCTGGATCGTCGGGTTGCATTCGTACAAGGGGTTCTGAGCGGTCCATGCAGGTTCACCGGGTGCCCGTATCGCGGTGGTACAGTGCGCGCGTCTCGGGCCTCCGCGCCGGTCTGAGATCACCCCCGGGAGAGAGAGGAACCGTGCGGAAGAAGGCCTTCTGGGTCCTTGGGCTGCTGGCCCTGGCCCTGCTGCTCGCGGCCTGCGCCCCTAACGCGACGCAGTCCACCCTCGATCCCGCCGGTCCCACCGCACAGACACAGAAGGACCTCTTCGTACCCGTGTTCTGGATCGCGGTGGGCGTGTTCGTCCTTGTGGAGGGCAGCATCCTGCTGATCGCCGTGAAGTACCGGCGGCGTAAGGGGCATGAGCGGATCCCGAAGCAGACCCACGGCAACACCCGGCTGGAGATCGGTTGGACGATCGCGCCGGCGTTGGTGCTTGCGGTGGTCATGGTGCCGACGGTCTCGGTGATCTGGGACCTCGCGAGGGCGCCGTCGGCCGACGCGCTGCACGTGACGGTCCAGGGCTATCAGTGGTGGTGGGGGTTCCAGTACACCGACGAAGACATGAAGGTGAGCTACGGCCAGCAGGGTCCGATCACCACGGCCGACGTCATGGTGGTGCCCGCCGGTCGCCAGGTCGATCTCACCCTCGAGGCCGCAGGTGGGCTGATCGGACCCGGTGACCCACCCGATCCCGCCAAGGCCGACAACGTGGTGATCCACTCGTTCTGGACGCCCCGGCTGTTCGGCAAGCAGGACGTGGTGCCGGGCCGAGACAACCACATCACCTTCTCGGCCGACGCGCCCGGCACCTTCACGGGCCAGTGCGCGGAGTTCTGCGGGCTGCAACACGGGCTCATGAAGTTCAAGGTCGTGGCGCTCGGTCAGTCGGACTGGGACTCGTGGGTGAGCGACCGGAAGCTTCCAGCGGCCGATCCCACCGAAGCCCTCGCGAAGAAAGGCGAGCAGATCTTCCTGAATCCGCTCTCCAACGATCGTGGGTCATGTGTCAACTGTCACGCTATAGGGGGGACCGAGGCCAGCAGCGGCGCCGCGCCTAACCTCACCGACTTCTACGATCCCACCCACACCTGCTTCGCGGGCTGCGACTTCGACACCTTCGATCCCGAGGCATTGAAGACGTGGCTGCGCGACCCAGATGCGGTCAAGCTTGGCACCAAGATGCCCAACTACCACTTGAGCGAAGACGAGATCAGTGCCCTGGTGGCATATCTGCAGAGTCTGAAATGACGCCAGAGATGAGGCCAGAGATGAGGGGGTGCGGTAGATGGCGAGCGTGACGATGCCGGCGGCCAAGGGAGGTACGCTTCGCCGGCCCGCGGCCACCACCGGCTTCTGGAGCTGGTTCACCACGGTCGACCACAAGAAGATCGGGATCCTGTATGGCATGTCCGCGTTCTTCTTCTTCGTCGTGGGCGGGTTGGAAGCCCTGTTGATCCGTGCACAGCTGGCCCAGCCCGACGGCGCCCTCCTCAACGCGGCGCAGTACAACCAGCTCTTCACGATGCACGGCCTCACCATGATCTTCCTGTTCGTCATGCCCATGTCGGCCGGGTTCTTCAACTACCTCGCGCCACTGATGATCGGTGCGCGCGACGTGGCCTTCCCGCGACTGAACGCGTACAGCTTCTGGGCCTTCCTGTTCGGGGGCCTGTTCCTGTACTCGAGCTTCTTCCTCGGGGGAGCTCCCAACGGCGGATGGTTCGGGTACGCGCCCAACTCCGTCACCGATCCCACGGTGGGGATGACGTTCTACGCGCTGGGTCTGCTGATCACCGGTGTGGCCTCGACGGTGGGCGCCATCAATCTCGCTGTGACTATCATCAACATGCGGGCCTCCGGCATGACCCTGTTCCGCATGCCGGTGTTCGTATGGATGGGCCTCGTGGTCCAGATGCTGCTGGTGTTCGCGCTGCCCATCATCACGGTGGACCTGTTCCTGTTGCTGTTCGACCGGCGCTGGGGCACCCTCTTCTTCGACTCGGCGCAGGGGGGCGACCCCGTCCTGTGGCAGCACCTGTTCTGGCTCTTCGGCCATCCCGAGGTGTACGTCCTGATCCTGCCCGCCTTCGGGATCATCTCCGAGATCCTGCCGGTGTTCAGCCGCAAGCCGCTGTTCGGCTATCAGTTCGTGGTATTCAGCGGCATCTCGATCGGCTTCATCGGCTTCGGCGTGTGGGCCCACCACATGTTCGCCGTGGGGCTGGGACCGGTCGCCAACACGGCCTTCGGCATCTCGACGGCCATCATCGCGATCCCCACCGGCGTGAAGATCTTCAACTGGATGGCCACGATGCAGGGTGGTGAGCTGCGGTTCGACACACCCATGCTGTACGCGATCGGGGCGGTCGGCATGTTCGTGATCGGTGGGCTGTCGGGGGTGACCCACGCCATCGTCCCTTCGGACTATCAGCAGACCGACACCTACTATGTCGTGGCGCACTTCCACTACGTGATCTTCGGCGGGGCCGTCTTCGCCTTCTTCGGGGGGCTCTTCTACTGGTGGCCGAAAGTGTTCGCGCGAAAACTGAACGAAGGATCCGGCAAGCTCCAGTTCTGGCTGCTGCTCATCGGGTTCAATCTGACGTTCGGCCCCATGCACATCCTGGGATTGGAAGGCATGATCCGCCGCGAGTACACCTATCCAGCGTCGCTCGGCCTCACCTTCTGGAACCAGGTCGCCAGCGTGGGGGCCTTCCTGATCGCGTTGACGGTGCTGATGTTCATCATCAACGCCGTTCGGACACAGCTGAAGCCCAAGGGCCTGGAGGACGAGGACCCCTGGGACGCGCGCACGCTCGAGTGGGCCACGTCGTGCCCGCCGCCCGTGTGGAACTTCGACGAGATCCCCAGCGTGCACGCACTCGACGACTTCTGGCACACGAAGTACGTCGAGGATCACGAGACGGGCACGCTAGTGCCTGCGCAGGCCGGGGCCGCGCCCGAGCACGATGAGGCCAAGGCGCACGAGGGCCACGGCATCCACCTGCCGAGCCCGTCGTTCTGGCCGATCGTGAGCTCGATCGGGCTCCCGATCATGGCCTACGGCGTCCTGTACGCGTGGTGGCTGCTCGGGCTCGGTGTCATGGTGGCGCTGGTGGGGTTCTACGGTTGGGCCATGGAGCCCTCGGTGGCGGAGGTCTAGCGATGGCCGACACCGTGGTTCCCGCCGAGCACGGCGAACACGAGACCACCACCGGCCTACCCAACTCGAAATTGGCGATGTGGTTGTTCCTGTCCTCCGAGTGCATGCTCTTCGGCGCGCTGATCGCGACCTATGTCCTGTACCGGGGCACCAGCGCACAAGGGCCCTATCCGGCCGATGTCTTCGACATCCCGTACACCTCGGTATCCTCGTTCGTGTTGCTGGCGTCCTCGCTGACGATGGTGCTGGCACTCGCGGCCGCACAGCAGCGCGACCTCGTGCGCATGCGCCTGTGGTTGCTCGCCACCGCCCTGTTGGGCCTGACCTTCGTGGGTGGGCAGGTCTATGAGTTCACCGCCTTCTACCGTGAAGGCCTCAGCATCAAGACAAACCTGTTCGGGTCGAGCTTCTTCGTGCTCACCGGGTTCCACGGAGCGCACGTGACGCTTGGCATCCTCATGCTGCTCTCGCTGGTGGGGATGTCGCTCACGGACCGCCTGCCGGACAAGCCGGCGTTCTCGGTGGAGATGGTGGGGCTGTACTGGCATTTCGTGGATGTCGTCTGGATCGTGATCTTCGTGGTGATCTATCTGGTGCCGGCGGGCCGGGGGCCGAAGTAGGAGTGGGGATGGGCGAGCACGAGACCCAACTGCAGCACGAGCTCGGCGACCACATGAGCGACCCCCACGAAGAGGTCGCGCACGCCGAGCATCCGAGCGCAAAGGCATACATCCGGATCGGGTTGGTCCTGGCGGCGCTCACCGCGATCGAGGTCGTGACGTCGTACTCGCACTACAGCCCGCGCCTCGTCACGGCGGCGCTGCTGGTACTGATGTTCTTCAAGTTCATCCTCGTGGTGCTGTGGTTCATGCACCTGAAGTTCGACAGCCGCCGCTACGCGCGTTTCTTCGTGATGGGGATCGCGGGCGCGACCACGCTCTACGTGATCGTGCTGCTGACCTTCGGTGTGTTCGGGAAGTAGGGGTCGGCCGTGACGATCCCCTCCTTCCACATCCATCCCGACGTCTGGCTGCTCTTCGGCTCGATCATGGCCCTGTACGTGGTGGCCTCCCGTCGGCACCTTGCCGGTACGGGCGAGGCAACGCCTGCGCGCCGGACGAGGTTGTTCGCCCTGGGTCTGGGCGTCCTGTGGCTGGGGTCCTCCTGGCCGATCCACGACCTGGCGGAGCGCTACCTGTACAGCTTCCACATGGTCCAGCACGTGCTCTTCACGCTTGTCGCCGCCCCGATCCTGATCGCGGGCGTGCCGGCGTGGATGTACCGCGAGTTGCTGAAGCCCAGGGCCGTGCGCACGGTGTTCGCGTTCTTCACGCGCCCGCTGGTGGCGCTGCTGTTCTTCAACACGGTGTTGGTGTTCACGCATTGGCCGGCCGTGGTGGCGGCCTCGGTGCGGTCCGAGCCACTCCATTTCCTGCTGCACGTGTTGCTCGTCGGCTCGGCACTCGTGATGTGGTGGCCGGTGATGTCCTCGCTGCCTGAGATACCGGCCCTTTCGGCGCCGGGCCAGATGCTCTACCTGTTCCTGCAGTCGCTGGTGCCCACGATCCCCGCTTCCTTCCTCACGTTCGGACGCACGCCGCTCTACCCCGTGTACGCGACCTTCCCGAGGATCTGGGGTGTGAGCGTCATGGGAGACCAGCTCATGGCGGGTCTGCTGATGAAGTTGGTGGGCAGCGCCATCTTGTGGGTGGTGATCGCGGTGGTCTTCTTCCGCTGGTACGCGGCGGAGCAGCGCGCCGACCTGGACGTGACCCGCTACGCCGATGTCGAACGAGAGATCCGCGCGGAGCTGAAACGATGACCGAAGCGTCCCCGAGGAACCGCCCAAGGAACCGTCCAGAGAACCGTCCAGAGAACCGTCAAGGGTTGCTGATGCCCATCCTCTTGCCGGTGGGCATCCTGGCGCTGATCGGCTTGGTGCTCTTCGGGTTCTCGCGCGTCCTGCTCCATCTCTCTAAGACCGCCGCCACCTCCGTGGCGCTGATCACTGCGGCGGCCATCTTCGGCATCGTGAGCTTCGTGGCTTCGCGCAAGCACGTGTCGGGCGCCGCGCTGTTCCCGATGCTCGGCGCCATCCTCGGCGCGGCGCTGCTGATCGGCGGCGTGGGCCTGGTTGCGGGTCCCAAGGGTGAAGCCCCGGCTGAGGTGGAAGCGCTGGCCGTGCAGCTGGCGGCCCCGACGGGGGCCGCCACCAAGGGATACTCCACCGACACGCTCGCGTTCACGACGAACGTCCCCACCGACCTCGAGTTCGATAACCAGGATCCCTCCGTGCCGCACAACGTGGTGATCTTCCAGGGCAAGGACGACAAGGGGACACAGGTGTTCGAGGGCGCGCTGATCACCGGGCCCAGCACGGCCGCCTACCAGGTTCCCGGCTTGGCGGCGGGGGACTACTTCTTCCATTGTGCCGTGCACCCAACCACCATGGTCGGGAGCATCACCGTGGCTGACGCGCCCGGTGACGGTGGCGGGACCGGTGGGACGAGCGGCGGCCTGTCGATCTCGGCCGCGAGCCTCGCGTTCAGCACCGACGCGCTCACGACCCCGGCCGATACCGCCGCGACGCTGACCTTCGACAACCAGGACGCCGGCGTGCAGCACAACGTGAACATCTTCAGGGACGCCGGATACACCGACAGCGTGTTCGCGGGCGAGCTGATCACCGGGCCTGCCTCCAAGGACTACGCCTTGCCGCCCCTGCCCGCCGGTACCTACTACTTCCATTGTGACGTCCATCCCACCATGAAGGGCACCTTAGAGGTCACAGGCGGCTCCAGCGCCGGTGGATCGGCGAGTCCAGGCGGCAAGGCCAGCGCGAGCGCGAGTCCCTCCGGCTGAGCGCCCCGGGATAGCGGGAGCCCACTGGTAGCGTGGTCGCATGCGCCGCTCCTCTCTGATCGCCCTGATGGTGGCGGCCGCCGCGGTGATCGCCGGGGGCGCGTGGCTGGTCCTCAACCGCGCGGATCAGAGCGCCGTGTCCGGGCCAGTGGCCATGAACACCCCGCTGCCCACGATCGCGGCGGAGTCGCTCCAGGGCAGGCCGGTCGGGACGCAGCTCCTGAAGGGGAAGGTCGGCGTGATCAACGTGTGGGCCACCTGGTGCGGCCCGTGCAGGCGCGAGCAGCCGGCGCTGACCGCGCTGGCCTCCAGGTACGGGGATCGGGTCGTGTTCATCGGCATCAACTACCGCGACGACGGAGCCGCCGCCAAGCGGTGGGTCACCGACGAGTTCGACGTGCCCTACCCGAGCATGCTCGACCCGAGCGGCAAGACCGCAACCGCGCTGGACTACGCGTTCCTGCCCGACACCTACGTGATCGATGCGTCGGGCACGATCCGGTGGGCGATCTACGGCGAGACCGACGGGCGGGAGCTTGCGGGGCTCATCGACGGCGTGCTCGCCGAGCGAACCTCACCCCCGGCGTGACAGAGGCAGGAGCGCGTCAAGGGCCACGGCGCCGAACAGCGCGGCCAGGTACCAGATCGAGAACTTGAACAGGCCCCAGGAGCGTGACGCCTCGCCGGTGCGCCACAGCTTCAGCGCGCGATAGACGAAGGCACCGCCCAGGCCCACCGCGGCCGCTGTGTACGCGACGCCCATGTGCGCCACGGGGACGAGCACGAGCGTGGTCCCGAACAGCACCAGCGAATAGAGGAGGATCTGGCGCCTCGTCTCAGCCTCGCCCTTGACCACCGGGAGCATCGGTACGCCGGCGGCGGCATAGTCCCCCTGGTAACGCAGCGCCAACGCCCAGAAGTGCGGCGGCGTCCACACGAACACGATCGCGAACATGATCCAGGCCGGTGCCGCGAGCGAGCCGGTCACCGCCGCCCAGCCGACGAGCGCGGGCACGGCGCCCGCGGCTCCCCCGATCACGATGTTCTGCGTGGTGGTGCGCTTGAGCCACATCGTGTACACGAAGACGTAGAAGGCGATGGCGGACAGGGCGAGCTCAGCGGCGAGCGTGTTCACGGCGATGGCGAGATAGAAGAACGAGATCGCCCCGAGGATGAAGCCGAAGCGCAGGGCCTGCTCCGGGGTGACGGTGGCCGAGGGCAGTGGACGGCGGCGCGTGCGCTTCATGATCCCGTCGATGTCGCGGTCCAGATACTGATTGATCGCGTTGGCCGAGCCGGCCGCGAGCGTCCCACCGAGCATGGTCGCGAGCACGAGCCAGAGAGAGGGCGCCGCCTTGCCGGCCAGCACCATCGCCGGGACGGTCGTGACGAGCAACAGGAAGATGATCTCGGGCTTGGTGAGCCGGTAGTAAGCCGTGACCTTCTCCGCGAGCGAGGGGTCGTCGTCGGCGGCCGCTTCGCGATCGATGGTCTCTGACTGGTGGTCGGTGTCCGACGGGGACGTGAGCCTCCGGGCCACACTAGCCAGCGTCACTACGGTGGCCCAGATCAGCACGGACAGCGCGACGTGAAGGACCACCGCCCAGGGCTTGAGCCTGGTCCAGACCTGCGCCGCCCCCACCATGATCTGCGCCGCGAACAGCGCGACTGCCGTGGTGGACAGATGCACGAGCCACCTCGAGCGCCCCGACATCGTTCTCGCGCGCACCATCGTCCAGAGCACGAACACGAACACGAGGGCTGCCAGGACCCGATGGGCGAACATCGCGGTGTTGGCACCACCCAGCGCGGGGACGAGCTTGCCGTCCATGAGCGGCCAGTCGGTGAACTCGAGCCCGGCGCGCGTCGCGCGCACGTAGGTGCCGACGAGCAGCAGCGCCGCGGTGGCCCCGGCGACGAACAGCGTGAGGCGCGCGAAGCCCTCGTTCGGCTCCCGCGAGCCGCGCGCCGGGAGGCTTGCCGAGGGGACCTCGTGCAACCGGGCGGTGGCCGCCAGGAACGTCACGTCGGCTACGAACGCGAGCGCCACCGCGAAGTGTGCCGTGACCCACCAGGGATCCAGGTCCGTATGCACCACGACGCCCCCAAGGACCGCCTGCCCCAGCACGAGCGGAACGGCCGCGACCGCGGGCCACAGGATCTCGCGCTCGCCGCGGAACCCGCGCCAGGCGAAGAACGCCGTGACGAACACCAGGATCGAGGACACGAACACCAGGAAGCGGTGCGAGAACTCGATCAACGAATGGATCGTGCCGGCGGGAAAGAGCTGACCCGGGAAGCAGTTGGGCCAGGTGACGCAGCCCAGGCCCGATCCCGTCCCGCGAACGAGGCCGCCGACGCCGAACAGGACGATGGTCGAGGCGGCGGTGGCGACCGCGAGCCGGCGGAATCGTTGAGGGCTCTGCAGGCTCATCATCGGCTCATCATCAGCTCATCATCAGCTCATCATGGGGGGCGAAGAGCATGATAGTCGCCGCGACACCGTGTGCGGCTTGCGATACTGGGGACGTGATCCCCGCCCCCGTCGACACGTTCACCGACCTGCGTCGCCGCGTGGACGAGGCGCTCGATGCGTTCCTTCAGGCGTGCCGGGACGAGGCCGCGCGCCAGGATCCGCGCGCGACGCTGCCGCTCGATGAGGTGCGTCGCCTCGTGTCAGCGGGCGGGAAGCGCCTTCGGCCGGCCTTCTGCTACTGGGCGTACCGGGCGGCCGGAGGGCTCGACTGCGCGCCCATCGTCCGGGCGGCGGCCTCGCTCGAGCTGCTCCACACGATGGCCCTGATCCACGACGATCTCATGGACGGGTCGGCGCAGCGACGGGGCGTGCCGGCAAGCGCCCCGTATCTCGAGGCGCAGGCTGAGCGCCTGGGATTGCCGGTGGACCCGGTGTCCTTCGGGTGCTCGGCGGCGATCCTTGCCGGGGATCTGGCCGCGGTGCTTGCCGACCGCTTGATGCTGGGGTCGGGGTTCGGGCCAAAGATGCTCGTGGCGGCGCTGGACCGCTACCACCGGATGCGTATCGACATGGCCGAGGGGCAGTTCCTCGATGTGGCGGGCCTGGCGCTCGATGCGGCGTCGGCTCGGCGCGCGGCTGCGCTCAAGGGTGGCGCCTATACGGTGGAGGGACCGCTCCTGATCGGGGCGGCCCTTGCCGGGGCGTCGGCGGGCGTCGACGAGGTGCTCGCGCGGTTCGGCGCGCCGCTGGGGGAGGCTTTCCAACTCCAGGACGACCTGCGTGACGGGGACGGCGCCCACGGCGCCACGGCCGCCGACGTGCGGACGCTCGTCGGGCGGGCGCGCGCGGCGCTCGATCCCACACGGCTGAAGCCCGAAGGGCTCGAGGCCCTTGATGCCCTGGCGGGGCTGGTGGGGAACCCATGACCCAGGACCTGGAGTTCCTGCGCAGAGCGTTCAAGGATGTGCCGGACTGCCGGATTGCCACGATCCGGCCGGATGGAGCACCGCACGTGGCCACGCGATGGTTCGTCTGGAACCAGGACGGCCTGTTCGTGGCCACGCGCGCCGACGATGCCACTTGGGAGCACGTGGGCGGCGATCCGCGGATCTCGGTGCTGATCGATCGCGGGCGCACTTGGACCGAGATCGGTGGTGTGCGAGTGGACGGGGTGGCGGAGGCGGTTACGGACGAGCATCCGGACCTACGTGGCTGCATGAGCACCTGGCACGAGAAGTACCGGACCCTGCTGGCCGGGGATGCGTTCGAGCGCCTGACCGAGGCCGTACCCACCCTCGGATTCCTGCGTGTGGTGCCCGAGACGACCGACACCTGGGATCACCGCTGAGCTGGGGGATAGCGGTGGCCAGACCTGGCGTAGCCTCGATCGCGAAGGATCTCACGATCGCGCCGGGGTCCCCCAGGTTCTGAGCCAAGTTCTGAGCCAAGTTCTGAGCCAAGTTCTGAGGTAACCTGTCAGGACACTTTGTGAAACCTTTCACAAGCTCTGAGGGGATCACGTGAGTCCGCAGCGGATCGAGACGGACGTCCTGGTCGTGGGGTCGGGCCCGGGAGGGTCCGCCGCCGCCTATCACCTGGCCCGCCACGGGCTCGACGTCACGGTCGTGGACAAGGCCTCGTTCCCCCGCGAGAAGGTCTGTGGCGACGGCCTCACCCCGCGCAGCGTGGCAGCGATGCTCCGGATGGGGATCGACCCCGACTCTCCCGGGTTCGAGCGCGTGCGTGGGCTGCGGGTCTACTCCCGCAGCGTCACGATCGAGCTGCCCTGGCCCGAGTTGTCCAGCTGGCCCGACTACGGCCTCGTCATGACCCGGCACGACTTCGATGCCATCTTGGTCGAGCGCGCACAGAAGGCGGGTGCGCGGCTGATGGAGCGCACCGAGGCGCTCGGCCCGATCATGGAGGACGGCTGGGTTCGCGGTGGCACGGTCCGCCCCGCCGACGACAAGGACGCGGAGCCCACGGAAATTCGCGCCCGCTTCACGATCGCGGCCGATGGCGCGGCGAGCCGTTTCGCCACGCCGGCGGGCGTGCGGCGCGACGATTCGCGTCCTCTGGGGATCGCGGCGCGCCGCTACTATCGCACCCCGTACCACCCAGGACCCTGGTTCGAGTCGTGGCTGGATCTGTGGGAGGGGGATCTGCTGCTCCCCGGCTACGGCTGGCTCTTCCCGGTGGCGGGCGGGCGGATCAACCTGGGCGCCGGGCTCCTCAACACCTTCAAGGGCTTCAAGGACGTCTCGGCCCAGCGGTTGTTCGGGGCGTTCGCGACGATGCTTCCGGCGGACTGGGAGATCGACGAGGAGCACGCGGAGGGCCGGATCCTGTCCGGCCCGCTTCCGATGAGCATGAACCGCATGCCTCAGGCCGTGCCCGGGCTCCTGCTGATCGGCGATGCCGCCGGTGCGGTGAACCCGTTCAATGGCGAGGGCATCGCCTATGCGATCGAGACGGGTGAGATCGCGGCCGAGGTCACCAACGAAGCTCTGGTGAAAGACCGTCCCGGGATCGCGATGATGTACCCCACGATCCTGCGCGAGCGCTACGGCAGCTACTTCAGGATCGGACGCGGGTTCGCGAGGATCATCGGCAAGCCCGCCATCATGAGCAGGGCCACCAAGTACATGCTTCCCGATCCGCGCGTGATGGGCTTCGCCATGCGCATCATGGCGAACCTGTCCGATGGCAAGGACGGCGACGCCCAGGACAAACTGTTCTACCTCATGCAGCGGTTGGCGAAGGCGTCATGACAGTAGGATTCCGGCCGTGCTGAGCGACTACCTGCCCATCGTGATCATGGGGGCGTTGGCGGTGGTGTTCGCGGTGGCTTCGATGCTGGCCTCGCGTGCGCTCCGGCCGCATCGTCCCAACCCGGTGAAGCTCTCGGCCTACGAGTGCGGCGTCGACCCCGTGCGCCTGCCGCGCGGCGAGAAGTTCAGCGTCAAGTTCTACGTGTTGGCGATGCTGTTCATCATCTTCGACATCGAGACGATCTTCCTGTTCCCCTGGGCCGTGACGTTCCGTCAGCTGGGGCTGTTCGGGCTCGCGGAGATGGGTGTGTTCATCGCCCTGGTGTTCGTCGCTTACGCGTACATCTGGCGTAAGGGAGGGCTCGATTGGGCGCAGGACCAGGTCACGCCGGTGGAGACCGAAGCGCTCGCGGTGGCCGAAACGGCAACCGGGGAGGCGATCGGTGCCCGTTGAGCGCGTCGAAGGGGTCCAGCTCGGCAAGACCCCCGAGGAGATCGAAGAAGAGGTGCGGCGCGGCGTCCTGCTGACCTCGCTCGATCGGGCCGTCGGCTGGGCGCGCAAGCAATCGATGTGGCCGGCCACCTTCGGACTCGCGTGCTGCGCGATCGAGATGATGGCGGCGGGGGCGGGCCAGTACGACCTGTCGCGCTGGGGGATGGAGCTGTTCCGCGGGTCCCCGCGCCAATCCGACCTCATGATCGTGGCGGGCCGCGTAAGCCAGAAGATGGCCCCGGTTCTGCGCCGCATCTACGATCAGATGCCGGAGCCGCGGTGGGTGATCTCGATGGGCGTGTGCGCCTCGGCCGGGGGCATGTTCACGAACTACGCGATCGTCCAGGGCGTCGATACGATCGTGCCCGTGGATGTCTACGTGCCCGGCTGTCCACCCAAGCCCGAGATGCTGATGTACGGCATCCTCACGCTCCAGGAGAAGGTCCGAACCTCGGAGCAGTTCAAATGACCCCGGAGGCCGTCGCCGAACGGATCCGTGCCCGCTACGGGGATACGCTCGTGGCGCGCCGCGAGGTGACGGTGCTGGTGGGGCGCGAGCAACTCCTGGACGCCTTGAGGTTCCTTCGCGAGGACCCCGATCTGTCGCTCGCGTTCCTCTCGTGCGTGACGGCCACGGACTGGCCCGGCAACGACCCACGCTTCTGGGTTGTTTACGAGCTGGCCTCGATGAAGCACCTGCACCGTGCCCGTATCAAGGTGGGCCTCGCAGAGGACGACGCCCACCTGCCCAGCGTCACGCCGCTGTTCCCGACCGCCAACTGGCACGAACGCGAGACGTTCGACTTCTTCGGGATCGTGTTCGACGGGCACCCCGACCTGACGCGGATCCTGCTGCCCGACGATTGGGAAGGGTATCCGCTGCGCAAGACCGAGGAGCTCGGTGGCGTGAACACGCGCTACCACGGCGCCTTCATCCCGCCCATCGACACCCGCCTTGGGATCTAGAGGGAACCATGCAGGAGACACCCCTCGAACAGCTACCTCGTGATCCGGCCTCGGGCGAGATCCGCCAGGAGACCATGATCATCAACATGGGACCCCAGCACCCCTCCACGCACGGGGTCCTTCGCCTGCTGTTGGAGCTCGACGGGGAAACGGTGGTCGGGTGCAAGCCCGCGATCGGGTACCTGCATACCGGCATCGAGAAGAACACCGAGTACCGCACCTGGGGACAGGGCATCACCTACGTCACGCGCGCCGACTACCTCTCGCCGTTCTTCAACGAGCTCGGCTACTGCCTGGCGGTCGAGCGGCTGTTGGGCGTGGAGGCGCCGCCGCGGGCCCAGGTCCTGCGCGTGCTGTTCAACGAGCTGAACCGCATCACCTCGCACCTGGTGTGGCTCGCCACGAGCGGCCTGGAGCTCGGTGCGGTGAGCATCATGCTGTTCGGGCTGCGCGAGCGCGAGGTCCTGATGGACATCTTCGAAGGCGCTACGGGCTTGCGGATGAACCACAACTACATCCGCATCGGCGGTGTCATCATGGATATCGACGACGAGGGCCTGCCCAAGATCCGCAGGTTCCTCGAGGAGATGCCCAAGCGCATCGACGACTACGAGACGCTGTTGAACGACAATCCGATCTGGCGCCAGCGCAACGTGGGCGTGGGCAAGCTCAACGCAGAAGAGGCACTCGCGCTCGGGGTGACGGGACCGATGCTGCGCGCGACCGGGGTGGCGGCCGACGTACGCAAGGACGCGCCGTACAGCGGGTACGAGACCTACGACTTCGACGTGCCCACGAGCATCGAGGGCGACGCCTACAGCCGCTATCTCCTGCGCATGGCCGAGATGCGCGAGTCGATGAAGATCGTGGCCCAATGCGTCGAGCGCCTGGACGAGCCGGGTCCGATCATGGTGAGTGATCCTAAGGTGGCCTGGCCCGCCAAGCTCTCGGTTGGCCCCGACGGCATCGGCAACGACCCGGAATATGTGCGCCACATCATGGAGGAGTCCATGGAGTCCCTGATCCACCACTTCAAGATGGTGACCGAGGGGGTGGAGGTGCCGCCGGGAGAGGTCTACCAGGCGGTGGAGTCCCCGCGCGGCGAGTTGGGGTTCTACGTCGTGTCCGACGGCGGGCACCGTCCCTACCGCGTGAAGATCCGCGACCCGTCCTTCGTGAACCTGCAGGCCACCGCCTCGATGGTGCAGGGCGCCCTGGTGGCCGACGCGATCGCCTCGATCGCCAGCGTCGACCCCGTCATGGGTGGGGTGGACCGGTAGTGGCGCTGCTCGAAGGAGGGATCCTCAAGGACGCGGAGCGTATCGTTGCGCGCTACCCGCAGGGCCGCGAGCGCTCGGCCGTGATGCCCCTGCTGTACCTGGTGCAGTCGATCGAGGGCCGCGTCTCGCGTGAGGGACTGAGGGAGGTGGCCGACCTTCTAGGCCTCACCACCGCTGAGGTCGAGGCCGTGGCCACGTTCTACACGATGTATCGGCTCCGCTCAACGGGAGAGCACCTGGTGAACGTGTGCACCAACCTGTCGTGCATGCTCCGCGGCGGCAAAGAAGTGTACGAGGCCGCGCGTCAGGCGGCCGGCACGGCGCACGGCCAGGACATCAGCGACGACGGCCTCGTCACGCTGCACGAGGAGGAGTGCCTCGGGGTGTGCGACTTCGCGCCCGCGGTCCAGATCGATTTCGCGAACCACGACAACGTGACGCCCGAGCGGATGCGAGAGCTGATCGTGCAGCTGCGCGCTGGCGAGTCGCCCGTGCCCTCACGGGGGCCCGCGATGGGGAGCTTCCGTCACGCCTCGCGCGTGCTCGCGGGTCTCGAGGAGGTGCGCTCTTCGTGAGCCTGGACTTCGAGCGCCGCCTCACGCGCGACTGGGACGACCCCAGCGTGATCGGGCTGGATGGCTACGTGGCCAAGAGTGGGTACGACGGACTCCGAAAGGCTCTGGACCTGCCGAGTGGAGATCTGATCCAGCTCGTGAAGGACTCGGGCCTGCGGGGCCGTGGCGGAGCGGGATTCCCGACGGGCATGAAATGGTCGTTCGTACCGCAGGACACGGGCAAGCCCACCTACGTCACGGTGAACTACGACGAGTCAGAGCCGGGCACGTGCAACAACCGCGAGCTCGTGGAACGCGATCCGCACCGGCTGATCGAGGGCACCGCGATCGCCGCGATGGCGATCGGGTGTCATACGGCGTTCATCTACATCCGGGGCGAATACCTGTGGCAGAGCATCGTGCTGCAGCGGGCGATCGAGGAGGCGTACACCGGCGGGTACCTGGGTCCGGCGGTGGCCGGTAGGGACTACGCACTCGATATCGTGCTGCACCGGGGTGCTGGCGCGTACATCTGCGGGGAGGAGACCGCCCTGCTCAACTCGCTGGAGGGGCTGCGAGGCCAGCCGCGGCTCCGCCCGCCGTTCCCGGCCGTGGAGGGGCTGTACGCGAGTCCCACTGTGATCAACAACGTCGAGACCCTCATGAACGTCCCCGACATCATCGTGCGCGGCGCCGACTGGTTCCGGGCCTTGGGCACGGAGAAGTCGCCCGGGTCCAAGATGTTCACGATCAGCGGCAAGGTCGAGCGCCCAGGCAACTACGAGATCCCGATGGGGACGCCGTTTCGCGTGCTGCTCGAGGAGCTGGGGGGCGGCGTGCTGGGCGGGCGGCACCTCAAGGCGTTCACGCCCGGCGGGTCCTCGACGCCGTTGCTCCCCGCGGACGCGATCGACGTGCACCTCGACTACGAGTCCATCGCCGAGGCCGGCTCACTGCTCGGGACCGGCGCGGTCATGGTGATGGATGAGACCGACTGCGTGGTCGAGGCCGCCGAGCGCATGGTGCAGTTCTACGCGCACGAATCCTGCGGCAAGTGCACGCCGTGCCGCGAGGGAAGCTGGTGGGCCACGCGCGTGCTCGGCCGCCTCGAGGATGGCTTCGGTCGCGAGGACGACATCCCGCTGATGCACGACATGGGCACCAACATCTTGTTCCGAGCGTTCTGCGCGCTCGCCGACGGTACGGCCGCGGTGATCAACTCTTCGCTCGAGCACTTCGGGCAGGAGTACGCCGAGCACGTGCGGTTGGGCCGCTGCCCGCTGCGCGACCCTGCTGAAGAGCCCGAGCTGGCAGCCTCCGAGGAAGTGGCGTCGTGACCGAGTCGCTCATCACGCTCACGATCGACGGCAAGGAGATCACGGTGCCCAAGGGCACGCTGATCATCCGCGCGGCCGAGCAGCTCGGCATCGAGATCCCGCGCTTCTGCGACCACCCGCTGCTCGAGCCCGCCGGCGCCTGCCGCCAGTGCTACGTGCAGATCGAGGGACAGCCGAAGCTCGCCACCTCGTGCACGGTCGCCGTGGCTCCGGGGATGGCCGTCGATACCCAGAACACGAACGACACTGTGCACGAGGCGCAGGTGGCGAACCTCGAGTTCTTGCTCCTGAACCATCCGCTCGACTGCCCGATCTGCGACCGGGGTGGTGAGTGCCCGTTGCAGGACCAGGCCCTGGCGTTCGGGCCCGGCGACAGCCGGTTCACAGAGGCCAAGCGCACGTTCGTCAAGCCACTGCCTCTGTCACCGCTCGTGAGTCTGGATCGCGAACGATGCGTGCTGTGCGCGCGATGCACGCGCTTCTGCGACCAGATCTCGGGGGATCGGTTCATCGAGCTCTTCGCGCGCGGGGCGGGGGAACGGGTCTCCATCGCGGCGGGGGAGGACTTCGAGAGCCCCTTCAGTGGCAACACGATCCAGATCTGCCCGGTGGGCGCGCTCACCGCCACGCCGTATCGATTCGTGGCCCGGCCGTTCGACCTGTCAACGGCGGATTCCGTATGCCCGCACTGCAGCGCCGGGTGCAACGTCAGGGTGGACGTGCGACGCGGCGAGGTCGTGCGTCAGCTCGCCCGCGACAACTATGACGTGAACGATGCCTGGCTGTGCGACAAGGGCCGGTTCGCGTTCCGATTCCCCGATGACCCCGGCCGGATCGCGACGCCGCTGATCCGCGATCGTGGGCTGGAGCCCACGTCGTTCGGCGAGGTGCTCACCAAGGTGGCGGAGTGGACGAAGGGAACGCGGGTCGCCGTGCTCACGGGGGGCCGCCTGATGGACGAGGACTACTACGCGTTGTCCAAGCTCGCGCGCACGGTCCTGTGCACCAACGACCTGGACCATCGCCGGGCCCCGCACGCCGGGGAGGCAGAGCGTTACGTGGCCGCGCAGCCCATGTCCGTCACGTACAAGGACATCGAGCGCGCCGCCGCCATCGTGGTGGCAGGCCTCGATGCCGAACAGGAGATCCCGATCCTGCATCTGCGCCTGCGCAAGGCGGCGGGCCGCGGCGCCAAGATCTGGGTGGTGCACCCGCGCCGCACCCGGTTGCACGACGTCGCCACCCACATCCTTACGGCCCCCGGTGACGAGGCGGCGCTCCTGGGTGCCGCCGGGCCTACGGGCAACGCCGGGTTCGACGCGGCGATCACCGCGCTCAAGGAAGCCGGGGGCGCCGGCGTGGTGATCGCGGGGGAGCGGCTGGCGGATCACGCGGGCGGAGCAGAGGCTGCGATGGTGCTGGCCTTCGAGGCGGGTGCGAAGTTCACGTACGTCACGCGCCGCGCCAACGACCGAGGTGCGCTGCGCGCGGGCGTGCATCCCCGGCTGCTCCCGGGCGGGCGCACGACGCAGGATGGCCTCGAGGACGTCGAAGGGGTGTGGGGCCCGCTCATGAACCGTGAACCGGGTCGTCATGCCCAGGCGATCCTGCAGGCGTGTGCGGATCGCGAGATCGACGTGTTGTTGCTGGTGGGCACTGATCCGTTGCGCGATGCCCCGGACGCCTCGCTGGCGCTGCGGGCCCTGCAGAACGTGCCGGTCAAGGTGGTGCAGTCGTTGGAGCTCGGTGCGCTCGAACCGTTCGCCGACGCGTTCCTGCCCGCGGCGGCGTTTCTGGAGAAGACCGGGCACGTCACCACCTGGGAAGGCAGAGGTCAGCTCATCCGCCCGGTCCGCGGAAACCAAGGCATCGCCCTCGCAGACTGGGAGATCTTCGCGAGCATGGCGCTCGCCTGCGGCGGGGACCTGGGGTTCGAGACGCTCGAGGCACTGCACGGGGAGATGGCGCGCTTGCTCGCCCCGCGCGAGGTCACGATCGCGGTGAGCGATCCGGAGACTCCCGATGCCGCCGGGGGACCGCGGTTGTTCACATACCCGCTCCTGGTGGACGAGGGCCGGCTGTCCGAGCGGGCGCACGAGTTGAAGGCGGCGCTCGCCAGGGAGCCGTTCGTGGAGGTGCATCCGGACGAAGCCGCTCGCGCCGGGCTCGCCGACGGGGGCCGCGCGATCGTGCGGACGCCCGCGGGCGAGGCCGAGCTGCCGGTCGTGGTGACGCCCCATGTGGCGCCCGGGGCGGTGTTCGTGCCGTTCAACCAGGCGGGCTTCGCCGCGAACACCCTGCTCGCGGGCGCCTTCACGGCGACGGTCGAGCTCGAAGCCGCCGAGGCCGCCGAGACGACCGAAACTGCGGATACCGAGCTTGCCGGAGAGGGGGTGCCCGCCTGATGGACTGGCTGGACTGGCTCCTCCTGCTCGTGCGCGTCGCGATCGTGTTCTTCGCGCTGCTGATCGCGGTCATGCTCTATATCTGGATGGAGCGCAAGGTGATCGCGGACATGCAGACGCGGATGGGGCCGATGCGCGCTGGTCCCCGCGGCGTGCTCATCACGCTCGCCGACGGCATCAAGCTGTTCTTCAAGGAGGGCATCACGCCCACGAACGCCGACCGCGGTGTATACAACCTCGCGCCGATCCTCGCGATGTTCCCCGGGTTCCTGGCCTTCGCGGTGATCCCCTTCGGCGTGCCAGTGATGCTGTTCGGGCGCGTGGTGCCGTTCCAGCTCTCGGATCTCAACATCGGGATCCTGTGGATCCTCGCCATGACCTCGATCGCGGTGTACGGCGTGGTATTGGCCGGCTGGTCGAGCGGCTCGAACTATCCGCTGCTCGGTTCCGTGCGTGCAGGCGCGCAGATGATCAGCTACGAGGTGGGCATGGGTCTGGCGCTGATCGCGGTGATCATGTACAGCGGGCACCTGCAGATGTCGCAGATCGTGGCCGCCCAGGGTCGCTTCTGGAACGTGATCCCGCAGTTCCCCGCGTTCGTGGTCTTCATGATCGGTGCGCTCGCGGAGACGAACCGACCTCCCTTCGACCTCGCCGAGGCCGAGACGGAGCTCGTCGCGGGCTTCCACACGGAGTACTCGGGCATCAAGTTCGCGATGTTCTTCCTCGGCGAGTACGTGAACACCGTGACGGTCTCGGCGGTGGCCGTCACGCTGTTCCTGGGGGGCTGGCGCGGCTACTGGCCCCTCCACGGCGCCTGGGCCTGGGTCGGGCCGTTCCTGTGGTTCCTCTTCAAGCTGACGGCCGTGATCTACCTGATGATCCTCGTGCGCGCCACGTTGCCGCGCATGCGCTACGACCGTCTGATGAGCTTCGGCTGGAAGGTGCTTATCCCCTTCGGCCTCGTGTGGGTGATGATCACCGGCGCCGTGGTGGTGCTGCCCGATCATTTCGCGCGGCGCTCGATCCTGATCGGGGGCGCCGCGATCCTGGGGGCGGTGGCGCTGCTCAGCCTGCTCGCGCCGGTCTTCAAGCCCGCGCCCCGCCAGGAGGTGTCCTCGTGAGCGACGAACCGCAGGCGCCGGAAGCGGGGTTCCTGGACTCCGCCGTGGCGATCGCCAAGGGCATGGGGACGGTCTTCAAGCAGACCTTCCGCGCCGACAACACCGAGGAGTACCCCAAGGAGATCGCCGCGATCCCGGAGCGCTCGCACATCGGACGCCACCTGCTCAATCGTCACGAGGACGGCCTGGAGAAGTGCATCGGGTGCGAGCTGTGCGCGTACGCGTGCCCGGCCGACGCGATCTGGGTGGAAGGAGAGGACAACGATCCCGAGCAGCCCGTGAGCCCGGGCGAGCGCTACGCGAAGGACTATCAGATCAACTATCTGCGCTGCATCATGTGCGGGCTGTGCGTCGAGGCGTGCCCGACCCGGGCGCTCACGCTCACCAGCCATTTCGAGATGTCGTTCACGAGCCGTGAGGACGCGATCTGGTCCAAGGAGCAGCTGCTGACCCCTCCACCGGAGATGGGCAAGGACAAGATCGACCGGGAGGGCAAGTAGTGCCGCTCGACAACCTCGTGTTCTGGGTCTTCGCCCCCGTCTCGGTCGCCTCGGCCATCGCGATGCTGACTCGGCGCAACGCCGTTCATGCCGCGCTCTTCCTCGTCGTGAACTTCTTCACGATCGCGGTGATGTATCTGCTGCTGGACGCCCCGTTCCTGTTCGCGGTGCAGATCATCGTGTATGCGGGCGCGATCATGGTGCTGTTCCTGTTCGTGATCATGCTGCTGGGTGTGGATCGCACCGAGCCTACGGGGGAGCGGCTCTTCGGCCAGCGCACGATGGCCACGATCCTGGGGGTGGGCTTCGCACTCGAGCTGTTCTTCGCGTTGCGCGCGAGCATCGGCTTCGCCACAAGGGCGCCCGGGGGCTTCGACGTCGTGAACGACCCCGCCAACACCCAGGCGCTCGCCAAGGTGCTGTTCACGAAGTACTTCTTCCCGTTCGAGGTGACCTCGGTGCTGCTCATCATCGCCGCCGTCGCGGCCATGGTGCTGGCCAGTCGCAAGGCGCCCGCCGTGACCCAGGCAGAGATGCTCGCGCACGAGGCCGCCGTGGAGACCGCGACCCTCGAGGACGTGAGCACCCCATGAGGACGCCGATCGCGTACTTCCTGCTGCTCTCCGGGATCCTGTTCGCGATCGGCACCGTGGGGGTCCTGATCCGCAAGAACGCCCTGCTCATGTTCATGTCCGTCGAGCTGCAGCTGAACGCGGTGAACCTCACGCTGGTGGCCTTCTCGCGCATGCATGGCAACCTCGACGGACAGGTGCTCGCGTTCTTCTCGATGGTGGTGGCGGCCGCCGAGGTCGTGGTGGGGCTCGCGATCATCGTCTCGGTGTACCGGCGCAACCGGAGCGCCAACGTGGACGAAGCGCGGTCGATGCGATGGTGAGCGCGCTCGCGTCCGAGGTCGTGCCGACGGGCTCGGCCACATGGGCCATGAAGGCGATCTGGCTCGTTCCGCTGATCCCGCTCGTGGCGACCGCGGTCAACCTGTTCCTGGGCAAGCGGCTGGGCCGGGCGGCGGGCTGGCTCGCGGTGACTGCCATGCTGGCCTCGTTCGTCGTCACCGTCGCCGCCGTGGTGGGGCTGCGCTCCCTTCCTGGCGAGTCGCGTCTGTATGTGCTGCACGTGTTCGACTGGATCCAGGTGGGCGCGTTCAATGTGGCCGTCGACCTGCGACTGGACGCGCTCTCGGCCAGCATGATCCTAGTGGTCGCGGGCATCGGATCGTTGATCCACATCTTCGCGATCGGCTACATGCACGGCGACCCGCGCTTCGGCCGGTTCTTCGCCTATATGAACCTGTTCGTGTTCTTCATGCTGATGTTGGTGCTGGGCGCGAACTTCTTGATCCTGTACCTCGGCTGGGAGGGCGTGGGGCTCTGCTCGTACCTGCTGATCGGTTTCTGGTTCGACAGGACCGAGAGCGCCAACGCCGCGAAGAAGGCGTTCGTCACGACCCGTATCGGCGACACCGCTATGCTGATCGGCCTGGCGTTGATCGTGTTCAAGTTCGGCACCCTCGACTTCGAGGTGGTGTTCGGCGCGGCGGGAACCACGCTCACGAAAGGCGTCGCTACCGCCATCGCGCTGCTCCTGTTCGCGGGCGCCGTCGGGAAGTCCGCCCAGGTCCCGCTGCACGTCTGGCTCCCCGACGCGATGATCGGGCCCACGCCAGTCTCGGCGCTGATCCACGCCGCCACGATGGTCACGGCCGGGGTCTACCTGGTGCTGCGCACGCACGTGCTCTTCGAGATCAGCGGTGTGGCGCTCGTCGTGGTGACGGTGGTGGGGCTCGTCACGATGCTCTACGCGGGCACGTGCGCGCTGGGCCAAGACGATCTCAAGCGCGTCCTCGCTTACTCCACGGTGAGCCAGCTCGGCTACATGTTCATCGCCGCAGGACTTCGTGCGTACGCGCTCGCGCTGTTCATGCTGGTCGCGCACGCCTTCTATAAGGGCCTGATGTTCCTGTCGGCGGGCTCGGTGATGCACGGGATGCATGAGGAGACCGACATGAAGAACATGGGCGGGCTGATCCGCCGCATGCCCGTTACCGGCACGATGTTCCTGATCGGGGCCATCTCGCTCGCGGCCGTGCCACCGTTCGCCGGGTTCTTCGCCAAGGACGCGATCCTGGAGGTGGCCGACCATACCGGGCACGTCTGGGTGTACGTGCTCGGCACGATCGGCGCCCTGATCTCCGCGGCCTACATGGGCAGGCTCGTGTTCCTCACGCTGTTCGGCAAGCCCCGGACGCAGGAGGCGGAGCACGCGCACGAGTCCCCTCCGGTGATGACGATCCCACTCGTCCTGCTCGCGGTCGGCGCGTTCGGTCTCGGTCTGTTCGTCCAGCGCTCGCCCGAGGGCGTGTTCAGCCGTTGGGTGGAACCGCTGCTCGGCGTCGTGCCCAGCGGCGCCGCCGGCCTCTCGACGCCTGTCCTCAGCGTGATCGCCACCGTGATCGCCGCGGGGACCCTCGTGGCGACGTGGGCGATCTACGCATCGGGTCGCGTCGACTGGATGGGCCTGCGGGTACGCCTGGCTCCGATCCAGCGGCTCCTCGCGCACGGCTGGTACGTCGACGACTACTACTCCACGGTCCTCGTCGCCCCGGGCAAGGCGGCCTCGGCGATCCTGGCCTACCGAGTCGACGCGGGCGTCATCGACGGCGTCGTGAACGGGATCGGAGGCGCCACGCGACGCCTCGCGAGCGCGGGCCGCAAGATCCAGACCGGGTTCGTGCGCACGTACGCGCTCGCATTGTTCGCGGGAGCTGTGAGCATCCTCGTCTACGTGGGGTTGCGGCTGTGAGCGATCATCTGCTGAGCGTCACGATCTTCCTGCCGCTGCTGGGTGTCGCCCTGCTGCTCCTGGCCGGCCGCTTGCTCTCGGGCGGCGCCCGGCGCTGGGGGGCCCTGGTCACCGCGCTCGCGACCTTCGTGGTGTCCCTCGCCGTGCTGGGCCGATTCGACGGTTCCGTGGCGGGCTATCAGATGGTCGAGCAGGCCACCTGGCTCAGGAGCGTGGGTCTGCAGTACCTCGTGGGCGTCGACGGCATCAGCCTCTGGATGGTGCTGCTCACGACGTTCCTGTTCCCGATCGCCATCCTGGCGAGCTGGAAGATCGAGAAGGACGTCTCGCTGTACATGGGCGCCATGTTGGCCCTTGAGACCGCCGTGCTCGGCGCGTTCCTGGCGTTGGATCTGCTGCTCTTCTTCCTGTTCTTCGAGGCGCTCCTGGTGCCGATGTACCTGCTGATCGGCGGCTGGGGAGGCGAGCGCCGGATCTACGCGGCGGTGAAGTTCTTCCTCTACACCATGGCGGGGTCCGCGTTCCTGCTGGTGGCCACCCTGTTCCTCGCGTCGAAGTCGGGTGGCGGCCTCGGCGGTTTCTCCTTCGATATCCGGCAGCTCCAAGGGGTGGCCGCCGGTCTTCCGGTGGCGACAGCCCGCTGGCTCTTCCTCGGATTCTTCGTGGCGTTCGCGGTGAAGGTGCCCGTCTTCCCTCTGCACACGTGGCTCCCCGACGCGCACACGGAGGCGCCCACCGCCGGATCGGTTCTGCTCGCGGCCGTTCTGCTGAAGGTGGGCACGTACGGTCTGCTCCGCTTCAACATCACCCTCTTCCCGGAGGCCGCGAGGTACTTCGCCACCTTCATCTCGATCCTCGCGGTGATCGGCATCCTCTACGGCGCCGTGGTGGCGTTGATCCAGACCGACATCAAACGGCTGGTGGCTTACTCCTCCGTCTCGCACCTGGGCTTCGTGGTCCTGGGCATCTTCGCGTTCACGCAGCAGTCCGTGACGGGGGGCGTGCTCCAGATGGTGAACCACGGCCTCGCCACAGGGGCACTGTTCCTGCTGGTGGGCATGGTGTATGAGCGCACGCATACTCGCGACCTCGGGAAGATGGGCGGGCTCGCCTCGGTGATGCCCTGGCTCACCGGTGCCTTCCTGTTCGCGGTGTTCGCCGCGGTGGGCCTTCCCGGGCTCAACAGTTTCGTCGGTGAATTCCTGGTGATCGTCGGCACGTTCGCGGTGAGCCACTGGTTCGGCGTGCTGGCCTCGCTCGCGGTGATCCTCGCGGCGATCTACCTGCTCTGGAGCTATCAGCGGATGGCCTTCGGGCCGATCCACGAGGAGCACAAGGCTCTGCCCGACGTCAGTTTGCGGGAGGTGGCGGTGTTGGTGCCGGTGCTCACGCTACTGCTGGTCTTCGGGGTATATCCCAAGATCCTCACCGACCGCATCACCCCGTCAACCAAGGCCGTCGTGGCACGCGTCGACCCCCAGGGTCAGCACCAAGACGTGGGGCTCGTGCCGACGCTTTTCGGGGACGCCGGGCAGACCGCCGCGGGAGGGGCGCCGTGATCGAGACCCCCCCGCTCGTGTTCGGGCCCGTCCTGCCGGAGCTGATCCTGGTGGGCTTCGCGATCGTGGCGCTGCTCTACGAGGCCTTCGCTCGCCGCTCGGATCGCCGCGTGCATCTGCTCCTGGGGCTCTCGGGGCTCCTGGGCGCCGCCGCCGCCGCGTTCGTGCTGTGGAACTGGACGGGAGAGCCCAGCGTGATGGGCGCCATGGTGAGCGCCGATCGCTTCTCGGTGGTGGGCCGGCTCTTGCTGCTCGCGATCGCCGCCCTTGCGTTGATCTACGGCACTCACTACCTGGGCCGGTCGGGGTCCGAGCCCAAGGGCGAGTTCTACCCTCTCGTTCTGTTCGCCACCTCGGGCATGACGCTGATCGTGGCCTCGGCCGACCTCATCGTCACCTTCCTCGCCCTGGAGATCCTGTCGTTGTCGCTGTATGTGCTGACGGGCATCACCGGTCGCGGGCGCGCCACTGAGGCCGCCATGAAGTACTTCCTGCTGGGGGCGGCCTCATCCGCGTTCTTCCTCTACGGCGTCGCGATGGCCTACGGGGCGTCGAACTCCACACACATCACCGAGATCGCGCGCTCGCTTGCGGGACACACGGGGAGTCAGCCGCTCGCGATGCTGGCCTTCGCCTTCCTGATCGTGGGCTTCGGGTTCAAGGTCTCGGCGGTCCCGTTCCATATGTGGACGCCCGACGTGTATCAGGGGGCGCCCACGCCGGTCACCGCCTTCATGTCGGCGGCCACCAAGACCGCGGCGTTCCTGGCGCTGATCCGCGTGCTCGACGTCGCCCTGCAGCCGCTCACCTGGGACTGGACGCCTGTGGTGTGGGTGCTGGCGGCGCTCTCGATCGTCGTGGGCTCCGTGCTCGCGATCGCGCAGAGCGACATCAAGCGCATGCTCGCGTACTCGAGCATCGCGCAGGTGGGCTTCATCCTCACGGGCGTCACCGCCGCCAACAGCACCGGCATCAGCGCCGCGATGTTCTACCTGGTGGCCTACGCCGTCATGACGCTCGGCAGCTTCGGCGTCGTGATGCTGGTTTCAGCCAGGGGTGAGGAGCAGACGTCGCTCGGTGCCTACACGGGGCTGTTCCGGCGCAGCCCGCTGCTCGCCGGGCTGATGTCGGTGTTCCTGCTCTCGCTCGCGGGGATCCCGCCCACGGCCGGGTTCATCGCCAAGGTGGGCGTGTTCGCGGCCGCGATCGGCGCCGGGCACTGGCCGCTCGCGGTGATCGGCGTGATCGCGAGCGTGGCGGCCGCGTTCTTCTATCTACGCGTCGTGGTCCTGATATTCATGCGAGAGCCCGAGGGCGACCAGGACGAGGACCGCTCGCTGATGCCGCGCGTGGCGCTGATCACGCTGGCGGTCGTCACGCTCCTGCTGGGCGTCCTGCCCGGCCTGATCACCGGCTTGCTCAAGGATGCGTCGGTGCTGAGGTGGTGAAGTCATCGTGAGTCGTCGAGTGATCCCGGGTCTTGAAGCCCCCGACGCCGTCCTGGAGGCAGAAGTGCGCACGCACCTGGACCAGGTCGAACAGGCGCTGGAGAAATCGGTGCACGTCGAGTCCTCCGGGATGCTCTCGGAGACCTCCAGCTATCTGATCGCCGCGGGGGGCAAGCGGTTCCGCGCCATGCTGGTGTTGCTGGCGGGCTACTTCGGCGACCCCGCGGACCCGCGCCTGGTCCCCGGGTCGGTCTCGATCGAGCTGGTGCACCTGGCCACGCTCTACCACGACGACGTGATCGACGAGGCGGACGCACGCCGGGGCGCGCCCAGCGCGAACACGCGCTGGAACAACACCGTGGCGATCCTGTCCGGCGATTTCCTGTTCGCGCGCGCCTCGGAGATCTCCACGGACCTGGGGACCGACGTGTGCCGCCTCCTCGCGCGCACGATCGCGATCCTGTGTGACGGCCAGATCCGCGAGGTGGACAGCTCCGCCAAGGTCGAGCAGGAGGTCGAGAACTACCTGCAGATCATCCGGCGCAAGACCGCGTCGTTGATCGCCACCTCGTGCCGGATAGGCGGGATGCTCTCCGATGCCACGGCCGAGCGCACAGACATCCTCGAGGCGTTCGGCGACGCCCTCGGCATGGCATACCAGCTCTCTGACGACATCATGGACATCACGGCGAGCCAGATGGAGCTGGGCAAGGAGCCGGGCGTCGACCTCAAGGAAGGGGTGTACACGCTGCCGGTGCTGCACGCGCTCGCGCACGACGAGCATCGCGAGGAGCTAGCCCGGATCCTGGGCCACGGTGCTCCCGACGGGGAGATGCTCGACCGCGCGCTGGAGGTCGTGCGCGACGGCGGCTCGATCGAGCACGCCCGCCTCGCCGTGACGGGCGAGGTGGCTCGAGCCACCGCCCTCGCCCAGCGGTTGCCCGAGGGCCCCGCCCGCCACGCCCTGATCCAGCTCGCACGGTTCCTGGCCGCCCGGTGCGGCGCGGAGCAACCCGCATGACGTGCTTCTCTGTCACCCTATGGGCGCCTGCTAATATCCGCGCGCGAGGGAGGGGCCATGGCTAACTACTACGAGTCCTACAGCGTCGTGCTCGCGGTCATGGTGGCCGGTGCCCTGCTGGTCGCCGTGGCGTTCGGCACCGCACGACTGGTGGCGCCCCATCATCCCGGCTACAGCAAGATGACCACCTACGAGTGCGGCATCGACCCGGTGGGCGAGGGCTGGTCTCAGAGTCAGGTCCGCTATTACGTCTATGGGTTCCTCTTCGTGATCTTCGACGTGGAGAGCGTGTTCCTGTTCCCGTGGGCTCGGCAGTTCCAGGCGTTCGGTTACTCCGCGGTCGTGGAGATGGCGATCTTCATCGGGATCTTGGCCGTTGGTCTGCTCTACGCCTGGCGCAAGGGGGTGCTCAGATGGGCCTGATCACCGAGAAGACCCCTGTGGCGGGCGTGAAGCCGGTCAAGTTCATCCTCAATTGGGGCCGCCGGTATTCGCTCTGGGTCATGAACTTCGGACTCGCGTGCTGCGCGATCGAGTTCATCGCTGCCTCCACCTCCAAGAACGACTTCATCCGCCTCGGGGTGATCCCGTTCGCGCACGGTCCCCGGCAGGCCGACCTGCTCGTGGTGGCGGGCACGCTGACGGACAAGATGGCTCCGGCCCTCAAGCGTGTGTACGACCAGATGCCCGAGCCCAAGTACGTGATCTCCTTCGGCTCGTGCTCCAACTGTGGCGGACCCTACTGGGACTCCTACTCGGTCACCAAGGGCGTCGACCAGATCGTGCCGATCGACGTGTACGTGCCCGGCTGCCCCCCACGTCCCGAGGCGCTCCTGCACGGCATCATCAAGCTGCAGGAGAAGATCAAGGACGAAGACATCCAGGAGAAGTTCAGTGGCAAGCTCACCGAGCCCGCTCGCTCCTGAGGACATCATCTCCCGGCTGTCCGCACGCTTCGGCGGGGACCTTTCGTCGACCACCCAGGCGTTCGGTCACCCGGTGGTCACCGTCACCCCGGATCGCTACCGCGACCTCGTGCGGTTCTTGCGGGACGAACCCGAGTTCGCCTGCGACTACTGCGATTTCACGGGAGGCGTGGACTGGGGTCCCGAGGTTGGGTTCGAGGTCGTCACGCACCTGTTCTCGACCACGCACCATCACAACGTCCGGGTGAAAGTGCGCTTGCCGCACGAGGACCCCGTGTGTCCCACGATCTCCGACTTGTTCCCGACCTGCAACTGGCACGAACGCGAGACGCTGGAGATGTTCGGCATCCGCTTCGAGGGGCACCCCCAGCCCGTGAAGCTGCTGCTCTCCGAGCCGTTCGAGGGCCACCCCCTCCGCAAGGACTTCCCCCTCATGACGCGCGAGGCCAAGCCGTGGCCGGGAGCGGTCGAGGGTGAGGAGGGCGAGGACGAGTGATCGCAGAGGCGGGCACCTCGATCGTCGACGGCTGGTCCGGCAATTTCTGGATCGTGCTCGTGATCAAGACCCTGGCGGTCATGATGTTCTTCTTGGTGGTGCCATTGGTGGTCGGCTACATCGAGCACAAGGTCCTGGCGCACATGCAGTCGCGGCTGGGCCCCATGGAGGCGGGGGCGTTCCACGGCTGGGCACAGCTCGTCGCCGACGGCGTGAAGTTCATCCAGAAGGAGGACATCGTTCCGGCCGCCGCGGATCGCACGGTGTTCTCGCTGGCGCCCGCGGTGGCGATGATCCCCTACATCGCCATCTTGGTGGTCCTGCCGTTCAGCCCGTCGATCTTCGCGCTCAACCTGGACATCGGCATCTTCTTCGTGATGGCGATGTCGTCGGTCTCGGTGATCGGGGTGCTGATGGCCGGCTGGTCCTCGGCCAACAAGTTCTCGTTGATCGGAGCGTTGCGCGCCGCCGCCCAGCTCATCGCCTACGAGCTCCCGTTGGTGCTCGCCTCGGCCGGGGTGGTCATGCTGGCCGGCACGCTCTCGCTCGTGGGGATCGTCGAGGCCCAGCACGTCGTCTGGAACGTGATCCCGCTCTTCCCTCTCTTCCTGATCTTCATGATGGCCTCGCTCGCCGAGCTCACGCGTCCGCCCTTCGACATGCCCATCGCGGATTCGGAGATCATCTTCGGTGCGTACACCGAGTACACGGGCTTGAAGTTCGCGTTCTTCCTGCTGGCGGAGTACGGGGGCATCGTGGCGCTCTCGGGCATCGCCTCCGCGCTGTTCCTCGGTGGGTACCGCGCGCTGCCGGGGCTGGGCATGATCCCGGCGCCGGTCTGGATGATGGGCAAGATCATCGCGCTATCGTTCTTCGTGATCTGGCTGCGGGCGACGTACCCGCGCCTTCGTGAGGACCAGCTGCAGCGGTTCGCGTGGTTGGCGCTGATCCCGATCTCACTGCTGTGGATCGTGGCCGTGGCGTTCGTCAAGGTGGCAACGAGGTAGGGGAGAGACGTGGCGAGGGACAAGAAGGACCAACCGGAGTCAGGCATCGGCCAGGGCTTGGTCGTGGGCCTGGCGGTCACCCTCAAGGCGATGCTCAAGCCCGCTATCACGCAGCAGTACCCGCACGTGAAGCCCGACCTGCCGCCCCGTACGCGCGGCGTGATCGCGCTCAAGGAGGGGAACTGCACGGTCTGCTACAAGTGCAGTCGCGAGTGCCCCGACTGGTGCATCTACATCGACGCCCACAAGGAGTCGCACGACCCTGCGGGCGGCGGTCGCGCCCGCTCGGCCAAGATCCTCGACCGCTTCGCGATCGACTACGCGCTCTGCATGTACTGCGGCATCTGCGTGGAGGTCTGTCCCTTCGACGCGCTCTTCTGGAGCCCGGAGTTCGAGTACGCCGAGTACGGCCAGGCCGAGCTGATCCACGAGAAGGAGCGCCTGGAGGATTGGACCTACACGGTGCTCCCACCGCCCGCCCTGGAAGAGGGCGCCGAGGCCCCCGCGGAGGAGGCTTCGTGACGGCACAGGAATACGCCTTCCTGGTGCTGGCAGCCGTCGGAGGCGTGAGCGCCATCGCCGTCGTGACCGCTCGCAACGTTGTGCACGCGGCGCTCTACCTCGTGGTGACGCTGCTCTCGGTGGGCGCCGTGTACCTCCTCTTGGGCGCCGAGTTCGTGGGATGGGTGCAGATCCTGATCTACGTCGGCGCCATCGTGATCCTGTTCCTGTTCGGGCTCATGCTCACCAAGGCGCCGATCGGGCGCGACACGCTCGACAACCAGCACCGGTGGGTCGGCGCGGCGGTGGGCGTGGGCATCTTCGCCGGGTTGGTGTTCCTCATCCAGCAGGCATGGCCGGTGTCCGCGGCGTCCAACACCTACGGTGGATTCTCCGGTGACACCGGCGTGATCGGCGACGCGATCTTCCGCACCTACGTCCTGCCGTTCGAAGCCATCTCGTTCCTGCTGCTCGCGGCCCTCATCGGCGCCATCGTGCTGGCCCGCAAGGACGACGGCGCATGATCCGTCTGCCGTTCGTGCTGTTCTTCTCGGCGCTCCTGTTCTCGGCCGGCGTGTACGGGGTGCTGGCGCGCCGCAACGCCATCATGGTCTTGATGGCGATCGAGCTGATGCTGAACGCCGTCAACGTCAACCTGGTCGGGTTCTCCGCCTACCTCAAGAACGTGACCGGGCAGGTCTTCGCGTTGTTCGTGATCGCGGTCGCGGCGGCAGAGGTCGGCATCGGGCTCGCGATCGTGATCCTGCTCTTCCGCAACCGCGAGTCGATCAACGTGGACGAGGTGAATCTGCTCAAGTGGTAGCCGCCGAGGCGGTCACCGTGAGCACCGGCGCCGTGAGCGTGTTCCTCAAGTACGCCTGGGTGATCCCGGTGCTGCCGTTCATCTCCGCGGCGCTCACGCTGTTCTTCGGCACGCGGACGCCGGGCCGCGGGTCCGTGTACGGGATCCTCGGTGTCGGAGCGGCGTTCGTGATGTCGCTCGGCGTGCTCTGGCACTTCGTGCAGGGCGGGGGGCCCTACGAGTCGGCGATCTCTTGGTTCGAGGTGGGTCCGCTGCATCTGGAGCTCGGCGTCCTCGTCGACGGCCTCACCGGCATCATGCTCGTGGTCGTCACGTCGATCTCGCTCTGCGTGCACATCTACTCGATCGGCTACATGCACGGGGACAAGCGGTTCACCTGGTTCTACGTCGTGCTCTCCATCTTCACGACGGCCATGCTGACGGTGGTGATCTCCAACAACCTGCTCCAGTTGCTGATCGGCTGGGAGGTCATGGGCATCTGCTCCTACCTCCTCGTTGGGCACTGGTGGGAGGAGAAGGAGAACTCGAACGCCGCCATCAAGGCGTTCATCACCACGCGCATCGGGGACGTGCCGTTCATGTTCGGCATCTTCGCGCTGATCGCGGCGACGGGCTTCACCACCACCTCGATCCACCGCGTCACCGAGGCGATCGGGATGCCCGGGGTCTCGGCGCTCTACGTGTCGATGGCCGCGATCCTGTTGTTCGGTGGCACCGTAGGCAAGTCCGCTCAGTTCCCGCTGCATGTGTGGCTTCCCGACGCCATGGCGGGCCCCACGCCGGTGTCTGCCCTGATCCACGCCGCCACCATGGTGGCGGCCGGCGTGTATCTGATCGGGCGCTTGTTCGAGGTGTTCATCCATGCCGACGCGTGGGTGCTCACCACCGTCAGCGTAGTGGCGGTCATCACGATGCTCGGGGCGGCGCTGCTCGCCATCGTCCAGGACGACATCAAGCGCGTGCTGGCCTACTCGACGCTCTCTCAGCTCGCGTACATGGTGGCGGGACTCTCGCTCGGCGAGGCGGGCCTGACCGCGGGCTTCTTCCACCTGTTCACCCACGCGTTCTTCAAGGCGCTGCTGTTCCTGGGCGCGGGCTCGGTGATCCACGCGGTGCACTCCAACAACATGAGCGACATGGGTGGGCTGCGCAGGAAGTTGCCCATCACGTTCTGGACCATGGTGATCGGCTCGCTCGCCCTGGCCGGCATCTTCCCGTTCGCCGGGTTCTGGTCCAAGGACGAGCTCTTGGTGGTGGCCCAGGAGACGCACCACTACTGGCTCTTCGCCGCCTTCGCGATCACCGCGCTCATCACGGCGTTCTACACGGCGCGCATGCTCCTGATGACGTTCTCCGGCGATTATCGAGGCCAGGCGCATCCGCACGAGTCGCAGCCGTCGATGGCGGGGCCGCTGGTGGCCTTGGCGGGTGCGACGACCTTCGCGGGCCTCTTGGGCGCGCCGCAGTTCGGTGCGGTCTTCGGCAAGTGGGTGTTCTTCGATGTGATCGAGGAAGCCACCTTCGTGCCGTGGATCGCGCTGTTGGGCATGATCCTGTCGCTGGGTGGCCTGTTCCTCGGCTACACGCTCTACAAGAGCTACCGGGAACGCGATCCGATGGAAGCGAAGCTAGGCCTGCTGTGGAACGTGTTCCAGCAGCGCTACTACATCGACGCCTTCTATATGAAGCGCATCATCTACCCCACCCGCGACACCTTGTCGGCGGGCGTGTACTGGTTCAACCAGTACGTCCTGGATGGTGTCGTGAACGGCGTGGCGGTGCTCACTCGCGCCCTGTCCGAGGTGGTCATCTGGTTCGATCGCTCCATCATCGACGGCTTCATCAACGGTCTCGGCGAGGTCACCGGTGAGGCCGGCGGACGACTGAAGTTCATGCAGTCCGGCAACGTCCAGTGGTACGCGGCGGGGCTGTTCGTGGGCGTGGTCGCGATGGCCATCGTCTTCATCAAGCTCGTGTGAGAGGGAGAGCGAACCCATGACCTGGCAGAACTCGGCGATCACGCTCACCACGGCGATGCCCATCCTGGGCGCGGTGGTGATCCTGATGATGCCGAAGGACAAGGACAAGGCGATCCGCGGGCTCGGGATCGTGTTCACGGGTGCCGCCCTGGTGCTGGCCGTCGCCATCGCGATCAGCTACGACTACGGCGCCAGGGGCCTGCAGTTCGTGCTGGACGTCACGTGGATCCCCGTGATCGGCGCGCGCTATCACGTGGGCGTCGACGGCATCTCGCTCCCGCTCTACCTGCTCACGTTCCTGCTCTCGTTCCTGTGCGCTATCTACTCGTGGACGTACGTGCCCGAGGCCGGTCGCACCAAGGCGTTCCTGGCACTGATGCTGCTGCTCGAGACGGGCATGGCCGGCACCTTCATCGCGTTCGACCTGATCCTGTTCTTCGTCTTCTGGGAGATGGTGCTGGTCCCGATGTACTTCCTGATCGGGATCTGGGGTTCGTCCAACCGCGAGTACGCGTCCATCAAGTTCTTCCTGTACACGCTGTTCGGATCGATCGCCATGCTCCTGGGCTTCCTCGCGATGTACTTCAACGGTCCCGCGATCGACGGCGTGCGCACGTTCGACATGCAGACGCTCACGGCCTTCGGCGTGGCGGGTGGCTTCAGCCACACGTTCCAGCTGATCGCTTTCGGGGCCATCGCCCTGGGATTCGCGATCAAGGTGCCGATGTGGCCCTTCCATACGTGGCTGCCCGACGCCCACACCGAGGCTCCCACGATCGGCTCGGTGCTCTTGGCAGGCGTGATGCTGAAGATGGGCACGTACGGCTTCATCCGGATCGCGTTGCCGATGATGCCCTACGGCGCGCAGAAGTACGCCCCCTGGATCGGCCTGCTGGCCGTCATCGGTATCGTCTACGCCTCACTCGCATGCCTCGCGCAGAAGGACATGAAGCGCCTGATCGCGTTCAGCTCGGTGGGTCACATGGGGTTCGTGATGCTCGGCATCGCCACGCTCACCACGATCGGGATCCAGGCCGCGCTCTTCGGGATGGTCGCCCACGGCGTGATCACCGGGATGCTGTTCTTCTGCGTCGGCTCGATCTACGACCGCTACCACACCCGGGAGATCTCCCAGATCGGTGGTGGGCTCATGGCGGGACTGCCCAAGATGGGCGGCATCTTCGCCTTCGTGGCGATCGCCTCGCTGGGGCTGCCCGGCCTCGCCGGCTTCTGGGGCGAGGTCATGGCGCTGTTGTCCTCGTTCAACCCGGCGGCCGGACTCAACGTCGGGCTGTTCCGCGCGTTCATGGTGGCGGGCGGCGTCGGCACCGTGCTCACCGCCGGCTACTTCCTGTGGATGCTCCAGCGCGTGAACATGGGCGAGATGCCCGAGAGGTGGCAGGCCAAGGGCTTCAACGACATCCTCGCGGTGGAGTGGGTGTCCTGGTTGCCGCTGCTGACGATGATCCTGATCCTGGGTCTGTTCCCGAAGATCATCTTCGGGGTCACTGAGCACGGTGTGCAGGCGCTGTCCTCACTCTTCGGCGGATGATCGGACCTCGATGAACATCGACTACCACGCGCTCCTTCCGGAGTTCATCCTCTCCGGCACGATCGTGCTCGTGCTGGTGGTCGACGTGTTCCTGTCGGCGCGCCGCAAGTGGCTCGGCATGCCGCTGTCGCTGCTGGGGGTGCTCGCCTCGCTGGTGGCCGCGCTGTCGCTGATCGGGAACGCCCCGCGCTCGGCGTTCGGCGGCATGTTCGTCCTGGACAACTTCGCGCTGCTGTTCCAGGTGTTCTTCCTGCTGGTTGCGGTGGTAGTGCTCGCGATCTCTCTCCGCTACTTCCGGGAGGGCGGCTTCTACCAAGGGGAGTACTACTTCCTGCTGCTCACCTCGTTCCTGGGGTGTCTGCTGATGCCCGCCTCGCGCGACCTGCTGATGCTGTTCGTGTCCTTGGAGCTGGTCTCGGCGCCCGGGTTCCTGATGGCGGCTTTCCGCAAGAACGACCTGCGATCCAACGAGGCGGGGCTGAAGTTCTTCCTGATCGGCGTGCTGTCGACCGCCGTGATGCTCTACGGGATGAGCATGATCTACGGGCTCACCGGCGCCACGGGCCTCGAGGCCATCGCGCTGAAGCTCGCGGATGTCAGCGGCGGGCAGGAAACGATGGCGCTCGCGGCGATCCTGTTCGTGGTGGTGGGCTTCGCGTTCAAGGTGAGCGCCTTCCCGTTCCAGTTCTGGGCTCCCGATACCTACGAGGGCTCGCCCGTGCCGGTGGCCGCGTTCCTTGCCGTGGCCTCCGCCTCCGCTGGCTTCGCCGGCCTGCTGCAGCTGATGTTCGTGGCGTTCGTGCATCAGCACGAGTTCTGGGTCCCGATCTTCGTGGTCGTCTCGGTGGCCACGATGTTCTTCGGGAACCTGATCGCGCTCAAACAAACGCACGTGGTGCGCCTGCTCGCGTACTCGGGCATCGCGCAGGCCGGTTATATCCTCCTGCCCTTCGCGCTCGTGACCGCGGACCCAGCGAACAACCACATCGCGTTCTCCGCGGCCGTCACCTACATCTTGATCTACGGCGTGATGAACATCGGTGCCTACGCGGTGACGGTGGCCGTGAGCCGCACCTCGCCTCGATTGCTGATCAGCGACTTCGCCGGGCTCGCGAGACGCTCCGCGTTCCTCGCGGTGGCCATGACCGCCTTCATGATCTCGCTGGCGGGCGTCCCTCCAACGGGCGGCTTCTGGGCCAAGATCCTGATCTTCCGTGCGGCGATCGATCGCGGTGGCTCGCTCGGTGTCTGGATGGCGGTGCTGATGCTGGTGAACTCGGTGATCAGCGTCTTCTACTACTTCGCGGTGCCCCGCCAGATGATCTTCAAGCCCGCCACCGACGAGTCCCCGATGCAGACGTCGTGGCTCGTCACCGCCGTGGTGGGTCTGACCGCATTCGCGGTCGTGGCGATCTTCATCTACCCGCAGGCGTTCGCGCGCCTCGCTGATCTCTCCACGCTCGTCGGCTGATCACTTCGTGGGGTGCGCGAACCCGCACAGTCGTCGTATCGAACCCGTCGTGGGACGCTGGTCCGTAGAGGCCACAGAGGCCAAAGAGGCCAAATAGGGAGGAGTGATGTGACATGACACCAGGCATCAATCGGTTCAAGACCTGGATCCTGATCGCGGCCATGGGCGGCCTCTTCGTCGTGATCGGCGGCCTCTTCTTCGGCTCTCAGGGAGCGCTGATCTTCCTGGGCCTCGGTCTGGCCTTCAACTTCGCGATGTACTGGTTCTCGGACAAGATCGCGATCGCCACCACCCGGTCCAAGCCGGTCTCCGAGCAAGAGCAGCCCATGCTCTATGCGATCGTGCGTGAGCTGGCCGCCGAGCAGCAGATGCCGATGCCCGCGATCTTCGTCTCGGACATGGCCCAGCCCAACGCCTTCGCCACGGGGCGCAACCCGCACCATGCCTCTGTGGCGGTCACCAAGGGCATCCTGCAGATCCTCGACGAGCGCGAGCTGCGCGGGGTCCTCGCGCACGAGCTCTCTCACGTCACCAACCGCGACATCCTCATCTCCTCCATCGCGGCCGGGATCGGCATGAGCATCACCTTCATCGCCCGGTTCGGGTTCTTCTTCGGCGGCGGAGATCGCGAGGGCGGAGGCATGTCGGCCCTGCTCGCCTGGATCCTGGCTCCGCTCGCCGCCGCCATCATCCAGATGGCCGTCTCTCGCAGCCGCGAGTACCAGGCCGACGAGTCCGGCGCGTTCCTATCCAAGGATCCGCAGGCGCTCGCGAGCGCCCTGCGCAAGCTGGACCAGACCTCGCGCCAGGTGCCGCCGCCCGCCACCGTGAGCCCGGCCGCGGCGCACCTGTTCATCGTGAACCCCATGGCCGCGCTCAGGGGCAAGGGGGGCTTCACGAACCTGTTCTCAACGCACCCCCCCACGGCCGAGCGCATCGTGCGCCTGGACGCGATCGACGCTCGGATGGATGGCGGAAGGGTTCCACCCGCGCGGCCGGATAGTCAGCAGTTCCGCGACCTCTAGGTAGGCCTATGACGGGCTTGGCTTTCCTTCTGACCCCGAGCCCCTTCGTTGGGCCCGGCACCTGGGAGCCCGTGGCGACGTCATTGCGAGCGCGTGACCTGGATGTCGCGATCGCGGACCTTCGCGGCGTGTGCTGGTCCGACGATCCTGTCGCCGCAACGGCGGGCGCGTTGCGGACCGCATGGGGAGCACGAACAAGATCGCCTATCATCGTGTCGCACAGCGGCGCCGGTCCGTTGGTGCCGGGCGCTCTCGACATGGCCCAGGCACCGCTAGCGGAGCGCGTGATCTTCGTGGACGCGGGACTGCCCTTGCGCGGAGAGTGGGCACTCACTCCTCCGTCCTTCTTAGAGCGTCTCCGGTCGATGGCAGACGACACAGGACAGCTTCCCCGATGGAGCGAATGGTGGGACCCGACGGAGGTTGAGGCCCTGGTTCCCGACGACAGGACGCGCGCCGCGCTGATCGCGGAGATGTCTCCCGTCCCGCTCGCCTACCTCGAGCGAAGTATCAGCGTGCCCGAGCGCTGGCCGGACATACCCGGTGCCTATCTCCTCTTCGAACCCGAGGCGTATCAAGTCGAGGCGGAGCGAGCCGCGAGGTGGGGGTGGCCGGTGGCCACGATCCCGCACGTGGGGCACCTGGGGATGGTGCGCCGACCCGACCTGGTTGCCGCGACGCTGCTGGAACTCGCGACGGCCTCACGATCGGCGTAGGTCAGGCCATCGTGCCCAGGACCGCGCGGACGTGATCCATGGTGGTGCGCGGGTTCACGAAGCACAGGCGGGCCACCTTCTCCCCGTTCCACGAGGTGGGCTGAACGAACGCGATCTGCGACTCGACGAGCCGGCGCCACCAGGCCTCGTAGTCATCGTCGGCCCAGCCATTGCGCCGGAACAGGACCACGGACAGATCGGGCTCCATGATCAGCTCGAGGTCCGGGTGCGCGCGCACGGCGTCCGCGGTCTGCCGGGTGAGCGTGAGGACGGACTCGACGGCGTCGCGATAGGCGTCGGTTCCATATGTGGCGAGCGAGAACCACAAGGGGAGCCCACGCGCGTGAGAGGTGATAGGCGTAGTCCGCCGGGTTCCACTCCGGGCTCTGATGCTGGGAGTCCAGGTAGGAAGCCTCCTGACGGTGGGCGACGCGCGCCAGGCCCGGATCACGGTAGATGAGGGCGCAGGCGTCGTAAGGGGCGAAGAGCCATTTGTGCGGGTCCACGATGAACGAGTCCGCGCGCTCGATGCCTGTGTACAGCTCCCGCACCGATGGTGCCACCAGACCGGCCCCGCCGTAGGCCCCGTCCACGTGGAGCCAGAGCCCCCGGGCCATGCACACCTCTGCCACGCCCGCCAGGTCGTCCACGGTGCCGGCGTTGGTGGCACCTGCGCTGGCCACCACGGCGAACACGCCTTCGCCCCCGTCGGTGTCCAGGGCTTCAGCGCCTCGCGGGTGAGCCGCCCGCGCTCGTCATGGGCGACGCCGAGCATGCCCACGTCCATCACGCGCGCAGCCGCGGTCACCGAGGAGTGCACGGTGTCGCACGCGGCGATGCGCCAGCGCGTGGGACGCTCGCCTCCGCGGACGCCCAGCGCCGCATGCCGCGCGGTGACGAGCGCCGAGAGGTTGCCCGCCGAGCCCCCTGAGGTGAACACGCCTCCCGCGTCCTCGGGGAAGCCGGCGAGCTCAGTGATCCAGGCCAGGGCTTGGTTCTCCGCCCAGATCGCGCCCGCGCCGTCGATCCATCCGGCGGCGATCGTGGAGGAGGCGCCGACGACGAGATCGAAGAGCACCGAGGCCTTGGTGGGCGCGCTGGGCACGAACGCGAGGGCCGCCGGGTGGTCGGTGGAGATCGTGGCAGGGGCGAGGATCTCGGCCCACACACGCAGGGCTTCGTCCCCGCCGAGTCCCTCGGGGGTGACGGTCGCGCCCGCGCGGCGATCCAACTCGTCCGCAGGCACCGTGTGGTCCAGCGGTTGCGGGCTCGCGATGCGGTTCCGCGCGTAGGCGACGATGGCTTGTGCGAGCGCCTCGGTCTCCTGGGTGTACTCGTGCATGTGGTCCACGTGCGGCCTCCTGCGAACGAACACGGGGCCGGCCCGAAGGCCGGCCCCGTGCGGCGGTGCGGTGAGCGGGCGGGCAGGTGGCTACCCAGCCAATTCCTTGCAGAACTCGTCGAACGCACCCACGTACGTGTTGATGTCGTCCTCGGTGTGCTGCACGGAGATGGTCCACTGCTCCTCATCGCCGGGGGTCATGAAGATCCCCCGGTTCACCATGAAGGGGTATGAGGCGTAGTAGAGCGCCGCGTTGGTTTCCAGGAAGTCCCGATAGTTGGTGAGAGGCTCCGCTCGGTAGGAGACACAGCCCTTCGCACCCAGGTCCACGGTGTGGGCCCCGATGCCGGAGTCGGCGATCGCGCGGTTGCAGCCCTCCGAAAGCATCGTGCCGAGCTTGCCGAGGTAGTCGTAGGCGTCGGGTGTCAGCACCTCGGTGAGCGCCGCAAGGCCGGCGGCCGCCGAGAGCGGGTTGCCGTTGAACGTGCCCTGCTGCGCTGCGCCCTTGGTGACGAAGTCCATGATGTCGGCCTCGCCGCCGAAGGCGCCGATGGTCACGCCGCCGCCGATGGCCTTGGCCCAGGCGGCGAGGTGCGGCCGCACGCCGTATCGCTCCGTGGCGCCGCCGTAGGCGATCGTCCCTCCGCACTTGACTTCGTCGAAGATCAGCTTGACGCCGTGCCTGTCGCACAGGTCGCGTAGCCCCTGCAGGTACCCATCGGCCGGCACGATGATGCCGACGTTCATCATGACGGGCTCCAGGATCAAGGCGCCGATCTCATCGCCGTGCTCGGTGAAGACCTCCCGGACGGAGTCGAGGTCGTTGAACGGCACGATGATCGTGTCGTTCCACATCGACTTGGGTACGCCCTTGGAGGTGGGGCCGGTGGTGTAGGCGGTGCCCGAGGAGTTGGCTGCGGTTCCGCTGGTGCTCTCACGCAGGCCGAGCGCGTCGGATTCGGGGACCACCGAGAAGAGGAGGGCGTCGTGATGACCGTGGTAGGAGCCCTCCATCTTCACCACGCGATCCTTGCCGGTGGCGGCGCGCGCCACGCGAAGGGCGTCCATCGTGGCCTCGGTCCCGGAGTTGACGAACCGGACCTGGTCGCACTGGAACCGCTTGCACAGTTCCTCTGCGAGCGCCACCGTTGTTTCGGTGGTCACGGCGAAATGCACCGCGCCTTCGGCCGCCTTCTTCAGTGCTGCGACGATCTTGGGGTTCGCATGACCCACCACGTTAACGCCGAAACCTCCGTGGAAGTCCGTGTACTCGGTGCCGTCCACGTCCCAGACGCTCGCGCCCTTGCCCGCCTTCAGATACACGGGGTAGGGATCGGCGCCCTGGAAGTTCGAAGCCACACCGGCCGGCATGACCTTGACGGCGCGTTCGTAGAGCGCAGCGGAACCGGGGGTCCGGTCCAACAGTACCTTGGTTTCCCGCTCGGCGATCTCCGCCGCACGCGCGTTCAGACGCTCGAGGTCCATACGCCTATCACCTCCTGAGGAACGGTCAATCTACCTGGCACCCTCCGTGCCAGGCAATCCGACGTTTGGCCGCCGGTTGGGCAGATTGCGAACGTGTGTTCGCACCGGTCGGGCGCTAAGGACGATAGTTCGTGAATTGCAGGGCGAGGCCGAAGTCGTGCTCCTTCACGGCGCGGATCGCCGCCTGAAGGTCATCCTTGGATTTGCCCAGCACGCGCACCTGGGCGCCCTGGATCTGGGTCTGCGCCTTCGGGACCGCTTGCCGCACGAACTTGGAGATCTCCTTGGTCTTGTCGTCCGGGATCCCCGTGACGATGTCGACGCTCTGCCGGGACGAGCCCTTGGCGGCGTCCTCGATGGAGCCGGCCTGCAGCGCCTTGAGCGGGATGTTCCGTTTGATCGCTCGTTCCTGCAGCACCTGCCAGGCTGCCTTCAGGCGATCTTCTGTGGAGGAGTGCAGCTCGATCTTCTCCTCACTGAGCTCGACGGTGGTTTGGGTGTTCTTGAAGTCGAAGCGCTGGGAGATCTCACGCGCGGCCTGGTCCACCGCGTTGCGTACCTCCTGCAGGTCGACCTCGGAGACGATGTCGAAGGAGAACTGATCCTTGGCCATGGGTCAGGATAGCGAGTCGGCGTGCGGGCCGTCTCCCGTGTTCGCTATCCTGTGCGTCCTGGGAGGATGCCCGAGCGGCCAAAGGGAGCGGTCTGTAGAATCCTTCTCCTCCCACCCGCCGAGGGGTGTTCTCATAACTGTGGCCTCTGACATCTCAAAACCCCGCTAGCAAGGCTCAGATCGGCGCTGAGCGCGATCGCGTATCCGATTCTGACGCCGGCGGCGTCCATCCGACCGTCGATCTGGTCCCGAGACGCACCAAGGACGTCATCAACGCATGCTGATGACGCCCTGGATGAAGCGGTGGGTTGGTTCAGGCAGTGCCGATCAAGCCGGCGGCGGATCGGGACCGGTCGCCGGCCGGATCGCGACGACGTCGCGCCAGGTCCCCTTGCGGCGCTTCTTGCGCGTCCGTGGCTTCTCGGCCGCTTCCGCCTCTCCGGCCTTCCTCACGAGGAACGAACGGATCGTCTCGAGGTTGCACCCAACGATCGTGGCCGCGAGCAGGATGCGCATCTTCGTCAGTCCGAAGACGCGGAAGAACTTGTGGGCGATGTTCACGAACCCGCCCTTCAGCATCCCGTTCGCCCCCTCCACCGCCTGACGACGCCCGAAGGAGATGCGCCAGGCGGTGGTCCGGGCAGGAACCTCTTGCCAGTGGGGAAGTTCGGCGGCCTGGACGCCAACGGTGCCGTCGCAGCACCTTGCTCCGTCGGGGAGCTCGATGAGCGGTGCCGCGCGTGAGCCGCGCATCGTTTCCGGCACGGCGCGCGTGCGTAGACGTCCGGCATGGAATGGGCACATCCACCTCGTGGTCCCGTCCGCATCGGGTCTGGCGAGGCGCTCGAAGCGATAACTGGCGAGCTGGTTGAAGGCCTGCTCGTAGGTGGCCTTCACCTTCGCGGTCGATCCCATCGGTGGCATCGGGAGCAGACCCTGGAGATGCCTTGGCGCGGATGCGCTCACGAGGTGGCCCTCGATCAGCACGGCGTACTCGTTGAACGGCTTGAGGGCGCGCTGGCGTTCCTTCGGGCGGAAGGTCTGCTGGATGCCGGCCTGGTTCAGGGGGTGCGAGGTCATCTCGGGACGGAGCTGCGAGTACCCGCGGTCCCAGATGACATCCTCGATCTCGAGGCCGGCCACCTTCTCGGCAATCAGCTTGGGCACCACGGCGTCGTCGCGATGTGAGCCAGCCGGCACGAGCGAGACCATCGTGATCACGGGAGGGACATCGGAGCCCAGGTTCAGGCGTTCGATGCCATCGGACCATCCGGCGTCGCGAGCCTGTACAGCGAGGTGCAGCTCGTAGCCGACGTACTTGCCGGCGTCGCGACTGCTGATGGCCGAGCGGCGGCCACCGCGCGCATCGGGATCCTTCGTGTAGATGTTCCTGCCGTCGGGTCCGGTGCCGAAAACCTTCGCCCTGCGTTCCTTCTCCGCGCGCGGCTTCGGTGTCGGGGCCGGGACGTCCTTGTCCTCATCGTCGAGTTCATCGTCGATGTCGTCGATGCTTCCGTGCAACCTCGCCCAGCTCTGGATGTCCGTGCCGTCGACCGCGTGGCTCACGCTGGAGGCGGGCAGGTCGTGCCCCGAGGCGCGAACGAACTGATCGAGGTACCAGCACGAGTCGATCACCGTTTCTACGCCGTCGATCATCATGCTCGATCCCCGCTCCAGCGCGTCGGCGAGCAGGTTGAAGAACCGATCCACGCGGTCGTAGGACTCCTTGGGGACCCAGTCCCTGATGCCGAGCGCGTCGCGCTGGTCGTCGACCCGCTTCCCACGCCCGCTGGCCTAAAGCACGCGAACAGCGTGTCCACCTACTCGAATCGCTATCGGGACTTCCCGAGGCCGGTGGTCAACCTCGGGCGAGGCCGAACGCTGCTGTGGTTGCGAACCGAGATCGTGGCGTGGGCACGGAAGACCGGACGGATCGAGTAGGGGCCGAGTGTGAGCAGCGACGAGATCCGCAACCACGCGAACTTCATCTGGACCGTGGCCGACCTACTCCGCGGCGACTACAACCAGTCGGAGTACGGGAAGGTCATCCTGCCGCTCGTGGTCTTGCGCCGCCTCGACTGCGTCCTCGAGCCGACGAAGGCCGACGTCTTGAAGCGCTCTGAGAGGCTCGCCGGCAGGATCGAGAACATCGAGCCCGTCCTCCAGGCGGTGTCGGGCGAACAGTTCTTCAACAACTCGCCCCTGGACTTCCGGCGGCTGCTCGACGATCCCGCGAACATCGCCGACAACCTTGCTCCTACATCGGGGCTTTCTCGCGATCGGCGCGCGACGTCATCGAGAAGTTCGACTTCAACGTCCAGATCGAGCGGATGGACAAGGCGAACCTCCTGTACCGGGTGATCGGGAAGTTCACCGAGATCGACCTGCATCCCGACGTGGTCTCCAATCTGTCGATGGGTTACCTCTACGAGGAGTTGATCCGCCGCTTCTCGGAGCTCTCGAACGAGACCGGGGGGTGTTACAGGTCGAACCTGCCGCATCGGCGTGTTCGCTCACTGTTCACCTTCTGCCATGAACGGTTCCCATGTCATCAATGAGACGGCGAGGACGACATCGAACCCGGTGCCGTCGTGCCGGGGGCGCACCTCGCCTTCGACAGCGCAGACGCGATCGTTCAGCCAGCGGTACCGCTGGTCGTCGGTCACGTGCTGCTTTGAGCCGAGCAGCTGACGCGTCCCCGTCTCCGTGAGACGGGCGAGCCCCTCCCAGTGGAACAGGATCGTCGCGCCGTCGTCGGTTTCGAGCACCCCTCGGAACTCCGGCTCGAGCGCTCCGTCGACCCGACGACGCGGATAGTTCGCGGCCCGGTACCTCGCCGAGAGGCGGCCTTCGGCGCGCCCCTCGGCGATCAGGAAGCTCTGTCCCTCGGTACCGGTCTCGCCCTCCCGGGTGACGTTCCACCCCTCGGGGGTGGTGAACGTCGCCCGGTACAAGGGCTCGAGTTGCATCAGATGGCCGCCAACCCCGCGACCGTCGTGGGGACGCCGCCCCACGAGCCGACGTCGGCGAGGTTCCCCTCGCCGTCGACGGTCCACCCGACGATCTGGCCCTGATCGGCGTCGATCGCATACAGGAACCGCCCGTCATCGGACAGGTCCTCGTCGCGGAGGCCGGGCCGGCCGTCCTCGGTGATGGCCGCGGTCGCGTCCTCGAGGGTGAGCCCGCCGTCCATGTCGATCGCATAGCGCGACACGGCCCCGTCGGCGAAGTTGGTCGTGAAGGCGTAGCGACCGTCGTTGGACATGATGGCCCAGCAGATCTCGCTGCGGCCGTTCCCGATGCTTGCCGTGCCGAGCGTGATCGCGTCGCCATCGACGCGGTAGCTCGAGGCCGCTGCGGCGCCCTTCTCGGCACGGAAGGCCTCGGTCACGACGAGGGTGCCGTTCGGCGAGATCGCGAACCCGTACGGCGTGGCGCCGAGCGAGTCGATCGTGCGTGGCTCGCCGAGCATGCCGTCCATGCCGACGGCGAAGGCGGAGAGCTTGTCGCCGCCGCGCTCGGTCGCGATCAGCGCGCGGCCGTCCGGCGTGAACCCGATCTGGGCTCCGTCGGGCGTCGAGAGCGAGCGCATCCCGCCGCCAACCGGCACCAGGTCACCGTCGACCAGTCGGAACCCCTGGATCGTCGCGTCGCTGGTCGCGAGCACGAACACCAGACCGTCATGCTCGGCGACGCTCCGTGGCGCCACGCCCACCGGCACCGTCTTCGTTAGCTCGAGCATCGCGTCGTTCATGGCGAAGACGCTTACATCGTTGCTGGCCACGTTGGTGACAAGCAGGTGGCGCCGGTCACCGGTCAACGTGACGGAGCCCTGCGACGGCAGGTGCGCGTTGTCGTCCCCGGCTCCGCCCGTCGCGAACGAACCCGCCGGTGTCAGCGAGCCGTCGGCTGCCCGCGAGAACGCGAGCACCTCGTTGTGCGCGGCGTTCATCTGTACGAATACCGCACCTTCCATCATGGCTTCCATCCGGTCCCCCTTCCGTCGGTCTTCCCGGACGGGCATCAGTCCCTGGGATCGGTTCGTCCGTTACACGCAGATCGCCCTGGTCTTGGCGCTCGCCGCGCGAAAACCACATAGGGTTGCCCGATGGGCACTCGCCAAACCGATCTCCGCCAAGCCGTCGCGGTGTCGTCGATGTCCGTCGCTTGGAGCCTCACCTCCGGCATTGTGGCGATCGTCGTCGGCTCGGCGGCCGGGACGCTCTCCCTCCTCGCCTACGGCCTTGACGCGATAGTTGATGCGACTGCGTCAGTGATGATCCTGCTCGACCTCCGCGTCGAGATCGTAGGAGGGGACCCTCCGGCTCACCGACGCGCCGAGAAAGCTGTCGGCATCGCGCTCCTCGTCATCGGTACCGGTGTGACCGCCGAGGCCGCGCACTCTCTCTTGAACGAGAAGCCAAGCAGCCATACGACGGTCGGGATCGTGGTGGCAGTCGCCTCGACGCTGCTGCTCCCGCCGCTTGCGATCGCGAAGGTTCGCATCGCGAAGCGCCTTCGGAGCCCGGCTCTGCAAGGCGACGGCTTCCTCACGGCGGGCGGCGCATCCCTGGCAGCGGTCACGCTCGTTGGGATGCACCTCGAACGTCGATACGGGTGGTGGTGGGCCGATCCGATCGCGGCGCTCATCATCTCGATGTTTCTGCTGGTCGTCGGGGTGCTCACCCTTCGCGATCGAGGGTTGCACGCCCGGACTTGACCGTCAGCATGGCAGCGCCAGTTGGGCGGTCTGCAGGGATAGTTCTTTTGCGGCGTCCTCAGAGCCCACCGAGTCGCAGGCCGAGGGCGGCGACAGCCATCCCACACGCGGTGCCGCCGACCGTGTTGAGGTGTCCGGTGGACCTGGGCAAGCTCGGTGATGTGTCGGGGCGTCGTAACCACTCCTCGTCGTGCGAGGATGACGCCGGGAGCTGGGTATGCCGAACGCCAAGAACGCGTTGGACGGGAGCCTGATGTACTTCGAAGACGACGGGGGCGACGGCTCCCCGGTCGTCTTCCTCGGGGGGTTCCTCGATCCCGTCGAGTTGGTGCGGCGCTCGCCCCTTGCCCAGGCGCTGCAAGCCGTGGCTGAAGAGTTCCGGCTCATCTTCGTCGACCACCGGGGTCACGGACGGAGCGACAAGCCGCACGACGCGCAGGCATACGCGATGCCGGTAAGGGTCGCGGATGTGGCGGCGGTTCTGGATTCGCTCGGCCTTGACCGGGCGCATTTCATCGGCGTGTCCTGGGGCGGGCGGTTGTGCTTCGGGATAGGCGAACACGCTCCCGAGCGCGTGCGTTCACTCGTCGTGGTGGGCCAGCCGCCGTACCCGATCAATCGGGACGGTCCTCTGACTCGTGTGGTGGGGGAGGCTCTCGACGCGTCGAGAGCCGAGGGCATCGAGGCGCTCGTCCGCGCGTTCGAAGCGATCGCCGGTCGATACCCCGAGGACGTGCGAGCAATGTATCTAGCGAACGATGCCGAGGCGATACGAGCGGCGTTCGACTCAGCGCTTGCCGAGGGTGCCGTCGCGCGCGACCTCCACACATGGCGGATCACGTGCCTCATCTCTGCCGCAGCCGAGGACGTCGACTTCTACGAACAAGCGCGGCGAGCTGCGAAGGAGATCCCCAACGCCGAGTTCCTCTCACTCGAAGGACTGGACCACCTCGACGTGGACGTGGCTGAGGTCGATCCGCTTCTCCAAGCGGTTCTTCGGACGCTGCGCGAAGCGAGCTAACGCGGGCGACTCGAGCGAAGTGCTTCGGATCTGGGCGCTGCTTCGTCTAGAACTTGCGGCTCACGTTAGGACCGGACGGTTTGCGGGGTGAGCTCATCGCTATCCCATCCTTTCATCTCGATCAGGTCGGGTCGGTGGGCGTAGAGGATCTGTGCAGGCCTTCGCCCCTTCGTGCGGTAGCCGCGATGAGGTCGTTCGAAGTTGTAGAAGCGCATCCACGCCTGCAGATCGGCGTCGATGTCCGCGGCCGAGGTGTAGAAGCGGTAGCGGAAGGCGTTGCGGTAGTGCAGGTGCAGCACCGAACCCTGGAAGCGCTCCACGAAAGCGTTCAGGTTCGGAGAACGCGGCGGGAGCTGATGTCGGGCCACACCGAGATCCAAGCAGCGCCGGGTGAACGCACCCTTGAACTCCGCCCCGCCGTCAACGACGACCTCGGCCAGCTCGATGCCGGCCTCGTCGTAGATGGGCGCGACGTCACGGGCCAGGAACGCCGCAGCGGCCTCGGCGGACTTGCCTCCAGCAAGGACCTTGGCGAAGGCGAACGAGCAGGCGCCGTCCACCGCGGAGTATTGCCAGACCTTGCCAACGCCCTTGAGGTTGCCCACGTACATCGTGTCGAAGAACACCTGTTCACCGGGGGTATCGGAGCCGATGTGCACCACCGCCCGCTCGATCGAGCGCAGGTCCCGCAGCGCCCGCTCGGTGATCGGTCCTCCCTCGGTGGCCGAGAAGGACTCGGCGGCGGCCAGGCGTGCGGATCGGCGCGACAGGCCCGCGCGGGCCAACACGTTGTAGACCCCGCCGTGGGAGACCCGCCAACCGCCGAACCGAGGCAGCGCCAAAGCGGCCGCGATCGTGCGAGGGCCCACGGTGGGGTGCTCGATCGCGTAGGCGATGATCTGATCGGTCAGCGGGCCCGACAGACGCCGGTCAGGCCGCGGGGGTCGCGGCTTGGGCAGCAGGCCTGCTTCTCCGTAGGCCAGGTAGCGCGAGCGCAGCTCGTAGAAGAGCGAAGTCGAGATCCCCGCCTCGGCGCATGCCTGCACCACGCTCACCTCCTTGCGGGCAACACGGTCCAACATCCACTTGCGCAGCCGTGCCAGACTCGCTGCGGGAGCCATGGGCGTCGTCTCCTTCCCGTCGAGTGGCTTCTCAACGGGTGGAGCATCGCCCGGGCTCCCATCTCTATCGTGGAGGTTGGAGTGTCCGGCTCTATCGTGGGCAGCAAGATCTAGAGGGATGACCGATCAACCGTGAGAGAAGTGGAACTTGGAGCGCCACGGGGTGCCACCAGCACGGTCCAAGGCATCGGGCGGTCTCAGGGCGGTCGTGATCATGGTTCAAACGACGAAAATGGCCTCTGACCTGCTGTGGGTACTACCTTCCTTAACCTGTGGGTACTCCCAGATCGGGCGCCAGTTCTAGCTTGCCAGAGGGGTTTTGAGAACACCCCACGACGGGGTGCTCTCAAAACTGAGGCCCCTGACATCTCAAAACTCCGCTAGCAAGCCTCAGATCGGCGCCGAGCGCGATCGCGCATCCGCTTCTGACGCCGGCGACGTGCATCCGGCCATCGATCTGGTCCCGAAACGCACGAAGGACGTCACCAAGACATGCTGGCGACGCCCTCGATCAAGGCAGACGCGTTCGGTGCGGGTGGATCAGTCAGTGGGAGGCGCGCGGTTGGATCCGGCGACGTCGGCTACCGACGCATCGGACCCGAGGAGCTGGGCCCACGTGTCCTTGCGGCGCTTCTTCCTCGTCTTCTTCCTGCCGGCGAGCTGGCCCCTGGTCGAAAGGGAGTGTTGGCTCGGAGGCCTCGACGTGGCGACAGTCAGCCCGGAGGCATGGCGCCGAACGCTCGTGTCGTGCGGCTCTGACGATGCCTCGATCGTCGAGTTCGCGTTAGAACGATCTCAGCAGCTCGATCGCGAGGT
>CAJDTY010000023.1_pt1 | contig 57127 bp, 63 predicted proteins | sample 7390291 | NCBI WGS metagenome assembly CAJDTY01 (sample SAMEA7055671, study PRJEB34461) | soil metagenome | biome: terrestrial ecosystem; feature: Peninsula; material: soil | place: Antarctica | collected 2016 | reverse complement strand
CCCGTCACGGTGAACCTCGTTTCAGCCGACGAAGCCGCAGCCGCCGATCCCGATCACCGGGTTACCGAGGAGGTCGTGGTCCTGGCCTCCGCCCGCGCCCAGGAGAAGGCGCGCTCGCGCGCAAGCTCCGGCGACCTCGAAGGTGCCAAGGCGCTCCTGCGCGGAAGCGGCCGAGCAGCTGCGCCGGGCCGCGTCCAGCTCGCCGAAGGCTCCGAGCTCGAGTCTCAGGCCGCGGAGATGGAGGAGCACATGAGCTCGCTCGATAGCGAGGCGTTCGATGCCGTCACCGCTAAGACGATGCGCTACCAGTCGCGCCTGCGCCAACGCCGCCACGAGCCCTGAGCGCCGAGGACCGTCACCGCGTTGCCGACGTGCGGCGGTCCCGGCCTTCCTCCGCTCCGTCCGGCGCCTCGATCGGAGGCGCGCTCCGGGTCCAACGGCAATCCCGACAACCGATCCGCCGGTACGCGACGCCATCGCGCAGCCCCCCCTCTTCGACCAGGCGGATCGAACCACACTCGGGACAGAAGGGGAGCTCCACACGAACATCTTCGGGCGCCGGAGCACGTTCCCTGAGCGCCCCTCGTCCTTGGTATGCGAACCATGGCCTCCGCGGGTCGCTGCACGCCTCCAGACTCAGTTGGACAGGACGGCAACGGTGGGGGCAGAATGGGGGGCTGGGCTGTCCGTCCAGCAGGGCCGTCCCCCGATGGGGCCCAAGGGAGGGAGGAACCCATGAGGAGACTCGGTCTGCTCGTGTCGTCGCTCATGTTGTTGATGGCTTTGGGAGTGGCGACACCGGATCCGGGTGGAGCCTCAACCGCCGCGCCGCCGTGGGTCCAGCACGTGAGGAACTACACGGGCGGCATCTCCAACGGTGTGCGGTTCAGTCTGGATCCGGCCGTGATCCGCGCGCAGACGAGCCGGTCCGCGCTCTTGGCCGCGCCGGTGCCGGCGGGCACGGCCAACGTCCAGATGAACGACGACAGCTATCCGCCACTCCCACAGAACGAGGAGTCCGTCGCTTACAGCACCGACGACCCGATGGTCGCGGTGGCGGGTGCGAACGACTACGTCGGTGGCGGGACCGTTGTCATGCGCACCACCGACGGCGGTCGCCATTGGACAAGCACGCGTGTGGAGGCCGTCTTCCGCGCTACGAGCGACATCTGCAACGGCGGGGACCCCTCGCTCGCGTACAGCGCTCGTGACCACGCCTTCTACCTCGCGCAGCTCTGCTTCTTCCGGACCTCGGCGCCCTCTGAGGTGCAGGTCTACAAGTCGCTCGACAACGGCGTCACGTGGACCCCGGGTCGCCGCGCCGCCATCCCGGCTACCAACTACGACCTGGCGACCAACACCGTGGACGAGAACTCCTTCAACGACAAGGAGTACATCGCGGTCGACAACAACGCCTCGAGCCCGCACTACGGCCGGCTCTACGTGACGTACACGCGGTTCCACGTGCGCGACGACGGGTTCAGCGACACCTGCCCGATCAAGCTGGCCTACACGGACAACGTGCCCTCGGCCGATCCGTCGACAGCCGTGTGGAGCCACACCGCTGTGGTGCCCGACCACCCGGGGAACGGGGCAGACTTCTCCGCGAACCAGTTCTCCGTGCCGGTGGTGGAGAAGAACGGCGCGCTGGACATCGCCTACGTCCTGGAGGAGTGCAACACGAGCGTGGACTTCGGGTTGCGGTTCCAGCGATCCACGAACGGCGGCGCCAGCTTCCTTGCCCAGCCCGTCACCGTGAACAAGCCCGGCCAATGGAAGGACAACCCCAACACCTCGGACCTGATCGCGAACACGGCGTTCCGCGCGCCCAACACGGTCTCGATGGCCTACAGCCCGGTCACGGGGACGCTCGCCTATGTCTATGCGAACTACCCGGTGTGGAAGGGCAACGGCGACATCAACGTGAGCCTGTCTCACGACCACGGCGCCACCTGGTCCGACTCGAAGCCGATCAGCCTCGACGCGAACGGCAAGGCGGCGAAGAACAACCAGTTCTTCCCGTGGATCGCGGCGGACCAACAGGGCCGATTCGTGGTCGTGTGGCTGGACCGACGTCAAGATCCGGCCAACCACGACATCGGGACGTATGAGGCGAGGTCGACCAACGACGGAGCCACGTGGCGCAACCTGCGGATCAGCACCGCCACGTGGGATCCCGATCTCGGGTTCTTCACGTCCGGGGCGTTCATCGGCGACTACAGCGGGATCGCCGCCAACAACAAGGTGATCTACCCGGTCTGGACCGACGGGCGGAACAACGCATTCGCCCAGACGGGTATCGGGGAGACCGACGTCTTCACCGACGTGGAGATCCGCGGCGCGTAACGCCCATCGAGCGAACGGGGCGGCCCCTCGCGGGTCGCCCCGTCCCGCTCGCCTATCATCGGCGCAATGAGCGAGGAGCCCGACGCCACAACACCGCTGGATATGGGTTCGGGCCGGCTCGAGGCCTTCAGCGACGCGGTGATGGCCGTGATCATGACCCTGATGGCCTTCCAGCTGAAGGTCCCGGAAGGGCCCTCGTTCTCGAAGTTGGCGCATGGATTGCCCGGCCTGCTCGTCTACATCCTCAGCTTCGTTTTCATCGCGATCTACTGGAACAACCATCACCATCTGCTCCGCGCGACCAACCGGATCAGTGGCGGCGTGATGTGGGCGAACATGTTCTTGCTGTTCTGGCTATCCCTGATCCCGGTATGCACCGAGTGGCTGCGCGGGTCGTACTCGGAGCCGCTGCCCGCGGCCACCTACGGCGTGGTAGCACTCGCTTGCGGGTTGGCCTACACCGTGCTGGTTCGCGCGATCATCCGCGCCAACGGCACTGACTCGGTGGTGGCCAGGGCCATCGCTTCCGACATCAAGGGATACGCGTCACTCGTGCTGTATGCCTCCGGCGTCGCCCTCGCGTTCCTGAGCCCGTGGATCTCCTATGGGCTCTACCTCGCGGTCTCAGTGATGTGGTTCATCCCGGACCGACGGTTCACGCGAGTGAACGCCGACCCGCCCGCCTAGAGCGAACGGGGAGTCGTCTCGAGACGCCCACTCCGCAGAAGCGCGATGCTCGTAGGCTTCCCGCGTGGATGACCTGTGCTTCCTCCCGGCGGTTACCCTTGCCCGCCGCCTTCACGAGGGTGATGTCTCCGCGCGCGAGGTCCTCGCGGCGCACCTGGCGCAAATAGAGGCGACGAACCCGGCCGTGAACGCGATCGTAACGCTCGCGACGGAACGGGCCGAGGCGGCTGCAGCCGAAGCCGACGAGCGCTTCGCACGAAACGAGCCACTCGGCTCGTTGCACGGGCTGCCGATCGCCCACAAAGATCTCGCCCTCACGGCCGGCCTGCGGACGACCTTCGGCTCGCCGATCTTTGCCGACTTCGTGCCCACGCAAGACGACCTCTTCGTGGACCGTATCCGCGCGGCGGGCGCGATCGTGGTGGGCAAGACCAACACGCCCGAGTTAGGTGCGGGGTCTCAGACCTTCAATCCGGTCTTCGGGCCCACGCGGAACCCCTACGACCTGGCGCGAACCGCGGGCGGTTCCTCGGGCGGTGCCGCAGCCGCACTCGCATCGGGGATGGTGCCGATCGCCGACGGCAGCGACCTCGGGGGCTCGCTGCGCAATCCGGCGAGCTTCTGCAACGTGGTGGGGTTCCGCCCCTCCCCCGGGCGCGTGCCGTCGTGGCCGTCCCTAAACAGCAGGGAACGCCTGGCGGTCGACGGCCCGATGGGGCGCACGGTGCAGGACGCCGCCCTGCTCCTGTCGGTCATGGCCGGACCCGACCCGCGCGTGCCGATCTCCCTGCCGGACCCGGGAGACGGGTTCGCCCCTCCGCTCGACGCCGACGTCGCGACGCCGCTGGTGGCCTGGGCGCCCAGTTGCGGGGGCGCGATGCCGGTGGACGCGGAGGTCGCCTTCGCGGTGGATGCGGCGAGGGACGCCTTCGCATCGATCGGATGCCGCACGCAGGAGGCCTTCCCAGATCTGGACGGCGCGCGCGAGGTCTTCTTCACGATGCGCGCGCACGCGTTCGCATCCAACCTCGGACCGTTACTGGACGAACATCGCGACCACATGAAAGCAACCGTCGTCTGGAACATCGAGGAGGGCCGCAAGCTCACGGGCACCGACCTCGGGGCGGCCGAGCGCCGTTGGACCACTCTCACCGAGCGGGTGGCGGTGTTCTTCACCACGTATGACTTCCTGGTGATGCCGGTGTCACAGGTCGCGCCGTTCGGCGTGCACTTGGAATTCCCCACCGAGGTCGACGGCACCCCCATGGCCACTTACCTGGACTGGATGGAGTCATGCTGGAGCATCACGGTCACCGAGCACCCCGCGATCTCCGTGCCGTGCGGCTTCACGGACGACGGGCTGCCGATCGGCGTGCAGATCGTGGGAAGGCGGGGCGACGATCTTGGGGTCCTGCGACTCGCCTACGCCTATGAGCAAGCCACCCAGGTCAGTCTTCGGCGGCCGCCTCAGTAGGTGGTCATGATCGCGACCACGGTGTCCTTCAAGGCGGGCCGGGCGGCCGAGCTGATCGTGATCGGGCACCGATAGGTCACGCCTTCGGCGGTGGTGGGCGCCACGATGTTGAGCGTGAAGACCACGTTCTTCTTAGTGGACGTCGGAGGGAACGAGAACCTCGCCGTCCCGTTCTTGAACTTCTTGGTGATGTTGACCGCCTGCCAGTTCGGCCTGGTCTGCTTGCCCAGCAAGACCGCGTTGATCACGAAGCGCGGGGTTCCCTTACACCCCTGTACCAGAAGCGAGTCACCGCGGGCGCCGTCGTTCTGGACCACGATCCAGAAGCGAACGCCCTCGCCGTCCTCCATGCGCACGGCGACCTTCTGCTTGAAGCCCGTGGTGTTGTAGACGTCGTTGCCGCGCCAGGGGTGCGGAGGCGGCGGGCCGATCACGCACCCGGTGCTGAGCCCGCAGAGCTTGATCCAGGCGTCGGGACGATAGGAACGCGCGAAGTGCGCCGTGACCGCGAGCGCGGTGTCCATCGTCACGCTGCACGCGGCCGCCCCCGAGCAGACCGCGCCGCTCCAACCCATGAACGTCGATGAGGATCCGGCCACGGCGGTGAGGCTCGCCACGGTGCTCGGCGCGAACGCGAAGGAGCACGTGGCGCCACAGTCGATGCCGGCTGGCGCGCTCGTGACCGTGCCGCCGCCCGTGCCCAACTTCGTGACGGACAACGTGACATCACTGCCGGCAGCGGCCGAGGGCAGCGCGAGCACCGACAGGCACATCGTGAGCACGACCAACGAAGGAGCCAACCGGCGGGGCATGGCAGGGGTATCGGCAGCGAGAGAGTACCCGCTGAACCGTCAGTCCTCGTCAGGCCGTCGCAGGCGTTTCGTCCGTGCGCGCCGCTTCTTGTCCGCCAGCCTTCGTTCCACCGACCCGCGGCTCGCGCGCGTGGGCCGGCGCCGGGGTGGTGGCGGTGCGATCGCGGCGGCGAGCACGCCTGCGAGCCGCTCGCGCGCCGCCTCGCGGTTCCGAAGCTGCGACCTGTGCTCGGAGGCGGTCACGGTGAGCACACCGTTGACGAGCCGGTTCCCGAGCCGCTCGATCGCCCGGGCGCGCAGCACGGGCCCGAGCGCCGTGGTGGTGGTCAGATCGAGGCTCAACTCCACCCGCGAATCGGCGGTGTTCACCGATTGCCCGCCGGGGCCCGAGGAGCGACTGAATCGCCACTGCAGCTCCCCCTGGGGCACCTGCACGGAGCGCGTCACGGGTAGCGGACCGACCATCGCGTCAAGTATGCGGGCTCGAGTACGGGAGCGAGATCAGATGGCATCGATCAGCTCGTTGCTTGCTCACGTGAGCGAGATCAGCAGGTCCGCGAGCAATCCGGGCATCGTGAGCATCGGCCAATGCCCGCCGGAGATCTCGATCGGGTCGATGCCGCCGAGTCGCCGCTGGGCCGCCCAACGACTCCATGCCGGGGACACGGCCCGGTCCTCGCGTGCGATGACGGTAGTGGTCGGAACCTCGGGCATCCGCGGCAGAGGTTCGAAAGCCTCCCAGGCGGTTGCCGAGCACTGCCGCCGGGCGCGCGCCTCCGCCCACGCCGCCGTCTCGGCGTCCAGGTCGGCATACATCGTGTCGCGCATCGAGCCCCGAGGCCAGGCCGTGCACCGGTCGGCGTCTTCGATCACGAGGCGGTAGATCCCGTGCTCGTCGAAGCGGGGCTCGTCGGCCGCACCCCAGGAACCCAGCGTGCCAGGGATCACACCGCACAGATGCACCAATCTTCGAGGCCGCCGTCGCTGGGCCACGAATGTGGCGGTGCACGACCCGAGCGAGTGACCCACGAGCACGACGTCTTCGGCATCCGCGAGCGCATCGATCACAGTGTCGGCCTGGTCTTGGAACGTCGTGCCCGGCTGATCGAAGCCGAGGGTGGGGGCGACGACCCCATGGCCGCGATCCTTCAGCACGGGCGTCAGCCGCTCCCAGCACCATGCGCCGTGCCACGCGCCGTGCACCAGTCCGAACGTGATCATCGGCCGAGGGTAATGCACGGTCATAGAACGAGCGCACGACTAGGCTGGTGGTGATGGACGACTACCCTCAATGCCCCTGCCGCGGGTATCGCGAGTGCCCCATGTGCCACGACCTGCGCCCGTGCGGGCACTTCGGGCGGAGCCGGTGGTGCCCCCCCTGCGTGCGCTTGCGCCGGCAAGGCTTGCGGCCCACCGTCAAGAGGCAGGGACCGATGCCTGCCGGCCGCACCTGCGCCGGAGAGGCGTGCGGGACCCGGCTGAGCGTCTACAACGAGGGCGACCTATGCTCGTTGTGCGCGCGTGGGCTCCGGCTCGAGCCGGTCACGAGGGAACGGTAGAGATGGAGCGACGCGCGATCGGATCGAGCGGCTTCGATGTCGCGGCGATCGGGCTCGGGTGCATGCCGATGAGCTGGGCGTACCTGGGCGATGCGGCCGAGGCGGAGTCCGTCCGCGTGATCCATCGGGCACTCGAGCTGGGCGTCGACTTCTTCGACACGTCCGACGTGTACGGGCCGTTCCTCAACGAGGAGCTGGTGGGCCGTGCGCTGGTCGGCCGCCGCGACGAGGCCGTAGTGGCCACCAAGGTGGGACTCGTGGTGGGCCCCGACGGGGGCTATCCCTTGATACGCGCAGGACATCCCGATCGCATCCGGGCAGAGATCGACGGCTCGCTCGCACGCCTGCGTACCGACGTCATCGACCTGTACTACCTGCATCGCGTCGATCCCGAGGTGCCGCTCGAGGACTCGTGGGCCGCGATGGCGGAGCTGGTGGCGGCGGGTAAGGTGCGAGCGCTGGGTCTGTCCGAGGTAACCGTGGACGAGCTCGAGCGTGCCCGTGGGGTTCATCCCGTGGCGGCCGTCCAATCCGAGCTGTCGCTGTGGAGCCGCGAACGGCTGGACGACGTGCTTCCCTGGTGCGCCGCCAACAACGTGGCGTTCGTCCCGTTCGCACCGCTGGGTCGAGGGTTCCTCACCGGCACCATCACGACCTCCGCGTTCGACGAGGGAGACTTCCGTTCTCGTCTACCTCGCTTCACCTCCGAGGAGGTCGCGGCGAATCAGGCGATCGTGGAGACCGTGCGCGCGGTGGCCGATCGTCACGGTGCGGCGCCCGCGCAGGTGGCGATCGCATGGCTGCTCGCCCTGGGTCCTCACGTGGTCCCGATCCCTGGCACGAAGCGCGTGCGCTACCTGGAAGAGAACGTGGGCGCCGCATCGGTGAGGCTGACGCACGATGACCTCACCGAGCTGGACGCGATGCCGGCGCCGGCGGCCCCTCGCTACTGAGCGCGACTGGATTGACGGCTTCGTATCGATCCGCACGACACGACGTCACACGGCGGCGGTATCGTCGCAGGATGGCCAAGCTCAGCGCACGTGAGCGCGCGCAGCTCCCTGACCGGGCGTTCGCCTACCTGGATGCCGAGGGTAGGCGACGACTGCCGATCAACGACGAGGCGCACGTGCGAAATGCGCTCGCGCGCTTCGACCGGGTGCCCTTTCCCGACGACGCCTCGCGCGATCGGGCCCGCAAGCGGCTCCTGAACGCGGCCAAGAAGTACGGCATCGTGCCCGTGGGGTTCATGACGGGCCAGCTGCGCTCCGAACGAAGCGCGCGATCGGGCGACTTCTCCACGCTGCCCTCGGGCTCCGTGACGTTCCTGCTCACCGACATCGAGGGCTCCACCGGCCTGCTCCGCGACCTGGGCGAGGACTACGCGGCCCTGCTGCGCGACGTACGTGGCATCATCCGCGCCGCGGTGCGCCGCGGCGGCGGCCACAAGGTCGACGCGACCGGCGACGAGTACCTCGCGGTGTTCGAACGTGCGGCCTCCGCCGTGCAGGCGGCCGTGCACCTGCAACACATGCTGGGCGAGAGGACATGGCCGGGGGGGGTCGACGTGCGGGTGCGCACCGGTATCCACAGCGGCCGCCCCACCCTCACCGATACGGGCTACGTGGGTCTATCGGTGCACACCGTCGCCCGGGTCTGCGCGATGGCCCATGGCGGGCAGATCGTGCTGAGCGGCAGGACCAAGGCAGCGATGGACCCGGCGATGCCCGCCGACATGCGGTTGCGGAGCCTGGGCCGGCACCGCCTGGTCGGGCTTCCCCAGCCCGAGCCCCTTTTTCAGGTCCACGCCAAGGGGTTGCGCACCCGCTTCCCTCCCTTGCGAACCACTCCCTAGCGCGATCAAGCTTGGCTGGAGAACGGATCCGAAGAATGGTGTCCTCGCCGTAAGCTGGATGCTCGATGCGAATTCGCCAAGAAGGAAGGGGATCGCCGTGCCGGATCCGAACGACTGGAACGCAAGCGTGATCGAGGAGTTCCGCGCGAACGCGGGCGAGGTGGGTGGACCCTTCGAAGGAGCCCCGTTGCTGCTGCTCAGCACCACAGGCGCGAAGTCGGGTCGGACCCGCATCAACCCGTTGATGTACCTGCCAGATGGCGACCGCTTCGTGGTGATCGCCTCCAAGGGCGGCGCGCCCACCGATCCCGACTGGTTCTTCAACGTGACGGCCAACCCCGAGGCATCGATCGAGGTGGGCACGGAGACCATCCCGGTGCGCGCCGTGGTTGCAGAGGGCGCCGAACGGGACAGGCTCTACGACGAGCAGGCCTCGCGCTATCCCCAGTTCCGCGAGTACCAGGACGGAACGGACCGCTTGATACCGGTCGTGGTCTTGGAACCGGCCAGCTGACCCACGGCTCGCGGCGGACTAGTCGCCGCTATTACTGTGCTCGCCGCTATTACTGTGCTCGCCGCTCTTGCCGTGCTCGCCGCTCTTGCCGTGCTCGCCGCTGTTGCCGTGCTCGCCGCTGTTAGCGTGCTCGGATCCATGGGCGGCATTCCGCTCGGCCTTGGCGGCATCCCGAGCCGCCTTCTTCTCCGCCTTGTCGGCGTCGCGCGCCTCGTGCTCGGCTTGGTTCATCGCGAGATGCTCGAGCGCGTTGAGGAGCCCCGGAGCCTGTGGGTTCTTGACGCAGTTCGCCAATAGGTGGGCGATGGCGTTGTCCAGCCCGCGGAGCTTCTGCGGGGCCGGATCGGTGGAAGTGTCGTCGGTGCCCGGCGCAGGCACTTCGATCCCGGCCGCCGTCCCGCACGCCTCGACCCGGGCGGGATCAACCGCGGGCGGCGCGGTCGAGCCGTCGTCAGCCGCGCCGGTGTCATCCCCTTCGTCGGTACCTTGGTCCCCCTGGTCGTCGCAGTTCTCCCCCTGGTCGTCGCCCTGATCCGCTCCAGTTGCTCCAGTTGCTCCGGTCGCTCCAGTCGCTCCAGTCGCTCCGGTCGCTCCAGTCGCTCCAGTTGCTCCGTCGGCTTCGGGCGACGGACTGCAGGACGCACTGGCTGGAGTCGCGGCCTCGTCGTGCGAGATGAGCGGCCGTGTTGCAGCCAGACTCACTGAGGCGACAAGCCCGACCGCGAGCACGGACATGATGATCGTGAGGATCCTGCGTGAAGGCTTCATGCCGCTCTATCGGCACGAAGGTAACTAGTCCTTGAGGACTACTGAACGCGTCGACACCAGGCGCCGGGTATCGTCGCTCGGTGAACCACGTCATCGAGCGAGCGCAGGCGATCGCCGACGAGGTCCTGTTCCCGGCCGCGCTCGCCACCGACACCAGCGCCATGGTCCCGGTGACCTCGCTCGACCTGCTCGCGCGCGAAAGGCTCTACGGCATCGCCGGGCCCGAGGAGGCGGGCGGCCTCGCGCTCGACCCCATCACCACGCAAGCGGTGGTGGAGGCGCTGGCTTCCGGGTGCCTCGCCACGACCTTCGTGTGGATCCAGCATCACAACCCTGTGCGAGCGGTAGCGCGGTCGCAAACGCCTGGCCTGCGCGAGTCGTGGCTTGCCCCGTTGTGCCGGGGCGTGCGTCGGGCCGGTATCGCGCGGGCCGGCGAACGCCCAGGGCCACCGATGCTCAGTGCCCGGGCCACGGCGGACGGGCTCGTGCTCGACGGCGAAGCTCCGTGGGTGACCGGATGGGGACTGGTAGACGAGGTGCTGGTGGCCGCGCGCGCAGGCGATGATATCGTGCGCGTCCTGATGGACGCCGTTGAGGCCGACACGCTCGCCGTCGAACGGCTGCACCTGGTGGGCGCCGACGCGAGCAGCACCGTGACGCTCCGGTTCACGGGTCACGAGGTCCCGGCCGAACGCATCGTCGAGACCGTCCCGCTCGCCGAGGTGATCGCGCACGATGCCGCCACGCTGCGCACGAACGGGTCGCTCGCACTCGGAGTGACGACACGGTGCTGCCGCCTGCTCGGGCCCGGACCACTCGACGACGACCTCGTCTCGGCGCGCAGCGACCTCGACACAGCTACTTCCGAAACCATGGCGGACGCGCGCGCCCAGGCAGCCCAGCTCGCCTTGCGGGCCGCCGCAGCGCTCACCGTTCACGGCGGCGGCAAGGGGATCTTGAAGGAGCATCACGCCCAGAGGCTCGCGCGCGAAGCCCTGTTCCTGCTCGTCTTCGGGACTCGGCCCGCCATCCGTGCGGACCTCCTGCGCCGGCTCGGGGCCTGACGGTGCCGGACGCTTCAGCGGGCAGGGGCCGGGGCCGATGCCCGTAGACGTGAAGCGCCTCCGTCGTCTCCTTGCCCTCGTGGCAGCCCTGGCCGCATTCTCCGCCGGGGTGGCGGTTCCAGGGCATGCCGTGAGCCGCGACGGAGGTGACGGATACGCCGGCGTCTCAGGGGAAGCCGACCGCAGCCCCGCCGGGGCCAAGGCATCCCGGGCTTCGGTGGGCATCACGACCCCGGGCATCGATGTCTCGCACTGGCAGGACGCGATCGATTGGACCAAGGTCGCGGAGGCGGGGAAGCGCTTCGCGTTCATGAAGGCCACCGACGGCGCGGACTACGTCGACCCGACCTACGTCGCCAACCGAGCGGCTGCTCGCGCGAACGGCTTGATGGTCGGGGCGTACCACTTCTCCAGGCCGGACGCTTCCAAGGGCGATGCCCGGGCCGAGGCGCGGTTCTTCGTGAGGGTGGCCGACCCCAAACCAGGGGACCTCCTGCCGGTGCTCGACATCGAGACGAGCCGGGGTCTCAACCAGGCCGGCGTCACGAAATGGATCACCACTTGGGTCGCCGAGGTCCGCCGCCTGACCGGCGTGATCCCGATGGTGTACACGAGCCCGTATGGCTGGCAGACGCGGACGGGCGATACGCGCGTGGTCGCGCGCGAGGGCGCACCGCTCTGGGTTGCGCACTGGGGCGTCTCCTCACCCACGCTGCCCGCGGGCGACTGGGACGGGCACGGCTGGATCGTCTGGCAGCACACCAGCTCGGGCAAGGTCCCGGGCATCGTGGGCCGCGTCGACCTGGATCGGCTCGCGGGCACGGCGCTCGGGCGCATCATCGTCCGCCGGCTCTCGATCACGGTAGGCGGCGATGCCGGCCGTGTGACCAGCCGGCCCACCGGCCTCGGCTGTGCCACCACGTGCGAGCACAACGTCGACCCCGACGCCACGGTGACGCTGACCGCCGTGCCCGACGCAGGCGCGTACTTCGTTCGTTGGACCGGGGACTGCTCGGGTACGGCCACCACCTGCACCGTGCGCATGGGCGGGGCAAGGACGGCGGGTGCCCGCTTCGTCACCGACATCACGCCGCCGACGGCGACCCTCTCGGGACCCCGCGGCTTCAATGGACCGGTCCTGATCACGCTCGACGAGGACGTGCACCGCGTGACGCCCTCGAACGTAGTGCTGCGCACCCAGTCGGGCGCGCGCGTGACGGCGCACCGGACCTGCCGAACGGGCGCGGGGGCGACGGTCCCCTGCACGGGCACATCCGTTCGCTCCGTGGCGCTCACGCCCGCATCGCCGTTCGTGCCGGGGCGCGGCTATCGGGTGACGTTGGACCCGGCCGGCGCCGCACCCGTCCGGGACCGGGTCGGCAACCCCGCCGCTACCGCCGTGTTCGCGTTCCGTGGCGCCTCGGGCGTCCAGCAGGACCACGCTCCGGTGATCAAGAAACCGGCCGGCGCATGGAAGACGGTCGACTCTAAGGAAGCCTCGGGCGGCACCTTCGTGGTGTCGGGTCTCGCCGGGGCGTCGGCAAGCATGGCGTTCTTCGGCACGGGCGTGGACTGGTCCATGGTGACCGGCCCGAACCGAGGGCTCGCGCGCATGTACGTCGACGGCGTGCTCACGCGCACGATCGATCTGTACGCCCCGATCCGCACCTTCGGTGTCGCGCGCCGGATCGAGGGGCTGACGAGCGGCACCCACGCGCTGCGGATCGTGGTCCTGGGCCGGCATCGGAACGGGTCCGCGGGCTCGTTCGTCGCGATCGACCGCTTCGACGTCCTCCCATAGCCGCCCGCACGCTCATCCCAGCAGGTAGTGCCGGCTGAGGGGCACGCTCGCGACCGGCTCGACCGCCAGCACCCTGCCGTCCAGCGACACCGTTCCGTCCGCTGGATCGACCTCGATCTGCGGGACGGTTCGGTTGCGCAGCATCGAGGACCGCGTCACCGCTCGCGTGCCGGCGACGGCCGAGAACCGGCGACGGCTCCCCAGGCGCTCGGCGACACCGGCGTCCATCGCCGCCTGTGAGACGAACGTGGTGGATAGCGTGCGGGCGGCCTCCCCCATCGCCCCCCAGTGCGGCCCGTAGCGGAGCGGTTCGGTGAACTCGATGGAGGCGTTGCCTTCGCCGATCGCGCCCCACGCGGCGTGGCCGGCCTTGAGGATCAGCAGGGGTTTCACCCCGAAGTGCGTCGGCGACCACAGGACGATGTCGGCGAGGCGGCCGGGCTGGAGCGAACCCACCTCGGCATCGATCCCATGGGTCCGCGCGGGCTCGATCGTGTATTTGGCGAGGTAGCAGAGCACACGCTCGTTGTCGTCCTCGACGACTCCATCGGCCCGATCGGCACCATCGGCCCATGACTTCATCACGTGCGCGAGCTGCCAGGTCCGGCGCACGGTCTCCCCGATCCTGCCCATCCCCTGCGAGTCGCTGTTGACGATGGAGATCGCGCCCATCTCGTGCAGCGGGCCTTCGGCCGCCATCGTGGCTTCGTGGATCCGCTCGCCCGCCGCCGCCACGTCCTCCGGCACATCGGCCGACCCCCCGTGCACCGCCAGGATCATCTCGAGATGCTCGGCGGCCGTAGCGCGTCCATAGGGGATCGTGGGGGTGGTGGAAGAGCAGATCACGTTGGGCTCGCGCACCAGTCCGATCACGTCGGGGAGGTGCCCACCCCCGGTTCCCTCGACGTGGTATGCGTGCACCGACCGGCCGGCGATCGCCGCCACGGTGTCCTCGAGTTCCGCCGACTCGTTGAGCCCATCGGTATGCACGCACACAGCCACGTCGTGCGCGTCCGCGAGCGTGAGCGTCGCGTCGATGATCTCTGGGTAGGCGCCCCAGTCCTCGTGGATCTTCAAGCCGCAAGCGCCGACCTCGATCAGGTGCTCCACCGGATCGCGCACGTCCGTTCGGGCGCTCGCCTGCAGACCGAGGTTGACCGGAAGATGCTCGAACGCGCGGTAGGTCTTGTCCATCATGTACGGCGGCTCCTCGAAGCCGGCGGTGATGAGCGTGGTGACGCCGGCCGACAGCGCCGCCGGAACCAACCTCGGCGTGATCGCATGCACATGGCTGTCGACCGCGCCCGCGGTGGCGATCAGCCCGTAGGCGTTGACGGGCAGCGTGTTCGGTCCGATCACGAGGTCGACGCCGCTGGTGATGTCCGGGTTGCCGGCGCGGCCGATGCCCACGATCCGACCGTCCTTGACCCCGATGCTGCTCTTGCGAACGCCCAAGACCGGGTCGATCAAGGTCACCCCTGCGATCACCATGTCGAGCTCGCTATCGCCGCTCACGGAGTCCTGCTGGGCTTGGCGTGAACGCCAGTTCTTCGCGAATCCCCACATCGGCTCGTCCCCGTAGCCGGCGTCGTCGGCCTCGATGCGCACGCGGAGGTCGGTGTCGCCAAGTCGCACGAAGTCGCCGGTGGTGGGACCGTACCGGCGGGCATACTCCTGGCGGCTCAGGTTCATCGTGAGGCTCCCCCGCTGGGGCCGCCATGACCGCCGTAGGCCACGAGCGTGACATCTTTCGTTTCCCCGGGTGCCCACGCGATGGAGGCACCCGCGGGGATGTCCAGTCGGAACCCACGCGCAGCTTCGCGGTCGAATCGCAGACGCGTGTTCACGCGCCAGAAGGGGTAGTGCGAGGACACGCGGATCGGGCGCGTCGAGGTGCTCGTCACGGTGAGCGACCTGCGCTCGCGCCCTTCTGCAAGGGCGATCAGGTCGTTCATCCCCATGGCGCCCGCAGCACGACCAGCCTGGCGCCCTCGTCCATCAGGACCTCCAGTCGGATCTCCGTCACCAGAGCGGCGACCCCGTCCAGGAGCTGCGCCGGGCGCAGGGCCGCGCGTCCCGCGTCGAGGATCTTCTCGTAGCTCGCGCCCGATCGCGCCGACAGGTGCATCTCGTCGCACGTGAGGGCCACGGCCTCCGGCGCGTTGAGCGCAAGCCCGTGCGCAAGCGCTCGCCGCGCCAGCTCGGCCGCGGTGAAGATCCTGAGGCGGTCCTCTTCCGTCGGACTCATGTACATGGCTGGTTGGGGAGTCTACGTGGCAAGCACTCGCGGGAGCCGACTGCAGGGCGCGGCCCGTGCTGCCGATAGGTAAGGATGCGAGCACGACCCGTCCCCACCCGCTCCCTCGTCGTCCTGATGACGCTGGCGTGCTCGCTCTTGCTCGCGGCACCCTCCCAGGTCGTACAGGCGGTGACGCCAAGCGGTCCCGCGGTCGAGCGGGTCGATGCCTGGATCTCCACGAAGGGGAGCTCGCGCATCGGGGTGGGCATCGTCAACGCCGACGGCACGAACCAAACGCTCTCAAGGGGCATGAAGCCCGGGCACAGGCGCTTGTTCCGGGTGGGGATGGTTCACCGCGGATCCTCGAACGGCAGGGTCCTGGTTCGCGGATGCCCGGGCGCCACCGGCATCCTCGTCACCTACCGCCTGCCGAACGGGACCGATATCACCACCGGCGTGACCGGCGGCGGGTACACGTTCCGGGGCGTCGGAGACGGCGCCACGGTGCGGGTGTTGGTGACCGTCGCACTCGGGCGCCATCCCGCGGTGCACACGATCAACTGCGGCGTGATCGGCTCGACCCGCGACCGGCTGGACACGGTCGTGGCGCGCATCGTCGTGCGCTGAGCTCGGTGGGCCCGCCGGGCGATCCGGGAACCTCGCCGTGCTCGCTTCCACCTCGAGCGGCGGCGACATGGTGGTCGGGAACCTCAAGGTCTCCTGAGGCCCGTCCAGGACGGCCCTGACCGATCAGTCGGGCTCGATCGCGCCGCACACCTCGGTACCCTCGGCGAAGTAGTACACGTCGAACGGCTGCACGAAGTCGAGGAGATCCGACGGCATGTAGCACACATGCACGGGCACGACCTCCTGACGGGGACCACAGAAGCTCGGCCACACGATGCCGGGGTTCAGGTAGATGAAGCCCTTGACGCGCCCGTCGGTATCGGCCGTGTAAGCGCGCGGATCCGGTGCGGCGTCGGCCCCGATCGTCTTCGTCTTCGGCAGCGGCGTGAACGTCGAGGATCGGTAGCACTGGAAGGTCTCGCGAACGGTGCCACTTCCCGTATAGGCGTAGTTCTGCCCGGGATCCAACCCCCGCTCAACGAACGTGACGAGCAAGCTGTCACCGGCGGTGACGGCCTGCACCCGGCGGAACTCCTGGGCAACGACAGCTTCAGTCGTCACCGAACGCAGGCCCGACACCGTGAAGGATTGCGTCGGGGGCGCCACGTCGAACGAGACCGAGACGGCGGTCGCGGACGCGATCGCGGCTACCGTGCAGGTCGAGGAGCCGTCGCCGTTCACGACGACGCTGCCACATGGACCACTCCACGACCCAACGAGCGAACCGGCCGCGGGGGCTGCCGCGAGCGCCACCGACGTCCCTCGCACGAACGTTGACGTGCACGTTCCGCTCTGGCCGGTTCCGCAGCCGATGCCCGATGGATCGCTCGTCACCGTGCCCGATCCGCCTCCACCGATCGTCACGGCGAGGGCGTCGCGGGGCGAGACGATCGGCAGCGGTGTCGCGCTTGCCCCGCCATTGGGGGCGGTCCCGAGCTGCAGGCCCGCGTATACACCGGCGAGCAATCCGTAGTGGTCGTATCGCCCGGCATCGATCGACCCCGGGGTGATGCCAGCGCCAACCTCCACGGTGTACACACGCTGCGCGCTGGAGTCGCTGCCCTCGTCGAAGGTGACGATCACGGTCACGTCGGGATCTGCGAGCAGCACCGGCACCACATGGGCGAGCCAGTTGTCACCCGTCCGCACAGAGTTATCGCCGGCGACCGGCCCGAAGTACGCGGGGCACGGACCCGTCGTGGCATAGGTGTGCATGTTGCTGCACTGGTTGGGGACGATGTAGGTGAAGGCGGGCAGCCCCGTAAGCTGCGCATCCGACGTCAGCGGCACGTCGTTGGTCACGCAACTCTCGTTCCCCTTGTACATGTACGCGGGGTCGTGGCCGCGCGTATACAGCTGCACCGTGCTTCCCGGTACCTTGGCCTGGGTCTGCAGCCCGCAGGTACCGGCCATGGATTCCTCGAATTCCTTCCACGGCATCGAGCGTTGATCGAGCGTCCGGAAAACGTTCGCCGGCAGAGGCGACACCTTGGCGGTCACCCCGGCCGTCATCGCACGATAGTCCCGCGGACTCCCACTGATCTGGGCGTGGTAATCCGTGAATAGGCGACCCTGACCGATCAGCGCGTTCATGTACGGGGCCGATGTGCTCCCCACGATCTTGGTATAGGCCTTGTTCTCGAACACGATCACGACGATCTTGGGGACAGCCGCTTCGGCCAAGGCCGCCGGGGCCACCGCGGCCATCATCGCCAGCACACATACACAGATCCGCGCACCCTTCATAACTTCCTCCCGCATCCGCCCTAGGTCGGTTAGGGTAGCGCGTACAGTAAACACAGACGCATCGGTAAGGCAAGCCCTGCAACGGATCGTGAGAGTTGAAAGACCGCGTCGCGAGGTTGATCCGGCCCGCTCAAGGCCGGACCCCCGCCACCACGTAGACGTCGTTGCGGTTGGCGCCCGACATCAACGCGTCGGGGATCCCGTCGCCGTTCACGTCCCCCAGGCCCACGGCGTCGAAGCCCACGTTGTCGTAGGGCTTGGTGTTGGTGAGCGTGCGCAGGACCGCTCCGGTCGCCCCGGAGAAGATCTCAACCTTGCCGGCCCTAGGGGCGCCGTCGTTGGAAAGGTAGGAACCCACGATGAGATCGGTAACGCCGTCTCCGTCTACGTCGCCCGCCTCGCGGCCCGGTCCGAGTCCCTGACCACGGCCCGAACCCACCATCTCGAGGATAGGTGTGCCGTCGGCACCCGACAGGAGGTAGCCACGCCCGGTGTTGCCGCCGTGCGTCCTGTCGGAGTAGTCCGCGGCGTACACGTCGGGCGTGCCGTCGCGGTCGAGGTCACCCACTCCCGCCACGAAGAACGTACCGAAGTCGACACCCGTGATCGCGGCGTTAGTGACCCAGAGCCGGGCGCCGGTCCTGCCGGAGAAGACCGAGACCTGGCCACGCTGGCCCGGTCCCGCGTCGCGAGCCCCCACGATGAGGTCGCGCACGCCGTCTCCGTTCACGTCGTCGGTACCGTCGGTGCCCACCCCGAAACGGTCGGCCGCGGTGCCGCGGAGGACCCGCATCCGGTGTCCGTCGGCGCCGGAGAAGATCGCGACCTGCCCGGCGTCGATGGCCGCGTGATCGTCGCCTGGCGCTCCCACCATGACGTCATCGTGTCCGTCGTGGTTGAGGTCACCGGCGCCCGCCACCGCGTAGCCGAAGCGATCGCCTTCGGCGTGACCCGCGAAGTGCAGGAGGCGCTCGCCGGTGACGCCCGAGTACACCGAGGCCCACCCGCGCCCGCTCACGCCCGGCGCTCCCGCGAGCACGTCGTGCACGCCGTCACCGTCGACGTCCCCCGCGTCGGCGATGGCCCACCCGGCCTGATCGCCCGCCCGACCGGAGAATCGGAACAGCCGCTCACCGGTCGCCCCCGAGTACACGAATGTCGCACCGCGCTGGTTCCGAAGGAACGGCGCCCCGGAGATGAAGTCCCCCACCCCGTCGCCACTCACGTCCGCGAGCTCGCTCACTGCCCACCCGAAATACACACGCCCCGCGGGGATCGTGACGTGGACGAGCACCGTCGCCGGTTCAACGAACTGACCGAACGCGAGCCCCGCAGGGGCCGCCGGGCCCGCCAGCCAGAGACCGGCGGCGAGCGAGGTGGCGAGTACGGCAACGGTGGATCGGCGGCGCATGGCACCCTCCTTGGGTCGACGCGTGGACGGGCTGCGAAGCCCGGAACGTCATCGACGCTAGGGAGTGGTCAAGCCCGCCGCTTCCAGGAACTTGCCCGTTTGGCCCCTCACGGCTGAAGGCGTTATGCCGAAGGCATCGCGGAACGAGCCGGTGAAGTGTCCGTGGCTCGCGAAGCCGTGATCGAGGGCGATCGCGGCGAGGTCCTCACCGTCGTCCATACGCAGGAGCGCGCCGCGGAGCCGGATCTGGGTGAGGTAGGCGTGCACCGTCGAGCCCGTGCGCTCTTTGAAGATGCGCGAGAGGTGGTACGCGGATCGGTGCACGTGGGCGGCCACGTCGTCGAGCAGCACGCGTTCGGCGGCGTGCACCGCAAGATACGCCTTGGCCGCTTCGACGGCCTCGCGATGGTCGCGCTCGGTGCACGAACGTCGCCGCACGCCCGTGCAGGGCAGCAAGCGGCCGAGCACCCTGCGCAGCGCCTCGTAGAAGGACTCGCGCACGAGCCCAGGATCGGGAGCATCGGCATTGCGGAGGTAGCGCACGGCCTGGTGCTGGACCAGATACGCACGGCTGTCGGCAGGGGCCGATGCCGAGGGGAATCGAGGATCGGCGTCGGCGTCGCCGGTCAGCTCGCGCAGGAGCGCCGGCGAGGGGATCACGAAGACGCAGTGGTCGCCTCGCGCGCTCACCAACTCGCGGCGATAGGTCTGGTGGTCCTCGTACAGGACGACGTGGTTGGGATCGGCCACCACGGGGTCGCGCCCCTCCTGCGCTATCAGCACCCCCGTCCGCGGGAAGACCACATGCCGGCCCGGTCCCACCGAGTTCTCCTGCGACCATGCCGGATCATCGGGCAGACAGTGGAACTCGCCCACCACGAGCTCATCGGAAGCGAACAAGGTCCGGCTGAGCGGCATGGAGGCATCGTAGCGCGGTGCCCGGTCAATCGGCCTCGTACTTGAACGAGATGCTCACCCGCGCCCGGTAGTTCGTGACGTGACCGTCTTCGACCGTCACGTCGAACTTGACCACTTCGCCCACGCGCAGGTCTCGCAGCGTCTTCGCGGCGGTCTCCACCGCGTTCTTCGTGGCCTCTTCCCATGACTGCGTGCTGGTGCCGATCACCTCGGTCACCCGGTAGATGCTGTCGCCCATGGCGTCCTCCCTCTGGTCGGTCCGATCCCATAGTCGCGTGTTTCGCGCGCTCGCGCTCGCCACGCTCGCTCCCGCACCCTCTTGTTGTACCCCCAAATCATGACCCTCTTGGTCGTGATCGGCCGATCGCTCACCGTAGTCGGCGGCGTGGCCGCCCTCACCTCTTCAGTCCAGCCCTGGCCCTGCTATGACACGCTTCCGGCGTGGAGTATGAATTCCCGTCTCTTCGCCACCATAGCGACGCAGGTTGTGGCCGGCAGCAGCCGGCCTGCGGGCCGGGCAGGCCCTCCAGTCGCTCGGTGCAACATCTACGAGGCGTTAGGCGTCCTAGCATGCATGAGCGAACTGGGAGCTCAGGAGAATGCTCAGGTGACCGATGCGGGGAACGGGCGCCTGGCCGACCTCTACATCCGCCACGGGGCTGAGGCGATCCGGCTCGCGTACATACTGACCGGCGATCGGCAGCTCGCCGAGGACCTGGTCCAAGACGCGTTCGTCAAGCTGGCCGGGCGCCTGGTTCATCTCAGGGATCCGGACGCATTCGACGCGTACCTCCGCCGCACGGTCGTCAACTTGACCAACTCGTACTTCCGCAGGAAGCGTCTCGAGAGGGCATATCTCAGGCGATCGGCGGCGGAGCCACCGATGTCCGTGAACGCTCCCGACGCCGATCGCCGCGGCGAGCTCTGGAACGACCTTCACCTGCTGCCCGTTCGTCAGCGAACGGCGATCGTGCTCCGCATCTACGAAGACCTCCCTGTGCAACAGGTGGCCGAGATCCTCGGATGCCGTCCTGGAACGGTCAGATCCCTCGTCTCTCGAGGGCTTGCCGAGTTGCGCATCCATGTCAGGAGCGACGATGACGAATGACGATCTGACGATCCTCGAGCGCATGCTGCGGGACAGGGCCGCGGAGGTCTCCTACCTGCAAGAGCCGCCTCCCAAGATGCTCGTGCGGGCGCGGCGGAGGGTCGCTCGCAACGCGCTGTCATCTGTCGCGATAGCCGGGCTCTTCGTCGTCGGTATCCTGGCGGGGATCGGGAGCCTGAGGGCGCTGCCCACCCCGAGTGTGATCCCTGGGGGTCCTACCCCGACGCCGGGTCCGCAGGATCCTTCCTGCATCGCGACGGACTTGCGGGCCACGGCGGCGCTGCAAGGAGCGGCCGGATCGGTCCTCGGGTCGATCGATCTCACCAACCTCGGCGCGACGAGGTGCACCCTCACGGGTAGACCCATGTTGACGCTCTCCAGCTCGGCGGGCCACCTGGTGTCGGTTCAGGTTGTGGGCGTGGCTCCGCAGTGGAACGTGGACGGGGCATCGGCTCCACAGGGCTGGCCGGTCGTCGGCCTCAGCCCCGGGTCCGCAGGCTCGGTCCGCGTCCGGTGGACGAATGCCTGCCCTCAGCTCACGGGCCCCGTCCTTTGGACCGTCGATCTCGGGAATGGGGGCGGGATGTTGGATGTGTCCGGTACCGATGCGACGTATCCACCTCCGTGTAGCGGACCCAGCGAGCCGTCAACGCTCGAGGTCGGACCCTTCGAACCTAGAACCGGTCGGTGAACGGAAGAGGAGCGCCCGGCACAGAACTGTTGGCGAGATGGGTGGTTGCCCTCGTGGGGCCCCACAAGTGGGCCCGGGCACCGAGCAAAGGAGGCAGTCATGACGGACACACACGTCCATGGTCGACGGCGTCGTCGCCGCGATCATCGCGCTTGCGGCCGTACTCGCGGCGTTGGCCTCGCTCCACGCTGCGCCGAGCACTCCCGCAAGCTGCGCACGTGGCCAGCTCGGGGTCCGAGCCAACGGCACGAACGGGGACGCCGGTACCATCCACGGCGCGTGGGTCTTCACGAACCTTTCGGGTACGGCATGCACGCTCTCCGGCTACCCGGACATGCAGCTCTACGGGCGTGCGGGCCGGCGCCTCGGCCACCTTCCTTTCGAGTTACAGCGACGTGGCCTCCGGTTCGAAGCCGTGCCCGATGTCGGCCGTTGCACAGATCACGGCACCGGACGCCGCCGCGTCGCTGTTCATCCCCGCGGAACTCGGGCCATGTCGTGGGGTCGTGAACGTCTCGGCGGTGCGCGCCGGCGTGCATCATGCGTAGCTCGCCGATCGGTCAGGCGCTGAGGATCTCGGGGAGCACCGCGCCGATGCGCCCGCGCAGGATCATGTCCGCGCGATCGTCGTACGGCGTGGAGTCGGCGTTCACGATCACGAGCTTGGCACCGGCGCGCACCGCGACGTCGCAGAGGCTCGCCGCGGGCTGCACCATGAGGGAGGTTCCCACCGCCAGGAAGACGTCGCAGTCAGAAGCGGCCTGCATCGCGGCTTCGAGCACCTCCTGGTCCAAGGATTGGCCGAAGGCGATGGTGGCCGAGCGCTGGATGCCGCCGCACCCCGGGCACGGTGGATCCGTCTCGCCCTCGCGCACCCGATCGAGCTGGGACTGCATGGTCGTCTCGTGTCCGCAGACCAGGCAGCGGCAGCGATGGATCGTCCCGTGCAACTCCAGCACCAGGTCCTGACTCGAGCCCGCCGCCTGATGAAGGGCATCGATGTTCTGCGTAATCAGGGCGCGGAGCTTGCCGGTGCGCTCAAGCTCGACGAGCGCGAGGTGGCCCGGACCGGGGACGGCGTCCCACGCGGGATGGTCCATCCGCTCCTGCCATGCCTTCACGCGGAGGGCCGGGTCGGCGAGGTAGGCGTTGATGTCCACGAGCCGCTGCGCCGCCGGGTTCTTCGTCCAGACGCCGTTGGGCCCACGATAATCGGGGATGCCGGAGTCGGTGCTGATCCCCGCGCCGGTGAGGACGGTGACGCGGTCAGCCGCTGCGATCGTCGCCGCAACCCGCTCGGTAGCCAACGACATCATGGCCGAGAAGTATCTCAGTCCCCGAACGGGGCCACGATCGGGACGCGCGGAGCCAAGGAGACCTGGTTCACCGGTGGACCGTCACGCTGCCTTTGACCACGTCATTGAGGGTGCCGTCGCCTTGGGACGTGGTGAGGACACGCCAGGACCTCGTCGCCCCGATCTTGGCTCTTCGGTGGACCCCTATGACCAGCCGGATCCTCATCGAAGCTCCGGGAGCCAGGGTCTTCGAGTAGGTGCCGGCGAGCACAGCTTTGGTGATGTCCGTGTTCCCGGAGAGTAGTGGACCGCGAACCCTCGCATCGCTACGATCGACCTCCCAAGCATCAAGAGCCGCCCAGATCCCCCGGGCCCGGCAACCTGGGGCGGACACCCAAGGTGCCTCTCCGACGGAGGATGCGGCCGCGTCGCGGCAACCAATCGTCCGGGTGATCCCCGTGACTGCGTGACGAACCGTGCGTTCGCCACGCGCGGCGCCTCGGCCAGTCCTTCCCGCGAGAGTCGATCGACACCCCAAGGTGAGGACGACCAACGTCCAAGCTGCTTCAGACGCACTCGCTACTCTCAACGATGAGGAGGCTTCGTGTACACTTGGCTCATGGCGAAGAGCACACCAGCCGCGCAACCAGATAGCGTCGAGGTCGGCGTCCGCGCGTTGCGGGCTGACCTCAGCCGGTGGCTCGAGGTGGCCCGCGAGCGCGATGTGGTGATCACCGAACGCGGCCGCCCGGTCGCACGCATCGTGGCGATCGGTGAGCGCCCCGGCCTCGAGCGACTGATCGCGGAGGGCAGCGTGGTCATGCCGGAACGCGCCGCCACGCGCCTCGACACATCGTCCCTCGTACCGTCGCGCGCTTCGGTCTCGGACCTGATAGCCGACCAGCGTCGTTGATCACCTACCTCGATACCTCGGCCATCGTGAAGACGGTGATCGAGGAAGCAGGGTCCGACGTCGCGATAGAGGTATGGAACGCGGCCGACACACGGGTCACCAGCATGATCACGTACGCGGAGGCGCGGGCCGCGCTCGCCGCCGCTCGTCGCGACCGACGCTTGACCGGCCCCCGCGGTGCTGAAGCCCGAACGCGTTTGGATCATCGCTGGGCGGAGCTCGCGCGAAGCGAGGTCACCAACGAGATCGTCCGCCTAGCCGGCGATCTGGCCGAGCGCGAGGCCTTGCGCGGCTACGACGCCGTGCACCTCGCGACCGCGCTCAGGATCGGCGCGGCCGACGACATCGTAGTGGTGACCTGGGACAGACCCCTGAGCAGCGCGGCGCTGAGGCACGGCGCCGCGGTCGCACCACGGATCCCGTGATCCGCGGTGACGCAGTATCCCGGAACGGCATGCGTCGTGTTACTTGTCGGTGTTGGTCCACCCCGACGAGCTCGAGCTGCTGCCCTTGGCCTTCTTCGCGGCGCGCTTCTCCTTCAACGTCTTGCTCGCCGCCGTCTTCGAACTCTTCGCGCCACCCTTGTCCTTGCCCGCCATGACGTACCCCTTCCATCGGTGAGCGTGTCCTCACTCTGACACACCCTCGTCTCATGCACTCGATACTGTGCGCCCATGACAGCCGCCGAGACCCCGCTCGCGCACCTCCAACGGATGCTAGGGCCCGACGCCACCTTCCGTCCCGGGCAGCTCGAGGCGATCGAAGAGGTCGCCGATCGACGAGGCCGCGTCCTGCTCGTTCAGCGCACAGGCTGGGGCAAGTCCGCGGTCTACTTCATCGCGACCAAGGTGCTGCGTGAGCAGGGCGCTGGCCCGACGCTGCTCGTCTCGCCCCTGCTCGCGCTCATGCGGAACCAGATCGAGATGGCCACGCGCCTGGGCGTGCGCGCCGAGTCGATCAACAGCACGAATCCCGACGACTTCGAGCCGATCGTGCAGCGGCTGAGCGATGACGAGATCGACCTGCTGCTCGTTTCCCCCGAACGGTTCGCGAACGAACGCTTCCGTAGCGAGATGCTCGCGGTGATCGCGCGCAAGGTCGGCCTGCTGGTCGTGGACGAGGCGCATTGCATCAGCGACTGGGGCCACGACTTCCGGCCCGACTATCGGCGCATCGTGCGCGTGCTCGAGGCGCTGCCCAGCGGCGTTCCCGTGCTCTGCACCACCGCCACCGCGAACGACCGTGTCATCGCCGACATCACCGATCAGCTCGGCGAGCAGCTGCAGACCTCCCGCGGCTCGCTCGATCGCGAGAGCCTCGCGCTCGCCGCCGCCGGCGTGCCGAGCCAGGCCGAGCGGCTCGCCTGGCTCGCGCAGACGCTGCCCGGGCTCAAGGGTTCGGGCATCGTGTACGTGCTCACGGTCGCCGACAGCACGCGCGTCGCCTCGTTCCTGCGCACGCAGAGCATCGACGCCGAGGCCTACAGCGGCGAGACCGACAACGACGATCGCATGCGGCTCGAGCAGTCGCTGCTCGCCAACGAGATCAAGGTCCTCGTCGCCACCTCGGCGCTCGGCATGGGGTTCGACAAGCCCGACCTCGGCTTCGTGATCCACTACCAGTCGCCGGGGTCGCCCATCGCCTACTACCAACAGGTGGGGCGCGCGGGACGGGCGCTCGCGCATGCGCCGGCGATCCTGCTGCGCGGCGCCGAGGACCGCGACATCCAGGACTACTTCATCAACACGGCCTTCCCGCCCCAGGCGCAGGCCGAGCACGTCGTGGCGCTGCTCGCTGAACGCGGCGAGCCCATGTCGGTCGCCGCGATCGAGGCCGAGGTGAACGTGCGTCGAGGACGGCTCACGTCGATGCTCAAGATCCTCGAGGTCGACGGCGCCCTGCAGCGCGAGGGCTCCAAGTACCTGCGGACGCTCGCCCCGTGGCGGTACCCGGCCGAGCGCGTGGAGCACATCACCCAGCTCCGCCGGCACGAGCAGCACGCGATGCGCGAGTTCGCCGAGACCACCGGCTGCCTGATGGAGTTCCTGCGCCGCGAGCTCGACGACCCCGCCGCGGCGCCTTGCGGCCGCTGCATGAACTGTCTGAGTGAACCGCTTCGGGTCGAGGTCGACGAACGGGTCCGTCTCGCCGCGCTCGAGCATCTCCGTGGTTCGGAGCTACTGATCGAGCCTCGCCTGCAGTGGCCCTCGAGCCTCGCCGAGCCCAAGGGCCGGATCGCCGAGGACGAGCGGGTCGAATCCGGCCGCGCCCTCTCCGTCTCCAACGACGGGGGGTGGGGGCGCCTGGTGCACCAGGGCAAACACGAGGCCGAGCACTTCGCGGACGACCTGGTCGAGGCCGCCGCCGCGCTGATTCGCGACCGGTGGAAACCCTCGGTCTCCTGGGTGACGTGCGTCCCATCCGCGATCCATCCGGCCCTCGTGCCCGACTTCGCGGCGCGGCTCGCCGGCGCCCTCGAGCTGCCGTTTCGCGAACTGATCGAGAAGGTGGCCGAGAACCAGCCGCAGCGGATGATGGAGAACAGCGCGCAACAGTGCCGGAACGTGTGGGATGCCTTCGAGATCGTCGGCGAGCTCTCGGCCGGGCCCGTGCTGCTCGTCGACGACGTTTACGACTCGCGATGGACGCTCACGGTCATCGGGCGCGCCCTTCGCCTGGCGGGAAGCGGGCCGGTGTTCCCGTTCGCACTCGCCAAGGCCGTCAGCTCGTAGCCGGCGCTATCGTGAGCGCGATGGCGACCCGAGGCGACGACTCGCTCGCGACCCTGCTGCTTACGGGCCACCTGACCGAGACGGCGAGTGAGCCGTTCGGTCCTGTCGAGTTCTGGGACCTGGTCGCAACGGTAGGTGAGCCTAGACGGCTCCTGGGGTCAGGGAACCTGGAGGTCGCGGCTACGGTTGGCGATCCTGGTTTAGCCGACCGGATCCTGACCCTCCTGGACGCTGCCACTCAGCTCGCGTTCGCACTCGAGCGCTTCGAGGCCAAGGGGTTCGCAGTGCTCACTCCCTATGACGACGGCTATCCGCAGCGTCTGCGGGAACGGCTCGTCGACCAGGCACCGCCGGTGCTGTTCGCCGCCGGCGCTCCCGGGGTCGACAAGCTCGCGATGGCCGCCGCCTACCGGGCCGGGGGGCGTGTGATCGGCTACCTCGGCGAGCCCCTCCAGCAACGCATCAAGGCTCCGGGAACGAGGCGCGTGATCGCCGAGGGTGCGGTGTGCCTCGCGACGCAGTTCAAGCCGGATGCGGACTCCTCGGCCAGGAGCGCCTTGGCGAGGAACAAGCTCATCTACGCCACCGCGCGCACGACGCTGGCCGTCGCCACCGAGGAAGGCAAGGGCGGCACGTGGGACGGCGCGACCGAGGCGATACGCCACGGCTACGGTCACGTGAGCGTCTGGAGAGGCCAGGGCGAGGGCCGGGGCAACGCGGCGCTCGCCGCGAACGGTGCACGACCGATCGAATCACTCGCCCGACTCCTCCACCCGATCCCAGAGCCGAACAAGCGGTCCGCCGAATGAGTATTCACGCTCCATGCACGCAGCTTCGCGCTGATGCGCTCGCTCAAGATCCGCACGGCCCTCGCCTTCGAGGGCGACTTCTCGGCGGCCGGCATCACCGAGCTGCGCACGTGAGTTCACGCGATACACGTCTCGTGTCGGTTCGTGCTATCCTCGCAGCATGACCTCCAGTAGCCCCCGACTGAACGTGACCCTTGACGACGAGCACGTGGCCAAGCTCTCGCGGCTCGCCGAACGCGTCCACCTTCAGGAGGGAACCTTGGCGCGCTCACTCCTTTCACGCGCGATCGACGAGGCGGATGGTGATCCACGTGACGTGACCCAACTGCTCGAGGGCATCGACGGGGCGTTCGAACGAGCCCAGCGCGGGCTCGAGCAGGCGCGTGCCGGAGATTCGGTCGCGCTCGACGAGCTCTGAGCGGTGGCGAGGGTCGAGCTGAGCCACACGGCAGTCGAGGACCTCGACCGCTTGATCCGGTCCCACACCCTCCCTCACGACACGCGCGAGCGGCTCAAGCGCACCCTGCATCCCTTGGCGCGGTTCCCGATGCTGGGCGCCGAGCTCGAAGGAAGATGGTCCGACTTCCGGTTCGTCCTTGGCCCGTGGCGTTGGATGGTCCTCGTGTACGTCTATCTGGAAGATGACGACCGGGTTCTCGTCGTCACGATCCAGGACGGGCGATCGTCCAGTTTCGCCAGCTGATCTTTCATCAGCGGGAAGACGAGTCGATCGCAGGCGGGGCTTGGATCGTGACCGGGCATTCCCCTTGGGTCGTCATCGCCGACTCTCTCTTCGCGGCTTCGCGGATCGGTCCAAGGATGGTCGCCTCCTCGCTCCTCCGCAAGTCGACGCAAGCGGGCACATACTAGTCTGTAACGGACTAGTGGCAAGAAACGTTCGATCCTTGATCGATGAAGGCGCTCGCGCTCCCGAGGGTCGAGCGGAACCGGAAGTCGTAGCTCGTGGGGTGCAGGGTGAGTTCGAGGACGCCGAACTCGCTGCTCTGGCCCTTGAGGAAGGTGATGGGCTTGGTCTGGGGGCCGCCGAAATCGTTCAGGTTGCGGCCCCCTGTGCCCGCGATAGACTGGGTGATGCCTCGCTTGGGGTCGTACACGCCGGATGAGTTCATCGGGAGCCAGCGGCTGTAGTTGTGGTTGTGCCCATTGAGCACCATGTCTGCGCCACCCGCGTATAGCAGGTCCCAGAACGGCGCCGTGCGCAGGAACTCGAAGTCCTGAGTCCAGTTCGCGTTCTGGTACTTCAACCAGTCGAACCTGGGGTGGTGCCAGTACGCGAGCGTGCACGCAGTCGTGTGGGCCGCCAGATCTGCCTTCAGCCACTCGTACTGCGGATCCCCGGGCCCGCACCCCACGACCGCCGGACAGATCGCCGAGTTCAGGGCGATGAGGTGCCACGCGCCGATGTCGTAGGAGTAGTAGCCGCTGGGACCGTGACCGAGGCGCCGAAGTAGCGGTAGTACCCCGCGCCATCGGGCGTCCCGTACTCGTGGTTGCCCGGCACCGGCTCGGTGATCGGCAGGAGCGAGCCGAAGTACACGTCGTAGTTCTCGATGAAGTCCTTGTAGCGGCCGTACTCGTACTGGTCGTCGCCGAGCGCGAGGAACTCGTGTAGTCGCCCTTTGCGACGAGCGCGGCGACATCGTCGTAACGGCAGGCTTGGTGATTGTTGGCCGGCGGGTTCTTGCACGCGATGTCGCCCGCGGCGGCGATGACGGGGTCGGCGCCGGAGCGGACCGGCGCGCGCGGGATCGATCCGACGGGCCGACGGAGCGGCCAGCGCGAGGGCTACGAGCGCGAGGGCGGAGACGATCGGGACGAGACGGCGGCCCATGGGGGGCCTCCTTCGGATGATCGCCCTGATGCGGTCAGTGGGGAGGACGATACCGGGCCTGCAGCCCGGCGAGAAGGAGATCGAGCCCGAACGCGAACTGCTCGTCGGGATCGCAGTCAGCCAGATGCGGCAACGCAGCCGCCACGCACGGGAGCTGACCGCCGGCCAGCACCCGCATCATCTCTTCAGGAGAAGGAGCGTCCTTGTGCATCGTGCCGCCACCCAACATGCGGCCGCTCTCCATCATCACGAAGCCCATGATGTAACCGCCCATGACGTTGAACACCTGGACGGCCTCCCGCTCGCTCATCCCGGCGCGGCCGATCGTGCGGAGGGCGAACTCCATCGGCAGGAGCGCCCCGAGATCGGTCATGGGCTTCTGGCGTTCCGCGAACAAGCCCAGCACGTTCGGGTGACTCTTCAAGACCATGCGCCACTCCGAGGCGCCCTGACGCGCGGTCTCGACCCAGTCGCCCTCCTCCTCGGGGAACCGGAAGCCGGCCATCACCCGGGCGCACACCCCGTCGAGGAGGTCCTCCTTGTCGGCGACGTGGTTGTAAAGGGACATCGCCTCGACCCCGACCTCGCGAGCCACGCGGCGCATCGTCACCGCATCGATGCCCTCGGCGTCCATGATCTGCAAGGCGGCATCGATGACGCGATCCCGAGTGAGCCGTTCGCGCGGAGGAACGATAGTCTCGGGCTTCGGGGACATATTCACCATCCGTCGGTTGACAACCTTACGATGTATGTCTAAGGTCCGTACATCGTAAGCGTACAACGTATGTCAACGTGGGCCGGCGAGGCCGGCAGAGAAGGGGGGAACCCGGGGTGAGGATCAATCCTGAGTCGATCGCACGGGCGAGCAGCCGGCACCCATGGAGGACGGTCGGGACCTGGGCGGTGATCTTGGTGGCAGCGTTCGTCGCCCTGAGCACGCTGCTCAGCCCGGCGCTCACGAACGACTTCGACTTCACGAACAACCCGGAGGCGATCCGAGCGCAGAAGCTCCTCGAGCAGGAGCAGCTCGAGCAAGACGTGTCGCCGGAGACGTTCGTGATGGTCGGCGGGTCGAGCGCGGTCTCGGACCCCGCGTTCGCGGAGCAGGTGAACGCCGCGCTCGATGACCTCCGCGGTCTCGACCCCAACGTCGTGCTCAGCGTGCCGTCGGCGTTCCCGCTCGCCGACAAGGACGCCGCGGATCCGCAGGTCGCCGCGCTCGGTCCGATCCCCTCGGACGACGGCACCGCGGTGCTGTTCACCACGATCCTGGTGAGCGACACCGACCAGACGGCGTCCATCGTCGAGGATCTCAATGCGATCCGCGATCGGTACACCACCGGTGAGACGCAGCTCTACATGCTCGGGGAGCCGACCTCCACAGACGACTTCAAGAAGATCTCGGAGGAGGACTTCCAGAAGGGCGACGCCATCGGGATCCTCGTCGCGATGATCGTGCTGCTGATCGTGTTCGGGTCGCTCCTCGCCGGCGTGACCCCGATCGTCTTGGGCGTCTTCGCGATCTTCACCGCGCTGGGCATGGTCGGCCTCATCGGCACCTTCTGGCGATTCAGCTTCTTCGTGCCGAACCTGATCTCGATGATGGGGTTGGCGGTTGGCATCGATTACTCCTTGTTCATCGTGTCGCGGTACCGCGAGGAGCGCGCTCGAGGTCGAGACAACCTCGAGGCGATCGGGAAGTCGGGTGCGACCGCGAACCGCGCGGTGTTCTTCAGCGGGATCACCGTCGTGCTCGCCCTCGCGGGCATGTTGCTGGTGCCGACGACGATCTTCCGCGGGCTCGCGGGTGGCGCGATCCTCGTGGTGCTGATCTCGATCGCGCTGTCGATGACCCTGCTGCCCGCGCTCATGGCGCTGTTCGCCGATCACCTCGTGAAGCCGGGGTTCATCTTCGGGCGGGGACGCACGCTGGAGCACGGGCGCGCTGGCGGGTTCTGGGACCGGGCGTCGCGTGCGGTGATGGCTCGACCGGTCCTGTGGTTGGTTCTCACGGCCACGTTCATGCTCGCGCTGTCGATCCCATACTGGGCGCAGTCCCACCCGGATGGCAACGGGCGCGGGATCAGGACGGGCTTCTCCGGTATCGCCACGATCCCGGACGGGATCCAGACGAAGGACGCGTTCGATGCCCTGATCGCGAAGTTCCCGGGCAGCGGGGGTGGGCAGGCGAGCGCCGACGTCGTGATCCCGGGTTCGAGCTCGGACGCGACCGTGCAGGAGAACATCCAAACGCTGGAGGCGGCCGTCGCGACCGATCCCTCGTTCAGCGAGCCGCTGCCACCGCAGTCGAGTGCGGACGGAAGCGTCACGCTCGTGCGGTTCCCGATGGCGGGCGAGGCGGCCGATGCCTCGAACGAGGTCGCTGTGGCGGCGATCACCAACATGCGCGACACGTACGTGCCGCAGGCGTTCGGTGAGGATTCCGGCGTGCTGGTCGGCGGCGACACGGCCGTCGTCAAGGACTTCTTCGACATCTCCGACTACTACACGCCGATCATCATCCTGCTCGTGCTCGCGCTCTCGTTCATGCTGTTGACGGTCGTCTTCCGGTCGGTCGTCGTGCCGGCGAAGGCCATCGTGATGAACCTGCTCTCGGTGGGCGCGGCGTACGGGCTGATCGTCCTGATCTTCCAGAAGGGCGGCCCGTCGTGGACCGGCTGGATCGCGGATCACCTCGGCTTCATCCGCGTCGATGCGATCGAGTCGTGGCTGCCGCTGTTCCTGTTCTCGATCTTGTTCGGGCTATCCATGGACTACCAGGTGTTCTTGCTCACCCGGATCCGGGAGGAGTACGACAAGACCGGGGACAACTCCGAGGCCGTGGCCTACGGCCTTCGGACCACGGGTGGGATCATCACGGGCGCTGCGGTGATCATGGTCGCCGTGTTCGCGGCATTCGCGAGTGGACGGATCGCCGGCCTCGAGCAGATGGGATTCGGCTTGGCGGTGGCGGTGTTCCTGGACGCCACGGTCGTGCGGTCGATCCTGGTTCCGTCGGCGATGAAGCTGCTCGGCGACCGCAACTGGTACCTGCCGAAGTGGCTCGAGTGGTTGCCGAAGGTCGATGTCGAGGGCCATGGGCCGACCGTTGTAGTGCCGGACACGGCCGCCGAGCTGATCGAGGCCGGCGAATCGCAGTAACAGCCGAGCGCGATCCGTTCGGTCGCGTAGGAGGAGGGGGCGCCCGTGCCCCCTCCTCCTCCGTTCGAGGTATGGTCGCGGCGTTGGTCGCCGGAGGAGGGCCTGCCTTGGACCCATGGTCGTTCGACCCCGTTGGACGTTTCGAAGAACACACCTTCGTGAGCGCGGCGTTGCGTGACAACGCGCTCCGCGATCCCCATGAACGGCCGCTCTGGATCTACCTGCCGCCCGGGTACGACGACGATCCCGACGCGAGGTTCCCGTCCGTCTACGTGATCCAAGGCCTCACCGGCCAGCTCGATATGTGGCGGAACCGGACGCCGTTCCGCAAGAACTTCCCGGAGCTCGCAGACGACATGTTCGCGGCGGGCCATGCGCCGCCGGTGGTCGTCGTGTGGGTGGATTGCTGGACCTCGCTCGGCGGGAGCCAGTTCCTGGACTCGCCCGGGACTGGCAACTACCTCACCTACCTCTGCGAGGAGATCGTGCCCTTCGTCGACAAGCGGTATCGGACCGTGGCCGATCGGGATCATCGCGGTATCCAAGGCAAGTCCAGCGGCGGCTATGGCGCGATGGTCGTGCCGATGCTTCGACCGGAGCTCTGGGGCGGGCTCGCGACCCACGCCGGCGACGCGCTGTTCGAGGCCTGCTACCTGCCCGAGTTCCGCGAGACCGCGCGGGTCCTGCGCGACGACTACGAGGGATCGTATGAGAACTTCTGGAAAGAGTTCCGAAGCCGGCCGGCCATGTCCAAGGAGAGCGACGGCACCCTGCTCAACGACTGGTGCATGGCCGCGTGCTACTCGGCCGATCCCGACGGCATGGTTCGGTTGCCGTTCGATCCCGCGACCGGGGCGCTGATCCCCGACGTATGGGAGCGTTGGCTCGAGCTCGACCCCGTCCGCATGGTGGCGGGACACGCAGACGATCTCCGCTCGATGCGGGCGATCTACATCGATGCCGGCAAGAAGGACCAGTGGTTCCTGGATCTGGGTGCCGAGGCCTTCCGCCGTGAGCTCGAACGCATCGGCGTGACCGACGTGTTCTTCGAGCTGTTCGATGCCACGCACATGGGTATCGAATACCGTTATCCGCTCAGCCTGCGGTATCTCGCGGAACGCCTCTCGGCCTGAGGCACCGCGACGTCGATACGCTTGGTGGCGCAAGGGGCCCCGTTGGTCGCTCCGCCCGTCAGGGGACACGGTCGTCGAGCCGACGCTCCATGAGCTCATAGAGCTTGAGCGTCGTGCGCAGGCCCCGCACGGTCGTCTCGGAGTAGGAGGGGTGCGAGCTCAGCCGCACCATCGTCGTCCTCGCAATCGTCCTGAGCGGCGCCGACCAGTAGATGACGTGCGGCCCCGCCTTCATCGACTCGATCCCGCGCTTCGGCGTCACCGAGTCTCCGATCGCCTTCGGGCTAAGGGCATCCGTGAGGAAGATGACGTTGTGACGCATCGACCGGTCCGCCGCGTCCCAGTCCCTTGGAACCCCACGGACGATGGCCCCCATCTCGGCGACATCACGGACAACCACCCGAGCCTCGTATCCGAATGCATCCGAGAGACCGCGCTCGATCGAGGGCGCGGCGCGGGCGGTCTTGCCCCGACGCGATCCGACGACGAAATTGCCACTCTGGATGTAGGTGACCGGGTCGTCGTAGCCCATGTCGTGGAACGCGTCTTGTAGGTTGCGCATCGCGATCAGGCGCTTGCCACCGACGTTGATGCCGCGGAGAAGTACCACCCAGGTGTCCACCGCCCGAATGCTAGCCGGGGCACGACCCGCTCCCTGAATCCCCCTGGCTCGCATGGCCTGAGCCCTTGGCGATTGCGGGAGCGAGAGCCGGGTAGAGCGCAGGTATGCGGTACACGCTTGAGGACGGCCCGCGTCACGTGCTCGACGAAGCAGCGACCGAGCTCCCGGGCCACTACCAGGCGACCTTCTCCACGTCGCAGGATGAGCGGTTCGAGCGCTTCCTCACCGACAAGGGCTACGCAGAGCTGCTGCGGCTGGTCGACGCAGGACAGCGATCGTTCACGCTAGACGAGCTCGAGTGGCTGAGCACGCCTCCCGTGATCGCAGACCTGCTCGCGACGATGCAGTCCGAAAGCGGAGAAGGGGCGTGAAGCCCGGGCGGAGCGTCCTGATTTCGTGAGGGACGCTCCCTCATCGAAGGTAGGCCAAGACCACCCGGACGGGTCATGCGCTCGGCGGTCTCTGCGACCGAAGACTCCATAGACCGCCGAACTTGAAGGGGATCGACATGGCCGGAGTCTTGGTGATCGACGACGAACAGGACATCCAACTGCTCTGTCGGCTGAACATGGCCCGGGAAGGGTTGGCCATCCGCGAAGCAACGTGCGGTGCCGACGGCCTCGAGATGGCGGCGCAGGACATCCCCGAGGTCGTGGTGCTCGACATCATGATGCCCGAGATGGACGGGTTCGAGGTCCTGCGAAGGCTGAAGGATGACGCGCGAACCTGTGACGTCCCCGTGGTCATGCTGACTGCGAGAACGTCAGAGGAGGATCGACGGCGGAGCCGAGAACTGGGAGCAGCGTTGTTCGTGACGAAGCCGTTCGCCCCCGACGAGCTGGCCAAGAGCGTGGACGCGCTGATCGGCGAGACCCGCGGGCCGTAGCCCGACCGGTCATCACGGGGCGTCGTGCTAGATTCACTCTTCGTGAAGCGTGTCATCGTTGGTCTCGCGCTCGGCTACCTGGCGTTGGCAGTGATCACCCGTGTGAGGGAGGCGGCCGGCGCCTACACATGTGGCTGCGACCCTGATTGCTGGTGCAAGAAGCCCGGGCTCAGCCTCTTCAGGTGGGTCTTCCCTCGCAGACACAGGAACCGCGGCCTGGCCGAGTGGAAGCGTGGCTTCATCGATTAGTTGCTTCGCTCGATAGGGTCACCGCTTGCTGGTCCCGGAGAGGGATCGCCCTCGCATCCGTCCCGAGCCAGACGCGATGGTGGGATCGCGGGGCAGCCGGACCCGGAACGAGGCCCCGCCTCCTTCGCGATCTTCCACCCACGCCTCGCCGCCATGCAGGGACGTGAATCGAGCAACGAGCGAGAGGCCGATGCCCGCCCCCGGCGACGATGTCTCGTCGGATCCCCTTTGGAATGGCTCGAAGATCGCGGCTCTCAGATGCGACGGCACTCCGGCTCCTTCGTCCTCGATGTTGATCTGCACCCAGTCGGGGTTCGAGATCAACTCGACCCAGATGGTGGAATCGTCCGGAGTGTGCTTGGCCGCGTTCACGAGAAGGTTCTCGACGATCCGCTCGACCTTCGCCGGATCGATCGATGCCTCGGCGACGTCCGCATGCACCACGACTTCCCGTCCCGAGAGGAAGTCCGCCTCGGTAACCACCCGACGGACCAGCTCCGCGACGTCGGCGGGCTCCAGGCTGGCCTCCACGACTCCACGTTTCAGGCGTTCGAGATCCAAGAGGTTCGAGAGCAGCCGATCCAGCTTGCGAGCATTGGCCGCGAGCCGTCCCGTGAGCTCACCCTGGACCTCGGCGGGCAGGTCCAGGTCTGTCCGATCGAGCGTCAGCGCGAGGCCGAGAACCGCCGCAAGGGGGGTACGGAGATCGTGCGATACGGCCTGCAGGAACGTGTCTTTCATCTCGTCCAGTACGCGGAGCCGTTCCGCCACTTCCCGCTCGCTATCGAGCGCAGCCTCGACTTCGGCCTCCGCTCGTTTGCGATCGGTGATGTCACGAACGTAGCCGGTGTACAGGTTCGCATCAGGTACGTCCACGCGCGTGATCGCGAGCTCGACGGGGAACTCCGACCCGTCCGCCCGCATCGCCATGGCCTCGATCCGCTTGCCCAGGATCGGGGCGGTGCCGGTCGCGAGGTATCGAGCGAGTCCTCGGCGGTGGTCTTCCCGGAAGCGTGGGGGGATGATGAGCTCGGCGAGCTCCCGACCGACCGCTTGTTCCTTCGTGTATCCGAACGTTCTCGCGGCGGCCGGACTGAACTCTTCGACGATGCCTCGTCCGTCGATGACGATGATCCCGTCGAGGGCGGACTCCAGGATCGCGCTCTTCCGGGCTTCGCTCTCTCGGGCCATCGAGGCAGACTCGCGTTCGAGACCGAAGAGGCGGGCGTTCTCGAGGGCAACGGCGGAGTGAGATGCGAGCACCTCCAGGAGCAGCATGTCGTCTTCGTCGAACCGGTCGATCCCCAGCTTGGACAAGACGAGCACCCCGATGAGATGTCGCCCGCTGGCGAGCGGGACGGCCAGTATCGACTCGTCGAGTTCGGCGGTACCGGGGATCAGCACGGCATAGGCATCATGTGTCGCATCGGGTGAGTAGTAGGACTCGAGCGTTTCGGCTACGTGACCGGTGAGACCTTCGCCGACCCGCGTGGTTAGGGTGGCTGCGGTTTCTTCTCTGTACTCGGTCAGCTCTCCCCGGAACGCGACCGGGTAGAGCGTCTCGGCGTCAGGTTGTAGCAAGAAGACCCGGCAGCTGTGATACTCGATCAGCGTCCGAAGCTCGGCCGTGATTGCTTCGGCGATCGGTTCGATCTCCTTCAGCCCGTTTAGCCTCGCCGCCAGGCTGTGCAGCATGTTGAGCTGGGCGACCGACCGGATCGGCTCGCCATCTTCAGATCGCCTCGCACCCGTGATCACCGCAGCATCACTGCCTCAGCATCGGTTGTGGTTGCCGCCGACTTCAGTCCGAGTAGATGGCCTCATGAAGGTAGGCTGGGTGCCTGGTGAGCGCACTGACGCGGCGGCGAGCTTCGAGAGAGGGCAGATGGAGATCGACCAGGTGGGAGCGCCCAGCGGTGCACGGCATGAGGTTGCGCCCACGGCCCGGGCGCGCGTCGCCGTCTTGCTCGCCGCCGGGCGATCGGAACGACTCGAACGGATCACCGGTGGTGGCTCGAAGGCGCTCAACCGGCTCGCGGGCATCAGTCTCGTTGAACGCGCCATCCGCTCGCTCCTGGGTTCAGGGATCGAGGAAGTGCTCGTGGTCGTGGGCTATCACGCCGGTCCGGTCGCGGCGGTGGTCGGCGACATCGCTCCGGGGCGCGTGAGGACCGTTCTCGCCGAGGACTGGGAGCGGGGCAACGGTGCATCCCTGGCCGCGGCGGCCCTGCACGTCGAGGACGAGGGGCTGTTCGTCGTCATGATGGCGGACCATGTGTTCGGTGACGGCGGCCTGTGGGGATTGCTCCAGAGCGACGAGCCCGCGGTGCTCGTCGATCCGGATCCCTCAGCCGAGGTACGCGGGGAGGGAACCCGCGTACGCATCGAGGAGGGTGACGCGGTCGCGTTCGGCAAAGCATTGGACGAACCAGCCGTCGACTGTGGCGTGTTCGTGTTGTCAGCGGAGATATTCGAATGCCAGCGCCTCGCCGCACTCGAGGGCGACGCCACGCTCGCCGGAGCAGTGACACTGTTCGCGGAGCAGCGGCCGCTGCGGGCGCGGGTGGTGCCGAGAGGGACATGGTGGCATGACATCGACACACCCGAGAACCTCGTCCAAGCGCGGCGTCTCCTGCGATGGTCCCTCCCGAAAGACGGCGACGGGCCCGTCTCGCGATTCCTGAACCGGCCCTTGTCGACACGGTTCTCGCTCTGGATCTCCCCGGCTCGCCTGTCCCCTGACCTGTTGTCCTGGATCGCGTTCCTGTTCGGGATCGTGGCGGCGGCGTCCCTCGCAGCCGGTCTGGGCATCACAGGTGGCATCCTGGCCCAGGTCACGTCGGTGCTGGACGGGATGGACGGCGAGGCGGCCCGGCTGCAGATGCGCGCGAGGCCCCAGGGGGCACTTCTCGACGGTGTCTTGGATCGGGTTACCGACGCGGCGATCCTCGGCGGCCTCGGCCTCTGGACGCTCCACACCATGCCGGCTGCGTCGGCGAGCGTTCTGCTCGTCACCCTGGCGGCGGTGTTCGGCTCGGTGATGTCGATGGCCTCGAAGGACCGCATCATCGCGCACGGCCTGCCGGCTGCCGACGAGCGCACGCTCTCCTGGCTGCTTGGCGGACGCGACGGGCGGATGCTGCTGGTGGCGATCCTCTCGATCCCTCTCGATCGCCGGCCTGCCGCTTGCGGCGCTGGCTGCGGTTGCCGCGACGTCGTTCCTGACGCTGGTCCTTCGGGTCGCGTCCGTGTACCGCCGGCCCCGTTGAGCCACTCGTCGGTCGCATTCACGTTGGACGTGTACGACGTCGAGGCGCTCTACTTCCGCGGCACCGTGTACGTCGATCTCGCGGAAACCTTGCAGGCGCTCGGTCGCGGCAACGGGACGCGCGAGGCAGCGAAACAACGCTCGAGCTGTTCGAACGCAAGGGGAGCCTCGTGAGTACAGCTCGTATGCGGGCGTTCCTCTTGGACTAGAGACACCACCTGCCGCTAGCGCTGGGGTGGCCAGGTGATGAGCGGCCTTCCGATCTCCCAGTGGTGGCCGAAGGGGTCCTCGATCCGCCCCAGGCGCCAACCATGCTCTTCGCCTACCCGGTGGATCTCCGTGGCCCCGGCCGCTATGGCCCGCTCGACCAGGGACGCAGGATCCTCAACGATCAGCAGCATCCGCACCGTTGCTCCCCCCAATGACTCAGGGCTGAAGTTGCGGTTCAGTGGCGACTCGTCGGAGACCCAGAAGGAAGCGTTCTCTATCGAGAGCTGGGCGACCAGGTCCTCGTCATCATCTGTGCCGCCCACCCGGTAGTCCTCGACGGCCCCGAACGCGGCCTTGTAGAACTCCACAGCAGCGCGACCGTGCCTCACCGAGAGTTGTGGCAGGATGCTCGTCTGCTGGTCGCCATCCCGATGACCCGGTACGTCCAAAGGTAACGTCCTTTCCCGAGACAGAGGCCGGTCGGGAATAGCCAGCCAACCCGAGCATACTGGCAGACGCTAGGCTGCTCGAATGGATGCGCGCGAAGCGGCGAACCGGTGGCGCGACGCGTGGCTTCGAAGTTGGCCCGTCCGGGATGCTCAAGCGATCACGGCCACATATGCTCCCGAGCACGTCTACCGCTCACATCCCCTCCGCGATCCCGAGGGGGGCGGGGTTCTGGGCTTCGTGACCCGGGCCTTCGCGGACGAGGAGCCGGGCACTGAATGCTGGTTCGGCGAACCGATCGTCGACGGCGACCGCGCCGCCATGCAGTACTGGGCGATCCTGAACGAGGTCGGGAGCGGCACGCAGACACTCTCGGGCGTGAGCGTCCTGCGGTTCCGCGCCGACGGCCTGGTCGTCGAGCACACCGACTATTGGGCGATGCAGCCTGGGCGCCTCGAACTCCCGTCGGGGTGGGCTCATCCCGCGTGAGGATCGATGTGCGCGTCGAACCGCCCATCGTGCTTGCTCGATGCAGCCCAGGCCGCGGAGCCGCTCCATCCCGTTGGCTCCGTGTCCGTATGGTTGCTCCTCGACCGTTTCCGTCTCGATCACGACTTGCTCACGCCAGGACGACACCCACGAGCACGAGACGACACAGTGAGCTTGCCCAGGTCTCGTGGACACCGATCTGTCAGACAGCAGCGACGGGTCGGTCACCGTCGCCACGGTGTCGATGACCCCCGCCCCGTTGTCGCTGTTGCGGCGGACCTGGCCCTGGCCCGGGAATCTGGCTTGGGCGAGTCTCTGGCATCGTCCGAGGCAAGCGAGTGAGGCCCCCCCGCATGCTCAAGGCGCGAACAACGCCCTCGTTCCACATCAGATGCTGGGCTCGTGATCGCCACCGGCCACGTTGGACGGGTGGCCGGGAACCAGGTGCCCGTGTGTAGCGCACGCCATGCCTCGCCTCGGTATCTCCGAGCGAGGGCCAGGATCACGGCAGCTGAGGTGAGATTGCTAGCTTGGAGAGTAGAGCACGGGGTCCCGGCGATGCAGAGCAAGCGCGCCGATGAGCAGACCTCCGGCAAGCCACATCGCCGGCCGCTAGCGAGATTGCGATCCCGATGAGGCCAAGGATTTCGAACACGTCTGTCTTCTGCAGCTGGTCGCTCGTTCAACAGACTACGTCGGATGATGCGGATCTCACCCGGAGGGATTCACCACCTCGGTCTTCCTTGCGACGATGGCGGCGAGGACTTCCTGCTTCTCCCGGTCCGGCACATTGAAGTGATCGAGCGCGTTGGCGATCTCGACTCCCACCTCGTCGAACTCCTCGGAGGTGATATGGAGGTCCTTATGGGCATCCCCCATCTCCTTGCCAGTGTATCGAAAGGGTCCGCCGGTCACTTCACAGATCCAGAGTGTCCGCATGAACTTCAGGCCTGGCAGCTGACCCGTGCCGTTCCATTCCTTGAGCGCGGGGTTCACATTGAGTTTCGGATTCGTCACGATCTCGTCGCTGAAGCGGTCAACGACCATGGCCACGGCGTTGGCACCCCCGAGCCGTTCGTAAAGGCTTTGCTCCGCCATACTCCACTCCTTTCGCCCAACGTGTCGCACTCAAAGGACTCGCGCGTCATATCGAAGGCTATCCGACACCGCGCGGCAGAGTAAGGCTCACTGCGGAAGTTGAGACAAGAACCGGCGCTTGCGCAGGACGTGGCCGACGGAGCGGCTTGATACGCGCGTGGCAGTCGCAGTGAACGTCTAGGGCTCGCTCAGAGATCCGGTCGACCGTGACCGAAGCATCCGCCATACCGTCTGGGGCGCGATGGGCGCCCCGGTGAAGTGGCCCAAGACGGCGGCTGCCTGACGATACGTGAGTCCAAGGGCCGCGAGCTCGCGTGCGCTCGCGAGAAGAGCTGGAGATGCCTCCGCTTGCCTAAGCTGGAGGCTCCGATCCAGCGGGTGGAAGGTCTTCCCGTCCTTCTTCACCCGATAGCGCCGCAGCCGGACCCGTCCCATGAGCGTGGCCACCCACCGCTGCTCGAGTCTCTGCCGAACCTCTGATGGCCCCTGAAGTATGGCGGCATCGAGGATCCGAGCCAGCTCCTGGTAGAACTCGCGCGCCGCGCGCCGACCTTCATCGGCCATCGCCCGCTCAAGCGCCACGAGGTCTTTCTCGGGGTGATAGTTCAGACGGAGTGTTGCGACGAAGTTCAGCTGCTGGGCTTCCATCAAAACACCCTCCTGGATCGACTCACTCTAAGGCTAGCAGGCTTTAGCCTTAGAACGACTCGGACTCCCGCCATTCCGGACCCTAGAAGCAGGTGCTACCCACCGAGCCTCAGGACTCCCCAAGAGCGGTCGACGTGGCGGCGCGGCACATGGCACCCGCGCCCATCGCCGCCGGCGTCAGACGGGACCCACACGGACGCAGCACTGGCGTGGCTTTGGTTCGAGCGCCACTTGCACCACCTCGAGGGCGTTGTTGCCGAGGCCACTGACGAGGCCGCTCACAAGCTCCCGATTCAAGCGGCAAACAAGGGGTCTGTACTCCTGCGCGAGGGCGTGGAAGGGACAGTTGCGCAGGCTGACAGCGCCGTCCTGATCGCGATATGGCTCGAAGCCGCGGTCGGCGAGCACCTTGTTCGCGGCGACCGCAGTGCGCTCGCGCCCCGGGCGCCGAATCCTCGCTCGTTCGCGCTCGCGCCGGCCGATCTCATGCCCCGCCTCGTAGGCGGCTCGCCGTGCCGACTCCTGCGCGGTTTCACCCGGCGACTGGGTATCGATCGCGCTGAGCAGGATCAGCCCCAACAGATCGTAGTGGCGCTCCGGGATCGTGATCTCGAACTCGCGCTCAGACGTGGCGTAGTACTTGGATGTTCGCCCCGCGCCAGGCCCCCCTCGGCCAGGGGGACGGGCGTAGGAGACATCGAGGAGGCCGTGATCCGCCAGCTTGTCGAGATGGAAGGCCGTGAGCTTCCGCGAGACCCCCACGGCAGCGGCAGCCTCCTCGCGGGTGACCGGCCGGCCCGCACCCCTCACAGACAAGTACAAGCGGCGACGGGTGTCGTCGCCGAGTGCGGCGAGAGCTTCAGCATCACGGTGAAGAAGTACCACAGACGTTCATTCTAATACCAATGCTCTTTGGCTGAACAAATCTGTCGAATCACGGCTCGCCGCGCCGTGCGGACGCGGCTGCACCGACCCCACAGACCTACTCTTCAGCGATACGGCCCGACGCATTGCGTCCTCGATCGCCCGGTGATCACGTTCCGTCTGCTCGGCATACGCAGCGTAGCCGGCGATCACCGCATTTCTGAAACCGCGACCTCACCTCGGCATGTTCAGAGGTGCTCTACCGGGAACCGAGATCTCCGAGGCGCTCAGCCGCAACTGGGCGCAATCGGCTATCCCGCGAAGGTGGCGGCGATCGGTGGATTGCCGCTCGCTGTGGTCACTGCTCCGTCGTCGGACGCGGTGAATTATGGGAGATGCGGACGTGCGCGACGGAAGGCGAGCAGACGAATTCCACGCTCTCGAAGCTGTCTCGGTTGCCGTTGAGATCGTCGAAGAGCCGCTCGCCGCCGCCGAGCAGGATCGGCACGATCACCAGGTGCATCTCGTCGATCAGGCCAGCGCGGAGGTACTGCTGGATGGTGGCGGCGCCGCCGCCGACCCTGACGTCATCTCCGTCAGCAGCGTCGAGCGCCCTCTCGAGGGCCGCCTCGATACCGCCGTCGATGAAGTGGAATGTGGTCCCACCATCCATCGTGATGGGCGGACGCGGGTGATGGGTGAGCACGAACACCGGGTGATGGAACGGCGGGTCGTCTCCCCACCAGCCGGTCCACTGCTCGCTGCCCCATGATCCGCGGATGGGGCCGAACATGTTGCGCCCCATGATGGTGGCACCGATCCCCACCTCGCCCAGGGCGGCGAACTCCTCGTCAAGGTCCTCAGCGCCACCATCCATGCCCTGCATCTGGCGAAAGGTGCGAGTTGCGAACGCCCATCCATGCAGTCCGTCACCACCTATACCGAGTGGGTTGTCGAGGCTCTGGTTCGGTCCCGCCGCGTACCCGTCGATCGAGATCGAGAAGTTGTGCACCCGCACGTTCGGCACCCGAGTCTCCCTGTCGTTGGTCGAAGGATCGACGAGAGCATACCGAAGGGGTCCAGCCGCTCGAGCCCTCTCAAGGCGTTCAAGCGGTAACGGTTGTCGCGGACGCTCGGCCACCCGGGCTCGGCTCCGCGACCCGCTCAGCGGCTTCTCTGGCCATTTCCTCGACGTGGTGGAGCCCGAGCGCGTCGCGCTCACGCTCGACCTCCCGGCTGATCCAGAGAGCGGCAATGTCGAGGTGCTGACCGCCGTCTTCAGGGACCTCGGCAATGGGAAGACGGAAATGACCTTCACCCAGCGAGGGGGGAACCTGCCGGCCGATGAGTACTCGCGCGCGATGCGCGGCTCGCTGATCTTCTTCGAGCGCATTGCCGAGCACCTCGCCGCGAGCCTGAAGACCAGGCACGACACCGATTGATGACGCCCTCGATCGGGAAAAGGGCAGCATCTTTGAGCAAACGGGAGCGACTCGGACCAAAGGTCACGTGGGCAGGCGGCTCGACAGCGGTTGAACCGCAACGCCCCCACGCCTACGATTGGGAGGACGCTCGCGGTGTGCGAGCCTGCGAGAGAGGGAGTCCCCATGCTTGCGATGGAACTCACCATTGGCGGCATCATCATCTATGCGATCGCCGGCCTCATCATCGGCGCGATCGCGCGGCTCGTCCTGCCAGGCAAGCAGTCGATGAGCTGGGTGGCGACGATGGTCCTCGGCGTGATCGCCGCGATCATCGGCGGCATCGCCTGGAACGCGATCTTCCCCGACAACGATGGGATCGCCTGGATCGGCTCCATCATCGTCGCGGTCGTGCTGCTTGTGATCTACGAGCGCGTGATCGCGAACAAGGCGTAGCCGGCCGCGATCGCGTCCGTTCACGCGGGCGACATGAGACGCGCGAGGTGTGACCGTGTGCCAGCGAACGCAGCGCGGGAGGGGATCCGACCCACCGCGACGGCAGACCTTGGTGTCGGTGCCGCTGTGGTTCCTTCCCTATGCCCTGAGCGGGAGCAGGCCCAACCGGGCAGCCAGGGTGCGCAACGCACGCGATGTGCGCGCGGTCGGATCGGGCTGCGGCAGGGGCTGGCAGATCACATCGGCGCCAACGCCGGATCTGCGGGTAGGTAGCGCGCCAGTCGCCAGGAAGTTCGCGATCTTGTTGTCGACGCAGGCGTTCCCAAACAGCGATCCCGCATGCGTAGTACCGCCGGGTTCTGCGATAAGTCGGGACCCGTGGAAGCGTCTGCGCACCTCGAGACTACCCCCATAGGGCGTGGGGGCGTCCAACGTCTCGTCGATCAACAGCACTGGCACGTTGTCACCGCGTACATCCACCGGCTGACCGGCGTCGGCGTGCCAGAAGATGCACGGCGCGTTGAACCACGCGTTGCCCCACGTAAAGAAGGGCGCCGCCCGGTGAGTGCGCCAGTTGTCCGCCTCGAAGCGGCTCCACGACGGCCATGGTGCGTCGGTGCACTCAACGGCCAGGTACACGGCGAAGAAGTTGTCGTTGCCAGGGCCGTCGGCGCCCTGATACGCGCCGATCAAGCCCCGCACGTCGTGATCGTGCACCCAGCCCGCAAGCACGTCACCCAGATATGTCCAGTAGAACTGGTAATAGGCCGCGTAGAGGAACGCGTCGTCGAACTCGGCCGAACCGACTACCCCACCGGCCGGGTGTTTGCGGAGGCGGCGCTCCTGGGCGAAGAACAACTGCGCGACCTCGCTCGTCGTCGATCCCAAGTGGTAGAAGTCGTCGTGACGGGCCAGCCAGCCGAACCAGATGTAGATATTCCGCTGGAACGCGATGTCCTGGTTCAGATTCGCCTGATGCCACACCGTCCGCGGGTCGACGTTGCTATCCAAGACCATGCGCCGAACATGCTCGGGGAACAGGGTCGCATATACCTGGCCCAGGTACGTGCCGTAGGAGAAACCGTAGAAGCTGATCTGGTCCGCGCCCAGCGCCCTGCGGATGCTGTCCATGTCCCGGGCGGAGTCGGTCGTCTTCATGTGATCCAGCAGGGTGCCCGCGTCCGCCGCGCAGGCCCGCGCATAGCGCTGGCTCCGGCCTACCCAGCGCCGAAGGAGTCGCCGTGACCGAGGGACGTACGGCGGCCGATCGCCGTGGAAGTAGTTGGGGATACACGAGATCGAGGGCTTGCTGTCGCCGACCCCGCGTGGATCGAATCCGATCCAGTCGTAGGCGTCGCCCGCGTGGTGGGGCACAAACTGACCGAGGATCGCGAGACCGGTGCCGGATCCGCCCGGACCACCGGGATTCACCAACATGAGGCCTTGGTACTGGGAGTCCGGAGAGGTGTGCCGCACGCGCGAGACCGCGAGTCGTATCTTGCGCCCGCCGAGGTTGGAGTAGTCGAGGGGCACGGCGAGGTATCCGCACTGGGCATGCGCCGCGCGAAGACCCGGATCCTTGCAACGCCCCCAACCGATGTGTCCGGATCCTGCCGTCGCGGGTGCGGCTGCGATGCCTGCAGGCGCGACAGCCGCCAACCCGGTGACGATCAGCGCCAGCAAGAAGGTCGATACGACGAACCTCTTCATGGGCTTCTCCGCTCGGTCCAGAGGGCTAGTATCTGCCTGTCGTGGATCAGGGGTCAAGCCGAACGTGTTGACCCACCAGCAATGTTCGTAGCAGGACCATTGCCTCATCCCCGAGTGCGCGAACCATCGTTGAGGACGACGTGCGGGGGAGGGCGAGGATGAGCTGAGCGCGCTGGGCCTGGACCCACAATCACGCCGCGTCGGGCGCTCGGGTCGCGGCCTCCCGCAGCGGCACACCGGGCTCCCAGACCCAAGACCTACGGCGAGGAGGTCGCGGAACCCCTGCCGGTGATCTGGACGACCTGAACGGGTCCTCGGGCAAGCGGCTCGCGCCGAGCCCGTCCCGCATGAAATAGACGGTCGGCTCGTAGTGGCCGGGCCTCGAACTCGACATGGAGACGCCGTGTCATCGAGAGGTCCTTTCGTATTCGGCGGCCACACGCTTGGGGACGACCATCCGCCACGCCTCGAGCACCAGCTCGCGCATCTCCGCCTGATCGATGGCCGCGAGTCGAACCTCGACCCAGTTGTAGCGGAGGTCGGACTGGGTCGGCATCAGGAACTTCTCCGGCTCGGCCGACACCAGCGCCTCACGTTCCTCCTTGGGGAACGCGAATCCCATCTCGGCTTCGTCCCGCGAGAACGCCAGATAGACGACGCGACCGACCCGGAACTTCACTCGATCTCGCACGAGCGCCTCCGCGCTCCGCGGCAACGTCGCCGTCAGGACTCGCACCTCGTCGATCGTCACCATGGGCCCGCCTTCTGCGACTGCCGGAAGTGATCTTCGGCCTCCCTCGAGCGCCGGTGTCGTTCCTCAGCCTCCGCATCATCCCCCCGCTGCTCCGACACGCGGGCGAGGGCTCGCCACGTCCAGCTCGCGAGCTGTCGTTCGCCGAGCTCCTCGGAGATTCGGATCGTCGTCTGCAGGTCTACTTCAGCCTCGTCCAAGCGGCCGAGCTCCCGTTTCGTGATGCCGCGCTCCGCGAATGCGTCTGCGTACTCCCACCGCGCTCCGAGGTCTTCGAAGATGGCGATCCCACGGTCCAATCCGGAGAGCGCCTCCTCGAATCGGCCCAGGTCTTCCAGGATCCGAGAGCGTTGCACGCTCGTCATCGCGATGCTGAACTGGTCGCCGATGCGTTCGGCGAGCGCGCTCGCCTCGTCGCTCAGGACGAGCGCCTCCTCGGCGTCGTTCGTGCTCGGACCCTCAGACCCGACGCCGCCCGTTCGGTTGATCGACAGGGAGTTGAGCGCGCGGACGCGCGCCCAGCCGTCCTCGGGGTCGGCGATCGCGAGCGCACGACGCCAGATCGCCTCGGATCCTTCGTACTGACCCCGCGTCCACGGCACCCAGCCGGCGAACAGCAGCGTGCGGACGATCGCCCAGGGGTCTCCAAGCGTCTCCGCAGCGGCGAGTGAGCGATCGAGGAGCCCCTCGGCCTTGTCGAGGTTGGCCTCGACGTTGATCGCGATGTCCCCCAGGAAGCGCAGAGCGAGCGCCAGGGCGAACGGGTCGTCGGTCTGGGTCCCGAGCGACTCGGCTCGGTCGAGCGCAATGATCGCCATCGGGTACTCGCCCAACCAGTAGTGAGCCTCGCCCATGCCGGCAAGCGCACGCGCCTCGCGCGCCTCCCACCGCTCCTGCGAGCCAGCCAGCGCGAGCGCTCGCTCGTAGTAGTCGATCGCAGAACGACTCTCCATCCGACGCCGTGCGCGATCCCCGGCAGCGACGAGCGCGTCGGCCGCGAGCTCGGGCACCGTTCGGTCGTCCGGATCGAGGTCCAGCGACGCGAGCCCCGCGAGCTCGAGGTGTTCGGCTGCCCACGAGGGATGACCCCCCGGGATCAATCGTTCGGCGATGAGCTGATGCAGCCGCGTTCGCTCCCGCTTCGGGAGGCTCGCGTACGCGACCTCCTTCAACGTGGCGTGTCGAACGCGCCACCGCGCCGCGGCGCCATTTCCCACCTCGCGAACGAGGATCTCGCGTTCCTCGAGCTGCCGGAGCTCGTCGACGGTGGCCTGTGGATCGACGACCGTCAGCTCGTCCAGATCGAATGAGACGAAGAACGAGGACGCACGCCTGGCAAGCTCGCGAAGCCTGGGAGCCAAGGCGTCGAGCCTGGCTGCGATGATGGCCTGCACCGTGGGCGGCAAAGTCGTCCGCGGCGGCGTCGTCCGACCGGTCTCGTCGGCAAGGAGCATACCGGTCGTCTCGATGATGAAGAACGGATTGCCATCGGCGCGCGATGCGATCTCCGCGGCGCCGGTCTCGTCGATCCGTCCGCCGCCAGCTTGCCTCACGAGATCGATCGACTCCTCGGCCGTGAGCGGATCGAGTCGCAGCGTCACCGAGTCGGCGCTGCTCGACGCCCAATTGGACCGATCCTCCAGGAGCTCGGCACGCGCGAGCGCGAGGATCATCGACCGGCGCGGATCGCTCCGAGCCGGCGCACCGAGGCGCTCGATCAAGTCAAGCATCGGCGGCTTGAGCGTGTGCACATCCTCGAAGACGAGCACGGCGGGCCGATCGGCGGCCAAGCTGTCGACGAGCGCGACGAATCCCGCCTGGACGTCCTGAACGAACGCCTCCTCGTTGTGGTGCTCGGACATCCCGAACAGTAGGGACAATCGTTCCACGATGCGGTCGGCGTCGGAACCACCGGGGGAACCGGGCGATCGCTCCACCAGCCCGCGCAGCCGTTGCCTCACCTTGTAGGGCGGCTCGCCTTCGTCCACATCGGCGAGCTCGCCGACGATCGCAGCCACCGGTGCGAACGTCGCCGTGTCGGTGAACGAACGAGCGCGTCCGGTGAGGACGATCACGTCGTCGTCCAGGCAGGCCACGAGCTCGTCTGCCAGTCGCGACTTGCCGGTCCCGGACTCACCGAGAACCGTTACCAATATCGGCTGTCCGATGCGGGTCGCGCGGACGAGGCTCTCCCGTAGCATGGCGAGCTCGCTGGCCCGCCCCACGAAGGGGATCGTTCGCCGGGCGGATCGCGTCGTCATCCCCTGGACGGGGAAGGCGGCGAGCTCGACGTCGAACCCCTTCGCGACCACGTCTCTGCGCTCGCCATAGGACACGGCGGTGCCCGTGAGCGCGAACGTCGTCTCGCCGGCAAGCACCTCCCCGGGCTCGGCGGCCGACTGGAGTCGAGCGGCAGCGTTCACGACAGGCCCTGTGACCAGGAGCTGTCCGGCCGGCCCGAGACCCGTGGCAGTCACGCCCGATTCGATGCCGACCCGGACTTCGAGGGCCTCGGCCAGTCCGAGGGAGGCGCCAAGCCGATGCACGCGCTCGCGGATCGCGAGGCCGGCTCGTACGCCGCGCAGCGCGTCGTCCTCGTGCACGCTGGGGAGGCCGAACACCGCCATCACCGCGTCGCCGATGAACTTCTCCGGTCGTCCCCGTAGCGTTTGGAGCTCTTCCGAGGCTGCGTCGAAGAACCGGCCGAGGATCTCGCGGGCGCGTTCGGGATCTAGGCGTTGCGCGAGACCGGTGGAGTCCACCAGGTCTGCGAAGACGACCGTGACCATCTTCCGCTCCTCGGTGCCGAGCGGGGTGCCCAGGACAGCGCCGCAGTTCGGGCAGAATCGTGCGCCTTCGGGAACCGGCTCGCCGCAGACCCCACAGGTCATGGAGGGAGCATAGGCGGAGACAGCGACGCGACCTTTCGCCGTTGCTCCTTCCAGCGGTCGGATCCTGAGGGCTCTTCGCCAGCTACTCGCTCTCCAACACGTCAGGTGGGAGGAGCAGTCGATTGAGGGTGTCCGCGTACCAGCGCTCGAACCGGTCCCGGGACCAGCCTCGATCGACGGTGAGGAGTCGGTAGGTCTCGGGGCTTCCGATCACGAAGAGGGCGTCTGCGGCGCGACCAATAGTGAGACCTTCGCGCAGGGAGCCGCGGGCGCCCACGATGCGGACCAGCTCGCGTTGACCTTCGAGGCGCTGGGACGTGTAACGCTCCAACAACGACGAGACCTCCGGGTAACCGGCGGCCGCGCTCCGCAACACCTCGACGATCGGGGAGATGCGCTCGAGGATCAGCGAGCCGTTCCTCGCCAGGATCCGCACCCTTCGGTGCACGTCCGGCTGGTCACGCAAGTCCTGTACCCACTGGCGCTCGAGCAACGGCACCGGCTCGTCGTCACCCGCGATCGAAACGTCGACGACCGACGACAAAAGCGCCCGTTTGGTCCCGAACCTCGCGTACACGGTCTCGGGGGAGACCCCCGCGCTCTCCGCGATCGCCTGGATGGTCGCGGCCACGTACCCGCGTTCGGTGAACAGCTCCCGCGCCGCGTCGAGGACGGCGGCTCGCGTCGTGGAAGCCTGCTCCCGGCGCAACGGAGAGTCATACACTCGCCGAGATCTGACCGCGCCGGGCATCTCGATACCGTAGCTCTATATCAGATACAGTGCTACTGTAGCGATATCGAGTGGAGGGGCCGGACATGACCATCTTGCGCATCGAGCATCCGATCCATGACTATGAGGAATGGAAGCGCGCCTTCGACGGCGACCCCGTCGGCCGCGAGCGATCCGGCGTCCGCCGGCATCGGATCCTTCGACCCACAGACGACCCTCACTACGTGATGATCGATCTCGAGTTCGACACCGCGGACCAGGCCGAAGCACTTCTCGATTCGATGCGCACCGTTTGGGGCCGCGTGCAGGGAACCCTCATATCGGATCCGAAGGCACGGATCGTCGAGCCTGCGGAGACGAAGGAATACTGAGCCCACCTCCCCGATCTGGTCCGGGGTTGGCGATCGCTGAGCCCTGGGCCAGCGCGATGGGCAGCGGTGGGGCGTGGACACAGTTGTCGTAGCCGAACCCGGTGTCGGGACTGCCGTCGATCGGCCCTGATAGACGTGAGCATCCGATGCGCCGGTCGGGTCCTGGACGGCGAAGGCGTCCTCGAGCGCCAGGATCGTAGAGCCGTGGTCGTAGTAGGTGGAGGTCGCACAGGGGGCACCGTCCACGCAGACAAGTATGGAGCCGGCCCCGCTGGGGTCCTCACCCGGCACGATGATCATCGGCAGTCGGTCCTCGTCGGTCGTCCCCTCGTCGGTCGTGATGATAACGACCCCGTTGGGGCCGACGTCCATCGCGACGTCGTGGAGGTTCTCCTGCAGCCAACAGTCGACGGTCCGGTGCTTCGCCACATCCTCGGACGCGGTTCCCGGTGGATCCCCGGCGAGTCCTTGGCAAGCCGGCGACCCGCCCGCATCGGTGAGCGCGTGGTGGCCGTTGTTGTCGCGGGCCTCGATCGGGTTGTGTCCGTCGTGACACAGATCCGGCACGATGACCGAGAACACGGGCCATGTGGCGGCCATCCCGGCGAATGCGCCGCGGTTCTCGTCCAACCCCCGTGCTCGAGTTTCGGTGTCTCCCACCGGCAGCGGGAAGTCGCGGACGCGGCGCGTGCCGTCGGTGCTGCAGTCGGTTGCCACATCGGCGTATCAAGCGACCCAGCACAAGCTGAACGCGATCGCGGATGGTCTCGCCGATCTCATGGAGCACATGGCCGCCCAGGTCCCGGATTCCTCGTTGGACAAGGACATGCAAGAACTGCGAGCCGCGATCGGGCCCGAGAGGAGGGAGGGCACGTCCGGCAACGCGGAGCGGTAGGTTCTGGCGAAACTCACGGTATATGGTTCTTCGCGATGTCTCCAATGGGGGCTCGTGGTCAAGTCCAGCGAAAGCGTCGAGATCGAACGTCCGCCGATGGATGTGTTTCGTTACGTCGCCGACCTGCGGAACGAACCCTCCTGGCATGTGGACATCGCGAGCGTTCCTGATACGACGCCGGCCGAGCCGGAGGTAGGGAGGGCGGTCCGGGTGATGTTCAAGCGTTCATGGGCACGACCGACGGAATGTTCACGGCCCTCGAGGTGGAATCGGGATCGCGCATCGTCTATCGGGCAGACTTCGCCGGACTGCAGCCCGTCATCACCTACGGGGTCGAGCCCGCCGGGGCCGGCACGCGGTTCACGCGCTCCGTCGACATGCGACCGCAAGGCATCAAGGCGCTGATGACGCCCATGATGATGATCATGGTTCCCAGGCACAACCGCCATTTCGTTCAGAACCTCAAGCGCGTGCTCGAGGCGTGAGGTGATCCCAGAGCTTCGTTCAGGCGCTCCAGAACGCGTCGGCGGCGGCCTGATCGAACGGTGTGATCCAGGCCTCCTTGGCCTTACCGGTCCCCGACGTGGAACACGAATACCTGGGTCAAGGTGTCCGTGTTGCCGCGGCGCGTCATGGTTGCGTTCGCGAGTACGACGGCGTGGTCATCGTCGGCCAAGATCGCGTGGACCTCCTGGCTGAAGGCATCCGTCTCCTGAGGGACGAGGGCGAAGCTCCCGAAGACCGCCTGCTTGCCGACGAAGTCACCCGAGAGGATGCCCCCACCTGAGGCGTACCACACCACGTCGTCGGCCATGATCGCATCGAGCGTCGCCATGTCTCCGGTGTCAAACGCCTCGAACTCCTCCCGAATCAGGTCTGCGTTCGGGTGTGCCATGGTGCCCCTCCCGTTCTCCAGGCCGTCCCAACTCCGACCGTTCCAACATGCTCGTTCCTCCGACTCGGCTGCCCATGAGGCTCGCGTTCACGGAACAAGTCGACACTCTTGGTGAGGATGCCGCGAGTGGAATAGGCTCAACCCGATCATCGAAGCCGCCTCGTCGAGGCGTCGGAGGAGCGTGAACGGTGTTTTTCGCGAACAGCTTCATCGAGTCCCTGCCCATGGCTGCCTGGGCGGCCGGGTCGTTCATCATCTTGGCCCTCGTCTTGGGGGGTGGCGCTCTTGCGATCTACGCCATCTACTGGATCATCTTCAAGATGGGGAAGGACTAGCCCCCGGTCACCGCTCCGCCACTCGCCGCTAGGTTGGACGGTGGCGGTCGGCCAAGAGCCCGGCGGACGACCTCAGACTACCGCCTGGATCGGCGCCAGCGCGCCGTCGTAGTCCGGCTGGTCGGCGATCTCCGGCACGATCTCCTCGTACGCGACACGCCCGTCCCGGTCGACGACGAAGATCGCTCGGACGAGCTCGCCGGTTTCCTCGGCGAGCACGCCCCAGGCGTGACCGAACGAGCGCTTCCGTCGGTAGTCGGACAGGCTCACGAGGGTAACGATCGCCTGGCGAGCGGCAGAAGCGGTCCATCGCGTATGGCGTGTCCACCGAGACCGTGTAGGCGGCGACCGCGCCGCCGATCGCCGCTACGTCGGCATCGAACCGCGTTGTCTGCAGCGCGCAGACGGGCGTGCCGAGCGACGGCACGACGCTGAACACCCGCACGGTGCCGGCGGGCGTGTCGGCGCGGCCGAAAGGGTCGAGCGCCCAGGTCTCGGAGTCGTAGACGCGGCAAGAGAAGTCGGGCGCGGCGTCGCCGACGGCGATCGCCGTGCCGACCAGCGGGCGCGGCGCTCCTTCGTCCGTCACGAGGCCTGTGCGGCGCCTCGTCATGCGGCGAAGGGCTACCTGTCAGCCGCCCTGCATGGACTCCATGTTCTTCATGATGGCCGCAAACGTGAGTTCCATGTCCTTGGTCGGGCTGAACTGCACGAGTTCCGTACCGGCTTCATAGGTCGGCCTGTGCCCCGGCGGAACATAGAACGCGTCGCCCGCCTGTACACCTCTTCACGGTCGGCGACTAGCATGGCGAGGGACCCCTTGAAAACGTAACCCCAATGCGGGCTCTGCACTGGTCGTCGGGCAGTCCCTTGAGCATGGCGTCCATGTCGCCGCCCTGGGTAAGTGACATGAAGTCGACCCTGTACCCGCCGAGGTCTTCGTGTCGATCCTCTCCCATCGGACCCATCTGCCCGACCTCACTTGCGCTGTCCTTGGACGCCTTGGGCTCGGTCCTTCAGCTCCTTCCCGTTTGGGGTTCAGTTCCACGGCGGACTGTATTCCGGCCACAGCCGAATCGAGCCTGACCCGTCACCTCCACCTTGCGCGGGGGCGACGAGCGCGCTGGTCGGACCGAGCGCGACGTCGTGATGGGACCTACCGTGTGAGATACATCTGCGCGCAGAAGGGCGAATACGTGCTTGTGCGAGGTTGGGCGATCAGGGAACGAGCTGGCGAGATCGACGGTCGCGGCCGTGGCCTACTGGCGTTCGAATCCATGATTCGTTCGCGTGTTGATCGCGGGTGCCCGCGGATCGTGGATCGGGCATCCAGGTGACGGGTCGTGGCCACGTCTTGGCCTGTGTGATCATCACGAGCGTGTTGATCGTTTCGTGCACAGGGCTATCGAGCGAACCCCTCCAAGCGCCTTCGAGCAGTGCGCCGATGACTCCCGCGGATGGCGCAGGATCCGCGGGCTTGCCAAGTGACCTCAAGCCTCGGGTGCTTGCCTTCGTCCTGAAGGATGGTGTGTATCTGGGACGGGCCGACGGCTCGGATGTTCACCGGATCACCAGTATCCCGGGCTACGAGTATCAACCGGACTGGACCGCGGACGGACGCAAGCTGGTTCTGCGGGTGGATGACCCCACCGGCAAGTCGGGCGGTGTGTGGTCGGTGAACGCCGACGGGTCCCAACCGATGGACCTGGCCCGCAAGTCCGGGGTGCCCGGGGGGGTCCCTGACTGGTCTCCCGATGGGACCAAGATCGCGTTCGTCGGCAAGCGCTTGGGAGAGCAATTCGGCATTTATGTGATGAACGCCGATGGCACTGACCCGATCCGGCTGACCGGCAAGGCCTACGAGGCCCAGTACCCAGATTGGTCGCCAGACGGGTCTAAGATTGCCTTCACGATCGTGAAGGCAGGCCAGTTCAACATCTACGTGATGAACGCAGACGGCTCGAGTCTGCGTCAACTGACCCACGCCGTGGGAGAAGACAACTGGCCGGAGTGGTCCCCCGATGGCACGCAGATCGTCTACAGCTACAACATCGCCGACCTCTGGATCATGAACGCCGACGGATCGGACGCACGCTTCCTCACCAAAGGAGGAGAGCCATCGTGGTCTCCAGACGGGGAGTGGATCGCGTTTGATTGTGCGCCGAACTCGGATCCCAACGGCGGCATGTGCGCCATCCATTCGGACGGCACTGGACAAACCTCTATCCTGGGAGGAAGAGGTTCGTTTGCGGCCTGGCGGCCGTGAGGTCACCAGTCGGGAGAGCTTCCGACATGAGATCGCCGAAGCATGCGTTCGCCCATTTCAAGAGGTTGAGGGCGCCAAGTCGGCACGACTTGCGCTCCTGAAAGCCGTGTGTCAGGCGGCCAGCGGTCCTTCCCGTGCACCGATAGAGGATCCAAGGGGTGATGCGACGGGCCATTCGAGAGGGACAACGCCCTCTCGTGCATGACGGGCACTTCATGCGCTCAAGGCGCCAAGCGAATCTGCCGATTCATGAACCAGCCCGCCCCCATCCGCTTGAGAGAGCCGCGACCATGTCCGACCCAATCCTCGGCACTACCGTCAACACCGTTCTCCCCTCGGGACACGTGCTCGACGATCCCATTCAACTGCTGATCGCTGATGATGACTTGATGACCCGAGAGCTGCTGACCCAGACCCTCACGGACCTGAGGTTCCAGGTGGTCGCACACGCGTCTGACGGAACGGAGGCGTGCAAGCAGGCCAAGCTCGTTAGTCCCGAGGTGGTCCTGATGGACATGCGGATGCCCGATGTCGGCGGTGTGCAGGCCGCGCACATGATCAAGGCAGAGCGACCCAGGACCCAGATCCTTATCCTGAGCGCCTATTCCGAACAGTTCGCCGCACTCGGTCCTGAGATCTCGGGCGTGGCGACGCTCCTTGGCAAGAACGCTCCGCTTGAGGAAATCGTGGACGCGATCCAGGCCGCCGCCCTGGCCTACAGGACCTCGGAGACTTAGCGCCTTCAGCTGAAGAAGAACGATGACTCAGCTGTGCGTCGCACGAACCGAATGCATCCCTCACGGACTCGCGGCCAACCGAACCGTGTCACTTGGTCCGTGGGCGGAGGCAAGCTTTGGCTCGAGACCCGGGATCCATGGTCAACCTCACGAGAACATTCGCGTCCTCTGCGCTAGTGTCTCGCGTCTGAAATCGGGTTCTCCTCACCTTCCCGTGGGTCCCTCGGGATGTGCGCATGCCGACGCTCCCGTTGGTCCGCCGGGCGTCGAAAAAGCCCCAACGAGGAAAACACCAGCTCAGGCCACGCATTCGTGAGCGCCACGAGGCGCGCTGCGGGCATCTGCGCAGCTCAGGAGGCATGGAGCAGCCGATGGTTCCGGCCGGCGAGCCGGGTGGATGCGGCCGGCCGAGCGATCGAAGGGGGCAGACCGCCCCGCGCCTGACCGCCTCCTTGCTCCGAAGGGGCGTCACCAGCCGGAAGCGGTACGTGTACAAGTCTCCGACCGCGCTCCAGACCCCATATGCCCAGGTCAGAGGCCCTATCGGCCCCCAAGACCCATCCACACGAACGTTAGGAGTCCCTGAAATCGTTAAATCGTTTGACGCCCTCGTGCATGACTGAGGACGTCGTCGGATGTCTTGGTCCAGGCGAATGGGTGGCAGCGGTCGTTCCAGCCGTCGATGAACCGCCGGATCGCGCCGACGAGGTCCTTGACGCTTCCGAAGGTCCCTCGGCGGATGGCCTGACGGGTGATGATCGAGAAGAAGACCTCCACCAGGTGCAGCCACGAGCCGGAGGTCGGCGTGAAGTGCAGCGTGATCCGGGGGCTTTCCCAGCCAGGCCTCGACTTCGGGATGCTTGTGGGTCCCGTAGTTGTCGCAGACCACGTGCAGCTCACGTCGTGGGTAGGTGCGGGCGACCTTCTTCAAGAAGTCTCCGAACTCCTCGTGGCGGTGCCGGTCATAGCACGCGTCGGTCACCTTCCCCGTGGCGATCTCGAGCGCGCCGAACGAGGTGGTGGTGCCGTGGCGGACGTAGTCGTGGGTGGCCCGCTTGGGGAGGCCATGGCGAAGGGGCAGGATCGGCGCGGTTCGATCGAGGGCCTGGATCTGGCTCTTCTCGTCCACGCACAGCACGACGGCCTGCCCGAGCGTGCTGCGTCCACGAGCGCGTCGATCCCGCCGGCCCGGTAGCGCTCCCGCCAGGTGATCACCGTGGGACGCGACACCCCGAGTCGCCGCGCGATCGCCGAGGTTCCCTCATCGCCGGCAGCCCCGAGCACGATCCTTGCCCGAAGCGCCACACCGGCCGGGGCCGATGACGAACGGGTGAGATGCATGAGCGTCGCACGATCCTCATCCCGCAGCTGC
>CAJDTY010000015.1_pt1 | contig 58438 bp, 58 predicted proteins | sample 7390291 | NCBI WGS metagenome assembly CAJDTY01 (sample SAMEA7055671, study PRJEB34461) | soil metagenome | biome: terrestrial ecosystem; feature: Peninsula; material: soil | place: Antarctica | collected 2016 | reverse complement strand
GAAGTCACAGTCGATCACCCGGGGACAGTCTGCGATGCGCCGCTACCGCACGCTCGGCCGCTGCAGACGCTCCATACCGCAAGACCATCTGGCGCGACCGCCAACCGGCGAGCCGCATCAGATCGCCCTCCTCTCCCCCGCCGGCGAGCCATTGGTGCGCGAAGGTGTGGCGCAGTTGGTGAGGGTGCAGCCCTGCGATCCCCGCCTCCGCGCCGCGGCGCTCGAGCATCTGCCGAACGCCGGACGGCGTCATCGGGCCGCGCAGGCCCAACCAGACCGCGGGCAGCTCGGCGCTCACGTGAGAACGCCGAGCGCGCAGGTAGCGGTCGATCGCCTGGGAGGCCTTGACGCCGACCGCGACGGTGCGGATGCGCCGACCTTTTCCGAAGAGCGAGATCGTGTGCGTCTCCAGATCGATGTCGCCCAGGATCAGCCCCGTGAGTTCGGACAGCCGCGCCCCCGTGTCGATGAACACCATCACGATCGCGACGTCACGACGGTCCTCGAGCGAGGTGCCCTGGCACGCCTTCAGCAGCGCCCGGACTTGGTCCTCCGACAGGATCGCCGGCGGGTTCTCCGGGATCTGGGGGGGCGGGATGTGACGCAGCGGTGAGTCGGTCACCTCGCCCTCTTCTTCGAGCCAGGCGAAGAATCGCTTGACGCCCGTGTATCGGTTCCGACAGCTGGCCGGCTTGTACGACTCCCCCATCCAGGCGAGGAACGCCTCGACGTGCTCGCGCCGCACGGAGCCGACGGCCGAAGGCATCCCGCAGTCCTGGAGGAAGTCGGCGAACATCCCGACGGCACTGGTGTAGGTCTCAACGGTGGCCGGGGAACGGTTGGAAGCCTGCAGGCTGAGGCGCCATGACGTGAGAAGTGTCCGGATCTGGTCCACCTCAGCGGTGCTCTTCACGGCCCCTCTTCGTTCATCGGTTGGGCCATGTTATCCTCTGAGCGTGCGGTGTGCAACGAGCCTTCGGAGCACGAAACCGCTTCTGACCTGCGATTGTGGACCCAAGGGGATTCGAACCCCTGACCTCTTGGCTGCCAGCCAAGCGCTCTACCAGCTGAGCTATGGGCCCTCACGCGACTCCGTGGAGTGTAGGGGACGAGTGAGGCCCCGGCCATCGCCCACGCCAACTGCCCAGAACACGCCGATGCGGCGCCCTGACACATCAGGGCGCCGCATCATCGCGCACGGTGTTCGGCCATCAGCCGGTCGCGCGGATCCTTCCGAAGAGCCCGTGGGACTCGTCCTGCGGTCCCGCGGTGAAGAACAACGAGTTCGTGGCACCCGCCGGTCCACCGTTGCCGAACGCCAAGGCCCACAGGCCGTCGATCCAGACCGGGTTCCCGTTCGCTCGACGGAGCAGACCCTCACGCGCGAAGGCGCTGCCGTCCCAGACGTAAGCGTTGATCCGCCCGTCGCCGAAGTTGCCGATCAACAGATCGCCGCCGAACCGCCCGAAGTCCTCGGGCGCCCAAGCGAGACCCCACGGAGCGTTCAGGGCGCCTCGGCTTGCCACCCGTCCGAGCAACACGCCGTGGGCAGTGAACATGTCTACATAGCCGAGCCCTGGGCCCTGGACGTCGTCCTCCCCGTCGGCGTCCTGCTTTGCGTAGGTCACGAAGATGTGCCCGCCGAGCTCCTGGATGCCGAACGGCGCGAAGTGCGCCGGGAGCGACGGATCGCGGAACGCATGCCGCAGGACCTGGTGGAACGAGGCATCGAAGACATCCACGCGACCGTTGTGGAAGTCGGTGGCATAGAGCATGTCGCCTCCCGGGGTCGAAGCGATCGCCAACCCCTTGAAGATCGCGTCACGGCCGTGGCGGTTCACCACGACGAAGGCGCGGGTCGACACACCGGGTCCGGGCACGCCCGGGTTCCAACCGCGGATCGTGCCGACCTCGGTCGCGAAGAGGAAGAGCGAGGGCCCGGCGCTCCCGGCCCGCCGAACGACGAACCCGGAGCCGCCGTTGAACACGGTCCCGGTGGGCGCGCCCCCGACCCTCACCACGAGCGGGATCGCGGTCCCGGTACCGTCGTAGAGGGTCGACGTGTTCGTCCCGTTGTTCGCCACCCACCAGGGTGAGGAGGGACCTGCCGCCAAGCCCCAGGCGTTCACCAGGTGGGGATCCCGATGAACAGCCGCGTCGCCGATGTCTGAGACCAGCGCGGTCACGCCATAGGCGTTGGCGGCTGTGCCGGCGGGACTCGCCGAGGAGACCGCGGGTGCCGCGACGATGAATAAGGGCAGTAGGAACAGCAGTGCAACGGCACGCTTGTGCATGGGAACCCTCCCCGAAGGCCGACGGTCGGCTGTCGTGGTACTACGAACGAGGTTCGGAGCGGGTTCGCTCAGCGCGAGATGTTCATCTCGAACGGCCCGGTGCTCACCGAGCGCTCGAGGCCGCGCCCGCGTCCTGCACGCGCACCTTAGGAGCGTCGGACCACAGGCGCTCCAACGAGTAGAACGCTCGCTCCTCACTGCCGAAGACGTGCACGACCACGTCCACGAAGTCCAGTAGCCACCACCCGGCATCGGCTTCGCCCTCGCGGCGGACGGGCTTGACGCCCAGCTCCCGCGCGGCGTCCTGCACCGCCTCGATGACGGTTTTGATCTGGCGCTGCGAGCCGGCCGTGCAGATCACGAAGAAGTCGGTGATCACGATGATCGAGCCGACGTCCAAGACCAGGACGTCCTCGGCCTGCTTCTCGATGGCGGCTCGGGCGGCGGCCAGCGCAACCTCGCGGCTCGACGGAGCCCCCTGAGCTCCGGCCCGCGTATCCGTGGTTGCTCCGGTCAAGCCGTGAAGTCCTTCCCCACCACGATGGTGACGTCGCCGATCCCCGATGGTACCTGGGATACCTGCACACGCCCGATCCCCAATGCGTTGTGCGCCATGCGTGCCGCCGCCTCCTGCTCCTGTCCATTGGCGATCACCTCGGTGACCGGCACATCGAAGGTCTGCGCATTCTGCGAGAGCGCCACGCGGAACCCGGCGGGGATGATCGCGCGCGCGACGTCCTGGCCCACCCCCGGCGCCCCGTTCCCGTTCTGCACGATCGCCGGGATAGGCGCCGCCGTGCCCCACGTGCGAGCCACGAGCGCGTCGAACGCGGGTTGCTCGGCGACCGTGACCGTGCCGGCGATGGTCTGCACGGGCACGGCCATCATCTGGGCGCGCGCCGAAGCCGTGAGCGTTCGCTGGACCGAGCCCAGCACGGAACTCGACACGACGTCGGATGGTTCGAGGCTGGGCGAGCGTGCAAGCAGGCCGTCGAGCACATCCGCCCATCGCAGCGCGGGATCCCCGCCCTCGGCGCGAAGCAGCGCCGACGTCTGCACACCTGTGAGCGAGACCTTGCCGGGACCGAGCACACCCGCGGTGGTGACCACCGGCTCGGCAAGTTCGACCGGCAATCCACCGCTGCGTTCCACCAGCCGGGCAAGACCGCCGAGATCCATGACCGCGTAGTCTTCGGTCCAGACCCCGACTTCGTTCGAGAGCGCCACCTGCACGCCGGGCCCGTCGAGCAGCCCGACCTGAGCCGCGGTGGCCTCGCCCTGACCGGGCACCACCATCGTGAGGTCCTGCGGGATCGGCATGGCGGCGGGCCCGCTCCCCGCCGCGTCGGTGCCCAGGACCGCCAGGTACGGAGCCGATCCCCCGTCGATCGAGAGCGCCAGCAACCGCGGTGCCCCAGTCGCTGGATCTGGCGAACCACCGTCGGCTCGTTGGGGAGATGCATCCTGGCCATCGCCCCGTGAAGCGAGCCACAGCCCTGTGGCCACCACCACCAACGTCGTGAGCGCGGCCACCCCGAGGCGCCCCCAGCGCCGGCGCGCGCCACGGCGGACCCGGGAGGCCGGTGCGGGCCCGCCCGAGGTAGGCTCGGGCATCACCGGTACAGCCTCGCCTTCTCGATGTAGGACTTCACGCCGTCGGGCACCAGGTAGCGGATCGGGCGTCCCGCGGCCGTGCGCACCCGGATGTCGGTGGACGAGATCGCGAGGGCCGGGATGTTCATGACAGTGATATCGGGGTTGTGCTGGGGCGCGTGGGCCTCGAAGGCCGCGATGTCGTATCCCGGGCGCGTGGCCGCGATGAAGTGCGCGAGGTCGAACAGCTCCTGGGGCTGCTTCCATTGGAAGATCTCGAGCACGGCATCAGCCCCGGTCACGAAGAACAGGTCCGCGTCCTCTGCCAGCTCGCCCTTGAGGCCACGGAGGGTGTCCACGGTATACGTGGGTCCGTCGCGGTCGACCTCCATGCGCGAGACCCGGAACTGCGGGTTGGAGGCTGTGGCGATCACCGTCATGAGGTAGCGATCCTCGGCCGGGGACACGGCCTCGTGCTCCTTCATCCACGGCTGTCCAGTGGGCACGAAGATCACGCCGCCCAGCCCGAACTGGTTGAGGGCTTCCTCGGCGGTCACGAGGTGGCCGTAGTGGATGGGGTCGAAGGTGCCGCCCATGACCCCCAGGCGTGTTCCCACGCCGCCTATCCTAGCCACGCTTCCAGGTCATTCACGTGCTTGGCGTAGTGAAGGCACCCACTCTCCTCGAACCATTCCCAGGCCTCGGGCGTGACCTCGGGCATCGTGGCGAAGCACGCGCGTGCCTTGAGCCGGGAGGCTTCGAACCCCGCGCGCACCGTGCGCGCGTCCATCGTGCGCGAGAGCTCGAACCACCGGCGATTCACGTCGTCGGTCGCCAAGGTGTCTTCGGAGGCGCGGTCGAACGTGCCCTCGCGGATCTGCTCGAGCACGCGCGCACAGTCGGCGAGCCATCCGCCTACATGGAACATGGCGTCCTTGGGCGACCAGCCCTCCGGCGTGAGCCCCGGTTCCTCGAAGCGCTCGGGGGGCACGCGCGTGAAGGCTTCGCGCAGACGACGCCAGCCGGCCTCCTCCTCGGCGAGCAACGGGGCCACGTCCATCACGCGCCCCCCTCCTCTCGCTTTGGGTCCTCGGCGTCGGCGTCGGCCTCGACCTCGTCCGGCACGAACTCGAAGACCTTCTCGTGGATCACGACCTCGTCCCCGTGGCGGGCACCGAGCGAAACCAGCTTGCGCTCGACCCCTTCCTTCTTGAGCCGCCGCCCGAGCTCGGCCGCCTCGGCCTCGTCGAACAGGTCGGTCTCCATGACGAAGCGCTCCACGTTGCGTCCGGCGACGTGCCAGCGTCCGGCGTCATCGCGCGTGATGGTGAAGCGCGGGCGTCCCGGTCGCAGCACCACATGCGGGGTCCGCGCAGGGGCGGCCTCCTCAGCTTCCTTGGCGAGCAGCCCGAGACGCCCAAGGAGGTCGTCGATGCCCTCGCCCGTCATGGCCGCGACGATCATCGCGCGTGGCAGGACCTCGGCGGCCTCGCGCGGATCGTCCACGAGATCCGCCTTCGTCGCCACGAGGACCGAGGGGCGCGCCGCCAGATCCGGGTCGTAGGCCGACAGCTCGTCCATGAGGGTGACGAGATCGGCGGCAGGGTCCGGGGATGCGAGGTCCACCACCAGGACGATGGCCCGGCACCGCACGATATGCCGAAGGAATCGGTGGCCGAGCCCGCGTCCCTCGCTTGCGCCCTCCACCAACCCCGGGATGTCCGCCACCACGAACCGATCGGCATCGCCGCCGGCCACGCCGAGGTTGGGGGTGAGCGTGGTGAACGGGTAGTCCGCGATCTTCGGCTTGGCGGCCGTGAGGCGCGAAAGCAGGGTGGACTTTCCGGCGTTGGGGAGTCCCACGAGGCCCACGTCGGCCACCGTGCGCAGCTCCACGGTGAGGGTCTTCTCCTCTCCGGCCTCCCCTGGCTCGGCGCTGCGCGGCACGCGGTTGCGGGGGCTCGCGAAGGCCACGTTCCCACGACCGCCGCGGCCGCCGCGCGCCACCACCGCCCGCGCATCCGCGCCCACGAGGTCAGCGACAAGCCCCCGATCGTCGAACACGACGGTCCCGTCGGGCACGGCGATCACGAGGTCCTTGCCGGCGGCGCCGTCGCGCTTGGTGCTGCGCCCGCCCTCGCCGTGCCCCGCGCGCTGGTGCGGATGCTCGGCGAGCCAAGAGAGGTCGTGGGCTCCGCGCAACACCTCGAAGATCACCGATCCGCCGCTGCCCCCGTTGCCCCCGTCGGGCCCACCCCGGGGCTTGTAGGGCTCACTGTGCATGTGCGCCGACCCGTTCCCGCCGCTTCCGGCCCGGACGAACACGGTGCACTCATCGACGAAGGCCATGGACGCAGCTTAGGTGGTCGCACATCCGCCGGGCCGTCATGATGTCCCGATGGACCCTGCGGAGCCCGTCACCGTGTGGATGGTGCACCTGCGGAGCGGTGCGGTGGACAAGGAGTTCAAGGGCTCGATCGCCCTCGGTGCAGAAGCCCTCGTGTTCTCCAACGCGCAGGGTGGCGAGCTCAGCTTCGCGTATGCGGAGATCCGGCGCGCCAAGCGCCTGCGTACCTCTCCGGTCCTGGTGGTGGACTGGACCGACGACGCAGACAGGCGCCGCACCGCGTTCTACTTCACCCAGCCACCCCCGCTCTACCCGGCAGCGCACACACCACGCTCGGACGAGGTCCCGGCGATCCCCTCGACGCCGCTCGGTCCGTTCAAACGATCGGGGAAGCGCAAGGCGCAGCGAACCAACGCCCGCTACCTGCAAACCTACGGGATCGGCAAGAAAGACGAGATCCAGGCATGGGCCAACGCCGTGAACGCAAGGGTCGGATCAGCGCGCTAACGCGGGCTAGTCGGCGGGCAGGATCGAGGCGATCTTTCGCCCGCGCGACTCGTGGAACTGGATCGAGCCGGCGCGCAGCGCGAAGAGCGTGTCGTCGCTCCCCTTGCCCACGCCGTCGCCGGGATGGATCCGGGTGCCGCGCTGGCGCACGATGACGGAGCCCGCCGTCACGGTCTGCCCGCCATAGGTCTTGACGCCCAGATGCTTGGCATTGGAATCGCGGCCGTTTCGGGACGAGCCGCCGCCCTTCTTGTGTGCCATCAGGCCTCCAGGGTAGCAAACACCGCCCGACTACTCGGCGGGCGCTTCCGTGACGGCGGGTTCCGGCTCATCTGCAGCGGTCTCGGGCTTGGGATCGGTCGTCTTGGCGGCCGCCTTCTTCCGGACCGCACCCATGGCCACGTCCTGGATCTCCAGAAGCGTGATCAGCTGGCGGTGCCCGCCGCGCTTGGCGTAGCCCGTCTTGGGCCGGTACTTGAAGATCTTGACCTTCTCGCCCTTCTTCTCACCCAACGGCTGAGCGGTGACGGTGGCCTTGGCGGCCTCGGCGCCCACGTGCGTGGCACCGTCGTCGTCCACCACGAGGATCGGGTGGAACGTGAGGATGTCACCACCGTGCACGAGCTTCTCCACCTCGATCACGTCGCCGGTCTTGACCTTGTGCTGCTTGCCGCCCGTCTTGATCACCGCGTACATGTCAGTCCTTTCGATCTCTGGCCTCTCGATCTTTTGGCCGGTCTCTGGCAGGTCTTTTGGCAGGTCGTCTGGCAGGGTTCAGGCTTCGTAGTTGACCAGGATGCCCCGGCCCTCACAGGTCGGGCAGGTCTCGGAGAACGATTCAACGAGACCGCCGGACATGCGCTTGCGCGTGACCTGCAGCAACCCCAGGGGCCCGATCTCGAAGACCTGAGACCTCGTCTTGTCGATGGCCAGGGCTTCCTTCATGGTGTCCTCGACCTGCTTCTTGTTCTTCTCCAAGAGCATGTCGATGAAGTCGATGACGATGATGCCGCCGATGTCGCGGAGACGCAGCTGGCGGGCCACCTCCGCAGCAGCCTCGAGGTTGGTGTTCACGACCGTCTCTTCCAGGTTCGTCTTGCCCACCGACTTGCCGGTGTTCACGTCGACGATCGTCATGGCCTCGGTGCGCTCGATGATGAGGTAGCCGCCCGAGGCCAGCCAGACCTTGCGGTCCAGGGCCTTGTGGATCTGCTCCACGATCCGGTGCTCCTCGAAGGCCGGGAGCTTGCCCTGGTGGAGCTTGACCTTGGGCTCCATGTCGGGCGCCACGTCCTTCACGTACCGCATGATCTTGTCGAACACCCGGGGCGAGTCGGTGACGAGCTGACGGTACTCCTCGTCCGTGAACAGGTCGCGGAACACGCGCACGGTGAGCTCGGGCTCCTCGTAAAGGACATCGGGCGCCTTGACCTTCTTGGCCTGGCGCTGGATCTCGTCCCACTGACGCACCAATCGTTCCAGGTCGTGCGTGAGGTTCTCCTCCGGGGCGCCCTCGGCGGCCGTGCGCACGATCACACCGTGAGCATCGGGCTTGACTCGCTTCATCAGGGACTTGAGGCGCTTGCGCTCCTCGTCGGGCAGGCGACGGCTGATCCCGGACAGGTTCTGGTTCGGGGCGAACACGAGGTAGCGCCCGGGCAGGGAGATCTGTGCGGTGAGGCGCGCACCCTTGCCGCCCATGGGATCCTTGGTGACCTGGACCATGACGGCCTGGCCGGGCTTCAACACCTGCTCGATGCGAGGGGCGGGACCTTCCAGGTCCTCGGGCGTGTAGTTCACCTCACCCGCGTACAGCACGCCGTTGCGGCCGCGGCCGATGTCCACGAAGGCCGCCTCCATCCCCGGCAGCACGTTCTGCACGCGCCCCAGGTACACGTTGCCCACCATGGAGGTGGCGCCGGTACGCGTGACATAGTGCTGCACCAGCACCTCCTCCTCGAGCACCGCGATCTGATCGCGATCCCCGTGCTCGGTGATGACCATGAGCTTGTCCGTGATGCGCGGGGGGAGGATGTCGGGCTCACGGCGACGGCGTCGGTCGCCGCCGCCGGATCGCCCCGTGCGGCTGCGGGTGTTTCGGATCCCACGCGTGGGGCCGCCCGCGGCGACCTGCTCCTCGACGGACAGGGACTTCGTCTTGGCCCCGCCCTGCTTTGGCCTGGCGGTGCGCTTCTCGCCCTCGCCCTGTTTCGACGTCGGCTTCGAGGCTGGCTGGGACGCGGCCTCGGTAGATCCCGACGCTGATCCTGCGGCGCCGCGAGATCCACGCCTGCGGCGCCGGGACGAACCGCCCGCCCGCGCTCCGGTCGCGCCGTCGGTGTCGGGTAGGGCGTCGTCGCGCTGCGTATCCGCGGACTCGCCGCTGACTGGTGCCTCGTCCGCCCGAGCATCACCGCCCGCCGGGGCGGCGGGCGTGACGGTGCCGGGTTCCCCACCCGTCTCGGGGCGAGCGCCGGGCGGGCGGCCTCCGCGGCCCCTGCCGCCTCGCCGGTTGCGCTTGCGCGCCGTGGTCGCTGCGGTGCCGTCGCCGGGCTCACCGGGGGCGGGGGTGGCGGCCTCGTTTGGCGCATGGCTTGTGGCATCGGGGTCCGGCTTGGGCGCGCGGGTCCTCGGGGTGCGTGAGGGGCTGGGTTTGGCCGGCGCATCGGCGTCGGCGGCCCGAGCCTGCGGCGTGGGAGTTGACTTCGCGGGCGCCCGCATCTTTGGTGACTCCTTCTTGGGCACAGCCGTCTTCGGGATCGGGGCGCCGCGCTTGAACGCGGCCGCACGCTCCGCGGCAGCTGTGTCGTTGGTGCGTTCGGTCGCGTTCGCCTGGGGCGAAGCGACACCTGTCTCGTGGTCCATGGTTGGAACTACTCCCTTCGCTCTGTGCGAGGAGGCAGGCCGCAGGACATGGGTCGCAGAACAAAGGTGCACGGCACCCTGTGGGTCGAGCTCTGCGGTTCGATCAGCGGACCCGCGCTGCGGCGGTCGTTCGCGCCGCGCGCCGGGCCGCGCGCGTCATCGCGCACCCGTAATCCTTGTCCGGCGCTCGCGTTCCGCGCCCGCGGCCGGTCGATCCGGTCGCCGGGGCGCGGTCGCGCGCCACCTCGACTTCGTTCGTCATCCCGCCGGAGCCCGGTTCCAACCCGACGCCCCACGGGTACGTCTGGTCCGAGCATAGCAGCCGCCGAGCCTCGCGCCGCCCAAGCACCCCTCGCGACCTGCGGTGATGCTGTAGGGATGCCGCGGGTATGCCTGGCGGCATGGGCTAGTCCAAACGGAGCAAGCAGCGGGCGAGGTGTCCCCCGTTGGGAACCCCTCATGCGGCGGATGGGCGTGGTAGGTCCGACCTCCGACACTTCACCCATGGCGCTCGAGGCATCCGCTATGGCCGCCACGAGGCCCGTACGGGTTCTGGTGGTGGACGACAACGCCGGATTCCGCGAGTCGCTCGTGACCCTGCTCGACACCGGCGAGCTCAACGTGGTCGGCCAGGGGACAGACGGCTCGAAGGTCCTCGAGCTGGTGGAGGCGCTCGCTCCCGACGTGGTGCTGATGGACGTGCGGATGCCCACGGTGGACGGCATCGAGGCCACCCGACAGATCAAGGTGTCGCACCCGCACATCGGGATCGTGGCGCTCACGGGCTCAGAGGATCACCGCGCCGTTCGCGAGATGCTGGTGGCCGGGGCGAGCGGCTACGTCCTGAAGGACTCCGACGGCGACGAGATCCTGCACGCGGTGCGCCAGGCGGCCATGGGCGGCGGTGTGATCTCCCCCGAGGTCACCCCCACCGTGATCGACCAGCTCACCGAGGCCCTCTCACGCGAGCGCCGCCGCACTCGCCAGCTCGAGATCGCCCAGGAAGCCCTGCTAGAGCGCTCGGCCCGGCGGCACGAGCTCGTCTCGCGCCTCGGCCACGAGCTCCGCACGCCCGTGACGGTGATCCTCGGGATGGCACAGACGCTCTCCAAGGGCACGGCTCCCCTCGAGCAACGTCCTCAGATCCTCGACACGCTCGTGGATCGCGCCGAAGCCCTCGCGCGGCTGGTCCAGCGTTTCGAAGCGGCGGTCGAGGCCGGGCTCACCGAGTGGGCCGACGTGACGCAGGTGGCCTACGAGGTCGCCGACGCGCATGAACGCGTGCGCGTCGACGCCATGCCCGGGCCCGCGATGGCCAGCCTCAACCGCACGGCGGCGCGACGGATCCTCGAGGAGTTGGTGGAGAACGCCCTGGCCTTCTCGAGCGATCCCATGCCGGTCGCGATCCTCGTCTCCACGGTGGAAGGCGCCACGCAGGTACGCGTGGTGGATCACGGCGCCGGGGTGGCCCCCGGGGTCTTGTCCCGCATCTTCGATCCGCTCGAGCAGGGCGAAGCCCTCAACACGCGCGTGCACCAAGGGGTCGGGTTGGGGCTTACCCTCGCGCGGATGTCGGCGCGTGCGATGGACGGCGATGTCACCCTGGAGTCGACGGGACCCGAGGGCTCCACGTTCCTCTGGACGGTCTCGGGCGTGACGCCGGCTACTTGAACCGGCGCATGTGCACGTTGAGCAAGATCCCCACCGCCAAGAAGTTCGCGAGCAGCTGCGAGCCCCCATAGCTCACGAACGGCAAGGGGATCCCGGTGATCGGCATGATCCCGATCACCATCCCCACATTCACGAACATCTGGATCGCGAACATCGAGGCGACGCCCGAGGCGATGTAGGTCCCGAACGGGTCCTTGGACAGATACGCGATGCGGATCGCGCGCCACAGCAGGATCCCGAATAGCCCGAGGAACACCGAGGACCCCACGAAGCCGAACTCTTCCCCCGCCACTGTGAAGATGAAATCGGTGTGCTGCTCGGGAACGAAGTCCAGGTTCGTCTGAGTGCCCGACCCGTAGCCGCGCCCGAGCACACCGCCCGAGCCCACCGCGATCTCGGCCTGGTTGCGGTTGTAGTTCGTGGTCTGCGTGTCGGCCGCGGGATCGAGGAAGCCCGTGAGCCGAGCGAGCTGATAGTCCTTGATCACGCCCAGCTGGAACGCCAGCGCCAGCGCGACCACGGTCGTCACCGCGAGAGCAGCGAGATGCCGCGGCCGTGTGCCGGCGACCATGAGCATGCCGCCCAGGATCGCCACCAGCACGATCGTGGTCCCGATGTCGGGCTGGAGGAATACAAGGCCCATCGGAACCAAGGCGATCACGCACACGCGCAGGACGTCGTGGAGCGGGGGCACAGGCGACCGCACTTCGGAGAGCACCGCGGCGAGCATGATCACGAGGCCCACCTTCACGAACTCAGAGGGGGTGATCTGGAACCCGCCGAGAGAGAACCACCGCTGCGCAGCGGTCGTGTCTCCGATCGGGGTGGACCCGATGCCCGGGACCCGCACGAGGATCAGGGCCGAGATCATGCCGGCGTAGATGAAGCCGGCATACACCTTGAGGAACCGGTAGTCGAACGTGGCCACCAGCAGCATGATCACGAGACCGATCGCCGACGACACGACCTGCTTCTGCACGCGCGCGAACTGACTCTCGTTCTCGCCGATAAGCGTGGTCTTCGTGGCCGAGTACAGCAGGAAGAAGCCTGCCACCACGATCATGCCCGTCACGAGGAGCAGCACCGGATCCACATGGCGGATCGGGCGACGTTCGTCCGAGGCGTAGCGTCCGGCGACGAGGTCCATCAGTCTTGTGCGCCCCCGTTCACGTTGCCCGTCACGGGCAGGCCGAACAGATGCTCGTAGATGTGACGGGCGATCGGTGCCGCGGTCTGGGACCCGAACCCTCCCTGCTCCACCATGACGACCACCGCGTACCTGGGTTCGTTCGCCGGCGCGAAGGAGGCGAACCACGACGTGGACTGGAAGGGGGGGCGTTCGGCGGTGCCGGTCTTGCCCGCCACCGGATAGGACCCCAGAGGGAAACCGGCGAACGCCGACTGCGCGGTCCCCCCGGTGGTGACCGTGGCCATCGCGGTGCGGATGTATTGGAGTTGCGCCTGGGTGTATGGGAGCTGCGTGTCGCATCGCCCCCCCACCGTCTTCACGACGTGATGGCTCGCATCCACGATCTTGTCCACCACGTGGGGATGGCACAGGTGCCCTCCGTTGGCGATGGCCGAGTACGCCGTCGCCATCTGCAGCGGGGTGACGAGGGTGTCTCCCGATCCGATCGAGAGCAGCACGTCGCCGCCCGGCACCCACCCGTCGGGGTAGGTCTCGGGGTGATCGGCCGCGAACTGTGCGTCCGGGATCACGCCGGCCTCAGACCCCGGCAGATCCACGTCCGCCGGCTTACCGAAACCCCACTGTCGCAGGTCGCGCTGGAACGGCTCGTTGTCCGCGCCGAAGGCGTTCTCCCGCCACTTCGCCCAGAAGTCGTAGCCGAACTGGTAGTAGACGGTGTCGCAGGAGATCTTCAGCGAGCTGGCGATGGACTGGTACGGCAGGTCGACGGGTGACCAGTTCGTGAAGCTGGCTCCCGACGTGTCGCCCGGCGCGGTCCACACGGCCGGGCACGGATAGAACCCCCCGATCGAGGCGACCCCCTCCTTCACCGAGGTGAGCGCGACGATCGGCTTGAAGGTCGATCCGGGCTTGTACGTGAGCCCCATGCTGCGGTTCACGGAGGGCGCTTGCGCGCTCTTGAACAGGTAGCGGCTCTGGTCGGGGGTGAGTCCCTTCACGAACCAGCTGGGCTCGTACGTGGGCCAGGAGGCCATGGCCATCACGCCGCCCGTCCGGACGTCCATGACGACGGCTGCGCCCGCGGGCGCCTCGAGCAGGAGCCCCTTGCCCCCGGCATCGTCCACCTGCCTCCGCGCACGCTCGAGGCCCAGCAGCAGCTCTTGCTCCGTGGCCCGCTGGATCCTCGAATCGATCGCCAGGATCAGGTTGTCGCCGGGGGTCGGATCGACCTTGCCCAACGCCCGGATCGTGTCGCCGTTGGCGTTCACGATGAACTTCTGTTCCCCCTTCGTGCCGCGCAGATACTTCTCGTACTGCAGCTCGAGGCCGGCGCGCCCGACGAGATCGCTCTGGCCGTAGTTCCTGAACTGCGCGTCGTCGATCTGCTCCTTCTGGATCTGGCCCAGGTAGCCCACGAGATGGGCGGCCGTGGATCGCATCGGATAGCCGCGCACGCTCGTGGCCACCACCTCGACGCCCGGGAACATGCTCTGGTGCTCGGAGACATAGAAGTCAACGCGCTTGCTGACGAACTCGGCCACGGGCTTGGGCTGGAAGTCGTAGTAGCGCGGGTCGTTGATCCCGGCGCGAAGCTCCTTGACGGAGATACCCAGCAGGTTCGACAGGTTCAGCAGGATCTCGTCCGCCTTGCCGCTCGCCTCCAGGGTCTGCTTGTCCACCCGTACTTCGAGGCTGCGCACGTTGTCCACGAGCACCTTGCCGTCGGCGGTCTGGATATCGCCCCGCAGGGCGTCGGTCTGCGCGATGCGGGTCTGGTTGTTGTCGGCCTCGCTGCGGAACTGCTCGGTGGCCAGCACCTGCAGGAACCACAGGCGCGTGCCGAGCGCGGCGAACATGAACGCCACCAGGAGCGCGAGCACCTTCAGACGCGAGGAGGTCTTCTCCACTAGTAGCGCACCACCCTGGTGGGCCGCGACCCCTCGAACAGCCGGCGCAGGAGGGGGTAGAGGATCGGCGTGAGGATCGCTCCGTACAGGCCCGTCAGCAAGGAGACCTTGATCGCGTAGCCGAGCGGTTCCTCGTACTGGCCGAGCAGCACCGCCATCACTTGATAGAAGGCCGTACCCACGGCGGTGCCCGCCCCGACGAGCATCGTGGGCAGCAAGGGAGAGGGGCTCACGATGTACTGGCGCGCCAACCCCATCGTGTAGCCGAGCAACGTGAGCGTGAGCGCCGTGATCCCCTTCGGGGAGTTCAGCAGGAAGTCCTGCGCCATCCCGCCGGCGAACCCCACGATCGCGCCCTCCTGCGGACCCTCCAAGATCGCCACCACGATCGTGACGAGGTACAACAGCTCCGGCTTCACGCCCAGCAGCTTGATCTGCGCGAACACGGTGGACTGCAGCAACAGCGCCGTGATGATCACGCCGGCGATCGAGACGATGCGTCGCATCATGCGCAGCCGGTCCTTGCCTTGAGCACCAGCACGAACTGCAGCGTGGCGAAGTCGGCCGCCGGGCTCACGCTCACCGCCCGCTCGATCACGTTGTCCTCGCGCGAGGTGCGCGACACCTGCCCGATCAGAATCCCGGGTGGGTACAGGCCGGGCTGATTCGCCACGCAGTAGCCCTGCGTGAAGACCGACTCGGGCTGGGAGATCGGGGTGCCGGGATCCACCAAGCCCATCGTGAGATCTTCGTCGCCCTGGCCCACGACGAGGCCGTTGGCGCGGGAGTCGCTGAGGACCCCCGCGACCGAGAAGCGCCGGTCGATCAAGAGCTGCACCATCGCGCCGTTCGAGGACACCTGCGCCACCCGTCCCACGAGGATCGCGCCGTCGGCCGTGCCGGTCACCACGGGCATGTCGACGGCGACGCCGGCGTCCGCGCCCTTGTCGATCGTCACGGTCCACTCGAAGTTGGACACGCCGTTGCCCGTGACGACCGCGGCGATGCTCTCCGGGTCCAGACTCGATCGCAACTGCAGCAGCCCCGAGAGCTCCTGCGCCTGCCGCGCCGTGAACGCGCCACCCTGGATCTGTGCCTGGAGGTCGCGCACCTGGGCCTCGAGGTCTCGGTTGCGCTGCGCGAGCGACGGCAGGTGGGCGAGCCCGGAGAAGAAGTTGCCCACCGGCCGGGTCACGGTGTCCACCGCGCGCTGCATCGGCACGATCACGGCTAGCGCGGAGCGCCCGAGCCCGGCGAGCGGACCGTCGTCACCGCTGCGGTAGTCGAGCGTGATCACCGCGAGCGATGCCACAACCAGGCTGATGACCAACAGCCGGGCGCTGCGCGGGCGGGAACGGACAGCCACGAGGGTGTTACCGCCGCGACGGTGTCACCAAGACCCGCTGCAATACCTCGAACTCCTCCAGGCACTTGCCCGAACCCAGGACCACCGCCTGCAGCGGGGCGTCGGCGATGCGCACAGGCATGCCCGTCTCGTGACGCAGGCGTTTGTCCAGGCCGCGCAGGAGCGCGCCGCCACCCGTAAGGACGATGCCTCGATCCATGATGTCGGCAGAGAGTTCGGGGGGGGTTCGATCGAGCGTGGTCTTGATGGCGTCGATGATGGCGTTGACCGGTTCCTCGATCGCCCGGCGGATCTCTTCCGCGGTGATCGTGATGGTCTTGGGCAGGCCGCTCACGAGGTCCCGGCCCTTGATCTCGGCCACCAGCTCCTCCGGCATGGGGAAGACGCTGGCGATGGCGAGCTTGATGGCCTCAGATGTGCGCTCGCCCAGCAAGAGCGCGTACTCCTTCTTGACGTGCTGGATGATGGCCTCGTCCAGTTCGTCGCCCCCGATGCGGATGCTCGTGGACGTGACGATCCCGCCCAGGGAGATGACCGCCACCTCGGTCGTGCCGCCGCCGATGTCCACCACCATGTTGCCGGTGGGCTCGTGGATCGGGAGACCGGCGCCGATCGCGGCGGCCATCGGCTCCTCGATGATGTAGGCGCGGCGCGATCCCGCCGCGATGGTGGCTTCCTCGACCGCGCGCTGCTCGACGCCCGTGATGCCGGAAGGCACGCAGATCACCACGCGAGGCTTGGCGAGCAAACGCCGCTTGTGCACCTTCTGGATGAAGTACCGCAGCATCTTCTCCGTGACGTCGAAGTCGGCGATGACGCCGTCCTTGAGGGGCCGCACGGCTTGGATGTGCGAGGGCGTGCGGCCGATCATGCGCTTGGCCTCGGAGCCCACCGCCAGGATGGCTCCAGTGAGGGTGTTGATCGCGACGACACTTGGCTCGTTGAGCACGACACCGCGCCCACGCACGTACACGAGCGTGTTCGCGGTCCCGAGGTCGACGGCCATGTCGCGACCAAGGAACCCCAATACCCCTTCCGTCCCTTGATTCCGGGTCGTAGGGGAAGAACTTCGTTGAACCCTCTCGGCCATGATGGATTCCCAGTCATTCAACAGGACCGCCCGGACCGTGGCAACTTCACGAGGGGGAAACCACGTGGGCGCCACATGTGCTACGCGCCCGGTAGCGTGTCGTCGGGATCGGCATACCGGTGTCCATCCGAGGAAGGAGGGCCCGTGACGTTCGCGGTGGTGTTCCCGGGGCAGGGGTCGCAGTTCGCAGGTATGGCTGAGCCATGGACGACCCATCCGGCCGGCATGACGGTGCTGGACGAGGCCTCCGAGATCATGGGTCGCGATGTCGTACAGGGCTGCTCAGAGGAAGCCGCGCTCGCGACCACGGAGTTTGTGCAGCCCGCTTTGCTCGCATGCGACGTCGCGGCGTTTCGCGTCCTCGAGGCGGAGGGACTTTCGTTCCTCGGCGCGGCGGGGCACTCCCTCGGTGAATTCGCGGCGTTGGTGGCGGCGGGCGCGATCTCGCTGCCGCAGGCCCTGGGCATGGTTGTGGTGCGCGGGGAGGCGATGCACCGCGCCGGAGAGGAGCGTCCCGGCACCATGAGCGCCTTGATCGGCATGGGAAGCGAGGAGGCCGAGTCTCTGTGCGACGAAGCACGCGGCCCCGACGTGCTCCTGGTGGCGAACGAGAACTCCCCCGCCCAGGTGGTGATCAGCGGCAGCGTGCCGGCGATCGAGCGCGCCGAGGAGCTGGCGCGGACACGCAAGGTCCGGGCGATCCGCCTCAACGTCGCCGGCGCCTTCCATTCCCCGCTGATGGAGCCGGCGGTCCAGCCGATCCTGGACGAGCTGAAGCGCCTGGACATCAGCTCGCCGCGATTCCCGATCGCGGAGAACGTCACGGGAACGTTGGTGGACGATCCGCGCGAGCTTCGGGCGCTGCTCGGACGCCATGTCGTCTCACCCGTTCGTTGGGAGGCTTGCGCGCAGGCGCTCCGGGCGGCCGGCGCTACGACGTTCCTTGAAGCAGGCCCCGGAGACGTCCTAACCAAGATGGCCAAGCGGGTGGTCCCGGGCGCCAGGGCCATCTCGGTGAACGCCCCACAGGACGCCGTCGCCGCGGCCGTGCGCTGATCGCGGGTCGCGCGTTGCGGGCCAAAGGGTCGCGGGCAGCAGCGAGGTCCGATATCCTCGGGCCCGTGACCCGATTCGCCACCATCACGGGCGTCGGCTCGTACCTGCCACCCCGCGTGGTCCCCAACACGTGGTTCGAGACGTTCGTCGAGACTGACGACGAGTGGATCCGCGACCGCACGGGGATCGCGGCACGTCATTTCGCCGACGACGACGTGGTGACCTCGGATCTCGCGCTCGAGGCAGCGCGCGCGGCGCTGGCGAGTGCGGGCATCGAGGCACACCAGGTGGACATGCTGGTGGTGGCCACGATCACCGGCGACACGGTGTTCCCGGCCACGGCGGTCTGGCTCCAGGAGAAGATGGGCGTGCAGTGTCCGTCGTTCGATCTCAACGCCGCGTGCGCGGGCTTCTCCTACGCACTGTCCACCGCCAACGCCTTCGTCACGAGCGGGATGGCCGACACGGTCCTGGTGATAGGGGCGGAGATCTTCAGCCGCATCTTGGACTTCACGGACCGGGGCACGTGCGTATTGTTCGGCGACGGCGCGGGCGCGGCCGTGGTTCAGCCCTCCGATGCCCCTGGGTTCGAGGGATCGGTCCTGGGCGCCGACGGCTCGGCTGCGCAGATCCTGTGGATGCCTGCCGGGGGCGTGCGCACGCCTCCCTCGCACGCCACGGTAGACGCGAACGATCACACCGTGCGTATGCCCAACGGACGCGAGGTCTTCAAACGCGCCGTCACCGAGATGGCGGCCGCGTGCCGCGAACTGCTGGAGAAGTCGGGGCACACGGTCGAGGACGTCGACGTGCTGATCCCTCACCAGGCGAACGCGCGCATCATGGCCGCGGTGGTGGACCGGCTGGGCATCGACCCCGCGAAGGCGATCGTGGACGTGGCCGACGTGGGGAACACCTCGGCGGCATCGATCCCCGTCGCGCTGGACCGGGCCTGGCGTGTGGGCAGGATCGAGCAGGGGCATCTGGTGCTGTTCACCTCGTTCGGCGCAGGCCTGACCTGGGGCGCCACGTTGGTGCGCTGGACCATGGCGCCCCCCGCCGGCGGGCAGCCTGCGGGACACGGGTCGTCCGCATGAGGTCCCGCGTGGCGGTGGTGACGGGTGCCTCGCGCGGGATCGGGCGCGCGTGTGCGGTCGCGCTGGCCCAGGGCGGCTGGACCGTGGCCGTGGGCTACCGCAGCGACGAGGCCGCCGCCAAGGAGACGCTGGGATCACTGGAGTCCGCTGGGACCCCCGGGCTCGCCGTCTACCTCGACACCACGGACCCGGCCGGGGTTGCCGAGAGCTTCAGGCGCGTCGGTGAAGAGACGGGCGCCAACGTCACCGGCCTCGTGAACAACGCCGGCTTCAGCCAGGACGGGCTGTTGCTGAAGTACTCGATGGACACCTACGACAGGGTGATGGATACGAACGTCAAGGGCGCCTTCCTGTGCACACAAGCCGGCATGCGCGGCATGCTGCGCGAGCGATGGGGCCGCATCGTGAACCTGTCGAGCGCCGTGGCGCTGCGCGGCAACGCAGGTCAGACGGTCTACGCCGCATCGAAGACCGCGCTCCTGGGGCTCACGAAGTCGCTGGCCCGAGAGCTGGGGGGCAAGGGCATCACGGTCAACGCGGTCTGCCCGGGACTCGTGGACACGGAGATGACCTCGCACCTGGACGAGCGAGCGCGAAGCTACTACATGGATCAGACGCCTGCGGGACGCACCGCCTCGCTCGAAGAGGTTGCCGCGGTGGTGCGCTTCTTGATGTCGGACGAGGCATCGTACGTGAACGGGACCGTGATCCCGGTGGACGGAGGGCTGACGGCGTAGTCGGGACGGGGGTCCGCCCACTAGCCTGTGGCGGACCGCAGGCACCTATCAGGAGGACTGGACGATGACGGATCGCTCGGATATCGAGACGCGCGTGAAGAAGGTACTGGCGGAGCAACTCGCCGTCGATGAGGCACAAGTGGTGCCCGACGCCCGATTCGCCGAGGACCTCAACGCCGACTCGCTCGACCTGGTGGAGGCGGTGCTCGCCCTCGAGGAGGAATGGAGCATCGAGATCCCCGAGGAAGAGATGGAGTCCGTCAAGACCGTCGGCCAGGCCGTGGACCTGGTTGCCAGCAAGCTCGGATCCTGACCCGCGGGTCCGAGTCGTCCCCAACCCTAGGGAGCCCGTGAGCGAGCGTCGCAAGGCCGTCATCACCGGGATCGGCCCCGTCACCCCCATCGGCATCGGCGTCGACGCCTTCTGGGAAGGGCTGTGCACGGGCCGCAACGGCGTGGGAGAGATCAGCAGGTTCGATCACTCCGATCTGACGGTGAGCGTGGCGGGTGAGGTGCGCGACTTCGTGCCCACGGACCATCTCGAGATGAAGGAGGCCCGGCGCACGGACCCCTTCGCGCAGTACGCGATCGCCTCGGCCAAGCTCGCGTGGGCAGACGCCGGATCTCCCGAGGTCGTCTCCGAGCGAGGCGGGGCGATCTACGCCACCGGGATCGGCGGTGTCCAGACGCTGCTCGCTCAGCATGACGTGCTCCGCGAGAAGGGACCGGGCCGGGTGTCCCCGTTCATGGTGCCGATGCTGATGGCCAACGCGGGCGCGGGTCACATCGCCATGACGTTCGGGCTGACGGGACCCAACTACTGCACGGTCTCGGCGTGCGCGTCATCGAACCACGCCATCGGCGAAGGCATGCGGATGATCCGCGACGGCTACCTCGACGTGTGCGTGGTGGGAGGCTCGGAAGCCGCTACCGTACCGCTGACCGTGGCGGCCTTCGCGCAGATGACCGCGCTGACCAAGAACCCCGATCCCGAGACCGCCTCGCGCCCGTTCGACGCCGAGCGCGATGGGTTCGTCCTCAGCGAGGGCGGGTGTGCGCTCGTCCTGGAATCCGAGGAGCACGCCTCCGCGCGCGGAGCCAGGGTTTACGCGGAGGTGGCGGGCTACGGCGCCTCGGACGACGCACACCACATCACCGCCCCCGACCCGAAAGGCTCGGGAGCCACGCTCGCCATGCGTTGGGCGTTGCGCGACGCAGGTGAGGAGCCATCGGCGGTGAGCTACGTGAATGCGCACGGCACCTCGACCCCGCTGAACGATGCCGCCGAAACCGCCGCCATCAAGGCCGCGCTCGGCGCGCACGCCGAGCGTGTCGCGGTCTCCTCCACCAAGTCCATGACCGGCCACATGCTGGGTGCGGCCGGCGCCGTGGAGGGCGCGGCCTGCGCGCTCGCTATCACCCGCGGCAAGATCCCGCCCACGATCCACTATGCCACTGCGGACCCCGACTGCGACCTCGACGTCACGCCGAATGAGGCATGCGAGCTCGACGTTTCGCTCGCCCTCTCGAACTCGTTCGGCTTCGGCGGCCAGAACGCGTGCGTCGCGTTCCGTCGCGTGCCAACTAGTCCGTAACGGACTAGTTCTCGAACGATCGGTACCAACGCCCGCCGTTGAACTCGGCCACCACAGCTTTGCCATCGAGGATCTGCGAGAATCGGATCCGCCGGGGGGTCCAGGTCGCTCCTACGGCGAAGACGTCGTCATCGAGCAGGATGAGCGGTTCCTCCCCGCCCAGCTCACCTTCCCAGGGCCAGATCAGCGCGAGCTCGCCCTTGCGCGCCACCACGCGCAGCACGGGGGCCCAGGGGTCGTTGCTCAGGTACACGCCCGGGTAGGCCTCCCACGAGCGCGGGATCGGCTCCGGCTCCGGGCCGGCCCAGGCTTCACCGCGGAACCACTCGTCGCCGTGGAACGCCTCGACGACCCGGCCCTGGGCGTCGCGGCCGAAGCGCAGCATGAACCGATCGAGTGAGGGGTGCGGGACCAGGAAGGAGTCGCCGAGGCTCGCCAGCGGGTCCTGCGTGAGCACCACGCCCACCGCTCCGACCTTCAGCCGCAGTCGTTCGCCGTCCTCCACCGCCACCTCGATGATGCGCCGTTCCCCCACGTACGGGCCGGCGAATGCCGCCGCGCCGGGATGAACCTGCGGATCTCGAGGAACGGGCGGCTCGGGCAGCTCCTCGCCGGCCAAGCTCGCCTTGACCGCCGCCAGGGCGTACTCGGCCACCGCGGTCTTGTTGCCGGCGCCGTTCTGCAGGGCGATCACCCCGAGGCCTTCGTCCGGCAGCGTGATCAGGATCGCCGTATAGCCCACCATGCCGCCCGTGTGGGCGATGAACCGTTCGGCGCCGCCTTCTTTCTCGACGGCCAGGCCGTACGCGTAGTCGGAGTCCGGGTCGTCCGTATCCACCATCCGCCGAGCGGTGAGTCGCGCGAACGCCGCTTCGGACAGGACCCTGCCGATCGGTCCGTCGCCGCCATTCAACAGGAATCGCGCGTAGGCGCTCATGTCCAGCACGTTCGAGACGATGCTGCCGTCGGCCGTGTTGCTCACGATCCACGTCGCGGGCACGAGCGGGTGCGTCACCTGCGGCGGCCGGTCGTAGACCACCGGGGCGTAGCCGGTGGCGAGGTCGAGGCGGAGGTCGTCGGTGATGGCGGCAACCGATGAGGCCATCCGGAGCGGCTCCAGGATCCGCTCGCGAAGCAGGTCGTGGATCGGGACGCCGCTCACAGCCTCCAGCACGAGGCCGACGAGCTTGTAGCCGTCGTTGCTGTACCAGAAGTGTTCCCCCGGAGCGAACGTGGGCGGCTGCGATCGCAGGTTCGCCGCAGCGCCCAAGCCGGTGGGCGCGTCCTCCGTGCCGATCGCCAACCCGCTCGAATGCGTGAGGAGGTGATGCAGGGTGATGGGTCCGAAGGGCTCCGGGAGCTCGAGCCAGGGCAGCAGCTCGTTGACGCTCACGTGCAGATCGAGCCGGCCCTCCTCGACTTCCTGCATCACGACCGCGGCTGCGAACGACTTGGAGATGGAGCCGATCTCGAAGCGGGTCTCGGGCTTCACCGGCTGGCCCGAGGCCGCGTCGGCGAAGCCGCGCACCGCGACGCCCAGGATCTCTTCGCGGTCGGTGACGGCGAGTGCGATGCCGCCGGCATGGCTCAGTGGAAGATGGTGCTCGAGCGCCGCGCCGATCCGCTCGAACGCCTCGTTCAACCCGGGCATCGGCCGCGCGCCGACCTAGCCGAAGAACAGTTCGAGTTCGCGCGCGGCCGACTCAGCCGAGTCGGAACCATGCGCGATGTTCTCGCCGATCTGCGTGGCGAAGTCCCCGCGGATCGAGCCGGGCGGCGCCTCGACCGGGTTCGTCGACCCCATCAGGGTGCGCCAGCACGTGACGGCGTCCTCGCCCGTGAGCTTGGCGATCACGACCGGTCCGCTCGTGATGAAGTCCACCAGCTCGCCGAAGAACGGCCGTTCCCTGTGCTCGCCGTAATGCTCCTCGGCGGTCGCGCGCGGGATCGTGAACAGCTTCATCTCCTCGATCGTAAGGCCCTTGGCCTCCACACGGCGGAGCACCTCGCCCACCAGGCCGCGGCGCACGCCGTCCGGCTTCACGATGAGCAGCGTAGATCCGAGCGTCATGTCGTGATCGTCATGTAGGGGCTCCTGAGGGTGGGCCGAGCGCCCGCCGAGCGTCGGCGACAGTGTACAGAGAGCCTGTCACGAGGATGAGGTCCTCCGGGTCCGCGGCCGTGCGCGCGGCTTCGAGCGCCGCGGGCACCGACTCGAAGATCTCCACCGGCTTCGCGAGGGCGCCGAAGCGCTCGGCGATCGGCAGGGCGTCGCCGCTGCGCTCGCTGGCATTCTTTGCGGCGTAGGCGATATCGGCCAGAGGTGCGAGCTCGGCCACGATGGCCTCGAGGTTCTTGTTCTCGCTCACGGCGATCACCAGGTGCAGGCGCTCCCAGATGAAGAACTCACGCAGCGCCACCGCCAACGCCTCCGCTGCGGCAGGGTTGTGCGCGCCGTCCAGCATGAGCGTCGGCCGGCGCGAGACCACCTCCATGCGCCCGGGCCAGCGCACCTCCGCGAGCGCCTCGCGGGCAGCCACCTGTTTCAGCGGCTCCCCCACCATGGCCTCGAACGCGGCGATCGCCGCGGCTGCGTTGCTCGCGGCGTGCTCCCCGAACAGCGGCAGGAAGAGGTCGTCGTAGGTGCCCAGCAGGCCGCGCACCCGCAGCGACTGTCCGCCCACGGCCTGCAGCCGTTCCTCGACCTCCCAGTCACGGAACTCGAGCTTGAGGTCCGCGCCGACCGCCGCACAGCGCTCCTCGATCACGGCCATGGCTTCGGCGTCCTGCTCGCGGCACACCACGAGCTTGTCCTGCTTGATGATGCCCGCCTTCTCGCGCGCGACCTCGGTGAGCGTCGAGCCGAGCTCCGGATGGTCGAGCGCGATCGGTGTGAGCAGCGCGACGTCGCTGTCCACCAGGTTCGTTGCGTCCCACAGCCCGCCCATCCCCACCTCGAAGACGCCGAGGCCGACCGGCTTGTCCGCGAACCAGAGATAGGCGAGCGCGGTGAGCGTCTCGAAGTACGTAACGCGCTCCTCGGTCTCGGCGTCGACGAGGCGCAGGAAGGGCAGCAGGTGCTCGTACTCCTCGCCGAACTCCTCCCGCGTCATGTCCTGCCCGCACACGGAGAGCCGCTCCGTGACGTTGAGCAGATGGGGTGAGGTGTAGAGGCCGGTGCTGATCCCGTGCGCGCAGGCGAGCGCCGCCGTGATGTTCGCCGCCGTGCCCTTGCCGTTCGTGCCGGTGACATGGATCGTCGGGTACGCGAGCTGGGGGTCGTTCAGCAGCGTGGCCATCCGCAGGATCCGCGAGAGGTCGGGCACCATGCGGGTCTCACGACGCGCGTCCAGCTCGGCGAGTGCGGCTTCGTAACGCACGATCTGCGCTCAGCCCAGCTCGGCGAGCTGGCCGGCGATCTCGGCGAGCTGCATGGCGAGCCGGTCGTGCTTCTCGCGCTCCTGGGCCACGACCTCCGGCGCGGCTTTGGAGCTGAAGCCCTCGTTGGCGAGCTTGCCGGCGGAGCGCCGCAAGGTCGCCTCCACCTCCGTGCGCTGTTTGGCGAGGCGGTCGCGCTCAGCGCCGGCATCGAACAGACCCGCGGGCAGCTCGACCCAGCCCTGGGAGAGCGCCATCGTCGTTGATCCCGCCTGCTTGCCGCGCGCGGCGTCCACCACGGTGAGACTCACACCGGCGAGCCGCAGGGCGGAGTCGGCGAGCGAAGCGACCACGTCCATCCGTCCCGCCGGCACCCCGGCCGTCGCCTCGAACCGTTCCTTGGGCGAGATGCCGTGCTTGGAGCGGAACCGACGGATGGTGGTCACGACCTCCTGCACGATCCCCACGGCGCGCTCGGCCTCCGGATCCGCATGTCCCGGCTCCTGCGCGGGCCAGGTCGCCACGGCGAGCACCTCCGGAGTCTCGATCCCGAAGCGCTGCCATAGCTCCTCGGTCACGAAGGGCATGGTGGGGTGGAGCAGCCGCAGCGTGCGTTCCAGGATCCACGCCAGGACCTGGGTGGCGTCGGCGCGCTCGCGCTCGGACCCGTCGAGCCGCCCCTTCTCCAGCTCCAGACCCCAGTCGCAGAACTCCGACCACAGGAACCGATAGAGCGCCTGCGCAGCGTCGGCGAAGCGGCACTCGTCGAGCGCGGTGTCGACCTCGGCCACACAGGCTTGATGGCGCGATCGCAGCCAGCGCTCGGCCAGGGTCAGCTCGTGCGGCAGCTCCGGGGCCCCGCCCGGATAAGACCGGAGCACCAGCCTCGAGGCGTTCCACAGCTTGTTCGCGAAGTTGCGCCCGCCCTCGATCGCCTCTTCGGACAACGGGATGTCCTGCTGGCCACCCGTGGACGATCGCGCGAACGAGAAGCGCAAGGCGTCGGCTCCGTAGCGCTCGATCATCTCGATCGGGTCGATGACGTTGCCGAGCGACTTGGACATCTTGCGGCCCTGCTGGTCGCGGACCAGCCCGTGGATCACGACCCGGCGGAACGGGACCTCGCCCATCAGGAACAGCCCGGCCATGACCATGCGCGCCACCCAGAGGTACAGGATCTCATAGCCGGTCACGAGCACCGCGTTCGGATAGAAGAAGAGGTCGGGCGCGTCGGTGTCGGGCCAGCCCAGCGTGGAGAACGGCCAGAGCTGGGAGGAGAACCAGGTGTCCAGGACGTCTTCGTCCTGCCTGATCTCACCGCTGCCGCAGGTGGCGCACGCGCTGGGATCCTCCACGGCCACCGTCACGTGGCCATCCGGGCAGTACCACGCCGGGATCCGGTGCCCCCACCAGAGTTGGCGTGAGATGTTCCAATCGCGCAGGCCCTCGAGCCAGGACACGTAGGCCCGCTCCCACCGTTCGGGCGCGAACCGGACCCGGCCGTCCAAGGCCGCCTGCTTCGCGGGTCCGGTGAGGTCGCTCACCTTCACGAACCATTGCAGGCCGGCGATCCACGGCTCGATCTCCGTGTGGCAGCGGTAACAGTGGCCCACCGCATGCAGGTACGGCCGCTCTTCCTTCACGAGGAGACCGCGTTCCCGGAGCGCGTCACGCACCGCCTTGCGTGCCTGATAGCGATCGAGGCCGCGGAAGGCCTGCGGCACAGCGTCGTTCAGGGAGGCGTCAGCGTGCAGGATGTTCATGATCGCCAGGCCGGTGCGCTGGGCGATGTCGAAGTCGTTCGGATCGTGGGCGGGCGTGACCTTGACGACCCCCGTGCCGAAAGCCTCGTCCACATGATGGTCGGCCACGATGGGGAGCTGCCGTCCATCGAAGGGGTGCGTCACGGTGGCGCCCACGAGCGCGGCGTAACGCTCGTCACCCGGATGCACCGCGATCCCGGTGTCCCCCAGCATGGTCTCCACGCGCGTGGTGGCGACCTCGATCGATCCGGACCCGTCGCTCAAGGGATAGCGGAACGTGACGAGCTCGCCCTCGACGTCCTCGTGCTCGACCTCGGAATCGCTGAGCCCCGTCTGGTCCTTGGGGCACCAGTTCACGAGCCGCTCGCCTCGGTAGATCAGATCGGCCTCGTACATGCGCACGAACGCCACACGCACGGCGTGCGAGAGGCCCTCGTCCATCGTGAAGCGCTCGCGGCTCCAGTCGCAGGAGGCGCCCATGCGCTTGATCTGCTCGACGATCTCTCCTTCGTACTGCTCTTTCCACGCCCAGACGCGCGCAACGAACGCCTCGCGGCCCAGGTCCCTGCGTTCGATGCCCTCCTCGCGAAGCGTGCGCTCGACCACCACCTGTGTGGCGATGCCGGCGTGATCGGTTCCGGGAAGCCAGAGCACTTCGAACCCCTGCATGCGGGCGCGCCGCACCAATGTGTCCTCCAGCGTGCGGCCGAGCGCGTGCCCCACGTGCAGCCGGCCGGTGACGTTGGGCGGCGCCATCACGAGACAGTACGGTGGCTTCCCCGAGCCGGGATCCGCCGTGAAGTAGCCGCGCGCGACCCAGGCCTCGGCCCAGGCGGGCTCGACCTCCTGGGGATCGTAGCGGGTCGCCATCTCGGTGCCGGTCGCGCGCTCCACGGACATGGGGCGGAGTCTACGAAACGGGTCCCTACCCCGCCGAGTCGGCCCCCGATGCGTCCTCGCGCGTCGCTCCGGCGATCCGCCAGACGGCGAGCCCGTATGCCGCCCCCACCGCCGCGAGCAGGAGGAAGCCGAGCCAGCCGATTGAGACCCAGAACAGCAGCACGATGAACACGGCTGCACCTGCGAGCAGCAGGGCATCTCGATGCGCGGCAACCCACCCCGCTGCCGCCGCCGGGTCGGCCCCTCGTGCGGCGCCGACGATGGCCCCGAACAGGTCGCGCACCCACCCCCGGATCGTCACGGCCCACCCGTAGGGACCGGTGACGAGCGCGACGAGCAGGACCACGATGGCGATCGCAAGGAGCCATCCGGTGTACCGCAGGAGGCTGGCCTTCAAGACGTCGACCACCGCTTGCGCGGCCGCCCGGTTCTCCGGTCTCGCCCTCTGGGCGATGGAGCCGGACTCGGCGATCGCGAAGCGGCGTTCGATGACCATGACCGCGGCCGAGGCCGCAGTGATCTGGATCAGCGTCCTGCGGCGCCGGGCAGAGACCCACATCGCGGCGATGAAGGCCAGGAGGAACACGAGCACAAGCACGAACACGAGCCGGTTCGCCAGCGTGAAGGCGTCCTGGACCGAGGCCAGCTCAGACGTGTCGAGGATCACGATCTGACCGAAGTTGCTCGGCAGTTGGATCCCGGTCGCGGCCTGGATCTTCGCGATGGCCTCCGCGGGGATCTCACCCGAGTCGATCGGGGGCAGGGTGATGGTCCGCCCGAGCAGGTCCGATGCGAGCTGGGAGATCTGACCCAGCGCGTCGTTCACGATTGGAAGCAGGTTCAGTACCACCGCGCCGTCGGCAGTGCTGAGGATCGGCCCGCCTCCGTTCAGGATCGCGAGGATCGAGTTCTGCGTCACGCGGTTCGCCTCGATCCATAGCGTGCGGAAGGTCTCCGTCGCCACGAGCTTGCCTACCTGGTCCTTCACGAACCCTTGGACCGACGTGGTGATCGGACCCGCGAGGAACGCGATGGCCGGCACCTTGTCTCGCAGTGCCGTGTTCAGCCGATCCTGGACACCGAGGGCGAGGAAGACCTGTGCGGTGATGGTGCGGGCGAGGTACTCCTGGACGGCGGGGTCCTCGACCAGCGGCCCAACCGTCGCCACGTAGCGATCCGCGTTGACCGTGGTGCGACGGACCCATGTGCCCGGCACAGCCAGCGCAAGGGATAGCATCGTCAAGACGACGAGGATCGCCGCGATCACGCCACGCATGCGACGGCGCTTCGCGGGGCGGCCTTCGAGACGGTCCACCTCGCTCCGAAGCCGGTCTCGCTCTTCCCGCAGATGCTCGAGGTCCTCGGTCGAGCGCGACGCGGCCTCTTCGGCACCGGACGTGTCCATCACGCTCCCCTCCCCATACACGAGCGAAGGTACGCGGCCGCGCGGGCCCTCTAGGCGGAGCGCTCTTCGCGCTTCGCGCGCTTGGCGGGTTTCTCATGCGGGACCAGCGTCGGGTTGACGCCGGTAAGCACGACGTCCTCGTCGACGAGGCACTTGGTGACGTCTTCACGCGAGGGCAGCTCGTACATCACGTTGAGGAGCACCTCTTCCATGATGGCGCGCAGCCCGCGGGCGCCCGTTCCGCGCAGGATGGCCTGCGAGGAGATGGCCGCCATAGCGTCGTCGGTGAACTCCAACTCCACGCCGTCGAACTCGAAGAACCGCTGATACTGCTTCACGAGCGCGTTCTTGGGCTTGGTGAGGATGTCCACGAGCGCGCCCTCGTCGAGGTTGTCGACGCTGGTGATCACGGGAAGGCGCCCGACGAACTCGGGGATCAGCCCGTACTTCAGCAGGTCCTCAGGCAGGACCTTGCCGAGGAGCTCGCCGATCTCCTTCTCGTCGCTGCGGCGGATGTCGGCGCCGAACCCGACACCTTTGTTCCCGATCCGGCTCTCGATGATCTTGTCCAGCCCCGCGAACGCGCCGCCACAGATGAACAGGACGTTGGTGGTATCGATCTGGATGAACTCCTGGTGCGGGTGCTTGCGTCCGCCCTGCGGCGGGACGCTCGCCTGGGTCCCTTCGAGGATCTTGAGCAGGGCCTGCTGCACGCCCTCACCGGAGACGTCGCGCGTGATCGAAGGGTTCTCGCTCTTGCGCGCGATCTTGTCGATCTCGTCGATATAGATGATGCCGGTCTCGGCCTTCTTGACGTCGTAGTCCGCGGCCTGGATCAGCTTCAGCAGGATGTTCTCGACGTCTTCCCCGACGTAGCCCGCCTCGGTGAGTGCGGTGGCGTCGGCGATCGCGAACGGCACGTTGAGCATCCGAGCGAGCGTCTGGGCGAGGTAGGTCTTCCCGCAGCCGGTGGGACCAAGGATCATGATGTTCGACTTCTGGAGCTCCACCTCGTCGTTCTTGCCGCCGACCTGGATCCGTTTGTAGTGGTTGTACACGGCCACGGACAGGACCTTCTTGGCACGATCCTGGCCCACGACGTATTCATCGAGGAACCGATAGATCTCCTGTGGCTTCGGGAGATCGTCGAGCTTGAGCTCGGTGGTCTCGGAGAGCTCTTCCTCGATGATCTCGTTGCACAGGTCGATGCACTCGTCGCAGATGTAGACGCCGGGGCCGGCGATGAGCTTCTTGACCTGCTTCTGGCTCTTCCCGCAGAAGGAACACTTCAGCAGGTCGGACTCTCCGAACTTCGCCACCGTCACGCCCTCTCTCTACGACGACGAACGACCGAGCTACGCGATCGTTCGGCCCGGCCGCTGTGGATTCTACCCCCGGCCCGCCGACGCGCTCGCAAGCTCCGGCATGATCCCGCGACTCGTGATGATCTCATCGACCACCCCGTAAGCCTTGGCCTCGTCCGCCGTGAGGATGAAGTCGCGATCCGTGTCCTTGGCGACCTTCTCGATGTCCTGGCCGGTGTGCTGGGCGACCAACTTCTCCAGGAGCTGGCGCGAGCGCGTGATCTCCTTGGCCTGGATCTCGATGTCGACGGCCTGTCCCTCGGCCCCTCCGTGCGGCTGGTGCAGCAGCACACGCGAGTGCGGGAGGGCGAAGCGCTTGCCGGGAGCGCCGGCGAGCAGGAGCACCGCGGCGGCGGAGGCGGCCTGGCCCATCACCGTGGTGGCCACGTCGCACTTGATGAACTGCATCGTGTCGTAGATCGCGAACAGCGACGTGATCACGCCACCGGGCGAGTTGATGTAGAGATTGATGTCCTTGTCGGGGTCCTCGGACTCGAGGTGCAGGAGTTGGGCCATGATCAGGTTGCCGACGTTGTCATCGATCGGCGTGCCCAGGAACACGATGCGCTCTTTCAGCAGCCGAGAGTAGATGTCGAACGATCGCTCGCCGCGGCTGGTCTGCTCCACCACCACGGGCACGAGGTAGTTGCTGGTGTTGAGGTTGCTCTGCAGGTCGGTCATCCTGTCTCCTCCGACGGCTCGTCGGGAGCGGGGGCGCTCTCGGTCTGGGGTTCGGTCTCGATATCGGCACGTTCGACCAGGAGGTCGAGTGCCTTGGTCCTGATGATATCCCCGGCCAGACTTACGATCTGTCCGCTCCGGTCGAGTTGTTTCGCCAATTCCTTGGGGTCGCGGTCATAGGCCTGCGCAAGGTCGCTGATCTCGGCACCGATCTCGTCGGCCGTGACCTCCAGGTCCGCGGTACGGGCGATGCCCTCGAGCGCGAGATCCGCCTTGATGCCCCGGATCGCGTGGTCGCGCGAATCCTCTCGGAGCCGCGTCTCGTCCCAGCCCTGGCTCTCCAACACCTGGTCGATGGTCGTGCCGGCGCGCTCGGCCCGCTGGGCCGTGTGCTGAACCCGGTGCTCGGTCTCTTCGTCCACCAGCGTCTCGGGCAGCTCCACGTCGACAGTGTCGATGATGGCCTGCAGTACGCGGTCGCGGATCACGCCCTCGGCCTCGCGTTCCTTGAGGTCGTGCAGCCGGGTCCGCAGGTCATCGCGCAGCTGATCCATCGTGTCGAACTCCGATGCGGTCTTCGCGAACCCGTCGTCCACGTCGGGCAACTTCCGCGCCTTCACGTCCTTCACGAGCACGCGATAGGTGACGGCCGTCCCGCCCAGCTCCTCACCGAAGCGCGCCGGAACCTCGTCGGCGATATCGAGGATCTCGCCTGCCTTCTTGCCCATCAGCTCGGCGTCGAGCGCGAGGCCGAACTCGCCCGAGCCGACGTAGTAGAGATAGTCGGTGCGCTCGAGATCCTCGAGATCGGCTCCGGTATCCGAGGTGGGCTTGATGTCGACCGTGACGAAGTCGCTCTCGATGATCGGGCGGTCGGCGGGTTCCAGCTCCGCGAATCGTTCCCGCAACCGCTCGATCCAGTCCTCGATCTCCGCGTCGGTGACCTCCGTGTCGGGCTTCAGCACCTTGAGGCCGGTGTAGTCGTCCTCGGTGAGGTCCAGGCGCGGGCGGACCTCCACCACGGCCGTGAAGATCAGGGGCGCGGTGTCCTCGAACGGGTCCAGGTCGATCTCGGGGTCGGTGATGGGCGCGAGGTCCTCATCGGAGATCGCCTGCCGGTAGTACTGGGGCACGGCGGCGTTCAGGAACTCCTCGTGCACGACGTCGCGGCCGACCTGGCGGTCGATGATCGGCTTGGGCACCTTTCCCTTGCGGAACCCGGGGATCTTGACGTGGTTGGAGATGCTCCGATAGGCGGTATCGAGGTCCTTCGAGTACTCCTCGACCGGGATCTCGATCGTGAGCTTGACGGTGTGTTTGGCGGTGTTCTCCACGGTGGTTTGCATCGGTTCCAGGCTACCCGACTTTCCTGCCGACATCGGTGGGCTCGGCGCCTGGACGCTCCGGCCGCTCAGGTACCCTGCGCGGCCATGGATGAGCACATGTATGCGCACGAGCTGTCCTTCGCGCTGGGGCTCGCCGACCGCGCCGCGGAGATCGGGACCAGGGTATTCCGCGGCGGCGTGAAGGTCACGATCAAGGTGGACCGGAGCCCCGTGACGCAGGCAGACACCGGGATCGAGGCGATGGTGCGTGCTCAGATCGCCGCAGCATTCCCCAACGACCGGATCCTCGGCGAGGAGGAGGGCGGGGATGCCACCGGCGACGGCCGCGTATGGATCGTGGACCCGATCGATGCCACCGCGAACTTCGCGCGCAAGATCCCGATCTGGGCCACGCTGATCGCGCTGCAGGTGGACGGGGAACAGGTGGTGGGCGTGGTGGACGCGCCGGCACTCGGCGAGCGCTACGAGGCCGTGCGCGGTGGCGGCGCCTTCTGCAACGGCGAGCCGATCCATGTGAGCGACATCACCGACGTGACTTCGTCACAGATGCTGTTCGGGGGACTGGGGACGTGGGTGCGCGAGCCTCGGAACGAGGCGGTCCTGCGCACGTTCGCCGAGGCGAGGCGCACCCGGGGCTTCGGCGACTTCTGGGGTCACATGCTGGTCGCGCGCGGAAGCGCCGAGGCCATGGTGGAGTCCGATCTGTCCCTGTGGGACTACGCCGCGCTCGTGCCCATCGTGGAGGAGGCCGGCGGGAGGATGACCACGCTGAACGGTGGCCCGCTCCGTCACGGCCGCAGCGTGCTCACCTCGAACGGTGCCATGCACGACGAGCTGATCCGGCGCTTCGGCGAGATGCACCTGGACTGAGCGCTGATCCTGCCTCACGGCTCGATCACGACACCTAGATCGCTCGCGCGCTCCATCACCGCGTTCGCGGCCGCGACATCCTGCACACCGAGGCCCGTTAGGTCGCACACGGTCAGCTGGGCGTCGCCGGTGCGACCCGATGCCGTTCCCTCGCACAGCAGCCCGAGTTCCACCGCACGGTCGGCCTGCCCGGCTGCGTGCTGGAGCTCGCCGAGGCGCAGGCACTGCTCGCGCGAGTCCACCACGAGCACATCGGCCGCCTCCAGGATGTCGGGGTCGAGCTCCTGCTTGTCGACGCCGTCCGAGCCCACCGCGGTGACATGCGCCCCGGGCGCGAGCCAGGCGCGTTGCACGAGCGGCTCGCGGGCGGCCGTGCAGGTGATGACGACGTCGGTGTCGCTCACGGCTTCTTCGATCGAGGCAGCCGCGCGCGCCCCGGGGAATCGCGCTGTGAGGTCGGCGACGCATCGTTCGGCGTGTTCGGGGTTGCGACCCCACACACGCACGTCATCGAATCCCGGTCGGAGCACCGCCAGCGCATCCAACTGCATGCGAGCCTGACCTCCGGTCCCGATCACCGCGACCCTCCGGACGCGCTCGGGTGCAAGGTGCTTCGCGGCCACCCCTCCGGCGGCCCCCGTCCGCAGATCGGTGATGTATCCGTTGTCCAGGAGGAAGGCCGCGGGCGAACCGTCGCGCGCGTCGAAGACCGCCACGAGCCCATCGATCGCCGCCGGGTCCTGCGCGTAGAAGCCGCTCGCCGCCTTCACTGCGTAGTAGGGCGCGCCGTGCAGATGTCCGGCCTTCACGTGGATCTCGCCCTCCGCTTCGGGCACCTTCAGGTGGATCACGTCGGGCACCTCGGCGCCCCCGGTCGAATACGCGGCGAACGCGCGCTCGCAGGCGTCGATGCACGAGGCCATGTCAAGCGCGGCACGCACGTCGTCCTCGCGCAGGATGCGGACCGAGGCAGCCATCGCGCGCAAGCTTATCCAGGTTGGCCAGGTTGACCCGCGCGACCCGCGCGACCCGGTGCTAGGTTCGCCCTGTCACCCCACGACTTGGAGGCGCGATGAGCATCGAGCTATTCGAGATGGAGCGGTACCAATCCCGGTACTGGCACCTGGTCGACTACGACCTCTCCGAGTCCGGCGTCCTGCCGATGACGATCCGCGAGCTCCTCGGCCCCGCCGCGGACGCGGAGGCGTTCATCTCCGGCGTGTCCCTCGGCTATCCACTCTCCGAGGGCTCCTACGAGACCCGCGCGAACATCGCCGCCTGGTACCCCGAGGCGACCACCGAGCACGTCACCGTCATGAATGGCGGCTCTGAGGCGAACTTCCTGACGCTCTGGACGTTGCTGAAGCGGAACGAACGCCTGGCGTTCATGGTGCCGAACTACCTGCAGGGCAAAGGACTCGGACGGCATCTGGGAAAGACGACCGACACCTTCCGGCTACGCTTGCAGGACGCCCGCTGGGTGCTGGACGTAGACGAGATGAACGAGGTCGTAGGCAAGAAGACCAAGGTGATCATGGTCTGCAACCCGAACAACCCCACCGGGCACGTGCTCACCGAGACGGAGATGGACGCCGTGGTGGCGGCTGCCGAACGCGTGGGTGCCTGGATCGTGGCCGATGAGATCTACCGGGGCGCCGAGCTCGACACCGACACCAGCTCGCCCACGTTCTTCGGGCGCTACGACAAGGTGGTGGTGACGAGCGGCCTGTCGAAGGCCTTCGCGATGCCCGGACTGCGGCTGGGATGGGCGGTGGCCCCGCCCGAGCTGATCGGGAAGATCTGGGAACGTCACGACTACACCACGCTCACGCCCTCGATGGTCGCCGATCGACTGGGCGCCCTCGCGATGCTGCCCGACGTCCGCGAGTCGATCCTCACGCGCACACGCACGATCGTCCGCGCCAACTACCCCGCGCTCGAGGGTTGGCTACGCGAACACGGCGAGCTCTTCACGTGGGCGCGTCCCGTGGCGGGGGCGATCCAATACGCCACCTACGACATGCCCATCGGCTCAGCGGATCTGGCGGAGCGTATCCGCAAGGAGCGCAGCGTCCTGCTGGTGCCCGGCAGCATGTTCGGCGCGAAGAAGGGGCTGCGCTTCGGGTTCGGCTATGACATCGAGCGAACGCTGAAGGCCCTCAGCCTCGTGGACGACGTGCTGACGGAGATCACGAGGGACTGACACGCGATCGCCCGGCGGATCAGTCCTCGGCGAACAGGTCGGGGGCGTCGCGGCGCGAGTCCATGTACGCCTGGAGCTCCTCGTCGATCGCGGGATCGAGGCCGGGGTCCTCGTAGGAGTCCAGCAGCTCCTTCCACGCGCGGTTCGCCGCGACCTCCGTGGTCTCTGCGCCCATCGTCTCCCACGTGGCGAAGTCGGGCGTCTGGAACAGCGGGCTCATGTAGAGCCATTCCTTGAAATGGGTGCGGGTGTGCGGTGAGGCGAGGAACAGCCCGCCGGGACCCACCTCCTTCAACGCGTCGAAGCCGAGCTCTTCCTCGGTGAACCCGATGCCTTCCATCTGCCGCTTGAACTGACGCAGCAGCTCCACATCGAGCGCGAACTTCTCGAAAGAGGCGGTGAGGCCGCCCTCGAGCCAGCCGGCAGCATGCAGGACCACGTCGGTGCCCGCGAGCATGGTGGCCCACAGCATCATCTGCGACTCGGCCGCGGCCTGGGCATCCACCGCCGGGGAGGAGGCGAGCCCACCGCCGCCACGGAACGGCAGCCCGTAGTGCCGGGCGAGCTGGCCGCCCGCAAGCACGCCGAACACGGACTCGGGCGTGCCGAACGCGGGCGAACCCGTGCGCATGTCTGTGACGGTGAAGAAGCTGCCGTACAGGCACGGCACACCCTCACGCACCGTTTGGGCCATGGCCACGCCCGAGAGCGCCTCGGCCACCTGCTGCGTGAGCCCGCCCGCCACGCTCACGGCCGAGGTCGCGCCGGCGAGCAGAAACGGGGTCACCACGATCGGTTGCTTCGCCTCGGCCCAGGTCAGCAGCGCGTCGGTCATCCGGAAGTCCCAGATCAGCGGCGAGTTGGGGTTCACGACGCCCATGAGCGCCGCCTCCGCCTCGATCGCCTCGCGGCCCCCGTGCACGATCTCGGCCATGCGGATGCCATCGCGCGCGCGAGGGCCGCTCGTGCCGTAGGTGGTGTAGGGCTTGTCCGACCAGCGGATCGTGGAGTACTCCATGTCCATGTGGCGCGGTTCCATCGGCAGGTCGGTGGCCTCGGCCGCACCGGTCTGCACGCAGTTGAGCACGTCGGTCGCCTGGGCCATCTTGATGATCGTGTCGTGATCGATGAGCCGTCCGCTGCGGCGGCCCTCGTCCAGGTCGCTCGCGAAGGGCGGGCCGCCCACGTTCATCCACACGGGCGTGCCGCCCTCGCCCACGGTGAGGGAGCGCTCGGGGTTCCGGCCGCGCAGACGGAAGGACGCGGGTGCCTTCGCCACCTGCTCCATCACGAAGCCGCGGTCCCAGTACACGCGGTCGCCTTCGACCTTGAGCCCTGCCTCCGACAGGAGCTTGCGCGCCTGTTCGTGCAGGACGTCCGTGCCGATCTCCTCGAGGATCCGCATCGCCTGCTCGTGGATCGTCGCGACCTGCTCGGGGCTCAGGATGTCCAGGGCGTTCTCACGTTCGAGCATCGTCGGTCTCCTCCATCAGGGGGGTGAGCAGGTCGTCCAGCGGCCGGGTGCCGAGGTCGTGGATCTCGAGCGGGAGACCCATGAACGCGGCGATCTCGTGGGCCTTCGCCTCGCGTGCGGGATCTGAGTGCTGGCGCACGAACAGCACGCGCGTGAGGTTCCCGAAGTAGGTCTCGTTGAGCCATGGGAACCGGTCGAGGCCGAGGCCCTGTCACGAGCCAGTCGGTGAGGAAGTAGATGCCGATGTCGTCCTCGAACCGCCTGTACAGCTCCCCCGCGTACCACTGGAAGCAGTGCACGCCGGCCGGGCGCACGGCCGGGTACCGCTCGAGCACGGCATCGAGGCGCCCTCCCGTGCCGCAGTCCCCGTACACCACGATCACCCGCTCGTACTTCGGCAGGAGCGCCTTCAGCTTCTCCTCGACGGCGGGCGCGATGTCGATGGGCGTCATGTGCAGGTCCGAGGAGATGCCGTGCACGTCGGCGTCCCAGCTGTGCTGCTGGACCAGGGCGGCGGTGTCCTGCGCGACGGATCCGCACGCCAGGAACGCGACCTTGGCGCCCGTGGCCGTCACGGCGAACCGCCCCCCGCCACGCGCGCGGCATGCGCAGCCCGGGCGAGGTCGAGTTCCTCCGCCGTGGGGAACCCGAGGTTGCCGATGAACCGATCGTTGAAGTCCGCCTCGCCCGAGAGCTCGATGTACTCGACGATCGTCGGGATCTCGAAGGCCACCTCGCGCTCTCGGAAACTCATGAGGGCCATCTTCGCGCCCTCGCTCGCCGTGTTGCCCACGGCCTTGATCTTGTCCACCGGCACGGGCGGCACGAGTCCGATCACGCGCGCGCTCTGTGGGTTGATGTAGGACCCGAACGATCCGGCGAGCATGACCTCGTCGAGGTCGGCGGCCCCGATGCCCAGCGCGCGCATCGCGGTCTCGATGCCGGTCGAGATCGCGCCCTTGGCGAACTGCAGCGCGCGCACGTCGGTCTGCGTGAGCACGACGTCACCGCTGAGGACGAACGCCTTGATGTCATCGCGCACGATAAGCCGCCCGGCGAGGGGATGGCCCACAACCTCGGCTTCCTCGCGTGCCATCATCTTACCGCCGTCGTCCAGCAGGCCCGCCAGGCGAAGCTGCGCCACGATGTCGATCAACCCCGAACCGCAGATGCCCCGAGGCTCCACCTCGTCCCCGCCAATCACCTGGAGCTCCACCGTGCCGCCCGTGAGCGTGACGCCCTCGATCGCGCCGTCGGTGGCGCGCATCCCGCACAGGATCTCGCCGCCCTCGAACGCCGGTCCCGCAGGCGCGGCCGTGGCCACGCAGCGCTCGGCCGACCCGCAGGCGATCTCTCCGTTCGTGCCCACGTCCACGAGCAACCGGACCTCCGGATCGCGCACGAGGCCGGTGGCCACGATGTCGCCCACGATGTCCGCGCCCACGTACGCGCCGATCGACGGGAAGAGCGCCACGCGCCCTAGCGGGTGCATCGCGAAGCCGATCCGATCCGCGCGCAGGTCCTGTGGCGCCACGAAGACCGCGACGTACGGTGCGAGCGCGATCGACTCCGGGTTCACTCCGCAGAGCAGGTGCAGCATCGTGGCGTTGCCCACCATCACCGCTTCGTAGATCTCCCCGGGCGCCACGCCGGCCTCAAGCTGCGCGGTGGCGAGCAGCTCGTTCACCGTCGCCACCACCGCGGCTTGGAGGTTCGCGATGTCCTCGGGGTCCGCCATCGCACGCGCCATCCGCGCGATCACGTCGGCCCCGAACGGTGTCTGGTGATTGATCGTGGACGCCACGGCCGCCACCGCCCCGGTGCGCAGGTCCACCAGGTTGCACACGCATGTGGTGGTCCCGATGTCGAACGAGGCGCCGAACATGCGCTGCGTGGTATCGCCAGGCTCCAGGTCGACCAGGTGCTCGCCCACCAAGGAGGCGGTCACGCTCGTGGTGTCCCGCAGCGCCTCCGCGATCCTGGGCAGCAGCTCCCAGTCATGCGCGTGCGGGTAGCCCGCCGCATCGAGGGCGTCCTGCACGCGGGCGAGGTGCGAGCGATGGTCCTGAAGCGAAGGCTCCGCCAGCTCCACGAAGAGCTTCACCACGTTGGGCTCGAGCAGCACGAACCGGCCCACCCCCATCGTGGCGGCCTTGGGCATCTTCATGAGGCGGGGCACGTCAACCGTCATGGGACCGTTGATCGGACACTGGCAGGACAGACGCCAGCCCTCCTCCAGCTTGCCGGGCAGGTGACGGTAGTCCGCGAGGGAGAGCTCGGCCTCGCCCTCGAGCACGTGCACGCCGCACTTGCCGCAGGTCCCCCGGCCGCCGCACGTGGATTCGATCGGCAGTCCCGCCCAGTGCGCAGCGTTGAAGAGCGAGGTTCCCGCGGGCACCCGGACGGTCTTGCCGCTGGGCTCGTAGGTGACCTCGACCTTTGCGGTCACGACGCTCAGGCCTCCGCGGTGGCCGCCGCGAGCTGCTTGCGGTGCTCGGCGATCCAGGTCGAACCGTAGGCATCGCGGCCCAGAAGCAAGTCCGCCGCCAGGATGGCCTTGCGACCTTGCTCGTGCAGCGGGTTCGTGATGGCCGCGTTCACGCCCGCCAGGATCGACATCGACAGGAAGGTCGCGTCGATCCCCCGGCGATCCGGCATGCCGAAGGAGATGTTCGAGGCCCCGCAACTGACGTTCACCTCGAGCTTCTCGCGGATCAGCCTCACCGTTTCGAACATCGAGGTGGCCGCGTCCAGCGCGGCGCCGATCGGCATCGTGAGCGGGTCGATGATGATGTCCTCGCGCGGGATGCCGAGCGCGGCGGCGGCCTCCACGATCTTGCGCGCGGCCGCCAGGCGCACCCCGGGATCCATCGAGATGCCGTCGGAGTCGTTGGCCATGCCGATGACGGCGGCGCCGAACTTCTTCACGAGCGGCAGCAGTCGCTCGAGAGAGTGGTCCTCGGCCGTGACCGAGTTGATCAGGACCTTGCCCCGCGCGAGGGGGACGGCAGCCTCCAGGGCCTCGGCCGTGGATGAGTCGATGCACAGGGGCACGTTCACCACCTCGTGCACGGCCTGCACGACCGCCGAGAGCATCGCGGCCTCGTCGAACCCGGGGATGCCGGCGTTGAGGTCGAGGATGGCGGCGCCCGCCTCCACCTGCGCGATGGCGTCTCGCTTCACGGTCGTCATGTCCATGACCTTCAGCTCTTCGGTCAGCTGGGTGCGTCCGGTGGGGTTGATGCGTTCCCCGATGATCCGGAAGGGGTAGCCATCGCCGATCGGGACCTCGCCGCCCGGGCCGCTCACCACCGTGGTGACGACCTCGGTCACACCGGCACCCCCGTGAGCTGCCGCGCGATGTCGACCGCCTCGGGCGCGTTGTTCGCGTAGCCGTCGGCGCCGATCTTCTCGGCCCACTCGGGGGTGACGGGCGCCCCGCCGACCATGACCTTGATCCTCTCGCGCAGCCCCGCCGCCTCGAGCTTGCGGATCACCGTCTCCTGGTACGGGACGGTGGTGGTGAGCAAGGCGCTCATGCCCAGGATCTGCGGATGCAGCTCGTTGATCGCCTCGATGATCCGGTCGGCGCTCACGTCCTTGCCCATGTCGTGCACGTCGAAGCCGCTCGTGCGCAGCATCGCGCCCACCATGTTCTTTCCCAGGTCGTGCAGGTCGCCCTTGACCGTGCACATCACGACCAGCGCGTTGGCCTTGGCGTTCGGGTCCTTCTGCGCGAGCAGCGCGGGCTCGATGATGGCGTTGCAGGCCTTGAACACCTCGGCAGAGGCCACGACCTCGGGCAGGAACACCTCGCCGCGCTTCCACATCTCCCCCAGATCGAACATGGCCACCGCCATGCCCTCCTCCAAGATCATCTTGGGGTCCTCGTTCGCGGCGGTGAGGCGCTCGGCCGCGCCAACGCCCGCGTCCATGTCCGCCACGATCAGCGCTCGCTTCAGGATCTCGAAGTCCTCGTTCACATGCCCTCCTCGAGCCCGCGGCCTTCGACCCAGGGCCGCCCGGGGTGACTTGAAGTCAGCCGAGACCACCTCCCGGCACCCCCCCAGGATAGGAAGCCCAGGCAGATGAGGGAACGCTCACGAGCTACCTTCTTCTGACCTCAGGTCATGCACGGCCGGTTCGAAGCCGTACCCTGATCTCGATGGTGACCCAGCCCAAACCCCCGCGTAACGCTCGCAGCGAGGCCAAGCGCGCACGCATCGTGGAATGCGCGATGCGTCGCTTCGCCGAGGACGGCTACCAGGGCGCCAAGGTCGAGGACATCGCGCTGGAGCTGGGTATCGCCAAGGGCTCGATCTTCCAGCACTTCGGCTCCAAGGCCCGTCTTTTCTTCGAGGCGTACAAACGGGCCGTGCAGCAGCTTCCCGCCTGGATGGACGCGCCGCCGGAGACCCTCGAGGAGGGGTTCTTCCCCACGGTCACCTACTGGCTCGAGCGAACGCAGCATCTGGTGGCCGAGGACTGGGTCCCCTACCGCGTGTCGCTCATCGGTAGCTTCGGCACGGACCTGGCGCTCAAGCGCGACATCAACCGGTTCCTCGTGAGCGAGGACCCGTACGGCACGCTCGACTTCGTGGAGTACGGGATCGCGCGCGGCGACGTGCGCGACGACATCGACCTGGAGATGGTGGTCTCGCTCGTGGACTGGCTCTCGGACTCGATCCAGAACGCGCTCGTCACCGAGGAACTGGACCCCGGCCTGTTCCATCGCCACCGTGCGCAGCCCGACCGCCAGAAGATGCGTGTCGAGCACTTCACGATCCTGCTCAAGAGCGCGATCGGCGCCGTCGGCGATCCGAGATCACCAGGGACGACTCAACCTGTGGTCGCGAGGCGGGACCCATCGGCAGGACCGGGCGACGGTCCTGCCCGGTAGCGGGTGCCGTCGGGCCGGAACCAGGAGACCGCGCCGTCGCTCGCTCGCCTCAGACGCCAACCGTGCTCGTGCACCAGGCGGTGATGGAACGAGCAGATCAGCAGCAAGTTGTGGAGGCTGGTACGGCCCCGTGGCGCCACCACCTGATGTGGTGAGCTTCGGTGAAGGCCCTGGTGCCGCACCCCGGGAACCGGCAGCCGCGGTCGCGGTAGCGGACCTGCCGCACCATCCAGGCCGCCGGCTCGCGAGACATGCGCCCGAGACCGATCAAGTTGCCCGCGCGATCCTCGACCACGGTCTGGGCGCGCGCGTTGCAGAGCAGTCGCCGCACGGTCTGGGGATGAAGGGCCGGGCCGTCCTCGATCTCGCAGCCGCCGTCATCACGCACGAGGCCCTCCAGCCGGGCGTGCACGACCACCGTCGCGCGGTCAGGATCGGGGTCGGTCGCGAGCCGGACCGACGAGAGCGCCACGAGGGCGTCGGCGCGCCGAGCGGAGGCGTGGAAGACACCCTCTTCGTCGGGCATCACCGGGAGGGTAGCCGCCACGCGCTCGAGGGCGCGGGCCACCACGGCTCCCTGGGCGGCCGGCAGGTCAGCCTCCAGGCCGAAGCGGCGCCCCTCGTCGAAGTACCACCACGAGACCGAGCGCGACGTGTCCACCTCGGCGGCCTCGGCGGCCGTGCGGGCGGCGAGATCGCCCCGGTGCCGGATCGTGGCGCAGCGCACCTCCTTCGCCCAGTCGATGAGGGCGACCTCGGTCGGCGGCGCGGCGAACCGAGCGAGCTCGACGACCTTGTCGAGCTTTCCAAATCGGAGATGTCGTATCGCATCGCGATCCAGTGCGCGAGATCCCGCGCACCCTCCTCCACCCATGTGTCGCGACGGTCCGCGGCGACGATCAGACGGAAGAGCTGCCGCTGCGCACGCGAGACATCGGCGTGCAACGCGTCGAGGGCACGGATCACGCCATCTGTGGTCGGCTCGGCGTCTTGCTCGGCGCCCTGTTCGAACATATGTTCGAGCCTACCGGGCTCACGCTTCAGGAACAGTGATGTGGGTCACATCCGAGAGCGGATGCATGGCATGTCGTCAACGCAGTGGATCACCCTGGCGCCATCTCATGGCCGCCTCGGCATCCCGGGTCGTGACGCTTGGCTTTCGGAAGTTGATCAAGGCGAAGCGATCGCACGCGGTCTCGCCGACCTTCTTCCTGCCCCGTGGTCTGGCGGAACCCCAGACGTGCAGCCATTCGTGGCAGTAGAGGAAGCGCAGGACCTCGCGGGGCTCGCGGAACGTGATGCCTTCGGTGAGCCAGATGAACCGCATCGCGCCATCGCCGGGGCGGCGCTTAGCGCCGTAGGGGACGACCTCGCCGAACGGGAAGAAGGGTTCGGGCATCTGCAGCGTGATCGAGCGCTTCGTGAAGTCGGTCCAGGCCGACAGGTGCGGCCGCTGACGGTAGCGCAGGTACTTCACGTGGACCCCATAGCCCTGCGCCTCCGGCAGGCCCGCGAGCAGGCGCGCGATCTCGGCCGGCTCGAGGTCCGGGATCGCGGACGTGATACGCACGCGAGGCAGGCTACCCGTAGTGGCGCGCCCACTAGCATGGTCGGCCATGGCCGGGCAGGGGGAACCGCGCGGACGGGGCCACCGCGACGGCGCGCGCTCGGCGCTGCCGCTCGGCGTAGCGGTCCTGGGCTTCGGGGTCTCCTTCGGAGTGCTCGCGCGCACTGCGGGGATGGGCCGTCTCGCGCCTGTGGTGATGTCTGCCACCACGTTCGCGGGCTCGGCACAGTTCGCGGTTGCCTCGGTGCTGGGCACGGGCGGAGGAGCAGCGGCCGCGGTGGTGGCTGCCGTACTCCTGAACGCCCGGTATGCCCCCATCGGCGTGAGCGTGGCCCCCTCTCTCGCGGGGCCTTGGTGGTCACGCTTCCTGCGCGGTCAGCTCGTGGTCGACGAATCGTGGGCGATCGCGGCCGAAGGAGAAGGGCGCTTCAACCAAGAGGTGCTGGTGGGCGCGGGCCTCACGCTCTACGCGGCGTGGCTCGCCGGCACGATCCTGGGTGTCGCCTTCGGCGACCTGATCGGCGACCCGACGCGCCTCGGGCTCGACGCCGCGTTCCCGGCACTCTTCCTCACGCTGCTCGTCCCTCAGCTGAAGACGCGCGACGCCCGGGTGACCGCCGCCCTGGGCGCAGCCATCGCGTTGGCGCTCACGCCGTTCACGCCGGCGGGCGTGCCGATCATCTGCGCGAGCGTTGCGTGCCTGATCGGCCTGCGAACCCCGTGGACGGGTTCGCCTTCGTGACCGCGACGTGGGCGGTCGTGATCTTGGTGGGCGCGGCCACGATCACGATCAAGGCGCTCGGGCCAGTACTGCTGGGCGGGCGCCCGCTGCCCGAACGGCTCGACCGAGTGGTGGCGCTCCTTCCTCCCGCCTTGCTGGCGGCGCTCGTCGCGATCAACACGTTCGGGACCGGCAGCCGGCTCGCCGTGGACGCGCGACTGCTCGGGGTGGGCGCCGCAGCGGTGGCCATCAAGCTCCGTGCGCCAGTCCTGATCGTGGTCCTCGTGGCGGCGGTCGTCACCGGGGTCGCCCGTGCCGTGAGCGGCTGATAGCCTCCCTCGCAATGGCGAGATACCGCGACCTCGGACTCACCGTCGGGCAGCTCCCCCCAGGTCAGCGCAACGCCATCACCGACGTCGAAGGCGTGCGCGTCGGCGTCTGCACCTTGATCGAGGGCGACGGCCCGCTCAGGACCGGCAGCGGGCCCGTGCGCACCGGCGTCACGGTGATCGTGCCCCACGAGAGCATCGGGCGCGAGGTCGTGTTCGCGGGATGTCACCGCCTGAACGGCAACGGCGAGCTCACCGGTCTCGAGTGGGTGCGCGAGTCCGGCACGCTCAGCACCCCCGTCGCGATCACCAACACGCACAGCGTGGGTGTGGTGCGCGACGCCTTGGTGGCGGCCGAGATGCGGGAGCGCACGGACCTCACTGCCTACTGGAGCCTCCCGGTGGTCGGTGAGACCTACGACGGCACGCTCAACGACATCAACGGGTTCCATGTGCGCCCCGAGCACCTCACCGCCGCGCTCGACGCCGTCGCGGACGGCCCCGTGCCCGAAGGCAACGTCGGCGGAGGCACCGGCATGATCTGCCACGAATTCAAGGGCGGCACGGGGACGGCTTCGCGGCGCCTGCCGCGGGAGTTGGGGAGCTACACGGTCGGTGCCCTCGTCCAGGCGAACCACGGGCGGCGCGAGCGCCTGAGCGTCGACGGGGTGCCCGTGGGAAGGAGGATCGGCAAGGACGAGATCCCCGCACCCTGGGAGGACGAGGCGGCGCAAGAGGCCCCAAGCCCGCCCCCGCCCGGCAGCGGATCCATCATCGCGATCCTTGCCACGGACGCGCCGCTGCTCCCTCACCAATGCACGCGGCTGGCCCAACGGGCGGGCCTGGGCATCGCGCGCGCAGGCGGCGCGGGCGAGCATTCCAGCGGCGACATCTTCCTCGCGTTCTCCACCGCGAACCGAGGCCGGCTGGACAGCTACAAGACCGAGGAGGACCCCTCACCGATCGAGGTCACGATGGCACCCGACGGCATCATCAGCGACCTGTTCTGGGCCGCGATCGAGGCCACCGAGGAGGCCATCCTCAACGCCCTCGTGGCGGCTGAGACCATGACGGGTCGCGACGGCATCACGGCACACGCGTTGGATCACGACCGCCTCGTCGAGATCATGTCGCGCTATGGCCGTGGGCCGGGCGCCTGACCTACACGAGTCCTCGGAGCCTCGCGGCGGCCAGGCCGGTCGGACTCGCTGCCCGCGAGCGAGCTCGGCGGCGCGGCCGCTCGCACGATCTCCGCGGTCCACGTCCTTCATCCTGATAGCACGTGTCCGTCCCCGGTCCGCCGTCGAGGGAGTCGTTGTCCTTGCCCCCTCGGAGGGTGTCCTTGCCGGGGCCGCCGGACAGACGATCGCTCCCGCTCACGCCTGAGAGCCTGTCGTTGCCGCCCCCGCCTCGAAGCACGTCGTTGCCGTTGTTGCCCGCGAAGACGTTCGCGACGTTGCTGCCGATCATGATGTCGCGATGCGCGTTCCCCTGGACGTTCTCCACCCCGCTCAACGAGTCGTTCCCCTCACCAGAGGCGGTGCCCTTGCGCAGGTCCACCGACACGCCGCTCGCGGCGCCGTAGTTCACGGTATCCGTGCCGGGTCCGCCGATGAGCGCGTCGTTGCCTCGCAACCCCGTCAGCTTGTCCTTGCCACGACCGCCACGAAGCGTGTCGTTGCCGTTGCCGCCGCGGAGGGAGTCGCCCTTGGGCGAGCCGATCGCCACCTCGATCCGCGTGAGGGTGTCGGCGCCCTCGCCGGTGGCGGTGCCCGCGAGCAGCGACAGGATCACCGGGTTCCTCGACGCGGAGAAGTGCGCGCTGTCCGCCCCCAAGCCGCCGTCGTAGTGATCGTTCCCGGTTCCCCCGATCAGGGAGTCGTCGCCGGCCTGCCCGATCAGCCTGTCCGAGCCGCCGCGACCATCCAGGACGTTTGCGCCCGAGTTGCCGGTCAGCCGATCCTTCTGCTTCGACCCGATCAGCTTCTCGAAGCCGCCGAGGGTGTCGGTTCCCTGCCCTGTTGCGGTGCCGCCGATCGTGGCCACGATGCGGTTCCCGGCGCCCGCATAGCTCACCGTGTCGACGCCCTGACCACCAGCGAGGATGTCGTCGCCCAGCCCGCCCGTGATCGTATCGTTGCCGTCTCGCCCGTCGAGGTTCTCCGCGGCGCCCCCGCCGGCGATCCTGTCGTTCTGGGCGGTTCCGATCACGCCTTGGATGGAAGCGAGCGTGTCGGTTCCCTGTCCCGTCGCCTGACCCTTGCCGAGCAAGACCTTGACGGGCCCGGGGATCGTCGAGAAGTCGGCCGCGTTGTTGCCCGCCCCGCCCTGGAGGTCGTCGTTGCCATCGCCGCCGGCGAGCGTGTCGTCGCCGGGTCCCCCCATCAGCACCTCGTTTCCGGCCCCGCCGGTGAGCCGATCGTCACCGTCCATCCCGTCCATCGTCAGCGACGCGCTCGTGAACGAGACGTCGCCGTCGTCGTCGTCACCGTTCACATTGATGCCGCCGGATCCGACCGTGAACGTATCTCCGCCCGGGGTCCCCTGCAGGGTCAACGAGTCGGTCCCCGCGGCGAAGTTCACGGAGATCTCGATCTCCGGCAGGCCGGTTCCCTCAGGAGTCAGTCCCGGCTGGAACGAGGCGGGATCGACGATCATGAGCGCGTTGGTCCCCGCTCCTGCGGTGACCACGATCGTGTCGGTGTTGGCGACGGTGGCCGTACCGCATTGGACGGTATCCAGGCGGATGGCCCCGGCCGACACATCGAGGGTGTCGCTGGCGTTGCCGGCGAGCGTCACGTCGACCCGGCTCACGCCGTCGTACATACAGCTGGCGGCCGCCGCGGGGACCATCTGCCACGGTGCGAACGCCGTCGCCAGCGCGAACGCGGTCACCACGACGATGCGCCTGATGATCGACCTCGCTTCCTAGGATGCGCCAGAGGGGAACGCTCGAATCATCGCACGGTGCGCTGCAGGCGTCGAGCCACCACCGGCCACGATGCCCGAACTGAAAACGGCGGGCCCCGATCGGGACCCGCCGTCTCCGTTGCGCTGCAGCTACCTGGGCGGGAACTGCGAGTTGGGGACCGGATCGGCGAGGTTGGCGGTCGGGGCCTGAGCGGTGAAGCCGATCACGGCGCAGTTGATGTCGACGCCGACAGAGCCGTACGGAGCAGGCTTGCCGGTTGCCGGGTTGATACCCGTCAGCAGGTCGGGCCTGGTCGCGGCCAGGTTGAAGACCTGGACCTCATCGATCTGGCGAGTGTTGAGTCCCAGCTTCACCGCCTTGTCGGTCCACAGCCCGAGCTGTGCATCCCACAGCGGACTGTACGCCAGCGCGTGCCGGGGGTCGGTCAGTGTCGGGAAGTCACCGAACACGTTGAGGAGGTCACCACCGTTGCGCAGCGCGTCGATCAACGCGGTGTTGCCGGCGCTTGCGTCCTCGGAGGCGTGCCCATCGAGAACCAGGTGCACGAACCCCTGTGCCTCAGCGTTGTCGGCGCCTGTCTGTCCGTTGATGAACCCGAACAGTCGCTCGCGGGCCGACCCGAGGAAATCGTCGCCGCCGTTGTACGCCGCTCGATCGAGCGCGGGCACGTAGGTAGCGCGCTCCAGCACCGCGGTCAACGGCTGCCCCGCGTCCGTGCTGAGGTACAGGATCGGCTGGCCGGCATCGAAGCCCTTCACCAACAACATGTCGACCCACGATTCGTTGAACTGACCGGGAGGTGACGGAGGTGCGATGTGGACGCCGAGGACACGGTCGTTCGTGTTCGAATGATGAACGACGTCGAACGGCCTGTTGCCGGTAGCCACGATCGGAGCGTTGTAGACGACCTGCGATCCCGCGATCCGGATGAACGGGCTGTACCCGCCGGTGGCGACGGCGCCGGGGCGGAACTTGGCGAGCGGGAACCCGGTCGGCCCAGGCACCGCGACGCGCTTGGGACGGAAATCGGGCGCGCCCTTGAAACGGACCGTTGCTGCCCCGAAATGACTCTGCGCCGGCGTTGGAGACGCGAGCTTCGCCGTCTGCACGCAGCCACCACAGCCGATCGCGAGATTCGCGAGCTTGGGTGCGTAGTTCACGCCGAGGTCATGCGCCAACCCGGCGTCGGAGGCATCCAGCAGGACGAACCACGCCGCCTTGCCGTCCGCCTTGCCCTTGTACAACGGCAGTGGAACCGTGTCCGCCGTGAGGTCGACCTGGATCGCGCTCTCGGTCCACGTCAACGCTCCATGCGCGAGGGTCGGAAAGCCGAGGTCACGAGGCGAGTCTCGCGCGAAGGCGCCGCGCCACGCAAGTCGTGGGGCTTCGTGCTCCGAATGAGATGCATGACAATCTTGCAATGTGGAGGCTCGATCCGCCTCGTCCCAGGGCGCGCCCCGAATGCGTGTCGTGACAGTCCTGTCATCCGTATTGCCTCTGCCCCCGTCCCGTTCGAATGTGAGCCTGTACGGGTGGGCGTGACGGCGATGGGGAGGGCGGCATGGTCCGATCGTTTCGTGGTGGGGGAAGGGTCGCGGCACTCGTCGCGGTCGTAGTACTCGTAGCCTCGGCCTGTTCGAAGGACTCGAGTTCAACGGCGGCGGCGCCGGTCTACGACGTGTTCGCACAGCAGTTCAAGTTCAACGGGATGCCTGCGTCGATACCGGCGGGCAACATGCAGATCAACTTCTCGAACAAGGAGTCGTTCCCGATCGCGCACGAGATGATCCTGAAGGCGCTGCCTTCGGGGGACACGGCTCAGGACATCATCGATAGCGCGAAGGTGCCGGGCTGCGAGGGCGGCGGCGAGTGCGAGACTCAGTATTTGGCCTTCGGCGAGATCGCCGGCGTCGACACAGGGGCGACTCTCTCGAACGTGTTCTCCCTGCCCGCGGGCAGCTACTTCTTCGCCTGCTGGGAGACGGGTACCCAGAGCGGAGGGGAGAACGGCCCGCCCCACGCGTCCAAGGGCATGGTGTACACCTTCACGGTCGCCTGATCGACAGGATGCGATCGCCCCAAATGCGTACGATCAGAACGGGTCCCGCTCAACTCGGGCTCGCGACGGTGTTGCTACTGCTGACGAGCTGCGCCAAACAGGGGATCTCGCCCCAGGGACAGGACGTTCATCAGCTCTTCATCATCATCATGATCATCGCTGCGCCGGTGTTCATCGCCGTCGAGGCGCTCCTGATCTGGTGCGTCGTGCGGTATCGCAAACGCGACGACGAGCCGGCGCCACAGACCATGGGCGGGAGTCGCTCGCTCGGCGTGTTCTTCGCCATCCCTGCCGTGATCGTGGCGATCCTATTCCCGTTCGGCGAGGCGACGCTCATGCGCATCCAACGAACCGAGACGCCCCAGGTGCAGATCCGGGTAGAGGGGTTCCAGTGGCAGTGGACGTTCCTGTACCTGCAGGAGGGCATCTTCGTGAGCGGCAAGACGCTCGTGAAGCCGGCCGAGATGGTCCTGCCCGTCGACGAGCCGGTACAGATCACGTTGACCTCCCGCGACGTGATCCACTCGTTCTTCGTTCCGGATCTTCTCTTCAAGCGTGACGCGATCCCGGGCCGGACCAGCACCTTCGAATTCACACCCACGCAGATCGGGACCTACCCTGCGCAGTGCGCCGAGTTCTGCGGCCTCTGGCATTCGAAGATGACGTTCGACGTGAAGGTCGTGAGCTCGCTCGACTACCAAGCGTGGATCAAGCAACAGCGCCAGGCAGCCCAGAGCATCACGTGCATGCCGAACGGAACGAGCCTGTCGCTCATCGCGCACAACATCTCGTGGGACCAGTACTGTCTCGCCGTTCCAGGGAACGCACCGTTCACCGTCAACATCAACAATCAGGACAGCGGGATCGAGCACAACTTCTCGATTTACGACAGCTTCTTCCAGAAACAGACCTTCTTCACGTCGCTGAAGATCACCGGGCCGACGACCGAGTCACTCGACGTACAAGGGCTGCCGCCTGGTCGCTACTACTTCCAGTGCGACGTCCACGGCCCCGCGATGTCGGGGGCGTTCGTCGTCCAATGAGGATGCCGATGGGAGACGCGACATGGCCGTGACCGAAGCTCCTTCCAGAGAGCTTGCGCCCGAGCCCGAGCGAGGCCGGCTGCTCGACTGGCTGAAGACGACCGACCACAAGAAGATCGGGATCCTGTATCTGATCAACAGCTTCTCGTTCTTCGCGATCGGCGGAGTGTTCGCCTTGCTGATGCGCACGGAGCTTGCCCGGCCGGGAACGCAGATCTTCGCTCCCCACGCGTACAACCAGCTCTTCACCCTTCACGGGACGCTGATGATCTTCCTCGTGATCTTCCCGCTCCTCGCCGGGTTCGGAAACTACTTCGTTCCCCTCCAGATCGGCGCGCTCGACATGGCGTTCCCGCGCATCAACGCCCTGTCCTTCTGGCTGCTGCCGGTGGGCGGGCTGACGATCCTGTCGGGGTTCCTGGCCAAGGGGGGAGCGGCCGCCGCCGCCTGGACGGGATACCCGCCGCTCGCAGAGCAGCTGGGCACGGGGCAGGACCTGTGGATCGCCGGGCTCATCATCGTCGGAACGGCCTCGATCCTGGGCGGTATCAACTTCATCGTGACGATCCTTCGCATGCGAGCTCCCGGCATGACGATGATGCGGATGCCTGTGTTCACCTGGAGCATCCTGGCGACCTCACTGCTGGTGATCCTCGCCGCGCCGGTGCTCACGGCCGGACTGATCATGGTGTTCGCCGACCGACAGCTCGGGACCACGTTCTTCGATCCGACGCGCGGAGGCGTCGCCCTGCTCTGGCAGAACCTGTTCTGGTTCTTCGGTCATCCGGAGGTGTACATGCTGATCCTCGGCGCATGGGGCATCGTGACCGAGATCCTTTCCGTGTTCGCAGGGAAGCCAATCTTCAGCTACCGCGGCGTGGTCTTGTCGTTCCTCATGATCACGGCCCTCTCGTTCAGCGTCTGGGCGCACCACATGTTCGCGACCGGCGCGGTCGAGCTGCCCTTCTTCAGCGTCACCACCGAGCTGATCTCGATCCCGACTGGCGTGCTCTTCTTCATCTGGCTCAGTACGTTGTGGAAGGGCAAGCTCCGCTTCGAGCCTCCGATGCTGTTCTCGCTCGGCTTCATCGCGATGTTCCTGATCGGGGGGATCAACGGCGTGTGGACCGCCTCGCCGGCGATGGACTTCGCGATCCACGACACCTACTGGGTGGTCGCGCATCTGCACTACGTGCTCTTCGGCGGGACGATCTTCGGCGTGATGGCAGGGATGTATTACTGGTTCCCGAAAATGACCGGTCGGATGCTATCGAGGAAGCTCGGCATCTGGCAGTTCTGGCTGCAGCTGGTCGGTTTCAACCTCACGTTCTTTCCGATGCACATCCTGGGTCTGCGAGGCATGCCCAGGAGGATCGCGGACTACGCGCCCGACCGCGGGTGGAGCTTCCTGAACCTCCTGGCGTCGGTCGGCTCCTTCGTGATCGCGATCGCGATGATCGTCTTCTTCGTGAACATCTTCCTCACGCTGCGGAAGCCTCGGTCGGCACCTGACGACCCGTGGGGGTCCAATACGCTCGAGTGGGCCACGTCCTCCCCGCCGCCCGCGCACAACTTCGACGCGTTGCCGCCGATCCGCTCGGATCGCCCGGTGTACGACCTGCGCATGGCCGCGAAGGAACGGGAGACATGAGCGCGGTCACGGTGCCGAGCGAGCGGCCCTCGCGGGAGATGAGCGGACCGGTCATGGGGATGGTCTTGTTCGTCGCGTCGGAGGCGATGTTCTTCGCCGCGTTCTTCGGCGCCTATTTCACCATCCGCGGCAACGAGAAGGTGTGGCCGCCCCCGGGGATCCCTCCACTGAAGATCGACATCCCAGTGATCCTCACGGTGATCCTCGTGGCGAGCAGCCTGGTCGTGCAGCTGTCGCTTCGATCGATCCGCCGCGGCGACCAGCGGCGAGCCGTCGTCTTCCTGGGCGTCACGATCGCGCTGGGGATCGCGTTCCTCCTGCTCCAGCTCTACGATTACTCCGAACTCGGGTTCGGGGTGAAGGACGGGACGTTCGGCACTCTCTTCTACGTGATGACCGGCATCCACATGGCGCACGTGTTCGGCGGCGTCGTGTTCCTCTCTCTCGTCTTCGGACAGGCGACCGGAGGTGCGCTGTCGCCGGCGAACCACGACTCGCTTGCCGCCGGCGCCATCTATTGGGACTTCGTCGATGTCGTGTGGCTCCTGTTGTTCACGACGTTCTACCTCCTGACGCCGAGGTGACGGGATGAGCACCATCTCGCGGATCTGCCTGTCCCTCGCAGGCTTCCTGGCGATCGCTGGCGCGGTCTACGGGCTCACCAGCCACGAGCCGGCCGGCACGACCCTGTTCCTTGCGGGCGCGGCGACGTTCTGCTTCGTGGGGCTGGTCTCCCGGATGGTGGCGCGCCAAGCGCCCGGACGGGAGCCGGGCGACGAGGCCGAGATCCATGTGGCGCCGACGATCTGGCCCTTCGGCTTCGCGGTCGCTGCGGTGATCATCGCGCTCGGGCTGGTCGTCAGCGCGTGGCTCTTGATCGTCGGCGCGATCGCGTTCGCCCTCTCGGCCGCGGGGTGGATCCGCGACGTCGCACGCTCGAGGGCGCACACCGGCCACTCGTAGCCGACCCGGTCAGCCCCGGATCATCAACCAGGCGGAGACCGCGAGCAGCGTCACGATCACGACCAGGAACACGGTCGCGTGATACTGCGTCGGGCTCGGGCTGGGCAGGCGTGCGGGGTTACAGTGCCGGCAGACGGACTCGCCCGGCGGCACGCGGTCGCCGCACCGGAAGCAGCGATCGTGGCGATCCCGAACACCCCTCATCATCCTGGCCTCCTCATCAGCCTCATGCGTTGATCGGCGGTCGCGACCTCAAAAGACGCGCGTCCAAGCGCCGCGCGTCGCGCTCGTCGACGCGCATCCAGTCCAGCATGACGAGGGCCAGGGCGGGCACGATGAAGATCATCCCGCCAACCCACATGAGCGTTCCCCCCATCCGTTGGTCCGCAACCGCCTTCGACATGCCCTCGACGGCCGCATAGGTCGGGTACAACACGTGGGCCGCGCTCACGAGCGCAAGTCCCAGGAAGGCCATCGACGCCATCGCGAAGAAGAGGTAAAGGATGCGGGCGGGATGGGAGAGACCCGACGGCGAGGGGTCGCGGCCCACGACGGGCATCCAGAACAACACGGCCGTCGTCAGGTACGCAGCGTGCTCGAGAGCGTGGACGCTGTCGTTTCGGAGCGAAGCCTCGAAGAGCCCGGTGAAATGGGATCCCCACAGGACGGCGAAGAACACGCCCCACGCGACGATCGGACGAGAGAGCGTTCGAAGTGGCGGGCGCCTGAGCGCGGCCGAGAGCCGCCGCCGATCGTCGGGCGAGCACGCGAGGAGCGCGACGGTGATTGGGGCGCCGAGCACCAGGAGCGGGGCGGCGACCAACGTCAGGAGCAGGTGCTGCAGCATATGAACCGAGAACGACGTCGCCGAGCCCGAGTCGATCGGGGACTCGAGTGCGATGAATATGATCGCCAGCCCCGCGAAGAATCGCCGTCGTCGAGCGCGCGGGAGCCGACGATCGCCCCGTTCCCGGCGAACGCGCCGCTCCGCGCGAGCGTAGACGACCCCGGCCACGACCAGGCCGAGCGTGACCGCGGGGTCAAACATCCGAGCCGCGAGCATCGCTATCCAGTGCGCCGACCGCGGGCGTCGAGGCGGCGGCCAGCCCCACCTTTGCCTGCGTCGACGTCCGTTCGGGTCGGGTGTGTACTGCCTGCGAGAGTGGCAACACGATCTCGAACGTCGTCCCGGTGCCCACCGCGCTGGTGACATGGACCTCGCCACCATGGGCATCGACGATCGCTTTCACGATGGACAGTCCGAGGCCGAAACCGCCCGTATGCCGACTCCGCCCCGGATCGGACCTCGCGAACCGGTCGAAGATGTGATCGAGGTCGGGGGCCGGGATCCCCGCCCCCGTGTCGCGGACGGAGATCACCGCCCGAGTGCCACGGCGGCGGATCGCCACCTCGATCGTGTCCGGCTCCCGCGTGTGGTTCACGGCGTTCTCGATCAGGGCGTCGAGTGCGACCTCGAGGCGGTCTACGTCGGCCATCACCGTCGCCTCCTCGGTGCTTCCCAGCAGCCAACGTCGCGGCGTCGCGGTCCAACGGCGAACGGCATCGACCACGATCGTCTCCACGTCGACCGGCTCGGGGTGGATGAACTCGGGGTCCTCCGTTCCGGCGAGCAGAAGGAGACGGTCGGCGAGGCGACGCAGCCGCATCAGCTCGTCGGCGATGACGGCGGCATCCTCGGCAAGGGTGGGTTCTTCGGCACTCCGCTGGATCAGCTCCGCATACCCCAGGGCGACGGTGATCGGGGTCCGCAGCTCGTGCGACGCGTCCTGCACGAACCGCCGCTCTCGTTCGAGCAGACGCAGGTTCGCGAGCGACACACGTTCGGTCTCCTCCATCGCCGTCAGGCGCCGGCGCGCATGCCACACCATCGCTACGAACATGGCCGCCATGAGGGGGACCTCGGTGAGCTCGTCGAGCGGCGTGGAGGACCTCCACACGTCGATCCAGATGAGCGTGGCGGTCAGCACCATCACGAAGGTGAGGATCACGGTCGTGGGACGGGCCTTCCACACGCGGAAGCCGTAGAGGATCGTCAGGCTCACCCAGATGAAATGGAAAGGGACGGTCTCCCAATCTGGCCACAGGAGCATCGCGTACAGGTTCGCGAGCGAGAACAACACCCAGACGACGTCGTACCAACGCACCCGGTTCGGCCATTCGAACCTTTCAGGCGGCATCGATCCGGTACCCCGCACCTCGGACGGTGACGATCCTGTCGGAGCCGAGCTTCGCGCGGAGGCGTCGCACATAGACGTCGACGACGTTCGAGCGCGGATCGAAGTAGTACCCCCAGACCGAAGCGAGCAGGCGTTCCTTCGACACCGTGTGGCCCGCGTTGCGCAGCAGCTCGCCGAGCAGCAGGAACTCGCGCTCGGCGAGCGGGATGGGACCCGAGCCTGCGTCGGCCTGCCGCCGGATCAGGTCGAGGGTGAGCGAACCAGCCGATAGACGCGTCTGGATCGAACGCGCCGCATTCCGGAGCCGCGCCCGAACCCGCGCCAGGAGCTCCTCAAGCGAGAACGGCTTCGAGATGTAGTCTTCCGCGCCGCGCTCGAGGCAGCTCACCTTCGATGCGGTGTCGTTCAGGGCGGACAGGATCAAGACCGGCTGCGACGGCTTGCGATCGAGGATGCGCCGGAGCACAGCATGGCCGTCGAGCCCCGGCATCACGAGGTCCAAGACGACGAGGTCGTAAGGGTGGGCGAGCGCGAGGCGCAGACCCTCCTCACCATCGGGCGCGCAATCGACCGCCATCCCTTCGGCCTCGAGGCCGCGACGGACGAAGTTGAGGATCCGCTGCTCGTCGTCGATCACGAGGATGCGACCGATCGGAGCCAGATCATCCTCGGACCGCTGAGCCGACGACGTCATGTCTCCCCCCTCGTCACACACAGTAGCCAAGTCGGCTCCCGCTGGATAGTCAACTGCGCAGGGCCCGATGTGACAGTTCTGTCATGCGAACGTCATCATGCGGGCCCCCTGCAGAAATGAGGAGCGGGCTAAGGCGCTGCCCGATGTGCCCTCGCCTCGCCAAAGAGCTCAGGATCGGCGACGCCACGGTGGCCCGGTGCTGGAGAAGGTTCGGGTTGCAGCCGTGGCGATGGGAGGCGTTCAAGTTCTCGACCGACCCGGAGCTCGAGGCCAAGGTTCGCGACGTCATCGGGTTGTGCCTGGATCCACCGGACAAGGCCGTCGTGCTGTGCGTGGACGAGAAGAGCCAGATCCATGCGCTTGACCGTACCGCGCCGATCCTCCCCTTCGACCTAGCCTCCCCGAGCGCCACCCACGACTACGTCCGCCACGGCACCACGACCCTGTTCGCCGCCGAGAGCCCTCGGCGTTCGACTGTGCGAAGGCCGACGGCTTGGCTCCGAACGTCAACTGGACTTCGGCCGACGAACAGCCAGCCCCGGCCAGTCCCGGTGCCGTCTTCGTCGCACCATCGGCCGGTGCGGGCGTGACCCTCATCTCGGTAAGCGAGTCAGGCACGCAGTTTCTGCGCAGTCGTCACCGACACGGCGGTCGAGCGCGGGACGACGACTCACGATCTCTCAGTGGTTCCGGACGGTAATGGGGTCAGGGCGGCCTTTCCCGGGCCGGTCATGTGTTCTCCGGTGGCGGGTGAGGGTTCGCCATCCTGAAGGCCGAGGTCGACCTCGCGCTGACGAAGAGCCGTGCGGGGGACGAGCTGAGCGGCGCTCGCGAGCGTGTCCGAAGAGACCGATCACATCGTGCGGCTGGCCAAGGATCTACCAGGCATGAAGTGCCTAACCCAGCGATCTACGGTATGTTGCCGCGGAACATCTTCGGCGGCGAGACCAGCCGAGGAGACGGTCGCCATCGACTATCTGTCGGACACCATCAACGTGTCGCTACACACCTCGACCTACGTCCCCCAACAAGGACACCCACGAGTCCTTCTCCGACGTGAGGAACGAGTTGGCGACGCGGTCCTTGCGCCCGTTCATCATCGCGGTCGTCTACAAGTCCACCGGCGTCGCCTCGATCTCGCCGCTCATCGGCTACGTCGACTTCGCTCCGGACCAGACCGTGCCCAACGGCGCTACCTTTACCCTGCAATGGGGCAATACGGACTGTGTGTTCAAAGTCACGGCTACGTAAAGGGGAGAACTCGTGCTGGAACGATCGACATTCACTGCGGGGGGAGGGATCACATGACCGTTCACCCCGTTCGAGGATTCACCGTCCGCGCACTCGCCCTGCTCGCGCTCGCAGCCCTGATGGGGCTATTGGTGACGCCCCCTGCACGGGCGGACCCCGTCACCGACGCGATCTTCACCCTTCACTGCACGTATTCGCATTCCCTGCCCGATGACCCGATCGTCTACCCCGGCGTGGCGGGCGCCTCGCACGCCCACGACTTCATGGGCAACGATTCCGCCAACGCCTTCTCGACCTACGACTCCATGCGCGCCAGCACGACGCGCTGCCTCGTCTCTGCTGACACCGCCGGGTACTGGGTGCCGGCGCTCTTCACCGCTGCAGGGACCCAGGTCACCCCCACGGGCATGAACCTCTACTACCGCAACGGCCCCGGCGGGTCTACGGCGTTCCCGCCGGACTTCCGCATCGTGGCTCGAGGTGGCCCCGACTTCGGCTGGGCCTGTGGTGGGGTGCGCCCGTTCCTGCCTACGATCCCGGACTGCACCGGCCAGTTGCCCATCCGCAGCCATATCACGTTCCCCTCGTGCTGGGATGGGGTGCAAACGCACTCCGACGACACCTCGCATGTCACCTGGGCCGACGTGAACACGCTCGCCTGTCCTGCGGGGTTCGGTATCCGCCTGCCGCGCATCCAGTTGAACGTTAGCTACGGCGGTATCGAGACGTGCTTCGGGTGCTACCTGTCCTCGGGTGCCCCGAGTACGTTCCACTCTGATTTCTGGAACACCTGGGACCAGTCCACCCTGGAACATCTCGTGGCCAAGATCAACGCGGGGGTGACGTGTCACGACCTGCGCGACGGCGCCCCCTGCCTGGAGGCCTAGATGCCGCTCTACTCCGTCACCATCGACGGGCTCGCCCTGCGGGCGCCACGGCCAAGACCGCCCTGGAGAGCGGTTCCGCTGCCACCGATCGGGTGAAGATCAAGGAGTGATGCCCAAGTACCTTCGGGGGCGTCCTCCCTCCTCAGTCTGTGGCTCGCGCTCGGCGGTTTACCAAAGCCTGGATGTGGTTTGTCGTCGTGTCGCTCGCTCTGCAGGGCGTCACCTTGGGCGGCCCAGGCCCCACGCGATGAAATCGGGCGCCCGACCGCCGGGCAGCGACCGCGAGCCGGTCCACGAGACAGCGTCTCTAGCTGCTCTTTCGTTGGTCGGGGCGGCGGGACTCGAACCCGCGGCCTCGTGCTCCCAAATGTCAACCCGCCCAAGCGCTCTGAACAGCGGGAATGCAGTTCTTGCACGTCAGGGACCATCTCACCTGTCTGCCCAGTCTGCTGGTGACCCCCCTGTCTCGGGAAGCTGCTTACATCGTGCTTCCACGAGATCGGTGAATTCCGACTCAGACGCGCCGTCTCTTGCGGTGTCCACCTGAGAGGCTATTCGAGGGGGAGAGTGTCCTCCTGCACTTA
>CAJDTY010000021.1_pt1 | contig 62618 bp, 52 predicted proteins | sample 7390291 | NCBI WGS metagenome assembly CAJDTY01 (sample SAMEA7055671, study PRJEB34461) | soil metagenome | biome: terrestrial ecosystem; feature: Peninsula; material: soil | place: Antarctica | collected 2016 | reverse complement strand
GCGTAGACGTAGTCGCCCAGGAACTCCGCCGCCAGGTTGTTCTGACTGCTCCCACGCGGATCGCCCACCACGCCGCGGTGCAGGAGCGCGAACGAGCCGACCGCGCCGCTGCCGCTCACGTCGGCGTGCAACACCACGCCCACCAGACCGCGGGTCTGCGTGGTGTTGTCGCGGAACGGCGTGGTGAAGGCGTTGTACACGAGGTAGACGTCGGCGCCGTCGGGTGAGATGGCGGGAGCGGAGTAATACCCGCGATCGCCGGCCTGCTGCGGCTCGACCACCGGAGCCCAGGTGCGCCCCAGGTTGGAGGAGGAGGTGAACTTCACCTGCTCGTGGTTGAGCCCTGCGCCGCCGTCGACCCACGAGAGGACCATCTCGTCGGTGGCGTCGCGTCCCGTGGGCGCACCGTTGGCGATGTCGACGCTCGGTGCGGACGCGAGGTCGTTGCGCGCCCCGGCGATTCCGTCCTGCACGCATCGGCCGATGGAGTCCTCGATGAAGTTGCACCCGTCGGCGGCCGGGGTGACCATGGCAGGCCTGGTCCAGTGGACGCCACCGTCGGTCGACTTGGTCACCATGATGGCGCCGAGACCGGGCGTGCCGTTCATGAAGCGGTAGTAGAAGACGTAGGCGTTACCGGCACTGTCGGTGCGCACGGTGCAGCCCGAACGTCCGAACCCTTGCGGTGTGAAGGGGTTGTTCGTGGCTGACGTCACCTGCTTCTGCGTCCACGAATGGCCGCCGTTCGAGGAGCTCAGCACGAACAGGGGCTGGCCGGTGAAGCCGTGGCCGAAGGCGCCGTTGAATCCGGCGTAGCAGACATACACGTTGCCGAAATGCGCGCTGCCGGCCGCGTTGTCGGCCCAGATCTGCTCCTTGTCGGCGAAGAGCGCCGAGTTCTGCTTGCTGGCGATCACCGGGGCCTTCCAGCTGGCCTGATCCTGCACGATGGCCGGCGTGAGGCCCGTGGAGGCCGGGCCATCGATCCGCGAGACCGCGATCTTGAACGCGGTGCTTCCCGCGGTCTTCGAGGCGAGGTTGGCGTAATACGCGCGCGAGCCGTTCTTCCACGAGAACGACCCGTTGGCGTAGACCGGTCCCACCGCGATCGCGGGGTCACCGTCGGCGACCAGGCCGTTCTCCGCGTACAGCGGGAGCGTGCCGATCGGTCCCGTCTGCGCCACGCAGTCGGGGTCGGTGTCGCCGGGGACGCCGGTGCAGCCGCGAGCGGTCAGTCCTTGATACGTGGGCTGGGTCCACGAGGCGCCTGCATCGAACGAGAAGTACACGCCGGAGACGCCCACACCGTCCGTGAACGGACAGGTGTTGTCCGTCCCCGCGTTGCAGTCCTCCATGTCGATCTCGTCGTTGGAGCCGGCGATCAGGACGTCGGGATGCTGGGCGTCGATCGTCACGGCGGGCTCGTTCTGCTTGTTGCCTGAGAACGGCCCGCTCGGGCTCCCGATGGAGACCCGGGTGTCCCCGCCTGAGGCCTGGGCCCCCGCCGCGGGAACGACGAGCGCCACGGCCGCGAGCAGCGGTGCGACGACGCGTATCCTTCCGCATGTGGATCCTCCCTCCGGCCGCGCCAGCTAACAGCCGAACAGCCTACGTTGGATGTGCTACCCGCACGGTATGAAGGGAGGTTCCACTCTGTCAATCGGTCGTTGGCCGCCGGATCGAAGGAGCCGGTCTCAGGGGCGCCTCCTGAGAGAACAGCTATGGTCGCAGCGATGTCATCTCCGAGCCGTTCATGCTCACGGCTGCGGGTGGCGATGCTCGCGCCCATCTCGTGGCGGGTTCCGCCCCGCCACTACGGGCCCTGGGAACAGTTCGTGTCGCTCCTCACCGAGGGGTTGGTCGAACGCGGCGTCGACGTGACGCTGTTCGCGACCGCGGACTCGGTGACGAACGCCCGGCTGCTGGGCACCGTCCCCGCCGGCTATTCGGAGGACCCGATCCTCGACGTGAAGGTCTGGGAGGCGCTCCACCTCGCCGCGGTGTTCGAGAGGGCGGGCGAGTTCGACCTGATCCACAACAGCTTCGATTTCCTGCCGCTCACCTACAGTGGCCTGGTCGATACCCCGGTCGTGACCACGATCCACGGCTTGTCCTCGGAACGGATCGTGCCGGTGTTCGAGCGCTACAACGACCGGGGCCACTACGTGGCGATCAGCGAAGCCGACCGGCACCCGCGGCTCCGCTACGCCGCGACGATCCACCACGGCATCGACATGCGCGCCTTCCCGTTCGAGGCTTCGCCGCCCGACTCCTTGGTGTTCTTCGGCCGCATCCATCCGGACAAGGGCGTCGAGGAGGCCATCGATGTGGGCGAGCGCGCGGGTCTGCCGCTCACCATCGCGGGCATCGTCCACGACCAGGCGTATTTCGACGAACGCGTCGCGCCCCGCATCGACGGCGAGAGCGTCCGCTACGTGGGCTCGGTCGGCCCCGAGGCGCGCGGCGAGATCCTCGGCGGCGCGACGGCGATGCTGCATCTGATCAACTTCGACGAGCCCTTCGGCTTCAGCGTGATCGAGGCGATGGCCTGCGGAACGCCCGTGATCGCGCGCCGGCGAGGCTCGATGCCCGAGCTCGTGCGCCAAGGCGAGAACGGCTACTTGGTCGATTCGCTCGATGAGGCGATCGACGCGGTCGCGGTGGCTCGGCGCCTGGATCGAGCCGCGGTGCGCTCCTCGGTCGAGCATCGGTTCGACGTCGCGCGCATGGTCGAGGACTACCTCGCGCTGTACCTGCGCATCGTCGAACCGCACCGGACGCGCCCGTCCGTTTCCCGTGCGAGCTGAACCCGCCGAGCGGGGGCCGTTCCGCCTCGGCGTCAACTACTGGCCGGCCCGCACCGCCATGGCCTGGTGGTCTCGCTTCGACGCCGGCGAGGTCGCCCGCGATTTCGCGCGGTTCTCCGCGAGCGGGCTCGACTCCGTCCGGCTGTTCCTGCGCTGGGAGGACGCGCAGCCCGAACCTGATCGGGTGGACCGCCGGGTGCTGCGGCGTCTGGTCGACGTCGCGGACCTCGCGGGTGATGCGGGGCTGGGGATCATGCCCACGCTGTTCACCGGCCACATGAGCGGGGTGAACTGGATCCCGTCCTGGGCCCTGGGCGGCGCGGAGCGGGACGCGCGGTTCAGGGTCGTCTCGGCGGGGGGCATCGTCCCCGGCGGGATCAGGAATTGGTACGCAGACCCGGAGGTCGTCCGGTCGCAGGCGCGTCTGGCGGGGGAGGCCGCAGCCGCGCTGGCCTGTCACCGAGCGCTGCTCGCATGGGATCTCGGCAACGAACCCTCGAACTGCGTGGTTCCGTCCGGGCGCGCCGCTGCCCGCCGATGGCTGGGGGAGATGACCTCGGCGATCAGGGCCTCGGATCCCACGGCGCGCGTCACGATCGGTCTGCACATGGAGGACCTCGAGGAGGACCGGCGCCTCGGCCCCCGCGAGGCCGCGGAGGCATGCGACTTCCTGACGATGCACGGGTACCCGATCTACGTGTCGTGGGCCCGCGGGGCCACCGACGAGCTCCTCGTGCCGTTCCTCGCACGCGTGACCCGCTGGCTCGGCGACGGCTGCGACGTGTGGTTCACCGAGTTCGGCCTCCCGACCGTCCCGGCGGGTCACGAGCAAGCGCCGATGCTCGTCGACGAGACTCATGCGGCCCGCTACACGGGTCGGGTGCTGCGAGGCCTGCGCGAGGCCGGCTGCCTCGGCGCCATGCTCTGGTGCGCTCACGACTACGTCGCCGAGATCTGGTACGAGCCGCCTCTCGACGAGGCCGTCCATGAGCGCTCCTTCGGGCTCTGGCGCGCCGACGGGTCGCCCAAGCCGGCGGTTGCGGAGGTCGAGGCGTTCGCCGGGAGACCGCGCCTGCCGCCGTCCGCCGACGCATGGATCGACATCGACCGCGAGCGTTACTGGGAGCGACCGGGCGAGGAGCTGCCGCGCCTGTACCGCCGTTACCTCAGCGCCGTTCGTGGCTGACGCTTCTCGTTCACTCCCCATCGTCGCGGTCTGGTGTTTCCCAATGGACAACTGGTAGGGTGTCCATCCGGCGTAGGTGAGTTGGCTGACCCATGGGGGCACGTTGATGCGCAGGTTCGGAACGTTGCTGGGAGCGTTGGCACTGGCGTTGAGCCTATTGCCTGCACATGCACAGGCGTTGACCTCGCCCCTGCCGAAGATCGCGGTCATCGTGTTGGAGAACACCAAACGTAGCGATGTCGTCGGCAAGAGCGCGGCGCCGTTCATGAATTCGCTGATCGCGCAGGGCAAGGACTTCACGGACTACCACGGGTTCTCGGGCTCGCCCCATGACTACCGCGCCATGATCGCGGGACAGCTGTTGGCATCAACTCCTGTGTCCAACAACCTCTACCACCAGTTCGACACCGAGGGAGTCGGTTGGGTGAACCTGGAGGAGTCGATGGCCGGCAATTGCGGCGTGCTTCCTTCGCCCAACACCGTGCCGGGCTCCACCGACAAGCTCTATGACCACGGACACGACCCGGCGTGGCAGTACAAGGCGAACGCCAGCTGCAAGGCGAACGATCGTCCGCTCACCTCGGACGCGCAGCTCCAGTCTCTTCCCTCGTTCAGCTTCATCGTGCCCAACAACTGCGGGAACGCGCACACCTATCCGACGGGCGGCGACTGTCCGGCTTACTTCGGGACCAACCACGCGTCCAGCAAGTTGAAGCTGGCGGACACGTGGGTGGAGCACGTCGTGGGGGTGATCACGGCAGCCGACCCGTCGGTCACCATCTTCGTCACGTTCGACGAGAGCACGAGCGCCACGGGCCAGCTGGTCTACGCGGCCGAGATCGGCCCTGGGGTCACCGCCGGGAGCAAGGACGGCCAGCGCTACGACCACTACTCGTTCCTGGCCGGGATGTGGTCCGAGTACGGCCTTGCCGGCACGGCTCCGAACAACGCCGCCACGGCGACGCCGCTTCCGCTATAGCCCGGCGTCGGTGTGCGCGGTCCCGCCGCGGGCGTAGCCGTAGCGTCGAAGGAGCGGCGAGGCCACCCGCTCGACCGTGCGCTGATCGCCCGGCGGCAGGCCTTGGCGCCATGCCTCGTCGATCCGCAGTTCGATCTCCCCGGTCAGGTGGCGCATCCGGTTACCCGCGACGAGGTGCCCGGTCGGCAGGCGTGCGGTGCGCCCCTTGAGGAACGTCAGATCCGCAGGCGCGAGGGTGCGGCCGACCTGGGCGGCACAGAGCCGCAACGCGGCCTCCGGCTCACGGACGAAGGACTCGTAGCGCAGCCGGACGAACGGATGCCGCAGCGCCCTGAGGAGCCCGAACGACAGGTTGAACCAGAGCCACTTCGTGGCGCTCTTGCGGGGGGTCCGCGTGGTGCGCATGGGCTTATCCGCGCGCGAGCCCTGGCGGGTGACCCGCTTGGTATTGGAGAACGCGACCCCGCGCGGATCGCGGACCAGCTGCACGAACCTCGCGCGGAAGCGATCCTGAGCGGCGAGGAGGTAGATGTGCGCGGGGATCTTCATGGAGTCCACGATCACATCGGCGCCGGAGACGTCCCTCACCCCTTGGTACAGGCGGTCCAACAGGCCCGCGTAGGCTTCGAGGTTGCGCCGGAATCGTGGGGCGAGCCATGGCATCAGGATGAGGGGAAGCGCGAACGGGTGGGGGAAGCGACTGCGGCCCAACGTGATGCTCGATGCCAGGCGGCGGCAATCGTCGGGATCGAGACGATCCCAACCTCCGAACGCGCGCTCGCCGACCGCCTTCCAGAATGGACAGGAGGAGAAAGCCTCGCCGCAGCTGCATTCGACATCCTCACCTAGTCCCTTCTCCCAGATCCTGCCGATCTCTCCGACCGCCACGAAGCCCGGCACCTCGCCGAGCATCCGGCAAAGCAGGGTGGCGCCGTTCTGACCGGTGCCCGCGATCGCCAGGAGCGGCGATCCGGGGGAGCTGGTGTCGTGTCTAGTCGACATCGGCCTCGGACTCATTTCCATCCAGTTCCTTCTTGGGCCGCCCCTTGGGCCCGAGGAGGATCTCGCGGATCGTGCTCGGGGACATCGTGACGAAGGTCCAGATGCCCAACCGCTTGCGGGCCAGGATCAGCTGGGTCATGTTCTGAACGACCTGCGCCGTCGCCGTCGCGACGGCGATCCCCATCGCCCCGTAGTGAGGGGTGACGAGGAGGCCCCCGCCCACGCTGAGGGTCGCGCCGAGGATCGTGGTGAGCATCATGTCCTTCTGATGCCCCGTCATCATCAGCGCGATCCCGGACGTACCCGTCCAGACGGCCACGACCCGCCCGATCGACTTGACCACGAGGTATGAGGCCCCCGCCGCGTAGAACGGCCCGTACACGGTGGTCATGACCCAGGGGCCCGCGAAGACGAACAGGAGCAGCACGAGCAGGGCGGGGACACCGACGAGCGTCGCCCCCACCCGCAGGGTTCGTTCCAGCTGGCGCATCTTGTCCTGGGCGTAGAGCTCGGCCACGAGCGGTGGGATCACACCGGAGAAGATGATCGTGGGCGTCGCCACCAGCACGATCAGTTTCGACGAGGCCCCGTACAGCGAGACGACCTTGGTCGGCCAGAACGCCCCCAGGATCCACAGATCGACGCCGGCCCCGAGGAAGTAGATGCCGAGGTTGGAGACCAGCAGGGGTCGTGCGACGTGGAACAGTTGCCGCCTGCTGAGCGTCCCGTTCCCGTGCAGTGACCGCATCGTCCGGAGCAGGAGCACGCCGGTGACGGCGAGGACTACCGCGGAGGCCAGCGTGACCAGGGCGACCGTCTTCGAGAGCGAAGAGGTCCGCGCGAACAGGTAGACGCTCCCGAGCACCAGGACGGTCACGAAGTCCGCGGCGAACGTCTGCAACAGGGCGGAATGCGCGAAGCGGGAGAGGCCGAGGAACGATTGAGCCAACATGTATTGCATGGCGGTTGCGAAGAGCAATGCCGCTCCGAGGGGGACCACAGATGCCACGAGGGGTTGGTTGAGCACGTTCCCGAAGAACCATTGCCCAACGCCCAGGGCGAGGACGAGCGCGACACCCGCCGAGCCGATCGCGGCCCATCCGACGGAGATTCGGATCGCGTCGCGGGCGCGGCCCGGTTCGCCGAGTGCGAGCGATTCGGCGGTGAAGCGCACGACCGCCCTGTCGAGTCCGAGCTCGCCGAGGGTGCTCCCGATCACCACCATGGTCGAGATGAGGAGGTAGGCGCCGAACTGGCTGGGGTCGAGGAGTCGGGCGAGCAGACCGTTCAACAGGAGCCCAAGGGCCAGCCCGAGCACCCGCGTCGCGAGCACCCAGGCCGAGCCGCCGAGCAGCCGGCGGCGGATCGAGCCGAGCGAGAAGGCCTGTTGTTGCTCCACGGTCATCGAGTTCCCCCACCGAGCCGGCCGCGGATCGGTCTTGGTTCTTGGGGCTTCCCAAAGGCGGCGAGATTCATTACGCTCCAGAGCAACATCTGCAAGGAGGGCGTTTGCGGGACGGACTGGACGCAGAGGTCGGAACCGAAGAAGACGCGACCGTGATCGACCTGACGGCTCTGGAGACGGACCCGACCTTCTCCGGGTCGGCCCGGCATGCCATGCGCCGCGTCGTGACGCGCTACCCGGCGCTCTACCTGCCGATCGCACGCAGACGGCATCCGCAGGGCGCGATCGCGCCGGACACGCAGCTCGTCATCGACGGGTTCACGCGCTCTGCGGTTACGTTCACGCTCGTGGCATTCCAGGTTGCTCAGAACGGTCATGTCCGTGTCGCGCACCACCTTCACTCACCTGCCCAGCTGATCCAGGCGAAACGTCGCAAGATCCCAGGGCTCGTCCCCATCCGACCGCCTCAGGATACGGTCCTGTCGGCCATGAGCCGGGAACCTACGGTCTCGGTCGGCCAGTGGCTGCGTTCTTACACTGGGTTCTACCGCAGGGTGCTTCCCCTGGCGGACGGGTTGGTGTTCGCGCGATTCGATTCGGTCACTACGGATCTCGGCTCGGTCATCGGTGAGGTCAACCGGCGGTTCCAGACGTCGTTCGTCGAGTTCTCTCAGACCGAGGCCGACGTGGCGACCGCGTTCGCTCTGATCGACGAGCGTTCGCGCCGGCCTCCCTGGAGCCATGTGCTCGGCGAGTTCCTGGCCGGTCGTGTCAGTCTCGAGGAGTACCGCGAGCTCACGCACGACCAACGTGGCAGCGTTCATCTGGGCGAGGTTCCGGAGGAGCGCGTTCAACGCCCCTCGGAGCTCCGACATGCGAGACGCGGCGCGCTCGCGCACCGGTACGAGGATCCCGATCTGGAGACCTGGCGGGCACACGCAGAGGCCGCATACGAGGCCGTGGAGGCGCTCGCCGTCTGAAGGTACGGCGGTGGGCCTAGGCCGATCGCTGCGCAGCAGGGGACACTTGTCCCGTAGACGGGACCTGTTGGTCTACGATACAACTGAGCCTGTTCTTCCCGATGGCGCCTCTCCGTCTGAACATAGGGCAGGCCACCCCCGTACCTGAGGAGCATCTCCCAACCATGCGCTTGACCCCTCGAGCCCTGGCAACTGTTGGCGCCGTTCTCGCCGTGCTGCTCACGGCAGGGACCGCCCAGGCGGCACTGCCGAACCAGGCTGCCGACGACACCTCGATGGTCGATGGCGCGAGCGACGCTGCGCTGGGAGGCGGAGGCGTGCGCGTGCGCGCTATCGCGGAGACCGCAGGCGGCAGGATCTGGGTGGCAGGGGATTTCCAAGAGGTGGACAACTCGACGGGGGCCACGCTGCGCGCGGTGAACAACCTCGCGGCGTTCACGCCCTCGGGCGCGCTCGACAGCTCCGTCGCGATGCCCGACGTGACCCTTAACGGTGGCGGCGCGATCGTCTACGATCTGTCGCTCTCTCCGAGCGGCATCCTGTACCTCGCCGGGAACTTCGACTCGGTGGGAGGGGTCCCCAGGTCGAACGTCGCGGCGATCGACCCCACGACCGGGGCCGTGCTTGCGTTCAACCCCGGGGTGGCCGCCGCCAACGCCGTGTTCGCGTCCTCCACGGCCGTCTTCGTTGGAACCGGCAAACTCCTTTCGTTCCAGCCGAACGGGGTCAAGAGCCCGGGCTTCACCGAGCCGACGGTCATCATCGACGCCGGTATCCGCGCGCACACCACGATCCCGCAGGTGCGTGACATCGCCGAGGTGGGCAACACCCTCGTTGCTTCGTGCCAGTGCGACAGCGTCACCGACGCCACCGGCACGCGCCCCGTCAAGGCGGCGATCGAGGTCGACGCCACCACGGGGAACGTGCGCTCGTGGGCCCCGGCCAACCTGGCTTCCTCGAGCGGTGCGTTCGGCATCAGCGTGCTCGTGCGCAACGCAACGGTGTATCTGGCCGCGGGGGGCTCGGACTTCACCGCCGCCTACGACTTCACTACCGGCGCGCAGCTTTGGAAGACGGACACGTCGGGCTCGAGCCAGGCGATCGCCTGGTATCAGAACCAGCTGATCGTGGGCGGGCACTTCGACTGGGTCCAGAAGGTGGGGGGCCCATCCTCTTGCCAGGACAACGCGAATCCCGCCACCGGCTGTTGGCACGCGCCGAAGCTCGTGTCCCTCAGCCCCGGAACCGGGCAGGTGAACCTGGTGGCCGGCGTGCCCTGGAACCCCGGGATCTGCTGCAAGTACAACGGGATCTGGGCGATCGCCCCGAGCGTCGATGGTGCGACCCTGCACGTGGGCGGGGAGTTCGAGCGGGTCGGGGGGACATGGTCGGGATCGGGCACCAACTGGAGCCTGAGCGGCGCCGCCACGCAGAAGTACTACGCGCACCTGAGCGGCACCGCGCCCGCGACGTTGCCGCTCACCCTGACCAAAGCCGGCACCGGCTCGGGCGCCGTGTCCAGCAGTCCCGCCGGCATCTCGTGCGGTGTGTCCTGTGCCGGCGCTTCGGCCGACTTCACCGCCGGGCAGGTGGTGACCCTCACCCCCTCGGCGGCTGCCGCGTCCACCTTCACCGGATGGTCGGGCGCGTGCGCGGGGTCGAGCACGTGCCAGGTCACGCTGGATGCCGTCCTCTCGGTCGCGGCCACCTTCGAGCCCACGAGCCATGCGCTCACGGTCTCGAAGACTGGAGTCGGCACGGGGACCGTGACGAGCGGCGTCCCCGGGATCAACTGCGGGACGGCGTGCTCGGCGTTCTTCCTCGAGAACGCGTCGTTGACGCTCACCGCGGTGGCGGGTCCCAACTCCGCCTTCAACGGGTGGAGCGGGTCGGGCTGCTCGGGCACCGGGTCGTGTGTGGTACCCATGAACGCCGCCAAGAGCGTCACCGCCGACTTCATCTCCACCACCAAGAACCTCACCGTGGTCAAGACCAAGGGCGCTACGGGTGTGGGGGCTGGAACGATCACGAGCTCGCCGGCAGGGATCGCTTGCGGAAGCACGTGTGGACCTGTGGCCTTCAGCTCAGGAACGGTCACGCTGAGGGCCGCGGCCGCCGCAGGCTCGATCTTCAACGGCTGGAGTGGCGGCGGGTGTTCGGGCACGACCCCGATGTGCGTCGTCACCATGGACGGGGACAAGACCGTGACCGGTGACTTCGAGAAGGCCAGGAACGTCACCGTGACGATACCGACCGGCACCGGGTTCGGTGCCGGCACCGTGACGAGCACGCCCGTCGGGATCGACTGCCCTGCCACGTGCTCCAACTCCTATCCCCAGGGCTCCACCGCGACCCTGACCGCCGCCCCTGGCGCGAACTCCGTGTTCACCGGCTGGAGCGGGACCGGCAGCGGCCCGGGTTGCGCGGGCACCGCGCCGTGCGTGCTGACGATGGACGGCGGCAAGCTGATCACGGCAACGTTCGCGCCGGCCCAGACCGTTACGGTGATCCCGGCCGGTTCCGGGAGTGGAACGGTCACGAGCAACCCCGCAGGCATCAACTGCGGCCTGACCTGCACGGCGAACTATGCCGGCGGCAACGTGACGCTCACCGCCTCGCCCGGCGCGAACTCCTCGTTCACCGGTTGGGCCGGTAACTGCACCGGCACCGGGACCTGCACGGTCTCGATGAGCGCCGCGCGTACCGTCACGGCCACCTTCTCGCTGCTGCAACGCCAACTCACCGTGTCCGTGAACGGTCTGGGAACCGTCACCGACACCCCAGGCCCGATCACCTGCCCGGGAACGTGCACGAACACATATGAGCACGGCACCGATGTGCTGCTGTCGGCGACCGCCTCCGCCAACTGGACCTTCACGGGCTGGACCGGGGACTGCACCGGTTCCGAGACCACGTGCGTGGCGTCGATGGTGGTGGCTCACTCGGTGACGGCGACGTTCGAACCCCAGAGCGGCACGCTGTTCGTAGGCAAGGCGGGGAGCGGCACCGGTTCCGTGTCGAGCGCGCCCGCAGGGATCGGCTGCGGCGGAGACTGCGTCGAGGGCTATGCTCCCGGCACGCCTGTGACGCTCACCGCCGCGCCCGATGCGGGTTCGGTGTTCACGAGCTGGTCGGGCGACTGCAACGGCAGCTCCTCGACCTGCGATGTGACGATGGATGCCGTGCGGAACGTCACGGCGACGTTCGAGCTCTCGCACCAGCTCACCGTGGTCGTGAACGGCGGGGGTTCGGTGACGAGCGACGTCGGAGGGATCATCTGCCCGAGCGCGTGCGTGTCCGGTCCTCGTGTCCACGGCTCTCACGTGGTGCTCACCGCCGCACCCGACGCCGGTTCGATCTTCACGGGCTGGACCGGGGCGGGCTGCTCGGGCACCGCGACGACCTGCGACGCCGCGATGAACGCCGACGAGATCGTCACGGCTTCCTTCATCGCGGCACGCGACCTCACAGTGAGCGTCGTCGGCGCCGGCAGCGTGACCAGCGCGCCCGGCCCGATCGCGTGCCCCGGCGCGTGCGCGGCGACCTATCAGGACGGCGAGAACGTCACGCTCACGCCGACGCCCTCGGCATCGGCATCGTTCACCGGCTGGACCGGGGCGTGCACCAACGCGACCGGCGACTGCGTGCTGACGATGGATGCGGCCAAGTCGGTCACGGCCATGTTCGCCGTGGCGCAGCGTACGCTCACGGTCGCCACGGCCGGAACCGGCAACGGCTCGGTCACCAGCGACGTGGGCGGCATCGTCTGCCCGGGTACGTGCGCGGGCGACTTCGCTCACGGAACCCTGGTGACCCTCACGGCCACCCCGGCGTTCAACGCGACGTTCGCCGGCTGGTCCGACGATTGCGCCGGCGCATCCACGACCTGTCAGCTCACGATGGACGCCGCCAAGAGCGCGACGGCCGGCTTCACGCTCGACGCCACGGTCACGTGCAACCAGATCCTCTTCGTGTCGACGCGCACCGGCGATGCGGATGTGTTCGCGATGAACGCGGACGGGACCGGCACACCCGCGAACCTCACCGCGAGCGCGGGGACGGACACCGATCCCTCATGGTCGCCGGACTGCTCCAAGGTAACGTTCTCCAGCACCAGGAGCGGCAACGCAGACGTCTGGGTTATGAACGCCAACGGGTCCGGGCTCGTGCAGCTCACCGCGGATCCAGGCAGCGACACCCAGCCAGCCTGGTCGGGCGACGGCACGAGGATCGCTTTCGTGTCCACCCGTGACGGCGATCAGGAGATCTTCACGATGAGCGCCGCGAACGGCAGCGCTCTTGCGCAGCTCACCGCCAACACGGTGACGGACACAGCCCCGGATTGGTCGGCCGACGGCTCGAAGATCCTGTTCATGTCCAAGCGCCTCGGCACCCAGATCTGGGTCATGAACGCCGACGGTACGGTTCCCGTGAAGCGCACCAGCGGCCTCAAGGTGTGCGACACGCCTGCCTTCTCGCCGGACGGCACCAAGATCGTCTTCACGTCCACGCTGAGCGGGACCAAGCAGGTCTGGGCCGGCAACACCACGGGCACGCTCGCAGCCATCCGGCTGACGCTGGACGGGTTCAGCGACTCCAACCCCACGTGGTCGCCCGACGGTTCGCAGATCGCCTACTCGGGCAGTCAGAGCGGGAACAACGAGATCTGGGTCATCAACGCCAACGGCACCGGCTCGCCTAGCAACCGCACGAACAACGCCAAGTCCGAGACCCTGCCCAACTGGTCCGCATAGCCGTCGCTGCTCGACGGCGCGGATACACTCCTGCGCCATGAAGATCCTGGTGGTTGGCAGCGGTGGCGTAGGCGCGGCATTCGCGCCGATCGCCGGGCGGCGTGATTTCTACGAGCACATCGTCTTCGCGGACATCGATCCGACGCGTGGACAGCGCGTTGTCGATCGCTACGACACCGGGGCCGGTAGGTTCTCCGCAGCCGAGGTCGACGCGACCGACGCCGCACAGGTTGCCGGCCTTGCGACCGCGAGCGGCGCCGACGTGATCCTCAACGCCGCCGACCCGCGCTTCGTGATGCCGATCTTCGCCGGCGCGCTTGCGGCGGGGGTCGACTATCTGGACATGGCGATGTCGCTATCCGAGCCGCACCCGGAGCATCCCCACGAGAAGGTGGGCAAGAAGCTCGGCGACGAGCAGTTCGCGATGGCCGATCTGTGGGCCGATCGCGGAAAGCTTGCGCTGTGCGGGATCGGCATCGAGCCCGGCGCAGCCGACGTGTTCGCGCGGTACGCGGCCGAGCATCTGTTCAGCGCCGTCGACGAGGTAGGGGTTCGTGACGGGGCCGACCTGGAGATCAGGGGCCACGACTTCGCACCCACGTTCAGCATCTGGACCACGATCGAAGAGTGCCTGAATCCGCCGGTGATCTGGGAGAAGGCGCGCGCCGAGGTGGACGGCGGCTGGTTCACGACCGCCCCGTTCTCCGATCCGGAGGTCTTCACCTTCCCCGAGGGCATCGGTGACGTCGAATGCGTGAACGTCGAGCACGAGGAGGTGCTCCTCGTGCCTCGCTGGATCGACTGCAACCGCGTGACCTTCAAGTACGGTTTGGGCGATAGGTTCATCCAGGTGCTGGAAACGTTGCAAACGCTCGGCCTGGATCGCGTGCCCACGGTGAACGTGCGAGGCCTGGAGGTCAGCCCTCGCGACGTGGTGGCCGCCGTCCTTCCCGACCCAGCGTTCCTAGGCGAGGAGATGACGGGCAAGACCTGCGCGGGAACGTGGGTCAAGGGCACGGGCGTCGACGGCAACGCCCGCGAGGTCTACCTGTACCACGTGGTGGACACCGAGGAGACCTGGGCGAAGGACGGAGCCCAGGCCGTCACGTGGCAGACCGCCATCAACCCGGTCATCGCGCTGGAGCTCATGGCGTCGGGTACCTGGAGCGGGAGCGGCGTGCTGGGCCCCGAGGCCTTCGACCCGGTGCCGTTCATGGATCTGCTGAAGGACTACGGAAGCCCCTGGGGCATGACGGAGATGACGCCTCGTTAGGCCTTGGCGGGGCTGGCCTCAGCCGGCCGGAACAGCGTCGTCCACGAGGTAGCGGACGTCGACCGTCATGCCCGGGCGTCCAGCGCGGCCTTGAGGCCGGCCACGGCGCGGTCGCTCATCGCCTCCAGCTTGCCCGTGATGAACGGCTCGGCCAGACGCGCCACGCCCTTCAGCCCCAGGTTGGCGACGTAGGTGACCCGCGTGCCGCCCCCGTCTAGCGCGGCGAAGGAGATCTCGTCGACGCCGTGGAAGTTTCCGCCGTCGCCCACGAAGACCACGCGCTCGGGTCGTTCCAGCACGGTGATCTCATAGACGATGGTTTGCTCCTTCGAGCCGAAGCGGCTCAGCAGCTCGAACCGGGAGCCGACCCCCACCGGACCGTCGTCCAGGCGTTTCGCTTCCGGGATGCCAGGGTCCCACTCCTGCGTCGTAGAGAAATCCGTCACATACTCGAACGCCACCTGGCGATCGCACGCCGCCTCGATCGTGCGCTCCACCCGATGCGCCATGCGCCGAGGATACGCGGCACCGGGGATACCCGCCCGTCTGGTAGGCCCGTGCACTCAGGTTGCACAGGTTCGGCGTCGATGCCCCACCCGTGGACCCGATGCCAGAAGGGAACGGCCACGTGGTCATGGAAGCCGACGGCGCCGCGCAGGACGCGGCGTTCGTGCGTGCGCCCCTGTCGGCGTTGATCGAACCGGGTTCGCTGCTGGAGGCGACACCCGAGTGCCTCGTCGTGACGGCGGCCGACGGCATGATCGTCTTCGCGAACCATCGAGTGGAACAGCTCACGGGGTTCATGCGTCAGGAGCTGGTGGGCAAGCCGGTTGAACTGCTGATCGCCAGCGAGTTACGGAACCATCCGGCCGGTACCACCCTCGAGTCGATCTGCCGCAAGGCCGGCGGCGGGGAGGTGCCCGTCGAGGTACACATCGGGACGATCGATGGCCCGCAGGCTTATGTGGTGGTGACCCTGCGCGACGCCAGCGAGCTCTTCGCCGGACGTGAGGCGCGTTTCGAGGCCGAAGCGAAGTACCGGGCGCTCGTCGAGCTGGCGCTCGTCGAGAACATCCCCGCGGTCGTCTACCTCGATCCCGTGGACGAGAACTCGGACTCGATCTACGTGAGTCCGCAGGTCGTGACGCTCCTGGGCGTCAGTCAGGCGGAGTGGCTCGAGGATCCCTACTGCTGGCGTCACCATGTGCATCCCGAAGACATCGACCGAGTCTGGGACGAGTACCTCGAGGCCTACAACAACCACACCACCCTCAACCACGAGTACCGGATGGTCCACGAAGACGGCTCCGTGAAGTGGGTCCTGGAGCAGGCGTACCCGGTGAACGACGAGAACGGCCGCCCGTGGCTGATCCAGGGGGTGATCTTCGACATCACCGAGCGCAAGAACGCGGAGGAACAGATCGCGTTCCTGGCCTATCACGACAAGCTCACGGGCCTGCCCAACCGCGCCCTGTTCGAGGAGATGCTGGAGACGGCGATCGCGCGGGCACGACGTCACGGGCTGGGCGTGGGCGTGCTGTTCCTGGATCTGGACAACTTCAAGCTCGTGAACGACTCGCTCGGTCACCACGCCGGCGACATCCTGCTCTCCCAACTCGGGGAGCGCCTTCAGGTCTGCACGCGCGAGACCGATCTGGTGGCGCGCCAGGGCGGCGACGAGTTCCTCTTGCTCCTGTCGGACCTGGAGCGCGGCGCGAACACCGCGATGCCCGGGACGGACATGGCGATGCTCGTGGCCGAGTCCGTGGCCGAGCGCGTGCACGAGGCCCTGCAGCAGCCGTTCGACCTGAACGGCACGGAGTTCATCGCGAGCGGCTCCGTGGGCATCTCGCTGTTCCCACAGGACGCGGCCGATGCCGCGACGCTATTGAAGAACGCCGACTCGGCCATGTATCAATCCAAGAAACGCGAGCCGGGCGGCTACGTGATCTACGCGACCAGCGGTGAGGATCCGTTGAAGAAGCTCTCCATGACCACGCGCCTCCGCCGCGCCGTGGAGCACCAGAACTGGGTCCTGCACTACCAACCGATCGTGAACCTGTTCGACGGCTCGTGCGAGGGCGTCGAGGCACTGATCCGCTGGCAGGATCCTAAGGGCGGCATCGTGGCCCCCAACGAGTTCATCCCGCTCGCCGAGGAGTTGGGCCTGATCGAGGCGATCGGGGACTGGGTGATCGACGAGATGGCTCGTCAGCAGGTGGCATGGGCCGCGCAAGGGGTGGATCTGCGGGTGGGGTTCAACCTCTCGCCCCGCCAGCTGTGGTCGGCCCACCTGGCGGAGAAGGTGCTCACCAAGCTGCAGACCGCGGGTCTGGATCCTCACAAGGTCGTCGTGGAGATCACCGAATCCACCGCCATGGCCGACCCCGATCGCACACAGAGGATCCTCACCGAACTCCACGCCTGGGGTCTCAGGCTCGCGATCGACGACTTCGGCACGGGGTACTCGTCACTCGCGCGGCTCAAGCACCTGCCTGTTGACATCCTCAAGATCGATCGATCGTTCGTGCGCGACGTGCACCGCGACACCGGTCTGGCATCGATGGTCAGAGCCATGATCCAACTGGCCCAGGGCCTCGGCATGGTCCCCCTCGCCGAGGGCATCGAGACCGCGGGCGAGTTGGCGTTCCTGCAGGCTCATGGGTGCCCCACTGGCCAGGGGTTCTACTTCGCACGACCGGCACCGCCCGACGAGGTGCCGGCGCTCGTCACGCGCGAGGGCGGCTTGATCCCGACCGTGCCCGCCGCGGACTGACCTGCCGGCCTGCACCGACCCGTTCGGTAGCATTGACCGCATCATGAGCCGGCGATACGACGCGTCAGAGATCGAGCCCAAGTGGCAGAAGATCTGGGAGGAAGAGGGGATCTACCGGGCATCTGAGGACGCAGCGGATCCTCGCCCGCGGTTCTACGCCCTGGACATGTTCCCATATCCCTCGGGCGACCTGCATATGGGCCACGCCGAGGCCTTCAGCGGCGGGGACACCGTTGCGCGCTACCGGGCCATGACCGGGCACAACGTCCTGCACCCGATTGGCTGGGACGCGTTCGGTCTGCCGGCCGAGAACGCCGCGATCAAGCGTGGGATCGCCCCGGGGGAGTGGACCTACGAGAACATCGAGCAGCAGGCCGCGTCCTTCAAACGGATGGGGATGTCTTTCGACTGGTCGCGCCGCCTGCAGACCAGCGATCCCGAGTACTACCGCTGGACCCAGTGGCTGTTCTCGCGGTTCTTCGAGCGCGGGCTTGCCTACCGCAAGCAGTCGCCGGTGAACTGGTGCCCCAACGACCAGACCGTGCTCGCGAACGAACAGGTGATCCAGGGAGCGTGCGAGCGGTGCGGCACGATGGTCGAGCGCCGCGACCTGACCCAGTGGTTCTTCAAGATCACCGACTACGCGCAGCGGTTGCTCGACGACATGGACACGCTCACCGCCTGGCCCGAGCGCGTGCTCACGATGCAGCGCAACTGGATCGGGCGCAGCGAGGGCGCCCACGTCGCGTTCACGATCGTCGAGACCGGCGAGGAGATCGAAATCTTCACCACGCGCCCCGACACCCTGTGGGGAGCAACGTTCTTCGTGTTCTCCGTGGAGCACCCGTCGGTGCGGCGGCTCGCGAAGCTGGGCGGCGTACTGGATCGGCTGGAGCCGCTGATCGAGCAGACGCGAGCGGCATCGATGGTCTCGCGCGAGGAGGCCGACACGAAGGACGGTGTGTTCCTGGGCGTGCACGCCGTGAACCCCGCCAACGGCGAGACGATCCCGTGCTACGCCGCGCCCTACGTGCTGATGGAGTACGGCACGGGCGCGATCATGGCGGTGCCGGCGCATGACGAGCGTGACTTCGCGTTCGCGCGCCAGCACGGCGCGCCGCTGACGGTCGTGATCCAGCCCGAGGGAGCCGAGCCGCTCGACGGCGCCACCATGACCGAGGCGTACCCGGGCGAAGGCGTCATGGTGAACAGCGGTCTGTTCGACGGGCGGCGCACGCCGGAGTCGATCGGCGCCGTGGCGGCCTGGCTGCAGGAGGAGGGTCGTGGCGAGGCCACCGTCAACTTCCGGCTGCGCGACTGGCTGCTGAGCCGGCAGCGCTTCTGGGGCGCGCCGATCCCGATCGTGCACTGCGCCGGCTGCGGCGAGGTCGCCGTGCCCGATGCCGACCTGCCGGTGCGTCTGCCCGAGGATGCCGACTTCGAGCTGGGCGGGGAATCACCGCTCGCGCGCCATCCCACGTGGAAGCACGTTGCATGCCCGTCGTGCGGGGGCCCGGCCGAGCGCGACACCGACACGATGGACACCTTCGTGGACTCGAGCTGGTACTTCTTCCGGTACTGCTCGCCGGGCTACGAGGACGGCCCGTTCCGGCCTGAGGACGTTGCGGCATGGATGCCCGTCGGCCAGTACACGGGCGGCGTCGAACACGCGATCCTGCACCTGCTCTACTCTCGGTTCTTCACCAAGGTGCTCTACGACATGGGGATGGTCACGTTCACCGAGCCGTTCCCCAAGATGATGAACCAGGGCCAGGTGATCTTCGGCGGTGCCTCGATGAGCAAGTCGAAGGGCAACATCGTCGAGCCCATGCCGTTCGTGGAGCGATGGGGCGCCGATTCGATGCGGCTGATGATCCTGTTCGCCGGCCCGTTCGAGGACGACATCGACTGGAAGCTCATCGCCGCGCAGGACGAGCACCGGCGCCCGGGCGTGCACGCGTGGCTGGGCCGCGTGTTCGCGGCAGTGAGCGATGCGGTGGAGGCTGGCGGCTCGGCGCAGGAGCCGTCTGCCCTCGTAAAGCTCACCCATCGCACGATCAAGGGCGTCACCGAGGACCTCGACCGCTTCCGATTCAACACGGCTATCTCCAAGTTGCAGGTGCTCACGAACGAGATGCGGTCAGCGCTGGACGCGGGGGCCGGTGCGCTCGGTGCGGCGCGAGCCCTGACCCAGCTGCTGGCCCCGTTCGCGCCGTACGCGGCCGAGGAGCTGTGGCGAATGGAGGTGGGGGAGCCGGCGTCCGTGCATATCTCGTCGTGGCCGGTGTACGACCCGTCCCTGGTGACCGAGGAGACCGTGACGCTGGTGGTGCAGGTCGACGGCAAGGTGCGCGACAAGCTGCAGGTCGGTTCCGGGGTCACCGAGGGCGCCGCGTTGGAGCTGGCCAGGGCATCCGAGGGGGTCGCGCGCGCGCTCGACGGCCGAGCCGTGGTCAAGGAGATCGTGCGCGCGCCCAAGCTCGTGAACTTCGTCTCGAAGGGTCCTCGCGAACCGCCGGTGTGACGGGCGTCATGGTTCCGATCCTCAGGGGTCGGTAGCGTCCCGGCCATGGGCGTCAGGGAACGGTTGGATGCGCTCTCGCGCGGCGAGCTCGCCGGGCTCATCCTCGTGCTGGTCGTGACGCTCGCCGGCGCGGGACTCTGGTACACGCGCTCGTTGCCCAAGCCGGTGCAGATCAGTGCGTCGCAGGGACCCGCGCCCATCGCGAGCGGCAGCGTGGTGGCGTCGGGCGCCGCCGCCGCGTCGAGCTCGGCCAGTCCTACGCCGCTCATCGTCGATGTCGCCGGATGGGTGCGCAAGCCGGGCGTCTATGGGTTCGTCGTCGGCGACCGGGTCATCGATGCCGTGAACCGCGCGGGCGGGGCGCGCGATGACGCCGACCTCACGCTCCTGAACCTCGCTGCCCCGCTCACGGACGGCACCCAGATCGTCGTCGCCAAGCAGGGTCAGGCGGCCGTGGGGGCCACGGGAGGCTCCACCGCGGGGACCGGGACCACCGGAGTGCTCGTCAACGTCAACACCGCGGGGGAGACCGAGCTGGAAACCCTCAGCGGCGTGGGGCCGGTCACGGCCGCCGCCATCATCCAATACCGGACCGAGCACGGGCCGTTCGCCACGGTCGACGATCTCGAGGACGTCAGCGGGATCGGCCCGGCCACCTTAGAGGAGCTGCGACCCCAGGTCACCGTGTGAACGGGTGGGCGCTCCCGTCGGCCGCGGCCGCATTCTGGGCGGGCTTGCTCCTCTGGGAGGTTCGTCCATCCGGGGCGGGTCCCTTGACCGGACCTTGGGCCTGGATGTTGGTCGGCGCGGCGGCCTTGCTGGGAGCCTGGCTCGCCGCCTCCCCCGCGCGCGAGGGACGCTCGCCGCTGGAGCGCGCGCGACTGGTTCACCGGGCCGCGCCGCCGATCACGGCCGTGGCCGCCGAGCGGCGGGTCCATGTCGGTCCGGGGGTCGGCGTGCGGCCCGCCGCCCTCGCGCTCGTGGGGGTCCTTTGCCTCGGTGTGGCCTGGGCGGGGGTCGCCGCCGCTCGCTTGCACGGTTCGCTTCTCGCGCGCCTTGGCCCGGTGAGGGTCGAGGCGCTCGGGTCCCTGCGTGAGGATCCCGCCGTCGGCACGTACGGATGGCACGGCGTCGTCGATCTCAGCGAGATCTCCTGGAGCACCGGAGCCGCTCAGCTCCGCGAGGCGGTGTGGGTCGAAGGCGACGGCGAGACCCCCGCCTTCGTGCGTGGCGACCGCGTCTCGCTCGAGGGAGTCCTGGGCTATCCCGACGATCCGGGGTTCGCCGATGCATTGCACCACAAGGGGATCGTGGCCGAGCTGAGGCTCGACCGGTTCGATCGCCTGGGCTCCGCCTCCAACCCGTTCATCTACGCCACCCAGGTCTTCCGCTCCTTCGTTGGCAGTTCGATCGGCCGGCTCTTCCCGCCGAAGGAAGCGGGCCTCCTGCTCGGGCTCGTGCTGGGTGACGACTCGCAGCTCGATCCGGGGCTCGCGCGCGACTTCCACGCCACTGGCCTGGGTCACCTGCTGGTGGTGAGCGGAGAAAACGTGGCCATGGTGTTGGCGCCGATCCTGGTGTTCGCGGGCTGGATCGGCCTCACGCGCTGGCCACGGTTCCTGCTGGCCTTGCTCACGGCGGTGTTCTTCGTCGTCCTCACCGGAGCGGAACCCTCCGTGATGCGCGCAGGATTGATGGCCGCCCTCACGCTGATCGGCGTGCTCATGGGCCGTCCGCGATCCACGGCGTCGATCCTCGCGGGGGCGGTCCTCGTGCTGTTGGCGCTCGATCCGTGGCTCGTGTTCTCGATCGGGTTCCAGCTCTCGGTTGCGGCCACGGCAGGGATGGTCACGCTCGCCACCACGCTTGCCGAACGGCTCCGGCGTCTGGTGCCCACGCCTGTGGCGCTCGCGGCGGGGACCACCCTTGCTGCTCAGCTCGGCGTGACCCCGCTGCTGCTCTTCCATTTCCACGAGGTGCCGGGCGTCACCGTGGCCGCGAACCTGGCCGCATTCGCGGCGGTCTCGCCCGCGCTGCTCCTGGGCATCGCCGCTGCGACGGTCGGCCTGGCGTCCGTAACCCTGGGGCGCCTGCTCGCGGCCGCCGCGATGCTGCCGATGCGCTACCTCGAGGGCGTGGCCAATACCCTCGCGAAGGCGCCCGTGGGCTACGTCACCACGCGCGGTGGTCCGTTGGTGCTGGTCGTAGGGGCGGGCGTCTTCGTGGGGGCCGCGCTCTGGCTGAGAACCGGGTGGCGTCCGCCCAAACCGCTCGTGGTGATCGCCGTAAGCCTGCTGCCCCTCGTGGTGTGGTCCACGGCGTTGGGCGCGGGCACGCCGTCCGGACTCACCGTGCGGTTCTTCGACGTCGGGCAGGGGGATTCCGCGCTCATCACCAGTCCGTCTGGTGCCACCGTTCTGATCGACGGCGGGCCCGACGAGGAGCAGGTCGCCACCGAACTGGCGGCGCTCGGCGTCAAGCGGCTCGACGTCGTGGTGGCGAGCCATCCCCACGCCGATCACATCGTGGGTCTGCCCGACGTGCTCGCCCGGATCCCTGTGGGACTGGTGCTGGAGCCGGGGTGCCCCGACACGTCCGCGATCCACGCCGACCTCGAACAGGCCATCGCCGACGAAGGACTTCAGGAGGAGCACCCGCGCACGGGTTCCTCGTTCTCCGTGGGCGACCTGCACTTCGACGTGCTCTCGCCCCAGGAGTGCTGGAGCGGGACCGAGTCCGACACGAACAACGACGCACTGGTGCTCATGCTCACGCGAGGGGATGACTCTGTGCTGTTCGCCACCGAGCCTGAGGAGCCCGCCCAGCAGGCGATTCTCGACGCCGGCCTCCCGTTGCAGGCCGACGTCTTGAAGGTGCCGCACCACGGCGCCGCCACCTCGCTCCCGGCGTTCTTCGACGCGGTCCAAGCTCAGGTAGCCGTGGTGAGCGTCGGTGAGAACACCTACGGCCATCCGGTCCCCGCGACGCTCGACGCGATCGCCGGCACGGGTGCCGAGGTCTGGCGCACCGATCAGCACGGCACCGTCACACTGACGTTCGTCGACGGGCAACCCACGGTCGCGGCCGTCCGTTAGCGCCTACCGGATCCCGCGTCGGCGGATCTGCGTAGGATCCAGGGCGATGGCTTCGGTATCTTCAGCCGTGACGCTGCTCTGGGGGGAGGACGAGTTCCTCCTGCGGGAGGCGGCCCTCGAACTGCTGGGCGACCTGCGGCCCACTGAGGTCGACGCGGCGGAGTGGCAAGGCGGCGAGCTGCAGGATCTCGCCACGCCGTCCCTGTTCGGCGAGGCGCGGGCGCTCGTGATCGCCGATGCGCGCTCGCTCCCCAAGGACGCGATGGGCGAGCTCGCCGCCTACCTCGGTGCCCCCGATCCGAGCGCACCGCTGGTGATCTGCTGCCGGGTGGCCGAGCGCGGCAAGGTGCCGGCGGCGCTGGACAAGCTCGTCAAGCCGGTGGGAGCCGTTCGCCAGGTCGCCGTCCAGCGCAAGGAGCTCGAGCCGTGGCTGGTGGCGCGCGCCGAAGGCCTCGGTGTGGAGCTGGGCATCCCCGCGGCGCGGGCGCTCGTGGAGATCCTGGGTGAGGAGCCCGGCCAGCTCGCGGGCGCCTTGGAGCAGATGGCGGACGCCTTCGCGGGCCAGGCGATCACCCCGGCGCTCGTGGGCGGGCAGTTCCGGGGTCTGGGCGAGCAGAAGGTGTGGGATCTGTGCGACAGGGCATTCGGCCGCGACCTGGCGGGTGCGATCCGCTCCCTGCGCTCGATCGAGGCGAGCGGGGACGACGCCCTGAAGACCCTCGGTGGCATCTCCAGCCGCTTGCGGGATCTCATCAAGGTGCGCGCGCTGCCGGATCGGATGCCGCCGGCCAAGGTCGCGAAGGCCGCGGGGCTCCGCTTCGACTGGCAGGCGCGCCGCTACCAGCAGCAGGCGCGGAATTTCTCACTCGCACGACTGGTGGAGTTGCACGCGCACGTCACGGAGGTGGATCGCGCGCTCAAGAGCGGAGCCACCGGCGACGTGACCATGCCGGTGCTGATCGCTTCCATCGCCGCCGGTTGATGCGGACTTCGCATCAGTGCCTCGGCCAGTCCTCGGGCGGCAAGGCGGGAGCGTCCTTCCCGGTGCAGCGCGGCTGCGCCACCTCGTAGACCGAGGTCCAAGCCGGACGTCCCGCCACCGGGCCGGTGGCCACGTTCACCTGGCGCCAGGTGCGGGCATCGCCGGGGAGCTGTCCCAACCAGCGCACGTAGCTGCCGCTCGTCTTGGGGTCCCCACCGCCGGGCGCGATGAGCGGGGGGGCGGCGTAGCGGTACCCGCGCCCCTGGAACGCGCCGATGACCTTTGTGATGTCGGCGGCGGTGCCGAACGTGGCGACGCGCGTCGGGCAGCACGTGGCGCGCTCGCAGTAGGGGCCGGCGCCCCTGACGGTGCGCGGCGCGAGCCGGGTGGCCCCGATCGGGGTGACGGCCGGCACGATCGGCTCCTCGGATGGCGATGGCGCAGCCGTGGGAACCGTGCCGCCGCCGGGGGCGGACGCCACGTTCACCGCGGCGAAGATGCTCACCGCCACGGCGACGAGGCCAACGTAGGTCCATCCACCACGGCGCACACGGGCCGCCTGCGTCATCTGCGACATCGGGAGGCAGCGTACGGCAGGCGGTGCGATCGTGCGGTACGAAGGAAGGCGGCGCTAACCGCCCGCGCTACTGGGCGGTGGCGTTCGCGGTCTTGACGAGGCGGCTCTTTCGACGGGCGGCGGTGCGCTTGTGCACGAGGCCCTTGCTCGCGGCCTTATCCAGTGCGCGGGCGGCCTCGCGGGCCTGCTGCTTGGCGGCCTCGGCGTCGCCGTCGTCCACCGCGGTGCGAACCTTCTTGGTGGTGGTCTTCAGCGAGGTCCGCGCGTCCTTATTGCGCTCGCGGCGCTTCTCGTTCTGAGTGTTCCGCTTGATCTGAGACTTGATGTTTGCCATGAGAGGAGCGAGCTTACCAGCCGGTTCGGGGCCCCCGGCCCGTACCATGGGGTCCCGTGAGCACCGACACCTCCCGCATCCGCAACTTCTGCATCGTGGCGCACATCGACCACGGGAAATCCACGCTGGCCGACCGGCTCCTCGAGGTCACGCATACCGTGGAGGGGCGAGCCATGCGCGCGCAGTACCTCGACAAGATGGACCTGGAGCGCGAGCGGGGCATCACGATCAAGGCACAGTCCGTGCGCCTGCTGCACGAGGGCTACGAGCTCAACCTCATCGACACCCCGGGCCACGTCGACTTCACCTACGAGGTGTCGCGGTCGCTGGAGGCGTGCGAGGGCGCGGTGCTCCTCGTGGATGCCGCGCAGGGCCTCGAGGCCCAGACGCTCGCGAACTATCACCTCGCGCGCGACGCCGGACTCGTGATCGTGCCCGCCCTCAATAAGATCGACCTGCCCGCCGCCGAGCCGGAGCAACGCGCGAAGGAGCTCGCGGGACTCCTGGACTGCGACGAAGAGGACATCCTTCGGGTCTCGGCCAAGTCCGGCGCGGGCGTCGACGAGTTGCTCGCCGCGGTGATCGAGCGCGTGCCGCCGCCCACGGGTGATACAGCTGCGCCCCTACAGGCCCTGATCTTCGACTCGATGTTCGACGCCTACCGCGGCGTGATCACGTACGTGCGCGTCAAGGAGGGCGAGCTCCCGAGCGGCGCGCGCATCCGGATGTTCGCCACCCACGTGGAGTCCGAGGCCGAGGAGACGGGCGTGAACGCGCCCGAGCCGACCCCGGTGCCCTCACTCGGACCGGGCGAGGTGGGCTACCTCGTGACGGGGCTGAAGGACGTGCACCAGGCCAAGGTGGGGGACACGATCACGCTCGCCGGCAAGGCCGGCGCCGTCGAGCCGCTGCCGGGCTATCGTGAACCCAAGCCCATGGTGTGGTCGGGGCTGTTCCCCGCCGACGGGAGCGACTACGCGGAACTGCGCGAGGCCCTGGATAAGCTGAAGCTCTCCGATGCCGCCCTGCATTACGAGCCGGAGACCTCGCAAGCACTCGGGTTCGGGTTCCGCTGCGGGTTCTTGGGGCTCCTGCACATGGACATCGTGAAGGAGCGCTTGGAGCGCGAGTTCGACCTGGAGCTCATCGCCACCGCGCCCAACGTGGAGTTCCACCTGATCCGGGGCGAGGAGATCGTGGTCGTGCACAACCCGGCCGAGATGCCGCCCTCGGGAACCTACGACCGCGTGGAGGAGCCGGTGGTGTTCGCCACGGTCATCACGCCCGCCGATTTCCTAGGCTCGGTGATGGGCCTGTGCCAGGACCGGCGAGGCGAGATGATGGACATGAGCTACATCACGCCCGAGCGCGTGGAGGTCCACTACGTGCTGCCGCTCGCCGAGATCGTGTTCAACTTCTTCGATCAGCTGAAGTCGGGCACGCGCGGGTACGCGAGCCTGGACTACGAGCCGTGGGGCTTCCATGAGGCGAACCTCGTGCGCGTGGACGTCTTGCTGCACGGCGAGCCCGTGGACGCCTTCAGCACGATCGTGCACCGGGACAAGGCCTACGTCTACGGCAAGGAGATGGTGGAGCGGCTGAAGGCGCTGATTCCTCGGCAGCTCTTCGACGTGGCGGTGCAGGCCGCGATCGGGGCCAAGATCATCGCGCGAGAGACCGTGAAGGCCAAGCGCAAGGACGTGACGGCCAAGTGCTACGGCGGCGACATCTCGCGCAAACGCAAGCTGCTGGAGACCCAGAAGAAGGGGAAGGCGCGCATGCGCCGCGTGGGCAAGGTCGACGTTCCGCAGGACGCGTTCATCAAGGCGCTGCGCGTCGACGACGGGAACGAGAAGAAGAAGTGAGGACCCCCGATCCCGCCGGCATCTACGTCCACATCCCTTTCTGCCTCACGCGCTGCGGCTACTGCGACTTCAACGCCTACGCGGGGCTCGATCACCTCGCGCCCCGGTACCTGCGGGCCGTGGTTGCCGAGGCCACGCTCGCCGCGTCCGCTTGGGGAGGCACGCCGGTCACGAGCGTGTTCCTGGGCGGTGGCACCCCGACGATCCAGACGCCCGAGGACCTCGGGACGCTGCTGCACCATCTGCGCGTGAACTTCGACATCGCCGATGACGCCGAGATCACTACGGAGGCCAATCCCGACACGGTCGATGAGCCGAAGCTCGCCGCGTTGCTCGCGGCCGGGTACGGCCGGCTCTCGATGGGCGCGCAATCGTTCGACCCCGCGGTGCTCGCGGCGCTCGAGCGCGTGCATCAACCGACCTCCGTCTACGCGGCGGTCGCGGCGGCGCGTCGCGCGGGCTACGGGAACGTGAACCTCGATCTGATCTACGGCGCCCGGGGAGAGTCGCTCGAATCGTGGGAGGCGACATTGCACGAGACCGTCGCGCTTGCGCCCGAGCACGCGAGCGCATACGCGCTCACGGTGGAGCCCTCGACGCCGCTAGGCCGGGCGGTGGCATCGGGCGCCACGCCCCAGCCCGACCCCGACCTGCAGGCCGACATGTTCATGGTGGCGTGCGAGGTCCTGGCCGCGGCCGGCTACCGCCACTACGAGGTCTCGAACTGGGCCAAGCCGGGCTTCGAGTGCCGTCACAACATGGGCTACTGGGAGCGCCGGACGTACCTGGGCCTGGGCGCGGGGGCGCACTCCTACCGGGACGACCATCGCTGGTGGAACACGCGTCCGCCCGAGGAGTACATGGCGCGGGTCGAGCGCGGGGAGCTGCCCGTCGGTGGCGAGGAGCGGCTCGACCCTTCCGACGCCTACCTCGAAGAGGTGTTCCTGCGCATGCGGATCCTCGAAGGCATCCCCTCGAGCTGGGTCGAGGAGACGACCGTGGCGCCGTTCCTCGAGAGCGGCCTGCTCTCGAGCGAGGCCGGGAGCCTCGTCCCCACCGAGCGCGGCATGCTCCTGCTGAACGAGCTCGTCCTGGCGCTCACACAGGGCCCGGAGGCAGACGCGCAGGTCCATTAGCACTCCGGTCCCGAGAGTGCTACGTATGATTGAGCCCATGACAGAGCGTGCGGATCTGGGTCCTCGCAAGGCCGCAGTCCTGCGGGCCGTGGTCGAGGCGTACGTGCGCAGCGGGGAGCCGGTGGGCAGCGAGACCATCGCCGAGAATGCGCGCATCGGCGTGTCGAGCGCCACGATCCGCAACGAGCTCGCCGTCCTCGAGGAACTGGGCTATCTCACCCACCCTCACACGAGCGCCGGCAGGATCCCCACGGATACGGGCTATCGGCACTACGTCGACTCGCTTCCGCCCGGTGGCAAACTGCGCGAGGCCCAGCGTCGGGCCATCGCGGGCTACTTCGCCGAGGTGATGGTGGACCTCGAGGAGGTGCTCAAGGGCTCGGTGCAGCTACTGAGCCGCATGACGCAGTATGCCGGGTTGGCGGTGCCGCCCACCGCCTCCCAGGAGCCGCTGGTGCGTCTGGAGCTGATCGACATGGGGCCTTCCCTGATGGTGCTCGCGGTGGGCCAGCACGGTCGGGTGGACAAGCGGGTGGTCGACCGGCCCGAAGGGGTGGAGGGGGCCGAACTGCCGGCCGCGGAACGGCGCCTTCAGCGGCTGCGGGGCCTGACCTACCCGAACGCCCAGGCTCGCCTGCTCAAGATGGCGGTGGAGGGTCCCCCCGCCGAGCACGACCTGATGCTGCACGTCGCCGAGACGCTGCGCGAGGCGAGCATGGGTGAGGGAACCGCGCACGTGGTGGTGGGCGGGGTCGCGAATCTCGCCGACGAAGCCCAGCAGATGCGTCGCGAGACGCTTCGCCGGCTCTTCGAGACTCTCGAGCGCGAACAAGAGATGCTTCACGTCCTGAACGACATCAGCTCGAGAGCCGACATGCTGAACGTGACGATCGGCGCGGAGCACCCCTCCACCAGCGAGTGGGAGGCCTCGATCATCACGGCGCCGTTCAAGGCGGGCGAGGCGACCATGGGCACGATCGGGCTGGTGGGGCCGACACGCATGGACTATCTGAGCGCGATGGCGTCCGTGAAGGCCGTCGCCAGGCGGCTCTCGGAGCTGGCGACGGAGCTGGATCAATAACCATGCCGCCGCCCGTACGCGATCTCTACGAGGTGCTCGGTGTGTCCCGCGAAGCCACCACCGAGGACATCCGCAAGGCCTATCGCGCGCTCGCGCGTGAGCACCATCCGGATGTGAACACCGATCCGGAAGCCGAGGTGCGGTTCAAGGAGGTGGCCGGTGCCTACGAGATCCTCTCCGATCCCCAGAAGCGCCAGCGCTACGACGCGTTCGGTGCCACCGGAGGGCCGCAGGGCCAAGGGTTCGCGGATATCCAGGACATCTTCGACCTGTTCTTCGGGGGCGGCGGATTCCCGGGTGCGGGCGGGAGTCGCCGGGGGCCGCGTGGACGCACGCAGGAAGGCGAGGACCTGGGTATCCGCATCTCCCTCACGTTCCACGAGGCGATGTTCGGCACCCGCCGGGAGCTGGAGATGGAGCGGCTGGTGGTGTGCCGGCGGTGCCAGGGCAACGGAGCCGAGCCGGGCACGGCGCCGGTCGCGTGCGCCACGTGCAAGGGGGCGGGGGAGGTGCAGAGCGTCCGGCGCAGCGTCTTCGGCGCCGTCATGACCGCGTCGCCGTGTCCCACCTGTGGTGGAACGGGGTTGGAGATCCGCGAGAAGTGCACAGATTGCGCGGGACAAGGAAGGCGTCTGGAGGCGGCCGTGGTCTCGGTGGATATCCCGGCGGGCGTCTCCGACGGCATGGAGCTGCGCGTGTCGAGCAACGGCCACGCCGGCGTGGCGGGCGGTCCGCCGGGGGATCTATACGTGGCGCTCGGCGTGCAGGAGGCCGAGGCCTTCGAGCGCCGCGGTCAGGATCTGTTCACGGTCCTCGACATCACGATGACCCAGGCGGCTCTGGGAGCGGATCTGGAGATCGAGACACCCCAGGATCCCGAGCAGGAGCCCGAACGCATCCGCGTCGAGCCGGGCACCGAGTCGGGGACGGTCGTGCGCCTCAGGGGTAAGGGGATCCCCAACGTGAACCGGCGTGGCCGCGGGGACCTGTTCGTCACCCTGCACGTCGTGACCGCCCGGGAACTCTCGCGTGAAGAGCGCAAGCTACTCGAGCGTCTCGCTGAGCTGCGCGGTGAGCAGACGTCGAAGAAAGAGGCCCCGCGGGCGACCCTTCGCCGGCCCGAGTTCTGAAGGGTAGGCTTCTCCCGAACGATGTCGGACAGCAGCTGCATCTTCTGCAAGATCGTGGCGGGGGAGATCCCCGCCGACGTGGTGCGCGAGTCCGATCGCGTGGTTGCCTTCCGTGACCTTGCCCCCAAGGCGCCCGTGCACATCCTGCTGATCCCCAAACAGCACGTGGAGTCCGTGACGCAGTTGGAGGACGTGCACGGCGAGACCCTCGTCGACATCATGCAGGCCGCGGCGCACCTCGCGCGCGCGGAGGGCATCGATGAGTCGGGCTGGCGCCTCGTGACCAACGTGGGTCCTGACGCGGGCCAGACGGTCTTCCACCTGCATTTCCACCTGATGGGTGGGCGTGCGATGTCGTGGCCTCCGGGCTAGAGCGGCTAGAATCACCCGCGAGGCCGCCGGCGATGGCGGCCGTTCGTCACACAGGAGGGAACGGGGTTCATCCCCGAGAGACGAGACTCGTGGCAGGCAGCACCACCCAGGTCAAGATCCTCGTCCCGGCCAGCCAGTCGATGGTGGCCCTCCTCGGCCAGCGCGACGCATTCCTCAAGCTGATCGAGTCGGCGTTCTCGTGCGACGTCCTCGTGCGCGGCAACGAGATCACGATCTCGGGTGCCGAGCACGAGTCGGAGCGGGTGGCGCGCATCTTCGAAGAGCTGATGGCATTGCTGGAGCAGGGGACCGAGCTCACCGACGCGTCCGTCGGGCAGGCCATCGCGCTGGTCAAGGGCGACGGCGGCCCCGATGACGACGGGCGCCCCGCGCTTCGTCCCTCCGAGATCCTGGGGGACAGGCTGCTCACCGCGCGCGGCAAAGGGATCGCTCCCAAGACCGCCGGGCAGAAGCACTACGTGGACGCGATCCGCCGCTCCACCGTGACCTTCGCGATCGGTCCGGCCGGCACGGGCAAGACCTACCTCGCCGTGGCCACGGCGGTGCGCGCCCTGCAGGAGCACCAGGTCTCTCGCCTGATCCTCACGCGCCCCGCTGTGGAGGCGGGGGAGCGGCTCGGCTACCTGCCGGGCACGCTCTACGAGAAGATCGACCCCTACATGCGTCCGCTCTACGACGCGCTGTTCGAGATGACGGGCGCCGAGACATTGCCGCGACTCATGGAGCGCGGGACCGTGGAGGTGGCGCCGCTCGCGTACATGCGCGGGCGCACCTTGAACGACGCCTTCATCATCCTGGATGAAGCGCAGAACACCACGCCCGAACAGATGAAGATGTTCCTCACACGCCTCGGGTTCGGGTCCAAGGCCGTGATCAACGGGGACTCGACCCAGATCGATCTGCCCAGCGGGCAGAAGTCCGGGATCGTGGTGGTACAGGAGATCCTCGAGGGCATCGAGGGCATCTCTTTCTGCCATCTGGGCGGGCGCGACGTGGTGCGCCACCGTATCGTGCAGGACATCGTGGAGGCCTACGGGCGCTACACCCAGCCGTCCCTTCCGGTGGACCGGCCCGGCTCCGAGCCATGACCGACGACGGCGGCCATCCCTCGATCTACGTCTCCAACCGGCAATCCGAGCCGGTGGACGAGGACGCGCTCCTCATCCTGGCGCGCGCCACGATGCTCGGCGAGGGTCTCGGCAGCGCCGAGCTCTCCGTTTCGCTCGTCGAGGAGACCGAGATGGAGGCGTTGCACGCCCGGTTCATGGGCGAGCCCGGTCCCACGGATGTGCTGTCCTTCCCGATGGACGAGGACGTCGCCGATGAGGATGAGGACGACGTGCGCGTCCTCGGGGACGTGGTGATCTGCCCCTCTGTCGCGGCAACCAACGATCCCGGCGACCCTGAGGCCGAGCTCCGCCTGCTCCTCGTGCATGGCATCCTGCACCTGCTGGGCTACGACCATGAACGCGAGGCCGACCGGGCCGAGATGTGGGCGCGCCAGGAGCGCTACTGCGGGGTGAAAGCGCCGTGACGAGCGCTGAGTGGTTCGGGATCATCGTGGTGCTGCTGCTGATCGTGGCGGTGGGGTTCCTGGCGGCGTCCGAGGTGGGGATCACTCGGACGAACCGCGTGCGCGCGATGAAGCTCCTGGAGGAGAAGCGCCGCGGCGCGCAGGCGCTCGCCAAGATCGTCGATGAGCCGGCGCCGTACGTGAACGTGGTGCTGCTCCTCACCCTGCTCGCCACGATCGGAGGCACGACGATCGCCACCTCGCTGGCGGTGCGCTACTTCGAGCGGGTGGGCGAGCTGGTCTCCACCGTGGTCATGACGTTCCTGCTCTTCGTGTTCGCGGAAGTCACACCCAAGACGTTCGCGATCCAGCAGACCGATCGCGTGGCGCTGCGCGTGGCGCCCATCGTTGTGTTCCTTCGCCGGCTCATGGGTCCTGCGGCCACGGGGCTGCTTCGGTTCGCCAACATCGTGATGCCCGGCAAGGGATTGAAGGAAGGGCCGTTCGTCACCGAGCAAGAGCTGCGAGCCTACGCGGACGTGGCCTCCCAGGAGTCCCAGATCGAACACGAGGAGAAGGACCTGATCCACTCGATCTTCGAGTTCGGCGACACCATCGTGCGCGAGGTCATGGTGCCGCGGCCGGACATCGTGGACATCGAGGACGACAAGACCCTGCGGGACGTGCAGGCGTTGGTGCTGCGGCACGGCACGTCGCGGATCCCCGTGTACAACCACAGCGAGGACCTCGACGACGTGATCGGCGTGGTGTTCGCCAAGGACGTGTTGAAGGCGCTCCACCAGGGCAAGCAGGACATGCCCCTGCGCGACATCGTGCGTCCGTGCCGCTACGTGCCGGAGTCCAAGAAGGTCGCGGACCTTCTGCGCGAGATGCAACGCGACAAGTTCCACATGGCGCTCGTCACCGACGAGTACGGCTCGGTGAGCGGGCTAGTCTCCCTGGAGGACCTCCTCGAGGAGCTGGTGGGGGAGATCACCGACGAGTACGACCGTGAGGAGCCCGAGGTCGTCGCCGTGAGCGAAGGCGTGTACCGGGTGAGTGGCAAGGCCTCGATCGACGACGTGAACGAGCTCCTCGAGGCCGAGCTGCCCGACGAGGGGTGGGACACCGTCGCGGGCCTCGTCCTCGACCTCTTCCAGAAGATCCCCGACGACGGGGAGGAAGTCGAGTTCCAGGGCTTGCGGTTCCGCGCCGAGCAGGTGGTGGGCAGGCGCATCTCCCAGGTCCTGATCACGAGGTTGCCCGACCCCGTGCACGCCACCGGTGCCGACGAGGGCGCCGAGTGAACGAGGTCCAGGCCGCCCAGGTCCACGACCTCGTGGCGGCGGCGCGCGAGGTTCGTTCCCGCGCCTACGCGCCGTACTCCGGCCTCCTCGTGGGGGCGGCGTTGATCGCCGGCGGTCAGGTGTTCGCCGCGCCCAATGTCGAGAACGCGAGCTATCCCTTGTCGGCGTGCGCGGAGCGGAACGCCGTGGCCCTAGCGGTCGCGGCCGGGCAGCCGGCGATCGAGGCCGTGGCGGTGGTGGGCAGCAGCCTGCAGGGGGTGACGGCCCCGTGCGGAGGGTGCCGCCAGGTGCTCCACGAGTTCGGCGGCCCGGGTCTGACGGTGATCGCGGAGTCCCTTTCGGGCGAGGAGCGTCTGATGTGGGCGCTCGGCGATCTGCTGCCCTCGGCGTTCGGTCCAGCCGACCTGTCGTCATGACCCCGTTCCGCTCGGGGATCGTTGCCGTAGTGGGCCGTCCGAACGTGGGCAAGTCCACGCTTGTGAACGCGCTGGTGGGCCAGAAGGTCGCCATCGTGAGCGACAAGCCGCAGACCACGCGCCGCGACATCCGCGCGGTCCTCACCACGCAGGACCACCAGATCGTGTTCACGGACACGCCCGGGTTCCACAAGCCACGCAGCCTGCTGGGGAGCCGATTGAACGAGCTGGTGGGCGACGCGGTGGACGGTGTGGACGTGGTGATCCTCATGGTGGACGGCGCCACGGGCGTCGGGCGAGGCGATGCCTACGTTGCCGAGCGTCAGGTTGCGCGGGCCTCGGCCGGGGCGCGCTTCTGCGTCGTGAACAAGGTCGACCTTCTGGCGCGCGCCGAGGTGATCCCACAGCTCGCCGCCGCGCAGACGCTGGGGACCTGGGACGAGATCGTGCCGATCTCCGCGATGGCGGGCGAAGGCCTCGACATCCTGTTGGGCCTGCTCATCGAGCGACTGCCCGAAGGCCCCCCGCTCTATCCCGTTGGCGAGCTCACCGATCTGCCGATCGACGTGCGCCTTGCCGAGCTCGTGCGCGAGCAGGCGTTACGGGTCACGCGCGAGGAGGTGCCCCACTCCGTGGCGGTGGTGATCGAAGAGATGGAGCGCGAGGGAGAGCTCACCAGGATCCATGCTTCGCTGGTCGTGGAGCGCGACTCACAGAAGGGCATCTTGATCGGTAAGGGTGGTGAGACCCTCAAGGCCATCGGGACGGGCGCGCGCCTGCAGATGGAGCCGCTCCTGGGCACCAAGGTGTACCTCGGTCTTCACGTCAAGGTCGTGAAGGAGTGGCAGCGCGATCCCAAGGCGCTGGACCGCCTGGGCTACTGATGCATCCAGTCCCGATGATGACCGAGGCCGAGGTCGAGGCGCTGATCGCCTCCTCTTCGGCGGTGGATGCCACCGCCCTCGAGGGCCGCGCCGCCGCCCTCGCCGCGCGCCCGATCACGCGGGCTTCGGAGCGCGCCGCCCTGGACCTGGTGATCCGCTGCATGGACCTCACCACATTGGAGGCCACCGACACCGCGGACGAGATCGTGGCGGTGTGCGAAAAGGCCGCGCGCCCGGACACATCCGATCCTGCCGTCGCCTCGGTGGCGGCGGTGTGCGTGTTCCCGCAGTGGGTTCCGGTGGCCGTGCACGAGCTCCGTGGGACCGCCGTGGCGGTGGCGAGCGTGGCGGGCGCATTCCCGAGCGGCCGGGGCCCGCTCGAGCTCCGCCTCATGGAGATCCGTGACGTGGTGGCGGCCGGGGCGGGTGAGGTCGACATCGTGCTGAATCGCTCGCTCTTCCTGCATGCCCGATACGCCGAGGCGTTCGAAGAGTTGGCGGCAGCTCGCGAGGTCGCCGGGGCCGCGTGTCTCAAGGTGATCCTGGAAACCGGCGAGCTGGGTGCCTACGGTCGGGTGCGGCAGGCAGCCCTGCTGGCGATGGCGGCGGGCGCGGACTTCATCAAGACGTCCACCGGCAAGGTCGGCGTGGGCGCCAAGCTGCCTGCGGCCCTCTGCATGATGGAGGCGGCCCGGGACTTCCACGCGCAGACGGGGCGGCCGGTGGGGATCAAGGTGGCGGGGGGCATCCGGAGCGCCGAGCAGGCGATCCAGTACGTGAACGTTCTGCGCGAGACGCTCGGCCCGTCGTGGCTCACGCCCGCCCGCTTCCGGATCGGGGCTTCCTCACTGCTGAACGACGTGTTGGCGCAACTGCCCGAGCCCGGTTAGCCCTTGCCGTTGTACAGCGGGTGACGAGTGGATGGGCCGGTGTGCAGCCAGCAGGTGTTGGACGAGTTGTACGTGGAGAGCACCGTGGTGCATCCGGGGGCGTCGCACAGGCGACCCGTCGAGGAGCGGGCACCGGCTTCTTTGCCGCGAGCCGGTGGACCGAACTGGACGTTCCCGCCCGTTGCCTTCGCCATGGTGGTCCTCTCGTCGTGGGGCTTGTCGTGGGGCGCGCCCCGAACATCCAGAGTAGCCCGTTGAACTCGGACGTGAACGGGTCCGTCGCGGCCCACGGGCTGCAACGGAAACAGCACACGCGGAACCGAGCGCTGCGAACCTCTGCAGCGCTACGATTCGGCCATGCCGCCCTACAAGGAGCAGGGCATCGTCCTGCGCTCGCACAAGCTCGGCGAAGCCGACAAGATCGTCACCGTCATGACCCAGGGCGCAGGCAAGGTCCGGGCGGTGGCCAAGGGCATCCGCAAGACCACCAGCCGGTTCGGCGCCCGGCTCGAACCGTTCACGCATGTGAGCCTCATGCTGTACCGCGGTCGCGGGGCGCTCGACACGATCACGCAGGCCGAGATCATCGCGCCGCACATGCACATCCGCGAAGACCTCGCGCGATTCGCTGCGGGCGAGACGATGCTCGAGGCCGTCGACCGCGTGGCCGAGGAACACGAGAGGAACGTCCGCGTGATGCTGCTGTTGCTCAGCGGCGTGAGCGCCCTCAACGATCGTCCCGGCGATCCGGCCGCCACCGCGGAGTCCTTCATGCTGAAGCTGCTCTCGCTCTCGGGTTTCCACCCGTCGCTCACGGCGTGCGCGGTTTGCGGGGCTTCCGACCCGCAGTTGTTCGCCTCGGGGCAGGGCGGCGCGGTGTGCGGGACGTGCGCGGAGCGCGGGGCGGGCCACGTCTCGCGCGCGGCCCTGGAGTACCTGGCCACGCTGGCGCTCGCGGAGCTGGGGGAATCCGGAAACCTCGCGATGCCGGATGAGCGCGTGCGCAAGGAGTCGCGCGGGCTCCTCTACGGCTTCGCCGAGTATCACTTCGAGCGGCGCATGAAGTCCGTGCCCATGCTCGTGAGGACCGCGAAGTGAGCAGCTACCTCCCCGACATCGATCGCGAGCGCGTCCCCGCACACGTGGCGATCGTGATGGACGGCAACGGTCGCTGGGCCCAGCAGCGAGGGCTCCCACGCACCGAGGGGCATGGCGCCGGCGAGGAAGCGCTGTGGGACACCGTCAAGGGGGCGAACGAGGTGGGGGTGGGGTGGCTCACCGTCTACGCGTTCAGCACCGAGAACTGGAAGCGCCCGGCCGCCGAGGTCCTCTATCTCATGGAGTTCAACCGGTCGCTCCTGCGCCGGCGCCGCGACGAGCTGAACCGCATGAACGTGCGCATCCGGTGGATGGGCCGGCGCGACTGGCGCGTGCCGCGCTCGGTCCTCAAGGAGATGCAGATCTCCGAGGACCTCACGAGGCAGAACACCGGCATGACCCTCACGATCGCGTTCAACTACGGAGGACGCGCCGAGATCATCGACGCCGTGAAGCAGCTCATGCGTGAGCACGACGCCGGCACGATCCGGATCGAGAAGGTCAACGAGCAGGAGATCGCGCGCCGGCTCTACCACGCGGACATGCCCGACCCCGACCTGCTGATCCGCCCCAGCGGGGAGCAGCGAACCTCCAATTTCCTGTTATGGGAGGCCGCGTACGCGGAGCTGTGGTTCACGCCGGTGCTCTGGCCGGACTTCGATCGCGAGACGCTCTTCGAGGCGATCCGCGACTTCCAGAAGCGCAGCCGGCGCTTCGGCGGGCTGGGCGAGGACTGACGCCGTTCAGCAGGGCAGCGCGGCGAGCGCCTCCTGCACGGCGGTGTTCGCGACGAGGGTGTCCCCTTGGGTGTCCAATACCGCGGCGAACTCGGCGAGGGCGTCGGCCAGCGTGATGGCGGCCTTGGCGGCCTCGGTGTTGCCCTCTCGCTGGAGGGCCCTGGCGTCGGCGCGAACCGCGTCCTCGGCGCGGTTCACGGAATCCACGCGCAGCGGTATGTCGGCAGCCACGTCCGAGCACAGGTGGGCCACGGTACCGACGGGGGCGGTCGATGTGACGGCCACGCTGGGGGAGACGGCGTTAGTACTGGCGCCCGGATCCCGGATGAAGATCACCCAGATCGCGATCAGGAGGACGACGACGCCGGCCACGATGGCCACCATGGCCCCGTGGCCATCCATCAACGGCATGGACGTGCCGACGGACGTGACGGGGTTGCTGGGCGCGGCCGGCCCGTTGTGGGCGCCGCAGTTCGGGCAATCCCAGTCGCTCGTGGCCGGGTCCATGTGGAAGCGCTCGTGGCACGAGCGGCAGGTCGCGAAGACCCAGGGCGTTCCGCACGACACGCAGGTGTAGCCGTCGAGATCGGGGATCGCTTGTCGTTCGTGACAGCGGGGACAGGTGACGTGCGCGTCGATCGGGGGTTCCTTCATCCGGAATCCGCGGACCCTATCACCGGTCCCGCCGGTAGCATGGTGCCACGCCAGCGGCCGCTGCCAGCGGCCGGGAGAGGAGGACCGCGGCATGATCGACCTCATGGAGGCCATCACCTCCCTCGCCAAACGCCGAGGGATCACGTTCCGATCGTCGGAGATCTACGGCGGGCTGCGTTCGTCGTGGGACTACGGCCCGCTCGGGGTCGAGCTGCGCCGCAACATCCGCGAAGCCTGGTGGCGGTCGATGGTCCAGTTGCGCGACGACGTCGTGGGCCTCGAGGCCGCGGTGATCATGTCGCCCAAGGTCTGGGAAGCGAGCGGGCATGTGGGTGGGTTCTCCGACGCGCTCGTGGAATGCCTCAACTGCCACCAGCGCTTCCGCGAGGATCATCTCGAACCCAACGCCGACGGGGTCGTGGCATGCCCCAACTGCGGGGGCGCGGAGTTCACGGAGCCCAAGCAGTTCAACCTGATGCTCGAGACGCACCTGGGGCCCACCAAGGGCGCCGAGCACGTCGCCTACCTGCGACCCGAGACAGCCCAGGGCATGTTCGTGGACTTCCCGCAGATCCAGACGGTGGCGCGCAAGAAGCTGCCCTTCGGGATCGCGCAGATCGGCAAGAGTTTCCGCAACGAGATCACGCCGCACAACTTCATCTTCCGCACGCGCGAGTTCGAGCAGATGGAGATGGAGTTCTTCGTGGAGCCCGGCACCGACGACGAGTGGTTCACGTACTGGGTCGAGCAGCGGATCCAGTGGTATCAGGACCTCGGCATGCGCGGGGAGAAGCTGCGGCTGCGCCCGCACGACCCCGACGAGCTCGCGCACTATGCGAAGGCCGCCACGGACGTGGAGTACGAGTTCCCGTTCGGCTGGGGCGAGCTGGAGGGCATCCACAACCGCAGCGACTTCGACCTCCGGGCGCAACAGGCTGGCAGCGGTGAGGACCTCACGTACTTCGATCAGGAGAAGGAACAGCGGTACCTGCCCTACGTGGTGGAGACGGCGGCGGGCGTGGACCGCACGCTCCTGGCGTTCCTCATCGATGCCTACCGTGAGGAGGAGGCGCCCACGGCCAAGGGCGGCGTCGACAAGCGCGTGGTGCTGGGGCTGCATCGCTCGCTCGCGCCCATCAAGGTGGCCGTGCTGCCCCTCAGTCGCAACGAGAAGCTCGTGCCCGAGGCACGCGGCGTCTTCGACCTGGTCAAGGGCGCGTGGATGTGTCAGTACGACGACGCGGGGGCGATCGGGCGTCGATACCGTCGCCAGGACGAGGTCGGCACCCCGTTCTGCGTGACGGTGGACTTCGACTCGCTCGAAGACAGGCAGGTGACGGTGCGCGAGCGCGACACGATGGTCCAGGAACGACTGCCGATCGAGAACCTGGTGACGTACCTTCAGGAGCGCCTGTGACCGCCACCGAGCCGCGCGCCAAACAGCGCGGATGGGTGAGCCTGTACGCCGCGTCCTTCGTGCTGATGCTTGCCGCGGCCGCGTGTGCGGCGCTCGCCGGCCGTGATTTCCTACAGGACCTGACCTTGCTGAAGGCATCGGCAGCGCTGTCGGCGGCCGCCATCGTGACGGCGGTCCTCAGCGTGGTGCTGCCGAGACGTCGTTGACCTGCCGACGCGGCTACGTGGCCGGCCTCGCAGCGTTCGCACTCGCCGGTGCGGCCTGCACGGTGACGCTGGGAGACGGCGGGCCGGTGGCAACGGCTCCCTCGGTGTCCGTCGTCCCCCCCTCAGGCGTGCCCACCGGACCCGGCAGCGCGGCGGCGGCGATGCGTTCGCTCTGCATCCCGCCCCGTTTCGGCAGGGCGACGCCTGTTGCGGCGGAGAACACGCCGCCCGCGATCGCAGAGGTTGAGCGCCAGGTCGAGGCCGTACGTGAGCTCACGTACGAGCGCCCCGTGGCCGTGCGCCCGGTGACCCAGGTGCAGATCGACGAGAAGCTGACTGAGGCCTTCGACGACACCTACCCCGCCGCGTTCTACGATCGCCGGACGCGCGCCTGGCGCACCCTCGGCGTGATCGGGCCCGAGGCCGACATCCGCATTTCGCTGCTGGCGTTCCAGACAGGTCAGGTGGTGGGTTTCTACAACCCCGAGAATGGGGAGCTCGTCTACATCGGGGACGCGCAGCTCGATCTCACCGAGCGGTTCACGCTCGCGCACGAGCTCACGCACGCGATCGACGACCAGCATTTCGATCTCACGAGGCTCGACCCCGTGGCCGCCCGGTGCCAGGACGAGCGATTCCAGGCGGGCCTGGGCGCCGTGGAGGGAAGCGCGCAGTACTTCGCCACGCAGGTGATCACGCGGTTCCCCGGAGGGGACCTCGGCGGCGCGGCCGTGCCTTCGGTGGACGGGATCCCGCCGTTCATGGTGGCGATGCAGCTGTGGCCCTACTCGGCGGGACAGGCGTTCATGATCGCCCTCGCGCAGCGCGGTGGCACCGACGCTCTCAACGAGGCGCTGCGGAACCTGCCGATCTCCACAGAACAGGTCCTGCATCCCGACGCCTACCCGAGCGACGTGCCGCAGCCGCTCGACGTACCCGACCTCGCCCCGCGGCTCGGGCCGGGGTGGACCGACCTGGACGTGATGCAGGTGGGGGAGGAGTTCCTGCGTGAGATGCTGCACCTACGGTTGGATGTGGGCACGGCGGACGTGGCAGCCGCCGGCTGGGGAGGCGGGATCTACCGGGCGTGGTCCGATGGCGCGCACACCGCGGTGGTGCTCGCCACCAGCTGGGATACGGTCGCGGACGCCGACGCGTTCGCGCAGGCTGCACGCGATTGGCTCGATGCTGGGGACACGCCCGGCGACGTGCTCGGGCCGTCGGGCTCACGCGTGACGCTCGTCTTCTCCGATGACGCGGCGGCGCTCGACGCCCTTCGTGCACCGTAGACTGGCCGCTCCGACCGCGCGACCCGTCCGGAGGCATGCAGTGGCCAAGCACGTCTACGACTTCTCCGAAGGCAACAAGGATATGAAAGACCTGCTTGGTGGCAAGGGAGCCAACCTCGCCGAGATGACGCGGATGGGACTGCCGGTTCCGCACGGGTTCACGATCACCACCGAGGCCTGCCTGACGTTCCTGTCCCACGGCGGTCCGCCCCCGGGCATGATGGAGGAAGCCGGGGAGCACCTCCAACGCCTCCAGGAGTCCATGGGCAAAGCCCTTGGCGATCCCACCGACCCTTTGCTCGTGAGCGTGCGCAGCGGCGCCAAGTTCTCGATGCCCGGCATGATGGACACCGTCCTCAACCTCGGCCTGAACGACGAGTCCGTGAAGGGCCTCGCCGCCCAGACCGGCGGCGACATGCGCTTCGCGAACGATGCCTACCGCCGCTTCATCCAGATGTTCGGCAAGATCGTGATGGACGTTCCCGCCGAGGCCTTCGAGCACGCGTTGGACGAGGCCAAGGAGCGCAAGGGCCCCCGGGCCCAAGACACGGACCTTGAGACAGACGACCTCGCTGAGCTGATCGAGCGGTTCAGCGCGATCTACCGCGAGCACACCGGCGAGGACTTCCCCCAGGACCCCAAGGACCAGCTCCGCCTGGCGATCGACGCGGTGTTCGAGTCCTGGAACGGCAAGCGCGCGATCGACTACCGGCGCCAGAACAAGATCAGCGACGACCTGGGCACCGCGGTGAACGTGCAGTCGATGGTGTTCGGCAACCGGGGCGAGGATTCCGGGACCGGCGTAGCCTTCACACGCGACCCCAGCACCGGGGAGAACGTGCCCTACGGCGACTACCTTGGCAACGCCCAGGGCGAGGACGTCGTCGCCGGCATCCGCAACACGCTGCCGCTCTCCGATCTGGAAACGATCGACCCCGCTTCCTACAAGAGCCTGCGCGAGGTCATGCACACGCTCGAGACGCACTATGCCGACATGTGCGACATCGAGTTCACGATCGAGAAGGGCCGGCTCTGGATCCTGCAGACGAGGATCGGCAAGCGCACGGCCTTCGGCGAATGGGCGATGGCCTACGACATGCTCGAGGAAGGGCTGATCGACGAGGACGCCGCGCTCCTCCGTGTGGACGCGAACCGGTTGGAGGAACTGTTCAAGCGGCGCGTCGATGCCCAGGGCGCCGCCCCGATCGCCAAGGGCCTCAACGCCTCGCCGGGCGCGGCCACCGGCAAGGTCGTCTTCAGCGCGGACGAGGCGCAGGCCTGGGGCAACCGCGGGGAGCAGGTCATCCTGGTCCGGCGCGAGACCACGCCCGACGACTACCACGGCATGATCGCGGCCCAGGGCATCCTCACCAGCGCGGGCGGCACCAACTCGCACGCGGCGGTGGTGGCGCGCGGCGAGGGCATCCCGGCGGTCTGCGGCGCCGACGCCATCAAGCTGAACCCTTCCACCAGGACGTTCACGGCCGGCGGGGCGACGGTCACCGAGGGCGACGTCGTCACGATCGACGGGTTCACCGGCAACGTGTTCCTGGGCGAGCTGCCGCTTCGTGAATCGCTGCTGGAGAAGGCGCGTCAGGGTGACGCCGAAGCTCGCGAGGGGACCCTCTGGAAGGCCTTCGAGCGGCTGATGGCCCATGCCGACGCGCGCCGGACGATGCGCGTGCGCGCGAACGCCGACACGCCCGAGCAGTCCACGAACGCCCGTGAGCGCGGCGCCGAGGGCATCGGCCTGTGCCGCACCGAGCACATGTTCCTGGGCTCCGAGCGTGTGCAATCCGTGCAGCAGATGGTGTTCGCCGAGACGGCCGAAGAGGAGCAGACCGCCTACGACGTGCTGCTGCCCCTGCAGAAGGACGACTTCGTGGGCATCTTCACCGCGATGAGCGGGTTGCCGGTCACCGTGCGCCTGCTGGACCCGCCGCTGCACGAGTTCCTGCCCGATCAGGTCTCCCTCGCCGTCGAGGTCGCGCTGGGCAAGGAGCGCGGCGAGGACGTCACCGCGCACGAGCGCGTCCTGCAGAAGGTGAACGAGCTGCACGAGATGAACCCCATGCTGGGTCTGCGCGGTGTGCGTCTTGGCATCATCAAGCCGGGCCTCTACGCGATGCAGGTCCGCGCGATCATCGAGGCCGCGGTGCAGGTGAAGCGCGCCGGTGGCGACCCCAAGGTCGAGATCATGATCCCCCTGGTGGCCATGGCGCCCGAGCTGCAGCAGATGCGCGCAGAGCTGGAGCCCGTCGCCCAGGAGATCCTGGCGCGCGAGGGCATCGAGTTGAGCCACCTCGAGTGGGGCACCATGATCGAGCTGCCACGCGCCGCCATCACGGCGGGCGAGATCGCCCGGGCCGCCGAGTTCTTCTCCTTCGGGACCAACGACCTCACGCAGACGGCGTTCGGGTTCAGTCGCGACGACATCGGCAAGTTCGTGGGGATGTACGAGGAGCGCAAGCTCGTGCCCGCGAACCCCTTCGTCACGATCGATCGGCCGGGCGTGGGTCGCCTGATGCGGATCGCCGTGGAAGAAGGGAAGGCGGCGAACCCGGCGCTGCACCTGGGCATCTGCGGCGAGCACGGGGGTGATCCGGCCAGCGTGGCGTTCTGCCATGAGCTCGGGCTCGACTATGTGAGCTGCTCGCCGTTCCGCGTGGAGACGGCGCGGTTGGCCGCCGGACAGGCGGTGGCGGGCACCGCCTAGAGGAGTGATCCAGGTCACGGTGGCCCGACACGGATCACCGTAGTGTTCATCCTCCTCCCACCTCCCCTCTGGATCCAGGAGGTGGTGTATGGGCCGGAAGCCGTTCCGCGTACTCCTGCACGCGGCGAGCGTGCTCTTGTGTCTCGTTCCACTCGTGCTCGTGGTGGAAGCGGTCCCTTCGCACGCCACCGCCGACGGAGGCTGGGTGCACGATCACTCGTCGGACGGCATCCCCCGTCGGCCCAGCGGGTACTCGGAGATGGTCAACACGTTCGGACCGCGCTGCACGGACCGCTCGAACGATGCGCGCACCCTCTGGCCGTCTCAGAGCGAGCCCTTCACCGCCGGGTACGTGTACTTCCATCCCTACCTGCATCGCGACGCGAGCTGGAACATCCGTAATCACGTCGATGCCGCCGGGAAGAACGCGGCCCCGTATCCGGGGATCGGGGGCTACAACTGCAGGCTGATCAGCGGGTCGACGTCGTGGTCGGTGCACTCCTGGGGCGCGGCCATCGACACCAACTGGCAGCGCAACCCCCTGGGGCAGGCCTTCTGGAACGGTCATGGAGCCGACGGCAAACCGTACGGCACCTATCTGCCGGACGTCTGGCGCGGTCCGTTCCCGGGCCACAACTTCTTCTGGGGGATCAACTGGTCGCGTCCGGACCCCATGCATTTCCAGTACGTCACCAACTACTGATCCCCAGATACTGATCGGAGGCTCGCATGCTACGTCGTACATCGCTCGTATCCATCGTGCTCGCGGCGGTGCTCGCCGGTGCGGGGCTGGCGCGGGCCCCACTTCCTGCCGGCGCGTCCGGCGGCGCCAGCACCCCTCGGTCGGCGATGCCCACCTGCTCCCTACCAGCGGCAGCCACGGCACGGGTCGGATCGTTCGCTCGGAGCGGCTTGGTGGCCGTGTCGGGGGGACAGCTCATCGTCACCCCCCGAGGTTCCACGCCTGCCCGACTGGCGGTCCCGGCCTCTGCAGGCGGCATGATCCGGCACGTCGCCAGCGACCCGACGTTCGGGCTCGCCTACGTGGAGGACTTCCGCGGCGCCGATACCGTCGTGATCCGCTCGGGCCGAGGCGTCGTGCGGCTGCCGCAGCGCTCGGAGGCCACCCATCCCACCTGGTCACCCGCTGGGGACCTGGCATGGTCCGTCGGCACCGCGCTCAGGATCCGGTCGCCCGAGGGGCACATATCGCAGGTGCGGGCCCCCGTGCGCTCCGGTTCGGTGTTCTCGCCCGTGTTCGGGACCACGCGGCGCCTCATCGCGGTGGTGGCGGGAGCGCCCACGGATGCCGTGCCCGAGGACGAGCGGGTGAACAACCTCTGGTCCTACGATCGCTCGATGCAGCGTTGGCGACAGATCACGCGGTTCACATCCGGCGCGGATCGATGGACCGCGGTTCGGACGCCCGTGCGCACGCCTGCGGGCGCGATCGAGTTCATCCGCATCACGGGACGCGGTTCGGCCACGCGCGAGCCTTCGTTCCAGCTCTGGCGTTCGGCCGGCGGATCGGCGCGCCTCGTCCAACGTCTCTCCTCGGAGCGTTACCTGGCCACCTACGCCGCGGGGCAGCGGATCTGGAACGTGCCCGACCCTTCAACCGGGATGTTCCATCTGGTGCGTGAGACTTCGGCGGGGCGCGAGGTGCAGCTTGGGTGTGGAACGGTCGAGGCCGATCCCTTGGACACGGTCGACCCGGATCGCCGCGCGCAGCGGGGCAGGTTCACTCCGCCTCGCGGACACTGGCGGGGGTTGGACGAGCAAGCGCAGGGGATCGATGAAGCGCCGGCCCAGGTGGCCATCCTGGTCGGGGACTACGCCACACGCGACGAGGCCGAGTCGGCTGCAGCCCGGATCGAAGGTGCCTACGGCGCCACCGCGCCGGTCGAGGTGGTCGATGCCATCACAGCGCCGGAAGCGATCCGGCCCGGGGTCTTCGGCGCCGTGCTGCTTCTGCCGGTGGGGGCCGATGTGCTGCGATCCCTCGACGGATTCCGGGCGCGGCTTCCCGAGTACGCGAGCTCGAGCTGGGTGGTGTCGGCGTGAGGCGCGAGGGCTCCTGGTTCCGAGCGTTGCAGGTATCGGAGACGCCCGAAGCCCTGGATACGGCGACGACCGAGCTGGCGAGCGTGCTCGGGGGCGCCCTGGTAGTCGCCCCCGTGGCCTGCTTCGACGGGCTTCCCGGGGTGGCCGGAACGGGATACCTGCTTGGGGCGGGGGCGGAGTCGGAAGCGCGGGCGGAGGAGCTTGCTGCGCGCACACAGATCCAGCCCCTGTTCGTCGTGGCGACTCACTCGGTGTGCGTGGACTGATGATCGGGACGCCGTTGTTAGGCTTCGTCGATGAGCCGGTTCCGTCGGCATCCCCTCTTGAGTGTCCTCGTGCTCGCCCTCCTGGCCGTCGTCGTCATCGTGGGGCTGTCCGCCTTGATCGTGTGGCGGGAGGCCCACCACGACGACGCGAGCGACCTGGCGTCCGCCGACGTCATCGTGGTGCTCGGGGCCGCTCAGTACAACGGGACGCCCTCGCCGGTGCTCCAGGGGCGGTTGGAGCACGCGGTGCTGCTCTATCGCCAGGGCCGGGCCGATCACGTGATCGTGTTGGGGTCCAAGCAACCCGGCGACCGCACCACGGAAGCCGCGTCGGGGCGGGACTACCTCATCGCGCAAGGGATCCCGGCCGAGGCGGTCATCACCCTGGAGGTGGGCCACACATCGTGGGAGAGCCTCAGAGCGGCGGCCACTGAGATGAGTGATCGGGGCATGCGCACCGCCTTCCTCGTTTCCGACCCCTGGCACAACGCGCGGATCGAGCGTATGGCCTCCGACCTCGGGTTCCAGGGCTACGGCTCGGCCACCTGGACGTCGGCGTACGACACCCAGCACACGCGCCTCACGGAGTACGCCCGCGAGACCCTCGCCTACCTCTACTACCGCGTCGCCGGCGGACGCTGACGCTCCAGTTGCACCCCACGACAGCCGAAACCTAGGGGCAGAAGGCGCTCGCGTGGAGCGTCACCGCGGGAAGACGGAGCGCGACCATGGACAACGTGCTGGCTCCCCTGTCGAACCAGTGGCAGCTGGCCCTGCTTGCCCTCATCGTGGTCATGGGGGCGCTCGTGTGGCGGGCTCAGCGCCAGGTCACCAAGCTCGCCAAGATGACGAACGCGATGCAGGAGTCGCTCAGCCGTCTGGAGGACACCTCCAAAGAGGTCGACCAGGTGGGCAAGACCTCCAAGGACATGGCCGAGGCGCTCACGCGCTTGGAGTCGGCCACCGACGAGATCACGCGCCGCACCTTCGAGACCGAGCGCACGCTCATGAAGACCGAAGAGACCGTCATCAAGACCGAGCAGACCCTGATGTCCAACCTCGAGGAATACCGGATGGCGCTCGGCTCCACCAACGCCTACCGCGAGTACCTGCAACGCGCGGGTCTCGCCCCGACCTCGGACGTCGAGCCGATCCTGGAGGCGATCCCGGACTGCGCCGAGGCGGTGAGCATCGATGGGCGCATCCTCTACGCGAACCGCGCGTTCGCCGACGTCACCACCGTGCGGCCGGGGGCCACGCTCGAGGAGATCCTCTACCGCTGCCAGGTCCGCGCCTTCGGCGGGCAGGACCTCACCGTGGACGAGCTGCCGGAATCGCGCGTGCTGAAGGGTGAGGCGCTCACCTCGATGATCGTGCGCATGCGCCCGCCCGGACGCGACCGCGACGTGATCCTGTCGGTGAACGGCCAGCCCGCGCGCGACGCCAGTGGCAAGGTCGTCGCGGCCGTCCTGCTCTCGCGCGAGGTGAGCGAGGAGCTCGCGATGGCGATCGAGGTGCGCCGCATGGCCGAGGAGCGTGCGATCCCGGCCGCGGGCGTGATCTAGCGCCTCACGGTGGTGTTTCAGCGAACGGTGAGCGTTCCCTTCATGCCGAGCGAGGCATGGAAGCGGCACTGGAACGCGTAGGTGCCCGCCGGCAGGCCGATCGTCACGTGCTGTGATGACGCCGGATCCACGGTCACATCGATCCCCTCGCCCGTGACGGTAAAGGTGTGTGGCGTGTCCGTGGTGCTGTTCGTGACCTCGATCGTCGCGCCGGAGGCGACCTTCACCGTGCCGGGTGTGAACACATAGTTGGCCTGGGTGAGGTTGAGGGCCACCGGGCCGCCGCCGCCGTCCTTCGAGGGTGAACTGCTCCCGGTCCCATAGCCGTAGCGTCCGCCGCCACCGTCGCTGCTGCCGGCCTGCGCGCTCGGAGAGGGCGATGGCACCGCCGAACCCGCGCCGGCTCCATAGGGTCCGCCGCTCCCAGCGCTGTTCGAGCCACAGGCTCCTGCCAACAGCGCCACCGCCAAGGCGGCGGCCGCGAGCTTCGTGCGCATCGATGAGCTCCCTTGTCGATCCTCGACCGGTACTACGCGCGGGCGGCCCGACCGGCCTGTCGGCTCCTGCCGCTACGATGAACGCGTGATGACTCCCGGCCTCAGCCCCCGTGAGCGCTCCGAACAGATCGAACGCCAGACGCTGTTCGAGCACGCACAGTTCGCCGACGCCACCAAGGGACGGGAGGTCGACGAGCCGCAGGACCAACTGCGCACGGGCTACCAGCGCGACCGCGACCGCATCATGCATGCCAAGGCGTTCCGCCGGCTCAAGCACAAGACGCAGGTGTTCTTGGCGCCCGAGGGCGACCACTACCGCGTCCGGCTCACCCACACCCTCGACGTCTCCCAGATCGCCCGCACGGTGGCGCGCGCCCTGCGCCTGAACGAGGATCTCACCGAGGCCATCGCGCTCGGCCACGACCTCGGTCACACGCCGTTCGGGCATCTGGGGGAGCAGGCGCTCACGCCCTTCCTGGGCCGTCCGTTCAGACACTCGGAACAGAGCCTGCGCATCGTGCAGTACCTGGAGAACGACGGCGAGGGACTCAACCTCACCTGGGAGGTGCGCGACGGCATCGTGCACCACCCCTGGTCGATGCCGGCGCCCTCCACGCTGGAGGCCCAGGTGGTGCGCTTCGCCGACCGCATCGCCTACCTGAACCACGACCTCGACGATGCCGTGCGCGCGGGTGTGCTCGAGGAAGGCGAGCTCCCTTCCGGCGCTCTCGCCGAGCTGGGCCGGACGCACTCCCAGCGCATCAACACCCTCGTGAGCGACCTCGTCACGCAGAGCCAGGGTCACCTCGAGATCCGACTCTCCCCGGGAGTGTTCACCGCGCTGGACACGCTCCGTGATTTCATGTTCGAGCAGGTGTACCTGCGCGCGGACACGCGTGAGGAGCACGAGAAGGCCGTGAAGCTGATCCGTGACCTGTTCGCGCACTTCCTCGAGCATCCGGATCAGCTGCCTGCGGAGTACCATCGGGCCCCGGGCGACCTGCCGACCCATGTGGCCGATCACATCGCGGGCATGACGGATCGGTACGCGCTTCGGACCTACGAGCGGCTCTTCCTTCCCCAGGGGTGGCTCCTCTAGCGGAGGACACATGGCGGGGCGGATCCGGCAGGACGACATCGAGCTGGTCAAGGAGCGGACCGAGGTGGTCAAGCTCGTGGGCCAGTACCTCACCCTGAAGAAGACCGGCCACGATTCCATGAGCGGGCTCTGCCCCTTCCATCAGGAGAAGACGCCGAGCTTCAGCGTGAGCCCGGCCAAGCAGGTCTTCTACTGCTTCGGATGCGGCAAGGGCGGCGATGCCATCACGTTCCTGCGCGAGCTGGAGCACCTCACGTACGTGGAGGCGGTGGAGCGCCTCGCGTCCCAGGCCGGCGTGAGCCTGCGGTATGAGGGCGACTCGCCCGCCGAGCGCCGTCAGGCCCAGCGCCGCGCGGCGCTGATCGCGGCCAACGAGCGCGCGGCCGACCTGTTCGCCGAACAGCTCGCGTCCGCCCCCGAGGCCGAGGAGGCGCGCACCTACCTCGCGGGTCGGGGGATAGGCCCCGAGGCCATCGCCGAGTTCGGGATCGGCTATGCGCCTCGCGCGCGCGACTTCCTCCTCACGCAGCTCTCCAAGGCGCGCGACCTCGGGCCGGAGATCCTGATGGAGGCCGGGCTCGCGAGCGGCGGAGACGACAGCAGCGTGCGGGACCGCTTCCGGGGGCGCATCACGTTCCCGATCCACGACCTGCAAGGCCGCGGCATTGCGTTCGGGGCCCGGATCCTGCCCACGGATCCGCGCGCGAGCGAGTCGGCCAAGTACCTCAACTCGGCGGAGTCCCCGATCTACCGCAAGAACGAGGTCCTCTACAACATGGATCGAGCCCGCTCGGAGGTGGCCAAGCGCGGCGAGGTGTTCGTGGTCGAGGGCTACACCGACGTCATCGCGTTCTCCCAAGCGGGGTTACCCAACACGGTGGCCACGTGCGGGACGGCGCTGGGGGAGGCCCACTTCCGGTTGATGTCGCGCTTCGCCCAGCGCGCGGTGCTGTCCTTCGACTCGGACGAGGCGGGCGCGCGCGCGGCCGAGCGCGCGTACGCCTTCCAAGAGCAGTACCCGGTACAGGCGGTGGTCATGATCATGCCCCAGGGACTGGACCCGGCGGACTTCGTGGCCAAGGAGGGGCCCGAGGCCGTGCGCGAGGCCGCCAAGCGCGCCCGTCCCCTGGTGGAGTACATGATCCGGCGCATCGTCGGGCGTCACGACCTGTCCACGGTAGAGGAGCAGACCCAGGCCGTGAACGAGGTGCTGCCGATGCTCGAGACCCTCAACGATCCTGTGCGCCGCAGCGAGTACGCGCACCTGCTCGCCGACCTTACCGATGTTACCGAGGCCTCGGTGATCCAGGCCCTCGATGCGCGGCGCCGTGGCAAGCCCGCCGCCGAGGTGACGGCGCCCGCCAAGCGAAGCTCCGCTCAAGACCGCGTGGAGCGCGAGATGCTCAAGCTGCTCGCGCGAGATGCGGACATCTTCGCCGGGTTCGCGCTGCGGCTCTCCGAGGACCACTTTCCGCACCCGGGCAGCCGCGCCGCGTTCCTGACGCTGCGCGACGCCGGTGGCGACACATCCGCGCTCGCGGGCGGCCAGGATCCGAAGGTGGCGGCCACCATCTCCCAGCTGGCGGTCGAGCCGCTCGACGGCGAGCCCACCATCGAGTACGCGGAGCATGTCTGGGCGCGCCTCGAGGAGTTCCGCCTCAAGGTGCTGTCCGATGCCCTGCGCCTGCGCCTGCAGAAGCTCAACCCCACGGTGGATCCGGACTACGAGCAGCTGTTCACCGAGCTGATCGCGGTCGACGGGGACCTGCGCAGACTCCGCACGGGTCAGCGCGATCCGGTCTGAGGGCGGCCGGGTCCGGAACGGTCAGTGAGCCTTCGCTTTCCGTACACTCCCTCAGTTGTGCCCGAGACCCCCGAGGAGTGCCGTTGACCGAGCCGGCTCGTGAGCTGGTGAGCCTGGACGAGGTGAAGGAGACGATCACCGCTCGCGGACGCGAGCGTGGGTTCGTCACTTCGGAGGACCTGCTGGAAGCGGTCCCGGTCGACGACTTCACCCCCGAACAGGTGGAGGAGTTCCTCACCCAGGTCCAGGAGCATCTCACCGCCGAGGGGATCGAGGTCATCGAGGTCCCCGGGGAGGAGACCGACGCCGCCACTCAGGTCCGGATCGAGGTGGACCTGCTCAAGGCCCCCACCAACGACCCCGTCCGGATGTACCTCAAGGAGATCGGCAAGGTCCCGCTCCTGAACGCGGCTCAGGAGGTGGACCTGGCCCGGCGTATCGAGTCCGGTGAGCTATCGACCGCCCTGCAGGCGCAGATCCGGGAGGATGGCAGGGCCGACCCCAAGGCCCAGAGGTTCTGCGTGGAAAAGGTCTGGAGGATCCGCGATCACCAGCTCACCGCCTTCGGCAAGGTCGAAGGGATCGGGCGGGAGAAGATCGCGAAGTCCTACAAGCCCAAGACCGAGGAAGAGCTGAACGCGTGGCTGCATCGCGTGGAGCGCGACGGCCAGCTCGCCAAGCGCAAGCTGATCGAGGCGAACCTTCGGCTGGTGGTCTCGATCGCCAAGCGCTACGTGGGCCGCGGGATGCTGTTCCTGGACCTGATCCAGGAGGGGAATCTCGGCCTGATCCGCGCCGTGGAGAAGTTCGACTACGACAAGGGCTTCAAGTTCTCGACGTACGCAACGTGGTGGATCCGCCAGGCCATCACGCGCGCGATCGCCGATCAGGCGCGCACGATCCGCATCCCCGTGCACATGGTGGAGACGATCAACAAGCTCGTGCGCGTGCAGCGTCAGCTGCTGCAGGACCTCGGGCGTGAGCCCACGCCCGACGAGATCGGCAAGGTCATGGGCATCAGCGCGGAGAAGGTCCGCGAGATCCAGAAGGTCTCCCAGGAGCCGGTGTCATTGGAAACGCCCATCGGCGAGGAAGAGGACTCGCACCTCGGTGACTTCATCGAGGACTCCGAAGCCGTCGTGCCGGTCGACGCCGCGAGCTTCATCCTGCTGCAGGAGCAGCTCGAGAGCGTGCTGCACACGCTAAGCGAGCGCGAGAAGAAGGTGATCCAGCTGCGGTTCGGGCTCGTGGACGGGCACCCGCGCACGCTGGAAGAGGTGGGGCGTGAGTTCGGGGTCACGCGCGAACGGATCCGCCAGATCGAGAGCAAGACGCTCTCCAAGCTGCGCCACCCCAGCCGCTCACAGAAGCTGCGTGACTACCTCGAGTAGACGCGGCGGCACTTAGTTCCAGGCAGCGTCGTCTTCGTGCTCGTGGCCGGCGAGACGCTCGCGGATCGCGCCGCGCGTTCTGCGGATCGCACCCAGGCTCATAACGCTGGCTTGATCGGCGATGCGCCGACCCGGGTTCTTGACGAGGCTGAGCGCCGAACCGCTTGAGAGCTGGGATCGCTGAGGGCCACGGACGACGTCGGGATCGTCTTCGTGCAGCTTGCGGGCCACCGCGAAGCCGATGCCGATGCCCGCGGCGAGGGTGAGAATGGAGCGGAGCTTCATCGAGCGCGCCTTCCTGTCGAAGTTTGATGGGGGGACAGCCTACCGCCGGGCCGGGCGTGAAGAAGGCCACTGGTAGACTGCCCCGCGCAGCACGTTCCGGGGTAGCTCAACCGGCAGAGCGGCGGACTGTTAATCCGTAGGTTGTGGGTTCGAGTCCCACCCCCGGAGCTCCAATAGCGCAGGTAGAGGACGGTATCGAGTTGCCGTCTGATCCCCTCGCCGAAGTGTGTCCCGCGGTGGTCCCGCGGCGGTTTCGGAACCGTCGTGACTGCGCCCTGATCGAGGTGGTCTTTCGCGCCGTCGAGTTGTCAGTTCCAGTGACACTCCCGTGCCACCGCACCCAGCCCCATCGCCGCGATGCACGCTGCGGGCATCGCAGCCCTGTGTCCTCGACGGCAGCGGGACCGGGCCCCTGAAGCGGCGCCAGCTGTCGTCGTGGTAGCTATCCGCCACGTCGTGTCGCGAGCGTGGGGTAACGTGCTCAGCGTCTCGATGCCTGGCCTTCCTCCCCCGGCCAGATGTCTGGAAGGAGCCACAACGTGGACGAGCTCATCAAGTCGGGGACCCAGCGCGCCCTTGAACTGCCCGACGCCCCAGTCGCTGACGACCTGGCGGTCAACGAAGCGAGGTCTTGGGTGCACGACAAGCTGACCGTCGTCAGGAAGTACGATCCGGCGTTCGGCACCGCATGCCAATCCTGGGGCGAGTGGTTCTATGTGGACGGTCTCGCGGGCTCCGGCGTGAACCGCATCACCGAGGAGGGTGGGCGACTGATATGGGGCAGCCCGGTCATCGCGTTGCGCGCCCAGCCGGCGTTCACGAACTGCCTGTTCCTGGAGCAGGACCCCGCCAGGGCTGCCGCGCTCGACCACCGGACGACCGAGCTCGCGGCCCGGCGTGTCGTCGAGCAGGGGGAGGTCAATACGGACCTACTCCGCGTGATGCGCGCGCACCTGCCGCGGAAGAACCCGGTGCTCGTCGTGCTCGACCCCTATGGCATGGAAATCGATTGGACGACCCTGCAGGACATCGCGTCGTTCCGCCAGTACAAGTGGAAAGCCGAAATCCTGATCCTGTTCCCGATCGACGGCGTCAACAAGGCGATGAACGCGCTCGGCGACGTGGACGAGACCACGTTGGACCGCTTCTGGGGCGACAAGTCGTGGCACCAGCTGTGGAAGGAGCAGAAGATGGGCCAGCTGCGGACGCCGGACCAGACAAGGAACCGCGGCCTCCAGCTGTACACCGACAAGCTGAAGAACGAGCTGCGGTACGCCCATGCCCTCTCGATGGACGTCCGGCGCGCGGGCCACACCGGCGGTCTCAAGTACATCCTCGTATTCGCGACGGACAACGGGACGGGCGCGAAGATCATGGACCACGTCTTCGACAGCCCGGGACGCGGCGAGCAGCTCCGCTTCCCTGGGATGCCGAACCCGCGGCGCCGCGACCGCTAGACGAGCGCGAGTTCGCGGATCGGCATCTCGTCCCACGTGCGACCGTCGAGTTCGCGCCCTCCAGCCTTCGGAGTGCGCCCTCCCCACTGCTTGAAAAAGTATGGAACCCCTGCCGCTCCGCACTGGTCCCGAAGCGAGCGCGCCCAGTCGGGATCCATCGGTCTGCAGCCTGGCCCGGACTCGCCACCGACGATTACCCAGTCGAGGTACGGGAGCGCCGTCTCGAGGTCAACCGGGCCGAGCAGCGGCTCGCAGCTCAGGAATCGTACGGCTGCCGGAGTCTCGACCAGCTTCGGAACGCGCACAGCCGCCCAGCGCTGGTTCTCGATCGAGGTGCCGAGCCAGACGTTCGGCAGCTCTACGAGGTCGGTGAGCTCGCTCGAGGACTGCCACCGCGCGAGGAGCGACGCCATCCGGCCGGGACGCTTCGTCAGCACCTGGTACGTGTGGGAGGGAGTGGCGGCCATAGTGCGGAACACGTCCGCGATGAAGTCCGACGGCACGTCGTCGTGGAATAGGTCGGACATACTGTTGACGAACACGGTCCTCGGCGCTCGCCAACGCATCGGCAGGGTGAGCTGGTCGGGGTGCAGCGTGACGCCGAAGCCGGGCCCACTCGTCCGCGAGTCGCCATCGCGCTGGTACCGGGGACTTCCCATAGCCTTCAGGCGCTTTGCCAGCGTCTGGGCGTAGCAATGATCGCAGCCCTCGGACACGCGGTCGCACCCAGTCACGGGGTTCCACGTCGCTTCTGTCCACTCGATGGCGCTCTTGTCGCTCATGTCGACGTGACGATACAGGCGAGCGCCGACCGACTCCGACTGCCCGGGCACGAGTGCCCCCCGCCTCCCCCCTTCAACGCGAGCCTCCGCGCCTCTGTTCGCCCGCCAACGGCTCAGAGGGCGCCGATAGACGCGCGTCGTCGTCGTTGATTCTCAGACCTAGATTGGCCGAGCGACCGGTTGGACCGAGCGGAAGTGCATCCACCAGGCCATGTCGAACAGCTCGATCCGGGTACGGTTCGGGTGGGACCGGCTGAGGGCCGGCCACACATTCTCGTTCTCGGAACGGTTGAGGTCGAACCAGATCCAGTTGAGGGCTTCGCGGATCCGACTCGGCGCGTAGATGCGGTCCATCGACGCTCGCCGCTCCGGCCACGTCGCGCTCATGCAGGCGCCGAAGATGGCCTCGTTGTCCAGGATCGGGATGAGCCCCGGTCGCTTCTTGTGGAGCACTTTCGTGGCGACGGAGGCGGCGAACCCGGGCCACGCGACCACGGTGCAGATGATGTCGCAGACGGCCTGACGCTGCTCTTCGTTCGCGTCCTCGAGGGCACAATCCGGGAGGCTCTCCAGGGCCACCTGGCCGTGGTCTTGGACGGCCTTGAAGGCGGGTCCGGCGACGCGGGAGTTGATCAGGATCGTCACGGCGAGATCCTCGGGCACCAAGCGATCCGGGGGCGTCAGCGGCCGGTAGTCGAGGTATCGGAGCCCGTCGTCGGTCCGGTAGGCGTCGACGAGCGCCTCCACGCCCGCGTGAGCTGAAGCCCGGATCCTGTTCTGCAACCCATCCGTTCCGACGGGAATGGGAGGTCCAGTCACGGCAGGCGCACGAACTCCATGGCCCAGTTGAGCTCGAAGGTCTTGCCTCCGTCGAACGAGAACGACTCCTCCCAGCGAGCCGAGTCCGCCATGATGTCCTTTCACTCGTATCGGACCCGGAGGGCCTTGCCGCCGATGACGTCGTCGCACTCGAAGCGGCCGACGCCATCTTCGAAGCGCCCCACGACCGGCGTGTTGAGCTGACCCCGGCCTTCTGTCGAGGCCCACCAGATTCGCCAGAGCCTCGCGTCGGCGTCGAACAGCCGAAGCGCGATCAGCGCGGGACGCTCGCGACCTTATGAGCGCCAAGAGCAGGCCGCTCCCCTCGAGTACCGTTCGAACGAGTCCGCTGGAAACGGGTCTCTGCTAGGGTGCTTCGAGGCAATCACTCGGTGAGCGAGGAGGGAGATCTACCGTGGATGAGCACCCAAACGCCGCGCTAGCCAGGTCGGGCTATGAAGCGATGGGGAAGGGGGACGTGGCGACATTCGCGGCGCTTCTCGATGACGACGTCCTCTGGCACGAGTCAACGCCTGGGTACGAGCGGGACTACCGAGGCCGCGACGAGGTGCTCGCCATGTTCGGCCAGCTGATGGGGGAGTCGGGCGTGCAGATGACGCGGGTCGACGTCCACGACATCCTGGCGGATGACGACCACACGGTGGTCCTTCTCGACGTAACGGCCACGCGAGGGGAGCGCACAGCCACCCTCCAGTACGCCGACGTCTACCACGTTCGGGACGGGAAGGTGGTCGAGCATTGGCACCTGGCCGTCGACCCCAAGGCGAACGAGGAGTTCTTCGCCGATTGAAGCGCCGCCGCCGGAGCAGCCGATGAACGACCTTCTCGGGCCGCCCCGATGCTGGTTCGAGCGACCTAGCTGTCCGACCTCCAGGCGCTCAAGCGCCAATGGCATTTCACTGAAGTAGGCTCCCCGCGCGGCTCACCAGGTGGGGCATGCGGCGAGGATGCCACGCCTCGAACTGTGGTGTTGCTCGCACGTGGACGGGCGGGAATCGGTGGATCGGTGGGCCGATAACTCAACCAGCGATCAGAGGAACCCGCCTTCTCGTATCCCGTGACAACTGCGATCGTCGCAAGGCTGGCTGGCCTGGGAGCCGATGTGTCCCGCATGTGTCCCGCGACGGACCGCGAGAAGTTGGACATCAACGGTCACCTTCGATCAGCAAAAGCGCAGGTCACAGGCCCTTTCGGAGTGACTCCGCTACAGCCCAAACCGGTCTGATCAAGCTGTTAATCCGTAGGTTGTGGGTTCGAGTCCCACCCCCGGAGCTTGAAGCCCTTACGCAGCAAGGGCTAGCGGAGTGCACGACTTGACATCGCAAGAGAGTGGGAACGGTTTGACAGCCAATCTCCGTAGGCCGGCTCGTGATTGGCTTCAGCAAGTGAGCGGTCAGCTGCTGAGTGCGGTGGCCCTCGCAAGCAGGGCTTCGGTCTCGTCCAGGGCCGGGCGCATCTCGGAGCGGGTGAAGATCTCCCGGGCCTGCTGTAGCACCTCGGCGGCCTCACCCGGACGGGAGAGCTCCAACTGGCACCTACCTTGGCCCAGCAGCGCGAAGCCCTGCTCGGGCACGACCCCGAAGCCCTTCCAGCGCGAGGCGGCATCGGCGTAGGCTTCGGCGGCAGTCTCGGTCTCCCCTCGTGCCTCGGCGAGCGCGGCGTTCACCGCGACCTGGGCGTGCTCGGCGTAGGGGTAGCGTGGGGTGAGGTGAGCCGCGAGCTGCTGAGCGAGATCAAGCTGCCCGATCTGCAGCGCGGCGCGCACGATCGCGGGCAGGTAGACGGCGAACTCCGATGGTCCGCCTAGATCCGGGGTCGATTCGATCTCTCCCAGGAGTGCGGCGGCGGCATCGATCTCCCCGAGCGCAGCCCGTACGATCGCCACCGCGCCCAGTCCGCCAATGATGAAGTCGGCACGTCCGGGTCGCCGTGCCGCTTCAGCAAGAGGGTCTAGGAACGAAGCGGCTTCCGGAGCATGACCCCGGTAGGTGAGCGCGATCGCCTGCACCCCACGGATCTCGACGAGGTCGAATTCATCCCCAGCCGCCTCGGCATGCGCGCCGAGCGTGGCGGCCTCCGCGAGCGTTTCGGCGAGCTCCCCGGCGCCGAGCCTTGCGGGAAGCGCTGTCGTCCGCATCCACAGGACCATGAGCTTCAGCCCGCGCGCCTCGGCGAATCCGAGCCCCTCACTGAAGGTGCTAAGGGCCGCCCTGGGCCCTTCGAAGCTCCGCATCGTGATACAGAAGTCGGTGTAGATGGCGGCTGCCTCTCGGCTCTGCCCGGTCTGGATGGCGAGCCGGAGCGCTTCGCGGCCGTCCTGCACGCCACCGGCGTCCCCGAGCGTGCACCGAGCCCACCCTCGGACCCCGAGAGCCGTGGCGGGACGAGGAAGACCGAGATCGGAAGCGACCTTGATCGCTCGGTCAGCGAGCATGAGTCCTTCCTGGGGCTTACCGTGAACGTTGATCGCGTCGGCCGCGACGTTCGAGAGAGCCTCGATGAGCTCGGGTCCTGGCGGGAGCGGTTCGAGGAGGGCGAGGGCCTCGTCGTCGAGTTCGAAGCGCCGGGGATCGTTCAACCATTGGAGCACGAACCGCAGGGTGTCCATCGCACGCACGGCAGCGAGGATGTCGCCCCGGCTGCGGAACAGGGTGATCGCTTCCTCAAGCGCGACGGCCGCATCCGAGAAGCGCCGAGATTGGAGCGCGGCCTCGCCGAAGTGCGCGAGCGCCTCAGCGCGTTCGGGATGTCCTGCCGGAGTGAGGATCAATATGTGTTCGAAGGCGTCCAAGGCCGCCGCGTTATCGAGCTCCAGCGCGCGCTCTCCGGCGAGGGTGAGGAACCGCAGGGCCGGCGCCGCAAGTTCCGACGCCTGCTCGGTCTGTCCGGCTGCCTTCGCGAGCTCCAGCGCGGAGGTGTAGTGGTAGGCGAGAACCTCAGCGAGGTCCTCGAGACGTTCGGGAGCCTTGGACTCGAGCCATGCTGCCGCGGCCACGTGTCGGGATGCTCTTGAGGCTCGCGGGAGCTGCGCGTAGGCGACATCGCGGGCGAGCACGTGCCAGAAGGCGTACTCGGCCTCGCCCTCCATGCCGGACCGGCGCGCAGGTCGGACCAACTCCTTGCGGGAGAGCTCTCTCATCGCTTCGGTGACCTCCATCTCCGACAGGTTCCCCATCGCGGCGACCGCACCGGCCCAGAAGACCTTGCCCACCACCGCGGCGTCGGCGAGCATCGCCTTGCGCTCGGACGCCAGGGTGTCGAGCCGTGCGGCGATCAAGGCCTGGACCGAGTCGGGGAACGGGATCTCGGCTCCTTCGGCGAGCTCCCAGGACGAGCCCTTCTTGACGACGAGGTCCTTGTCTCTCAGGAGGCGCACGAACTCCTCGGCGTAGAGTGGGTTACCTCCGGACCGTTCCAGGATCGGGGCCTGCAGCTCCGCGGGGATCACCGAGGTCTCGAGCAGCGCCGAGACGAGGCGTGCGGTCTCCTCTGAGGAGAGCGGCTCGAGGTTGACCGACGTGATGTTCCGCAGACCACGCGCGTAGTCGGGGTGACGTTCGAAGAGCTCCGGACGGGCCGTGCAGACGATGAGCAGAGGCACGCCCTCGGCCCGGTCGGCCAGATGTTCGATGAACTCGAGCATCGCGGGTTCGGCCCAGTGCAGGTCCTCGAACACGAGCACGGTCGGGTCCTGCTCGGCGACGTGCTCGAAGAACCGACGCCAGGCAGTGAACAGTTCCTCCCGTTCGGCGGTCGAGGTGGCCTCGATCCCCAGCAGCGGCAGCAGGCGCTGGCGGAACCACTCGCGATCGGAGCCTTGCGGCAGGACGGCCTCGAGCTTGGTGTTGGCGGTCGCAGGGCCATCGGACTCCAAGATGCCGGCGTGGGCTTTCAGGATCTCTTCCAGCGCCCAGAAGGTGATGCCTTCACCGTAGGGAAGGCACCGTCCTTGCCGCCACGTCATGAGCTCGGCCCGCTCATCGACGTAGGCGCCGAGCTCGGCCACGATCCGGGACTTGCCGAGGCCCGGTTCCCCCACGACGGTGACGAGTTGGGGTGAGTCGGCCGCCACGGTCTTGTCGAAGATGCCCTTGAGGAGCGCGAGATCGATCGCGCGACCGATGAACGGGGTATCGTGCGTGCGGGTGAGATCGGTGCCGAACCTCGCACGCGAGGACTTCGCCCAGAAGACCCGGACCGGCTCGGACTTGCCCTTGAGGGTTGCCGGCTCCAGCTCCTCGTAGTCGAAGACCTGTTCGGTGGCCTCGTGGGTGCCGAGGCCCACGGCCACGCCCATCTCGGGGGCGATCGACTGCAGTCGCGAGGCGGTGTTCACCGCATCACCGGCGAGGAACCCTTCGCCCGAGCTGGGGGTGATGCCCAGACGCACGAGGGCCTCGCCGGTATTGATCCCGACGCGGAGCTTCAGCGGTGCGCCGCCGACCGAGGTGAGCTCTTGGGCGGCCTCGCAGATCCGAAGACCTGCTCTGACGGCACGTTCGGGATCGTCTTCGTGTACCGCCGGGACCCCGAAGACCCCGACTACGGCGTCGCCGATGAACTTCTCGACGATGCCCCCGTAGGCCTCGATCTCCTTGCGGGCCATCGCGAAGTAGTCGGAGAGCATCTTGTCCACGTCTTCGGGGTCGGCTGCCTCCGAGGTCGAGGTGAACCCGACGAGGTCGCAGAACAGAGAGGTGACGACCTTGCGTTCTTCGCCGAGGGCGCGGGTGGGCGCGGCCAGCGTGGTCCCGCACTCAGGGCAGAACTTGAAGGAGCCCTCGTACTCGAAGCCGCAGGAAGTGCAGGTCGCCATCGAGGCACCCTACGTCGATGCCCCTTGTCACTCAACCGGGGGAGCCACGGTCAGTCTGCCGGTTCAACCCGCTTCAGATCGGCTTGACAGCCGATCTGACAGCCGAACCGATGGACGTCAATGGACGACTGCGGACGTCTATGGAATCGGAGTGGCTGTCAGACGGACGTGGCGGACGGTGATGGACTGCCCTGGACGCCTTCTCAGGGACTGTTAATCCGTAGGTTGTGGGTTCGAGTCCCACCCCCGGAGCCCCATCTACCTGCAGACTCGTGTCGTGGGCCGCGTGCCGTTGGGGCGAATCTGGGGCGACTTGACTCGGCGCCACCGCAATGGCGCCCAAGCACACGACGCGACGACCGTCCCGTGGCGAAGGCAGCGACGTGCCATCATTGGCTCATGAAGGGGGAGGGGATACGCCTACGTGCCGCGACGGAAGCAGACCTCGTTGAGTTGGAACGCTTCGAAACGGATCCCTCGGCGTTGGGCGAGTTCGAGTGGTTCGGATTCGCCGATCCCAAGTCACGTCGTCGGCGCTGGGAGCAGGACGGACTGCTCGGCGGGGCGTCGTCATTGCTGGCGGTCTCCCTTGCCGCTGGGGACTTCGTGGGGATGGTGACATGGCGCGACCTCTCTGGTGCCGGGACTCCCGAGGGTGGGTGCTTCGAGATCGGCATCGCCTTGCTACCCGAGCATCGGGGTCACGGGATCGGGACGGCCGCGCAGGGCCTGCTGGTCCGGTACCTGTTCGACCACACGTTGGCGAACCGTCTGCAGGCGGGGACCGAGGTGGACAACCTCGCCGAGCAGGGCGCGCTTGAGCGACTGGGCTTCCGGCGCGAAGGCGTGATGCGCGGGGTAGTGTTCAGGACGGGGAGGTGGCGGGATCTCGCGTTGTACGCGCGTCTTCGGGATGAGCCGGTGAACGACCAAGTTCCCGAGAGCAGCGCTTAGACTTCGGACGCGGACCCAGCGGCACGAAGAGGTGATGGGTCCGGCTCCGCTCGCGGGAGGGCTTGTGATCATGGACAAGGTCGCTCGGAACGGGCTCCCGCGGGGCACTGGAAAGGACGGGCCTGCACATGCCCTAGCCGAGGCCTCGCTGGAGCGCGTCGATCAGCTGCAGGCGGGTGAGGTCGTCGGGGTCGGTCTCAACGTCGGTCAGCGCCTCGGCGAGGGTCGATTGTGTTCTCGTGCGTGAAGAGCCGACCGATCACCGCGGCGCTCTTCCTCGGAGCGCCTGAGCACGTCGAGCAGCTCCTGAGCGGCGGTCAGGGCCGAGCACCTCGACGATCCTCCGGCCGACCTCGACGGGATCCATACCTCGGAAGCCTAAAGTCCCCGCGTGAACGTCTGAGGCCATCCGAACACCCTGCACATCGCGTCCCAGGCCTCCCAGGATGGTGGTTGCTGGTCGGACTCGATCCGGCGGTAGGTGAAGAGGTTCACCCGTAGTCGCCCCGCCGCCTGGAACCTCGGAGAGGCCGGCGCGAACGCGTTCACGCTTGAGCCGCGCGTTGCGATGCACGAAGCTCAAGATCGAGCGCCAATGGCGACCCGAAGCGCCTCGAGGAACGCTTCCGGCTGCTCCACCATGGAGATGTGGCCGGCGTCCTCGATCACATGCAGGGGCCAGCCGTAGCGGGTGCTCGCCTCTTGAGCGGTCCGCAGAGGCACCACTCGGTCGTGCCTCCCCCAGATGAGCGTCGCGGGGACGCTGATCCGCGCGAGGTCCAGGCGGTGCGGTCGTAGGTCACCGGTCGGCCGCCGGATGAGCCGATGCGCTTGCGGTGGGCCTTCTGGTCGTCGGGCTCGGGGATCACGCTGCCGATGCTGCGGGTCCTGAGGTGAGCGCGGATCGCGCGCGAGGAGTGGGCCTTGTCGGCCAGCACCCGGTCGGGCCGGGTCCGTGGCCGGCCGATCGCGCGCTGGACACGCAGGTGCGCGAGCAGCGGCAACATGATCGGCGCGTCACCGGCCTGGCCGGGGTGAGCAGGATGGCCAGCGGGCGGCCCCGTCCGTCGACCGCGGCGTGGATCTTCGTGCTCAGCCCGCCGTGCGAGCGGCCGAGGGCGTGATCGCCCGGTTCGTCCCGGTAGCAGCGCGGATTCTTGTCATTCGACACCGCCCCTGTGTGCTCGACGAGCACGGTGCGATCCTCCCGGGCACTGCGCTTGGCCGTAGCCGAATGCTGGTGCGCCCGCACGATCGAGGAGTCAACCGACACGTTCCAATCCACCCGACCGACCGCGTCGGCCTCAGCCTGAATCACGCGCAACAGCTTGTCCCACGTGCCATCGGTCGCGAAGCGATGATGCCGCTTCCACACCGTCTGCCACGGCCCGA